>ERZ857882.279-NODE-279-length-64734-cov-4.486495_pt1 | contig 64734 bp, 44 predicted proteins | sample MGYA00519697_ERZ857882 | MGnify/ENA primary metagenome ERZ857882 (study PRJEB31778, sample SAMEA3449373) | human gut metagenome | biome: human gut; feature: human-associated habitat; material: faeces | place: United Kingdom | collected 2010/2012 ...
ATCTAAGAGAGCCTCTTAATAATGTTAAACCATCCAACTTTGGGGGTTCATGTCATTTGAATCGACTCTTTTTATTAAACTAAACTATATATTCAAGTAATAATATCATCATTTTCTGACAGGAAGTTCTGAAGAAAAGCCTTTCGGATTTTTCAACATCTTTTTCCCCTGCCCTACCAACCACAGATAATGGTCACTCGACAAGCCTTCTTCAATCGGGACAAAAACAGATTCTCCAATCGGTACTTTTGTTGCACATTTAAATATAGCCGTGCCCTCATCCATTTCATCGAACATAGCTACATAAATCATTTCAGCTCCGGAACTTACGGCATTATACATTTGATCCCATAAAAACTGACCTTTATTTCTCGGTGTAGAATGGCTGTTCATGCCTTTCATATTCTTCCATGAAAATCCGGGAAAAACCAAAGGTGCATAATCTATCTTATTGCTTTTACACCAAGCAATATCTTCAGGAACTAAATGCTTGAACTTCTCAAAACTCCGGTCATTATAACGTCCGACAAACCAAGGCATTATAATATCGCTTTTACGAATCAATTCATGAAGTTTCGGATTATTCTCCGTATCAGACCTCAATTCTCTCCAATAAGTAGGGACTCCCAACATCACACTAAAACCCCGTTTTTTAAGTCCATCGACAATCAGCTCGACATCTTCAGTAGTATATCTGCGACGATCATTAAATCCCACTCCCCAAATCACGACAAGCGGTCTACCGTTATGGAATAAATAAGAAGGATTCTTTTTCCGATTTCCGATATTAAATAAACGGGTAAGTTCATCTATATCATCCAAAACAAACGATGCGTCCGTTCCCTTCATTCCGCTAAGATCATACATAACACAAATTGCACGATCATATTTATCTGCAGCTTTTGTAGCCGAAGCCAAAACCTTATTAAAATGATTTTTCCCCGAAGGATTTTTCACTTCTCCTACAAATCGTTGCATAAATACCCCATCTAAACCGTACTCTTTCATCCAACGAAAATGTGTATCGACCGTAGATTCGTCATAAGAACTGAATACCGAGGCCACACCTCCATCTGCAAAGCGAAACGATGTAGAATATGTTTTCTCATATTCACTGACATCAGGCCACATGTCTATGCTGCAAGAACCGGGTTTAAATCCCTGTCTTCCGGGATAGTGTCTCCATTTTCGATTCGCACCGTCATCCGGAGTGTTAAACCAACCTTGATAGCCGGCCATTATCAACCCTTTATAAGAAGAATACTTCTTTTTGGCCTCAATTCCGGCAGTACAAAAAATAAGTATCCCCAATAAAACACAAAAAGTTTTCTTCATCTATCAATAAAATTAAATATAAAAGTGTGTGTACTATTTAAAAAACTATGTCACGATTCTTTCCTAAAAAATTGTCGTGACACAGTTCTAACTAATTGTATGTTATCATATCTTACTTGAGCATGGTACTAACCATATTTGAAAGTAATTTTCCTGCAATAGGATCTGTTGCGGCTTTATCGGTACGCATAGTAGAAACCATGACTTTACCTTGATCTTGAATCATCAACAGAGGGAAACCTTTAATTGTCGACACATATTCAGAACGTTTGTGCATATCGCCGTTAATATAACCGTGGATTTTCATTTGAGCTGCTAAAGGAACGACTTTCTCACTCCGTACAGTTTGCATCGAAGCACTACAAACTGTCGGAATCTCACGCTTGTTATTGTTAAAATAACGAAGATCCATTTTTTCTATATTATCGAATACGGGAGATTCGGGAACTTCCATCGTAGCAATGTCCCCTTCTGTCGGGACAAGGAATCCGGTAAAATGTTCCGGGTACATTTTCAACATCGCTTTTTCACAATTCAAGAAAAGAGCATTCTTACCACCTTGAACTGATTTTCTCATATTTGACAATTCTTCTGCAGAACAATTCTTATCATCCAATCCGGCATAAACATAAAGATCGGCTTTTGCTTTTACAGCCTCTGCAACAGTAGCAACTTTAGTATAAGGTATCTGTAATTGGTCAAATACTTTAGCAGTATTGTTATTATCTACCAAAACAATTTTCTTATCTTTCAGTTCTCCGTTATTACTCCACTCTTGGGTTGCCAAAGTAATATTATAATCATTTTGACTCAATAGTACTCCACCTTTATCTTTCAACTCAAGTTTTAATTTAGCATCCACACGAGACTCAGGTAAATTAGAAGGCACATTGATATTGGCAGTCATCCACTGACGTCCGTAATGTTCAACAACTGGAACATCAACATTACCTTTTGCCAACACCTGTCCTGCACTTATAAGACTCCATGTAATAGTAGAAGCCGGTACGCTACTACCATCTTCCAAATCATTCACGACACAAAAACGAACAGGCAATGTAGATCCGGCATATAAATGGCGACCCCATAATTCGGCCGAAACCAAAAGAGGGTTCAATGAATTTTGCATAGAATAATATGCAGGATAAGGATCGATGGTATTTGCGTCATACACATTTCTAAACCAAGTAAGCAATGCAAAATGTAAAATACCTGATGCCTCCGGATTGCTACGACGAAGAGCTTCTGCCAGCTCGGCAGTAATAAAACGATGTGCTTCAAGGAAAGCATTCGGGTCTCCATAAGGATAAGCATCATCTCCTACCAATACCTGAGGATTCTGATGTACATACGTATAAAATGTCGTCGGATGCCCGGTCTCATTGTTCGGATATCCGGTAGACATCTCCTGACTGATCAAAGGACGTCCTTCACGTTTATTTTTCTGAAATTCACCATTAAACTGTTTAAACACAGTATGATCATACCAATTGATATATGAGTGATCGTCATCTATATCTCCATCATCAAACGTTTTGAAAAAATCCTTTCCAAAGCGTTTTTCCGGACGTTTATAATTAGAATCGAAACAAATAGGACGAGTAGGATCTACTTCACGCATTCTTTTTACTACTTTTTCGATAATCTGCATTTTTTTGATCGCTCGGTCTTTATCCGGATCATTATCATAGAATTTCATCTCATTATTGATAGTCCAGAAGAAAATAGACGGATGATTACGATATTTTTTCAACATACCGATATATTCGTCTGCCCACATATCGATCAAATTCTGGTCTGGCATAGAAGACTGAATCATCAGCCAAGGCCAAGTTCCTTCATGACTTATACCTATACCGTTTTCATCGGCAGCAGTAATCCATAACTCATTATAAGGAGTAGTATGAGTACGGGTAGTTTCTATATTACCGCTCTTCATTATTTGATAGAAAGTATCAGCCATACGACGATCATTCGGCGTCAAAGCAAAAACAGTGTGATTTCCACCTCTCAGCCAATAACGTTTGCCATTCAAATACAGAAAACCATCATCACGCTTTTCGAAAGTACGGAATCCTGAAGTAATAGTTTTACTGTCGATTGCACCTTTTTTATTACTCAAAGAAAACTTAAAATTATACAGATTAGGGTGCTGTGGTGTCCACAATTTAGGTTGTAAACCTTTCACACTCGCCATAACAATTTTTTCCTCTCCCGGATTTAATGTTACCCCTTTCTGTAAAAGGACATCGCTCAACTGCACATTGTTCGACTTATCGATAATTTTACCGTTAATATCGAATGACTGTTTTTTCTTACCGTAATTCTTCAAAGTGATTTCATAATCAGCTCCGGTAAGAGAAGGCTTGATAAATACATCCTCTATTTTTACAGGGTCTGTAATTACCATTTGCACAGGTTGCCATATTCCTCCATTATCGATACAATAGAAACCGTGAGCAATATCTTTCAACATTTTATTAGTTACCGGAACTGTCACGGCAACATCCACAATTTTATCTGCATCCGCTATATTTTTTATAAAATCACGAACTACTTTAACAACAATAAGATTTTTACCCGGCTTTAAATATGGAGTGGCATCGACCGAAAAATCACCGAACATACCAATATGCGAACCGGCTTCTTTCCCGTTAATAAATACATCTGCAACCTTAGACACAGCATCAAAATGCAATTCAATTTGTTTACCTTCTATCGATTCGGGCAATTCTATCCATTGACGATACCAAGCTGCTTTTACTTTTCCATATTCGAAAGTATAATTTTCACAACGTTCGGTCTCTTGTTGAAAATAGGTATCTGAAACACCTTTCGGGTAATGTTCAGAGCCGAATGTTTCTCCGTGAAGCCAAATTCGAATAGGATTCCAGAAATTAGGAACGCTCATCGAATGCCAATCTTTATCTTCCACAGCCGGATTTACGGCCTTATCCTGATCACTCAACTGATATTCAGGCATAAATAACCATTGACCGTCAAGACTGATTTCTGTTCGCCCCGGATTTAGAGTTCCCACTTCAATTGCCTTATATTGGCTTCTTTCTCTTTGCCGTTTAGCCTCCTTTTCAGCCGGAGACATAGCATATTTATATTCCTGGCGTTTTATTCCCTGAAAATAATTCTCGGGAAGCTCTTTAATTTCAAGATCATCAAACTCGGTAGTCAACCAACCGCCACCAAGAGAAACCTGACCACTGGGAGCTAAATTTGAGTTTTTATCAGTCACATCTATACGGGGAGTATTTTCATCATTGATATAAACCCTTATACGATCCCCGACTACATCGATCTTAAATTTATACCATTCTCCTGGAATCGGGTGAAATCCGAGAGGTTTTACGGCAAAAAACTCATCAGTACCCATATATCCCTGACGGGCAAGAACAATATCATCTTGCAGTCCGCCTTTTAACCCGACAATATAACGGTCATTACGATTATGAGCTCTAAAACCTGCCCATATCTGCACCTGCTCACTGCCTTTAGGAGCTCGCGCCTTAAAAGTCACCGAATAATTTTTCCACTCGGGATTTCCGAAAAGAGCATAAGATTCCCGACTGCTAAAAACGCCATTTTTTACATGGCAATCACCTCTACCGATAGTTTTAAGAGTCATCCCATCGGTCGCGAAATTTTCTTTGAAAACGCCATTTTGGGCACTTAGTTGTCCGAGTCCCAGACTCAGAGCCAATCCCAAACTTAGAGTTCTTAAGTGTGTTTGCATATTAGTTATTATTTATTTGAAGATGTTTATATTTAGTGTTTTCTAATATAATTCGATACATGTTCTATGAACCTAAAGAATGATCAAAACAAATGAGGTTTTCCATGCATTATTAATAAGATACAAAGAAAAATGCACTATCTTAAATTTTGGATTAATAATGCCTTAAATCGTTCTTAATATCACATTAGGATAAAAATTAATCAATAAAATAAAGAATCTAAGTCCCTGTCGAGATTTTGCCTAGGTCTGGGGTGAGGGTTCTTTCTGAGGATGTTTTTATGAGGAGAACAACAAGCTTTCTTGAGCGTAAAAATGAGAAAAAGACCGAATAATATTTCCTTATCGGGAAATTTGAACTTCCTCTAAAACTTCATTATAAAACAGGCAATGACAGTATCAAAAAAATATTTATTCATAAAAATAGAAATTAAAAAGCACATAAATATTTTTTTAGTTCAAATTTAATCGTGAAAAATGAGATTACTTAATACACTCCTTCTTATTTTGTGGACGTTAAATCGAAATATTATTTTTTTTAATACACACTAACAAAAATAAATCATTATGAAACAACACAGTTTTTTAACTGCATTATGCTTGTTGTTTGCTGCTGTTCCTATAACAGGACAGACAATAAAGAGCAGTATGGAGTTCGCTCCTTCGGAGCATTGGGTCAAACCGGTAGAAAAACCTTATCGAGAAGAAATCTGCCTAAACGGCACATGGGCCTTTGCCCCTGTACAATTACCGGTTGGGTTCAAAGAAGGTGAAACCCCTGCACCAGCTTTACCCGGAGTAAATGAAGTAACATTCAGCAAAACCCCGATTCGCATTCCGTCACCTTGGAATGTCAACAGTTTTGCCGATAAAAACGGATTAGGTGGAGACCACCGCACATATCCGAGTTACCCTAAAGAATGGGAATCGATAAAAATGGGATGGTTACAGAAGAAGTTCACCGTTCCGGCTTCTTGGAAAGGTAAAAGAATTCAAATCCATTTCGAAGCTGTTGCCGGGAAATCAGATATATATGTTAACGGGAAAGTTGTAGGCGACAATTTTGATATTTTCATGCCTTTCGACATAGATATTACCGATGCCGTCAAATTCGGACAGGAAAATATTCTTAACGTAGGTATTCAAAAATCGTCTCTTTTCGATGACAGAAAAAGTCCGTTGGGACGGAGAACATATCAAGGCGGTTCATTCTGGGGACAACACATCGCCGGAATCTGGCAAGATGTCTATCTCGTAGCCCTGCCTCAAACCCGTGTAGCAGATGTATATATTCAACCTATCGTAAATAAAAACACATTAGAAGTTGAAGTGACACTTCGCAATGATGAAAATAAATCGGTTGAAGTAAATATCAGCGCAGCGGCCTACCCATGGATTTCGAAAGCAGGGAAAACTGTTCTTACAGCCGCAAATCCAAGTTCTCAGTTAGGAAGTCAAGCAGCATTGCAAATGCCGACTCAAAAAGTAACCATACCTGCAGGAAAAGAGATAAAAACGACACTGAAAACGACCGTTGACAATAAATTGAAATTATGGTCGCCTTCATCTCCCAATTTGTATGGCCTGGTTGTAAAAACTTCGGTAAACGGAAAGACAAACGACAGCAAATACACCCGTTTCGGATGGAGACAAACCGAGCTGAAAGACGGAAAATTCTGGTTGAACGGTAAACCTTTTGTTTTAAAAGGAGATTCATGGCATTATATGGGCATTCCCCAAATGACACGTCGTTATCCTTGGGCCTGGTACACCGCATTGCGTGATGCTAATTGCAACGCTGTTCGTCTGCACGCACAACCGTTCCCATCATTCTATCTCGATGTTGCCGATGAAATGGGTATATTAGTATTGGACGAAAGCGCGATGTGGGCCAGTGACGGAGGTCAAAAACTGGGCAGTGAAGAATTCTGGAAATGCAGTGAAGAACACATGAAACAACTCGTATTGCGTGACCGCAATCATCCTTCGGTATTCGGATGGAGTGTTTCGAACGAAATCATGCCTATTATTCGTGGTGTCATGCGTAATGCTCCGGGATTAGAAGACAATTTGGTAAAACATTTCAAAATTTGGTCTGACATCTGTTTCAAATATGATCCTTCACGTGCATGGGCTTCCGCTGACGGGGAAGACGATGGTCGCGGACTACTTCCGTTCTACATGGTTCACTACGGTGGAGAAGGAGCTATGAAAAGAGCTTATGAAAGTGGAAAACCTTGGGGTGTCGGAGAAGCTTGTAATGCATATTACGGAACTCCTGAACAAGTTTCTAACGCAGCAAAAGACGGAGGTCGAGCTTACCGTTCATTTGAAGGACGTATGGAAAGTGTTGCCGTAGATGCTTATAACTCATTAGCAAACCAACGTAAATACAACGCCAGCTATAGAAGCGTATTTAATTTAATTTGGTACGGGCTACAACCTCTGCCTCTCGGATTAAAAGACCAGACAAAAGCTCCCACATTAAAAGACGGTATAGCATTTACTTCTTTCGTAGAAGGGAAACCGGGAGTTCAACCGGAACGTATCGGACCATACAGCACAACTGTTAATCCGGGTTACGACCCGTCTCTGCCTCTATATAAAACTTGGCCGATGTTCGATGCAATAAAAGCAGCAAATGCCGAACCCATGCAACCATGCAAATGGGTTGTCAAAAATGTAACTCCGGCAAAAGCCGCTAACGTAAAGAAAGTAAAATCGATAAAAATATTACCCGAAAGCGGAAAATTAAGCAGTGAATTGTTCCGTACCGGCATTCCTGTAAAGAAAATGGATACCGAAACCGTACCCGAACTGCTGATCATCGATGGTGCAAATATTCCGGCAAATGCTACATCTGTTATGCAAAAAGTATATGCTAAAGGCGGTACGGTAGTTGTTTGGGGAGCTGATCCGAAAAAAGTAAATGAACTGAATAAAATATTACCGTCTCCGGTAGTAATAACCGATCGTAAAGCAACATCTTTGGTATTCGGTACTCCGGACGATATTACTTCAGGGCTTACCGAAGCCGATCTCTATTTCTCTGAATTACATCCGGCAGAATTTACGACAGTCGGATTAGGTGGTTCTTTAGTAAAAAACAGCACGACATTGCTTAAGGCATGCGATACGGACTGGACGAAATGGAACAAACAACCGGAATATGCCAAGACAGGTATGATTTTACGTACCGAAAAAGAAAGTAAACCAGAAGGCGTCGTAATGCTCAAAAAGAAAATGGGACAAGGAAACTTGGTCGTTACGACTATTCCTGCCGCACCCCGCGGTGCTAAAGCGGAAAAAGCCGTTCGGGCACTTCTTACCAATATGGGCATTGAATTAGGATCAGGTAGCGACTCAGGTAAACCGTTATTGAAATCAGGAGAAATCGTACGTGTTCTAATGAGTGGCAGTTATCCTGTCGCTTCTGTAAAAGAGGCAGGAAAGGTTAATCGTGTAGATTTATCGAAAGCCGATGGTATTAAGGAAAATACGATGCTCGATGGGAAAGCTTGGAAAAAATACCATTCGCAAAGCGGTCTGATAGATTTTAAACAAGCAAAACTGGACGGACCTACTCAAAATGCCGAAACATACATGAGTTTCTGGGTATTCAGCCCGAGACCATTAGATGACCTGCTTATAGAACCGAACATGCCTGTCGTCGATCTCGAAGTAGCTGCTGATGATGCCGTACAAGTATGGTTGAACGGAAAAATGATCATCAGTAATCTTCGCGAAGGCCCTATCGAAGGTGGTAAAGCCGTATCAAAAGGGTTGCCTTTGCACCAAGGCTGGAATCACTTCCTTATCAAAGCTATTCAAGGCGGAGGCGGTTGGTTCTTCAACGGACGTTTAATCTGTAATCAACCGGATTATCTTGCCGAAGAAATGGATTCGGTATTAGAAAAACCTTAAAGAGAGATTTCTCTTAGAAATAATAAAAACCGCTTTTTTTCATTATAAAAAGAGCGGTTTTTATTATTAATCAAGTGAAAAAATCAATTTAATCGCTTTTTTATACTTCTGTTAATAGAGTTAATGTCCTTTTATTAAGTGTTCCCAAATACCTTTGAAGCACAAAATTTAATAACGACACGACAAAATATAAAAAATGAAAGTGCTGAAAATCTTAACTCTTGCAATGTGTTCTTACCTTATAATCCCGGCCATGCAAGGTGCAACAAAACATGCCAAAGAGACCAAATATCCAAGTTATAAAGGGATGATTATGGCGGGATATCAAGGTTGGTTCGGAACTCCGGAGGACGGAAAAAGCGGAAGCTACCGTCACATGGCAGGTAAAAACGGTTTTAAAGACGGAAGTTGCCACATAGATATTTGGCCCGATGTAAGGGAATATTCAAAAACTTATCCCACAGAATTTAAAAATGCCGATGGATCTACAGCCCGTATATTCAGTTCCCATGATGCCAGCACGACAGATCTCCATTTCAAATGGATGAAAGAATATGGCATAGACGGAGTATTTATGCAGCGCTTTTTTGATTATGCACGGGGAAGAGGTGAACAATCACTACCCGATATCATTCTCAAAAATGCATTTGACGCTGCTTCGAAATATGATCGAGCCATAGCTATTATGTACGACTTGTCAGGATTAAGACACAAAAAAGAAGATTGCTCGGTTATTATCGAAGACTGGAAATATCTGGTCGATAAACTAAATGTTACAAACCAAAACGGGAATAAAACATATCTGCACCACAACAAAAAACCGGTAGTTGCCATATGGGGATTAGGCTTTACAGACCGTCCATATAAGGTTAATGAAATAGGTATAGAAAAATTAATCGATTTCTTACAAAATGATCCGGTATATGGAGGCTGTGCTGTAATGTTAGGAGTTCCTACAGCTTGGCGCGACTTGAATTTTGACTGTACCAACGATCCTTATCTGCATACGATAATCAAAAAAGCAGATTTATTATTACCTTGGACCGTACAACGCTACACACCACTATTACATAACGATATGGACCGTTATCATGACGAGACCAAAGCCGATATCCAATGGTGTAAAAAGAACAAAATAGATTATGTACCTTGTGTTACTCCGGGATTTAGTTGGCACAATTTAAGTACGATTCAATTTCCCGATGATATAAAGCCTTCAGGTTCGATACCGCGCCAAGGAGGAAAATTTTTCTGGGATCAAATGTATAATGCCATGAAAGCCGGAGGTGAAATGATCTATGTGGCGATGTTCGATGAAATAGACGAAGGTACTGCAATATTTAAATGTACCGATACACCTCCTGTAACTAAAATATCTCAATTTATCGGAATGGACGGAAAACCTTCGGATCATTATTTATGGCTTACCGGTAAAGCGACTCAAATGTTACGAAAAGAAATACCTCTGACAAAAAAAATGCCGGAACGAAACTAAAAAAAGATATACAATTCACACACAAATACACAACTACACACGTCAAAGGACTGTCTTAACTTGTACTGCACCCCAAAAGTTAGACACAAAACTTTTGGGGTGCACTTCATTTCAAGTAGTGATACGACTTTTTATGTTTATTAGTTACAATCTATAACTTTACCTTAGTTTGGCACACTCCTCATGGTAAAGTAGCTGAGGTAGTTATGATAAGTTTGTCTTTATTCTTACTGCATCTGCCATAAAAATTGTCTTCAGGCTTATAATCGGTCAACACACCATTCTTATCATCTATATATTCGAGCTGTGTAGGATAAATACAATTTTCTATTTTCGATCCTGCACCATCGTTATATTGTCCGACAAATCCTGATATTCCCGAACGGCCTCTTAAACGGATATGGATATTTTCCGTCCAACAATTTTTAATAGCGACACCCCTTCCACCGACAATTTGACCGACCAATCCTCCAGCCTGGTAACCAGTTAAATAAATGTCTTCGGCAGAACAGCTATCCAACCAAGTAGCTCCTCCGCCTACACCAATCCAACCGATCAGTCCTCCGACATTTTGGGTAGTCAAACCCGTAGAGGCTTTAATATGCATATGCTTTGCATGTACATTTTCAAATTGAGCAACGGTACTATAATTTGCTCCGGTATATCCCACACAACCGGCAAAATAAGCATATTCTTTACTATGATCTATCGGATTTCCGTCAACATCCGTATGCACTTCATCATCGGCAAGTCCATTAATAGTAATGTTCTCGAATGTCAAATTCTTCATTACACCTTCAAACTTACCCCAAACTCCCGTATACGCATTATATTTACCGAGAGTAATACCCCAAATCTGATATTCATACACTGCTCCGAATTTTCCGTTTAAAGAAAAATTCCTTAAAGTATGCCCTTGACCATCTACCGTGTATGTCGGTTCTCCTGAAGTATAAATAGGTTTCCATTCAACACCGCTCATATCGATATCGTTTTCCAATAGGATAGTAACGTTCACGGACTTACCGCTTTCATCTTTTTTAGTAATCATATCAAGGATATTATCCGGTAGCCATGCAAACTCTTCTCTCGTATAGATATGATAAGTTCGGGTACTCTCGTCATAGACAGGTTCTTTCGGCACAATTACAGCCGGATTCCACCATTCTTCAGCATCGATCCAATCATTCTCAAAATTTTCATCAATAGAGATAGTTAACTGCGCGTCCGTAGTTAAAATATTACCCATTACTGTCGTTAACCAATTACGTTGAATGGGAATATCTGTTTTTAAATCATGTGAACTGATAAGCGAAGTACCGTCCAATGCTTCGAACTTGAAATGAATAGGAGTCTGTTCCGTTGCATCGGTCATTAAATAATCGACCGTCAAGGTCCGGTTATTCTCACTTTTATCATAACCTAAAGCATAGTCCTTTTGAGATTTATCAATCGAACCTGTATAAATTTCAGTAACAGCCGTTAGGTCAGCTGACAAATCTGTTCCTTCAGATAAACCGGTCACTGCATTAATATTAGTAAAGCGTTTACAACCATAATAAGTTATTTTAAAATTATCCGGCATCTCCAGATTATATACTCCCCAATCAGTAGCGACAACACGAAGTTTTGCAAAAGGACGTTTCAATGTCAAATCTTTCATGACCCCGTTACTACCAACCGTAATCTCCTCTGTCGCAAAATAGGCATCCCGACTCTCATCATTCAGTTGTTTATCGACTCCATCTATGCAAGTAATATTTTCAAAATTACCGGTTTCATAATGTAAATCCGTATCAGTACCCTGCTTTACAAAGTCCGCCCAAACTACAAATTTATAATTCCGGTTCGGGGTCAGACGTAAAGAATAATTTACAGCTTGATAACTATCCACAACTTTTTTCTGAGGAGAAATTACCTGCGTATAAGAGATATTCTCCCCTTCCCCATCTATGCGATAAACCGCTAACTGATAACGCAAATCATATTCTGCAAAATCTACATTAGTGATTCCCCCATGCATACTATTACTATTTTCACCTAAAGTTGCACGCGTCATTTGTAGAAGATCAGGGGCAGAAACCGTAAAATTTACATTTCCTTCTCCTGCAGCGACCGGAGCATCAGTAAACAAGTCTTCTGATTGACACGCTACCAATAGCAAACAAAATCCGATCATAACTAAATTTTTAAATTTTCTCATATAATTACATTTTTGTTAAACAATATATTAATTGATCTCTACTACATATTCTCCACCAAAATTATCATCGATATTCACGTTATTACCATCCCCTATTTTTCGAGTAAGAAAGAACCCTCTCAATACAGTTTCATGATTACGCTTCAAAGGAATTTCTATATTCTGACAATGACTGATCTCTGTTCCTGAAGCATCGAAAAAATAAAAATCGGCCAAAATATTCGTCTCATTTTCCCAATCAGTAAATAAATAATCTCCGAACAAAGAGACGGCCTCTTTTCCATCATAAACTATTTGAGAAGGAGTCGTATTAAAACTATACATCGTCGTAAATAGATTTGGTTTTCGAGATTCTACATTATACCCGACTCCGATATATTGTTTATAAATTACTTTTACAGTCAATCCCTCCAGCTCACCTCCAGCCCGGATAAAATCGTCAAAATCGGATGCAATCACTCTGTAACGCCCTGAAGGTCTTTCCATCATAACCGGAATAACCATAGAAGAGAAATTTCCGGATTCTTCAAAGGAAAAACTGTTTGGCCCAAAATCTGAACCGACCGTAAACATCTCCTGACCGACTGCGGTACTTCGATGATGTGTATTAACAGGATAAATATCTGTATTCGTCTTAATGGACGTTAACATATCAGTTTGATAAAATCGATCGACCGGATTATCTTTATAAACATAATCTGCCCACGCTAATACTTGATAGTCACCTTTCGGCAAATAAACTTGTATTGTATCTTGTGGAGGCAATGCGTCTTTATCAACCAAAAGCATTCGTCGCTCGATTTTCTGCTGCACGATTCTATTCTTCCCCGATTTTTTTTCATAAACATCAAGAATAATGCGCATTGCAAAATCTTCATCCGGGATATACGGTTTGGAGTGTTCTTCTTCCAGATTTTTAATCGTACAATTCCATTCTTCATCATAAAAAACTTCTTTATAATAAAGAGGCGGCAACCGATCAACATTCGGTTCTATGATAACAAACGATTTATCGGGAACAGGATACTCATGAACAGTCGCATCACAAGCCATCATCAACCCCATAAACACGGATAATACAGCAATCATTAGATTTCTTCCATTCATATTCTTTACCTTTTCCGTTGTTTATACCATTTATAGGATATCGAAACGCCTCCTCTCGTTATACCCCAATACCAGTCTGACCCTGAACGAAATTTCGGACCATTCTTCCAATTACGGTAAACATCATAATCAAATTCAGCAAAACCCGCCCCTATATTACATTCTAAAGTCCATCTTTTCATTTTACCGATATCGACAGCATAACCATAACTGATTCCCATTCCCCACAAAGCATGGTTAGGATCTTGGTAACGGCCATGATCATTAATTGCTACATTAAAACCGGCGACATGGGTATGCAAACCGATAAAATGTCCTTTCATGGCCTCTTTCGACCACCAGCGTATTTCCGGTTGTACAGCCAATAAACGCAACTTTCGCTCTGGAGTAATATTATATGGAGAATACCACACCGGTAAATCAAAAGACCAATGAGAAAACGGACTAATTTCAATACCCAAATTAGCGGTCAATGCCGCAACAAACAATAAATTCGACTTAATAGCAATTATCCATTTTTCTTGTTGTGACGGCTGTAAAGAAAAAGAAATAGCAGGATTCAAGTCAGGCATGCGAGATTCTGTAACTTGTAAATTTTTTGATACCGGAGGCAGAGGAAATTGCTCTTCCAGACAGACAATGGCAATGCGTGCATTTCTGAATGGAGGAAACACGTCCTGAATAATCCGTTGCCAAGTATATCCTCCGTCAAGAGCTTTAATCTGTTTTTTACGACGTTCGTTATCAGTCTCTTTTGTTAAAATATCAAGAACCTTGCTTTTATTGGGAATCTGCGCTCCATTTTTTAATGCAACTTCGAACGAATACCAATCTTCACAAAGGTTTTCAACTTTAAGTTTACTTTCCGGAATACCGGTTTCTTGTAACAAAAAATCGGCAAGAGCCCGCGAACGATACTCACCTAATCGATGATTCCAGCTCGGAGGTCCTTCTGGTGAGGCACTTCCTCCGACCCATACATGCGACAAGCGGATTATAGTATCTTGTTGTATTCGTCGTAATATATCAGCAATACTATCCAACTGTTTGTTGGGATACAATTTGTACTTATTTACTTTAAAAATAACCGGGGCTATCGAAGTATTGGCACAATAAAAAACAGAATCGATTTTTTTATCTGACAAAAAAATCACATAATCAGGGTAATTTTTATTCAAGCACGAAGTGAGAGTCTCGGATGTTCCCTGTGCCCATACAATACCCGATAAAAATAATGCAGTTATCAACAATAAGCCCCACTTTTTTTTATATCTTTTCACAATTCAATTATATAATAATAGATTCGAGTAAATGACAAGCAGTTAAGACTTTTGCCATTTATTAATTTTTAATAATAACAAGATGGATTTAAAAAATAGATTTATTAAGATAACTCCCAGAGGTATGGGCTTTAACGATACCAACAGACTTCATCAAAGAATTTACTGCCACAACTAATTCATGTAAACCATGTATCGGACTCTTCATCTTAAATGACAAAACTATTTTCATGATCTAAAGATTTTTCGCCATAAATTCCCCAAATCAGCAGTTTCACTTAAGATAAAACAAAACATAAAAAAAGCGTGGGAATTTGTCAGTTTACTCGCTTTGAGGTATCGCCAAACACCCACATTGAAATAAACAGCCAACCCACGCCTAACCTTATATATTCACTCTCGTGATTATAATGGAAAAGCATGAACGTTTGTTCTGTTTATCCTTCAATGTTTTAAAAATTGGCGATTTTCAAAGCGAGGATAAAACTAAACGCTTCTCTAACATGTATATCGGATAAAAAGTCTCTACTCCAATTCCGACACCACAAAGTTAGAAATTATTTGCGTTTTAACAAACGTTCATGTGAGTTGGCCAATAATTTCTTCTAATAATATTCAAAAAAAACGTAAGAATTCAGACAAATAAACTATGAATTCTTGTTCTTCTTATGATAAAAATAAAAGTAAATACAGGGTAAAGACAATATTTGCAATAGAATATCCGCAATAATAAAAAACTATTAAAACAAATTTTCCCCTATATTTATATATCTATTTTTCAATCTTTTTTCACAGAAGCCACTTTAAGGTTAATAATTTACAAATATAATAAAACATCTATTATTTTATTTGTATTCTGAAAAGCTATTCAGATTTTCCAATACAGAAATCTCATCAGTTCAACTTTGAAACTTTCTCAGTCTACTTTTTCGCTCTTATTCGTCAGATAAGCTACTATCATCCTCATAAAAACAAAAGAACATCCTCAAAAAACGCTCAAATCAGACCAAACAAAATTTAAATCGGCTTATTTCAAAAAACGACAAAGTTATAATGATTTTAATTCGTCCTCGAACATCTGTTCTAACACACGACGCAAATAAGAACGAGAGCCGGAAAAGTTATTTACAATAATAGCCACAGCATATCTTTTATTCCCTGAATCATAATATCCGGCATAACTTTGCACATGTGCCATACTGCCGCTTTTCAATCGCATTCTTTTCGAAAGAGACGAATTTTTCAAAAACGAACGTACCGTACCACTTACTCCCGGACACGGTAACGAAGAATAAAATATTGTCTGCAAATTTTTATCGGAAGCCATAAAATCGAGTACCCGACATAACATTTCGGCAGAGATACGGTTTACCGGAGACAAACCGCTACCGTCATACATAACAAGATCATCCCCAAATACTCCTTTCTCTTTCCAAAAATGTTTCAATACCTCGATACCTTTCGATGCCGATGCTTCCGGATAACGAGACAAAGCGATCCAACGCAATAAAGCTTCGGCATACAAATTATTACTGTTATGATTTACAATACGGATAATATCAGATAAACGGTCTGAAGAATAACGAAACAGCATAGACCTATCGGATAAAGGTTTTGTTTTGTTATTTTCATTCAATATACGCATCGTTACAGGTGTACCTGCTACTTTGATTCGGGAAGCTTTTAAAAAAGACGCCATTTCATTCGCAAAAAACAAAGCAGGATCAGGTAAATCTCCTTTTATGACAAAACGATCCTGTTTTTCAGGAATACTCCCATAAATATACCTTCGTAAAGAAAAAGGAGCTCCATATATATAGGCACTATCAATCGCATTACTGCTCGAAACAAGATGATTAGAAAAACTTAATCCGGATATTTCCGGTTCTACTCCGATAATAACAGGCGTCGAGCCTTTTGCCCCCGAACGCAATATCAGACGATAAGTATTATCTCTGTAATTAATGCCATAGCAACCTGCCGCAAAATAATTCCCGACATCTTCCCATAGCCATTTCGGCGAAACTCCTTCTGTGTCGAACCGGCTGTCATCGGCAATAATGCACCCTTCTATACGATGAATACCTGCATTTTCAAGCTCTTTCAACAAACGATTCCGGAAATCAAAAACCCGACGTGTACCATATTCCGAACCCAATGTAGGGTCTCCGCACCCCTGAATATATAAATCACCATAAAGCACACCGTCTTTTCCGATATGCCCCGAATATTGTACATCAGTATAAAAACGATGTTCTCCCCCATATATTCCGAGAGCTGTTGCCGATGTCAGTAACTTCAATGCCGAAGCCGGAAGAAGTAACCGTTGAGAGTCATAAGATGATACTATTTCTCCCGTTTCAATATCCATAATACAAAAACCTACCGATGCAGAACGCAATTCAGGCAAAGATACAAAACGAGATATGCCCATCCCGGCATAAGAAAAATAGCATAATCCCGACCAAAGGAAAACAATAATATATTTTAGTTTTATAATCGCACTCATATAAAATGTCTGATTTTCAAAACAAAAATAACCGATTTTCAAAGAATATACAATCTCACTCCAATTTTATATCCCAAAATCGAAATGGATAGTTCAAAAAAATAAAAAAGTATCGTACATTTGTTTCAAGATATAAAACTTCTTGAACTATTTAATATAAGAGAATCGAAATGTTATTTTCTGAAGAAAACTATGAAACCCATAAACGCGGCCGCATAGAAGTAATTTGCGGATCGATGTTTTCAGGAAAAACCGAAGAATTGATAAGACGGCTCAAACGTGCAAAAATAGCTCGACAAAAAGTCGAAATCTTCAAGCCGTCCATCGATATACGCTACTCGGAAGAAGAGATCGTGTCTCATGACAGCAATTCCATACAGTCGACTCCGGTAGACAGTTCTGCAAGCATACTATTACTATCAAGCGGTGTAGATGTCGTAGGTATCGATGAAGCTCAATTTTTCGATCAGGGCATCGTCGATATCTGCAACCAGCTTGCCGATCAAGGAACACGGGTTATCGTAGCGGGATTAGATATGGATTTTAAAAAAGTACCTTTCGGGCCTATGCCCTATTTGTTATCAATTGCCGATGAAGTGACCAAAGTTCATGCCATCTGTGTAGAATGCGGGCATTTAGCTAATTATTCCCACCGACTTATAGACAATGATAAAAGAGTTTTATTGGGCGAAAAAGGAGAATATCAGCCGCTTTGCCGTACGTGCTATAATAAAAAACATGCATCGCAAGAATAGATTTCACACCCGTTATATCAATTCATTATCAAGTATAATTAAAATCGAGCAATCATGTATCTTTCACGCCGTCCTTACACTTTTGACCGGGTTACCCGAATCATATTCAGTATAGCAATTCTTGTCGGAACGTTCTATCTGATAAATTTGCTGAAAGGTGCACTTCTACCATTTCTCGTTGCATGGCTACTGGCCTACCTCATGCATCCGATTGTAGAATTTTTTCATAATAAATGCCGCATCAAGAACCGAGTAGTTGCGATCTCGGCAACTTTATTGTCGGTCGTTCTTTTTTTCGGATTGCTCGGATGGATTTTCATACCATCTATTATAGAAGAGATGGATAAAATGAAAATTCTCATTCATAATTATATATCAACGGATAATACGATACCTTTTCTTCCTGAAAGTTGGCACGATTATATCCGGGAAAAAATCGATTTCGAACAGATCGCACAAATGATGAATAAAGAAGACTGGAAAAAATTGATCGAAACAACTGTTACTCAAGCCTGGTCTTTTCTTACCGGATCGGTAAACCAAATTATCACCATTGTAAGTTGGTTTATAGTATTGTTGTATCTGTTTTTTATCCTACTTGATTATGAAAAGATCATCGTCGGCTTTCGAGGTCTCATTCCTCGCCGTTACCGCAGAACTGTATTAGGAATACTCACCGACGTGCAAGTAAGCATGAACCGGTATTTCAGAGGTCAGTCTCTCGTTGCCTTTTTAGTCGGCATTCTTTTCAGTATCGGATTTCTTATCGTCGGACTACCCCTTGCCATCGTATTGGGATTATTTATCGGACTACTAAATATGGTGCCTTACCTGCAAATCATCGGAGTTATCCCGACAGTTTTGTTATGTCTGATAAAAGCCTCTGAATCGGGACAAAACTTTTGGCTTTTGTTCGCAGCATGCATGGCTGTTTTCATCATAGTACAGTTAATTCAAGATATAATTCTCGTCCCTCGCATCATGGGACATGTCACAGGATTAAATCCGGCAATTATACTTCTATCTCTATCGATATGGGGAACTCTGCTCGGTGTTATCGGCATGATTATAGCACTTCCTCTCACATCGCTCGTGTTGGCTTATTATCAAAAATACATCTTAAAAGAAAATCCTGAAAAAGAAAAGAAAAAAAATATACGAAAAATATCGTAGAGTATATCTAAATTTTCCGACAAAAAATATTCATAAATCAATTCAAAAATAAACCGATTATAATCAGGGAATAAGCCTCATAAGTGCTATACCATACGCTATATTCCGCCATCGATATTTCCCGACATATTCTTATAAATTAAAATTTATCCCTATATTTGCTGCTGAATCGGTTTTGCTTTTCCTTTTCGTAAAAGCAAATTAAAAGGGAATCGGGTGCAAATCCCGAACAGTCCCGCTGCTGTGAAGCTCTATTCAACATTCTGAAAAAACTGAGCCACTGGTCTATGACCGGGAAGGCTTCAGAATGGGAGTAAGTCAGAAGACCTGCCATTCATTAAAGGTTTACATTCTCGAGGATTAGAGTGTAAATGCGAAAAAATTATTGATTTCAATTTTTGCAATTTATGAAAAAGATATGTCCGCGATGTGATATTTCTTTTATCAACCGATCCGATAATGCGGATAATTATTTACATACTTTTACTAAACTGGACGATCTGCAAAACTCTTACGTCCGATCACTCAATCATTTAAAATATTTACATAAATCTTGTCCGGAAAATGCCGGACTGTTTTTTTATATTTTTTAAACCCTATGTTATAACGACATAATTAACAAAAAACAATGATAAAGAAGATATTGGTAGCCAATCGCGGCGAGATCGCTGTCCGAGTGATGCGGTCGTGCAAGGAGATGGAGATACGGACCATCGCCGTATTCTCCGAGGCCGACAGGGCGGCCAGGCATGTGATGTATGCAGATGAGGCGTATTGTATCGGTCCGGCTGAGGCCAGGGAGAGTTATTTGAATATCGACAGAATTATTCAGGTGGCTCTCGAACACGGGGCGGATGCGATTCATCCCGGATACGGCTTCTTGTCTGAGAATCCGGATTTTGCCAGAAGGTGCAGGAGGGCCGGCATCGTTTTCATCGGTCCTGAGCCCGAGACTATGGAGGTTATGGGGGATAAGATTTCTGCGCGTAGGAGAATGAGGGAGGCGGGTGTGCCGGTTGTACCCGGTACTACTGAGAACCTGAATTCTTCTGAGGAGGCCATAGACGTCTGCAATCGTATCGGATATCCGGTGATGTTGAAGGCTTCGGCCGGTGGTGGTGGAAAGGGGATGAGGCTGGCAAGAAGGCCCGAAGAGGTCGAGGAGGCGTTTCTGGCGGCTAAGTCCGAGGCTTTGGCTTCTTTTGGGGATGATACCGTATATATCGAAAAATTCGTAGTGCATCCGCATCATATCGAGTTCCAGATTTTGGGGGACAGGCACGGGAATGTGATTCATCTTTGTGAGAGGGAGTGTTCGGTGCAGAGGAGGAATCAGAAGATTGTGGAGGAGACGCCTTCGCCGTTTATTTCCGAGGCTTTGAGACGGGACATGGGTGAGAAGGCTGTGGCAGCGGCTAAGGCCGTGAATTATGTCGGGGCCGGGACGATAGAGTTTCTTGTGGACGGGGACGGGAATTATTTCTTTCTCGAGATGAATACTCGCCTGCAGGTCGAGCATCCGATTACAGAGGAGGTCCTGGGGATCGATCTGGTAAAGGAGCAGATTCATATTGCTAATGGAAGGCCTTTGAGATTGAGGCAGGGGGATATTATCCAGAGGGGGCATGCGATTGAGTGCCGAATTTGTGCCGAGGATACGCTGGCCGATTTCTTGCCTGCGCCCGGGATTGTCAGACAGATTACTGAGCCGAACGGTATCGGGGTAAGGGTGGACAGTTATGTGTATGAGGGATATGAGATTCCCGTGTTTTATGATCCGATGATCGGTAAGTTGATCGTGTGGGCTACTTGCAGGGAGTATGCGATCGAGAGGATGAGAAGGGTTTTGTTCGAGTATAAGATTACCGGGGTGAAGACGAATATCGCTTATTTGAGGAGGATCATGGATACGCCGGATTTTGTGACGGGGGGTTATGATACGGGATTCGTCGAGAAGAATGCGGTGTTTCTTCGTGAGGGGTATGATGCCCGGGATGAGGTTTGTGTGGAGGTGGCGATGATTGCTGCTTATATTGATTATTTGATGGGGTTTGAGGAGAATGTGACGGGGAGAACTGATAACAGGCCGATCAGCAGATGGAGGGCGTTCGGTATTCATAAGGGGGTTTTGAGAATTTAATTTTATTGGGATATGGAGATTCGTGTTGGTAACAGGATAGCGGAGGTCGAGTTGATCAGTAAGGTGGGGAATTGTGTGAGGATGTCTATTGATGGCAAGGTCTTGGACCTGGATGTGATGATGGCTGAGAACGGGGTGTGTTCGATTTTGATGGACGGGGTTTCTTATAATGCCGAGTTGATCAGGGCTGAGGGGGGAAAGTCTTATACTGTCAATACGGCGTTTGCTTCTTTGCCGGTGGAGATTCTGGATGCGAAGGCCAAGTTGTTGTCTGCCCGGAGAAAGGAGGGGGAGAGACAGGCGGACAGGATTGTCGCTCTTATGCCGGGAAAGGTCGTGAAGGTTATGGTGGCCGAGGGGGACAGGCTGGCGGCCGGGGATACCGTATTGGTGGTCGAGGCCATGAAGATGCAGAGTAATTTTAAGGTGAGTGAGGATTGTATGGTCAGGGAGGTTCTCGTCAAGGAGGGGGATCTGGTGAATACTGATCAGGTGTTGGTGTGGCTTAATTTAAATGGTTTGGAGGCTTATGGAGAATAAGGATAGTTTATATGCCGTGTTTGACGAGAGAAACAGGGCGGCGGAGATGGCCGGAGGGCCTGACCGCATCGGTAAGCAGCATGCGGCCGGTAAGTTGACGGCGAGGGAGAGGATCGACTTGTTGCTGGATCCGGCTTCTTTTAACGAGCTGGACAAGTTCGTGCTGCACAGGTGTAAGGATTATGGAATGGACGGCACGAGGATTCCCGGGGACGGGGTCGTGTCGGGGTATGGCAGGATCGAGGGCAGGCTCGTGTTTGTGTATGCTTATGATTTTACGGTGTTCGGGGGTACGTTGAGTGCGGAGAATGCCCGGAAGATCATGAAGGTGCAGGATCTGGCTTTGAAGAACGGTGCTCCGGTGATCGCTTTGAATGATTCGGGCGGAGCGCGTATTCAGGAGGGGGTGGAGAGCTTGTCCGGATATGCGGGTATTTTTTTCCGCAATACCATGGCTTCGGGGGTGATTCCGCAGATTTCGGCTATTCTCGGACCTTGTGCCGGGGGGGCGTGTTATTCGCCGGCTTTGACCGATTTTATTTTTATGGTCAGGGGGAACAGTCATATGTTCGTTACCGGCCCTGATGTGGTTAAGGCGGTGACGCATGAGATGGTCGGTAAGGAGGAGCTGGGGGGAGCGGTGACGCATGCTTCGGTCAGCGGTGTGGCTCATTTCATGGGGGATTCCGAGAAGGAGGTGATATTGGAGATCCGCGAGTTGTTGAGTTTCTTGCCGGCTAATAATATGGAGGATGCTCCGTGTGTCCCTTGCAGGGATGATATTCGTCGTGAGGTGACGGGGTTGAGAGAGGTGATTCCGGATGATCCGAATATTCCTTATGATATGAAGGAGGTCATTGTGCCGGTGGTCGATGACGGATATTTTTTTGAGGTAATGCCGGATTTTGCCAAGAATATTGTGGTCGGGTTTGCAAGGTTGGGGGGACGGTCCGTCGGGATTGTGGCGAACCAGCCTGCTTTTCTTGCGGGGGTGTTGGATATCGATGCTTCGGATAAGGCGGCCAGGTTTATCCGCTTTTGTGATTGTTTTAATATTCCGTTGGTGACGTTTGAGGATGTGCCGGGATTTTTGCCGGGGACGGTACAGGAGCATAACGGGATTATCAGGCACGGGGCGAAGGTGGTATATGCTTTTGCCGAGGCGACTGTCCCAAAGGTCACTTTGATTACCAGAAAGGCGTATGGCGGGGCGTATATCGTTATGGCCAGCAAGCTGACCGGGGCGGATATCAATCTGGCTTTCCCGAATGCTGAGATTGCTGTCATGGGGGCTGAGGGCGCCGTGAATATCTTGTTCAGGAATGCGGATAATGAAAAGAGGGCGGAACTGACCGAGGAATACAGGGAGAGGTTCGCTAATCCTTTCAGGGCTGCGGAGCTCGGATATATCGACGAGGTGATTCTTCCTGAGCAGACCAGGGCCAAGCTAATTGCTGCTCTGGATATGGCTCAGAATAAGAATGTTTCTAATCCTCCTAAAAAGCATGGGAATATGCCGTTGTAATTATTGAATTAACAAGAGATGGAAAATAATATTTTGACAGAACAAGAAATCCTATTATTACGAAAAAAACTCGACCTTTTACTACGCACCGGTAAACTGCTGATGGAAAGTGCAGCCGACACAAACCGAATCGAACGAAATATGAAGCGTGTTGCCGCATTTATGGGAATCCCTGAAAATAAGCTGCATATCGATATCAGATGGACCATGATAATGGTGAATGTAAGCGATGAACGCCATTCCTTTTCAAAATTCCAAAAATGTGAGAAGCATGGTATCAATATGACTACGATCTCACAAATCAGCAAACTGTCATGGCGAGCTATCGAAGAAGATTATTCATTGGATAAATATGAGGAAGAACTCACTAAAATAGCCGAGCAACCCCGAAACTATACTCATTATATAGTTGCCATGGGCGCAGGGTTCGCTTGCGGGGGGTTTTGCAAACTATTCGGTTGCGACTGGACAGCTTTCTTATTTGCATCGATATGCGCATTTATAGGCTTTAGAGTTCGTGCCCGTTGTATCGATTTTGGAATTAACGTTTATATGAGTATCGCCATTGCTGCATTCATATCTACCTGCCTGGCATACGCATCATCTTATACAGGATTATCTGAAACGCCTTACCATCCGTTATTGGCATGCGCCTTGTTCATCGTACCGGGTGTACCGCTAATTAATTTTGTGGATGATATGATAGATAATCATCTGCTTACCGGAATTACTCGTGCGGCCAATACTGCGATGATGGTCGGGGCAATGACTTTCGGAATAGCTTTTGTAATGCGTGTATTAATGATGGACGATATTACGATAGATCATAAATTCAGTGAACTAAGTATGGTTCCTCATGATTCGTACTACGTATATGCGATTGCAGCCGCAATCGCGGCAGTCGGGTTCTCCATGATATTCAATATTCAGCGTCGTTTACTATGGGTCGTAGCAATAGGTGGTATCATCGCCGTATGTACACGTAATTTTGTAAATTTCGAATTAGGATTAGGTCCGATAATCGGCTCATTTATGGGCAGTTTCGTCGTCAGTCTTATTGCTGTAAAAGCAGTTCACTGGTTTCATGTGCCTAATCATGTGTTGACAATTCCGTCTGTTATCCCGATGATTCCAGGCGTATTGATGTATCGTTCTTTACTGGCTTTCATAAATATGAACGGTATCGTCGGAGAAGTGACTAATGCTTTTTACAATGGAACGACATCGGCTCTCATAATTCTTTGTATTTCATTAGGTGTAGCTATTCCGAATATCTTTGCCCGCCGTTATATCGCTCGTGATCGTCAGATTTATTTAGAAAAGGAACTTGAAAAACGTCGTCAGCGAGGTAAATTCATCGAATGGTGAGCAAGGCAAACTCTTTTTTCTACAAAAAACAGATATAAATAAAAAACTGCGAATTTATTTTCGCAGTTTTTTATTTATATTTAACTTTGTAAAAGCCTGTCAGTGCTAATAAACACATAAACAGTTATATAAATAACAAAACTCACTATCTAAATACAATATAATAATGAAAAAATTCTTATTAATCGCCGGACTGATCGCCTGTCTGTCTTGTCCGGCACAAACACAACAAGGTTATAAAAATCCTGTGATACCGGGTTTTCATCCCGACCCGAGTATATGCCGTGTAGGTGAAGATTTTTATTTGGTAACCAGCAGTTTTCAGTATTTTCCCGGAGTGCCGGTATTTCATAGTAAAGACCTGATAAATTGGGAACAAATAGGTCATTGTCTGACACGACCGGAACAAGTAAACTTGAACGGAGCTAGTGTCTGGGGTGGTATTTTCGCACCTACGATTCGCTATCATGAAGGTGTTTTCTATATGATTACTACGAATGTTACCGATAAAGGCAATTTTCTCGTACACACAACCGATCCTGCCGGAGAATGGTCTGACCCGATACCAATCAAACAAGGGGGGATCGATCCTTCACTCTATTTCGAAGACGGGAAATGCTATCTGGTAAGTAATCCTGACAACTATATTACCTTGTGTCAAATAAATCCGAAAACCGGGGAGCAATTGACCGAAAGTAAACGCATATGGATAGGTACAGGAGGTCGATTTCCGGAAGGACCTCATATTTATAAAAAAGATAATTGGTACTATTTGCTAATTTCTGAGGGGGGAACAGAATACGGACATAAAATAACTATTGCACGAAGTCGTTACATTGACGGACCTTACGAACAGAACCCGGCAAATCCTATTTTAACTCATATCAACAGAAACATGCAAAGCAGTCCTATTCAAGGAGTCGGACATGCAGATATAATACAAGCACCTGACGAAAGTTGGTGGACTGTGTTCTTGGCTTTTCGCCCACAGAGTGATATGCACCATTTGCTCGGTCGAGAAACATTCCTCGCTCCTGTCCGCTGGGATAAAAATGCATGGCCGGTAATTAACGGAGACGGAAGTGTATCTTTAGAAATGGACGTCCCGACATTGCCTCAACAGCCTTTTGCAACCAAGCCTGTACGCACGAACTTTAAGAACGGGAAACTCGGGTTAGAATGGGTACATGTACGGAATCCTCATCCTGAAAATTATACATTCGACTCAAATAAACTGCGTTTAAAGCCCACTCCTATCACTTTGAATGATTTTAAAGACAGCCCGACTCTGGTATGCCGAAGACAAGAACACATAGACTTCACAGCAACAACATCGGTGCAACTGCAAAAAGCATCTTCCGGGGATGAAGCCGGCCTGACTGTTTACATGTCAGAAACTTCTCATTACGATCTTTTTGTAAAACAGCTTTCTGACAAAAAACAAGCTCTCATTCTTCGTTATCGCTTAGGAGAACTTTCTCATATAGAAAAAGAAATCGTTCTTCCTAAAGGAGACGTACAAATTCGGGTGAAAGGAAACAGGGACTTCTATTCATTCGAATATGCGACGAATGGTAAGACTTTCCATGAATTGGGACGAATGAATACTCGTTATCTGAGTTCTGAAACTGCGGGGGGCTTTACCGGAATCATGCTTGGTCTGTATGCCGTTTCAAGCAACCCTTCATCGAAAGGCTATGCAGAGTTTGAATATTTTGATTATTCAGGGGAATAAAATCATTCTTTCATGCTTTTCTCTCTGATAAATAAAACAGTGCATAAAAATTTTCTTTCCGAAAAAAGAAATTTTATGCACTGTATAAAAACTCATTTAACTTTTCCGATACAATAAAGAAATTAGATATTTCTTAAATTTTATTCCTGTTTATTTTCATTCGTCAAAAAACTACTATCATTTTAGTAAAGCTTAGATACAGAAACAAAATACATATTATAAACCTTTTTTTAACATCACAATAACCAAATTTTTCTTACCACAATATGGAAAACAAAAAAAAATTTAATATTATTCGGACACAACGATATCATTCCCCTTGTGGAGATTTGATACTCGGCTCTTTTGGAGATAAACTTTGTCTTTGTGACTGGACAATAGAAAAGCACCGGATTGCAGTAGATAAAAGAATACTCCAAAATTTACAAGCCTGCTATGAAGAAAAAACTTCCGACACTATCGAAAAGGCAGTCAGACAATTAGACGAATATTTCAATCGGGAACGGACAACATTCGATATACCTTTGCTTTTTATCGGTACGGAATTTCAGAAAAATGTATGGTATAAACTAATGGAAATACCCTACGGAAAGACAATTTCTTACGGTGAACTGGCTAAATTATTGGGTGTTCCGAAAGCAGTACGTGCCGTAGCAAATGCAAATGGAGCAAATGCCATTTCAATTTTCGCACCTTGTCATAGAGTTATCGGTAGCGATCATTCTCTCACAGGGTATGGAGGAGGACTTGCAGCAAAACGTCTATTATTGGATTTAGAGTTAAATGGGAAATCGCTATTATAACTTATAAAAAAGTATATAAAAACAGTGTCATCGGGGCAGGCGGTATAGTTACCCACTCTATTCTTGCAAATTATATAACTGTAGGAAATCCTTGTCGGATAATAAAGCTCCTACCTAAAGATCAAAAATAGCAATAGACCTTTACACCTTATAGCATCTGAATTCTATCGGAAATTTCATCTAACTTTACACTCCGATGAGCCGAATTTATTTCCTGATTAGAGCTATAACTTCTCATGTTTAAACATATTTAAAAGAGGTTGTTTTTCAAATTCTAATCGTAAAGTTGCAGAATCGTTCGAAATTTTGTACTAAAAATATTCTTCGGCTCTTGGGGCTTCACTCTTAACGAATAGACTATAATAAACAAATAATTACACTAAAGAATGTTATAAACTCATCTTTTTTATGTTATAAAACATATTTATCGAATATTATTCGTACATTTGCAATGTAGAAATTAGAAATAGAAATCGTCTTTCAATCCGGAAAGACAAAAAAAGATGAAAACAATGAAATCTGTAAATGAAGAAATCGCTATGTTGCGATATCAAATTCAACGCTATCAAGCGGTCAAAAATGGAGCTAAATGTCAAGAATTAAATGCAAAGCTCCGAGTATTAACTCAAAAGCAGGAAACTGCAATCTAAAAATTATTAATCAACTAAAGGCGGACTATCATCGCAATCGGGCGGCGGCAGTCCTTTTTTATTTTTAGCAAACAGATAATATAATTATAAATGACAAAGGGGAGAAAGATTTATTATCTACTCCCCTTTGCCATAAAAAATCTATTGTAAAACTTCAAGAAGACACGGTATAAGCTGCGGTATTGCATGTTCATCCTGCGCAGTATAAAAATTTCCATCAATCGTTACGGCATCATTGGTAGCTATACCTTTCTGAATTGCCGGTTTGGCTAATGGATGAACAGCTAATCTCTTTCCTTCCGTAATTCCGGCTATTTCAAATATCAAACTTGCTGCACAATGCCCTATCATTAACTTATTCTTATCTGAAAATTCCCGAACAACAGATAATAAATCAATATTATAATCTCGGTTTGCATTCTGTTGAAAGACAGGAACGGCATCGCCACACGAAAACAACAATGCATCAAATTCATCAGCATGACTTTTCAAATTAGCAATTAAATCATCGGTCAGTAAAGTAATTCCGGAGTTTGTACGTATATTTTTATTATCGGATACGGCAAACACTTTATAAGAAATTCCTTTTTCATAAAAAGATTCAAGATACTGAAACAATCCAGCCCCATTAACCGGATCGACCGCTAATACTGCAACTTTTTTCTTCATAATCTCAACATTTATAAATAATACAATAGTTATTATTAGTAAGTTTATTATTTTTGTTTTGTAAAAATAAACAATGTCTATTAGGAAAACAAGAACGCACTTATAAATTAGATAGTTACATTGATGTAACCATTATTGAAAAACAAACGAATAGAAAATATAAAAAAATGCAAAATTTTCATCCGACCGGAGTTTGCCCGATACGAGACATATTAAGTCACTTGAGTAGCAAATGGGCCACTTTAATATTGATAACTTTGAACGCAAATAAAACCATGCGCTTCTCGGATATTCAAAAAAGTATCGGGGATATTTCGCAACGTATGCTTACGGTAACTCTTCGATCTCTCGAGACAGACGGATTAATTTCCAGAAAAATATATGCAGAAATTCCTCCCCGAGTAGAATACAAGCTGACAGAAAGAGGTTACAGCCTAATTCCTCATATAGAAGGTCTGGTCAACTGGGCTATTGAGAACATGCCGATGATAATGAAAAACAGAAAAACAAATAAGCTGACGACCAATGGCCAAGAATCTTTTTAACCGCTATATCTGGCTGGTAGATACAATATATAGAAACGGAAAATTATCTTTTAAAGAGATTAACGACAAATGGTTGCAAACCGACTTTTCGGAAGGAAAGCCGATTCCCCTTCGGACATTTCATAATCACCGGGAAGCTATACAAGATTTGTTCGACATCAATATCGAATGTAATAAAAGTACTCATGAATATTACATAGAAGATGCCGACCAACTTTCAAAAGGAACATTACGAAACTGGTTGCTGAATACTTTTACCGTCAATAATCTCATTAATGAGAAATATAAATTACAGAACCGCATTTTATTAGAAAATGTCCCCTCAGGACAAAAATATCTGACTCCGATCATAGAAGCTATGCGGGACGGAAAAAGAATTTCTGTTACTTATCAGTCTTTTACTAAGAATGAACCGGAAACTTTTGATATAGAGCCTTATTTTGTAAAATTGTTTAAACAGAGATGGTATATTATCGGATATTCTATGTTTCACAAAATGATCCGTATTTACGCTCTCGACCGGATACAAGTAATGCAGATGACCGATAAAACATTTGAACTTCCTCAAAATTTTTTACCGGAAGAATATTTCAAAGACTGTTTCGGTATTATTCACGGAGAAGGCATTACGGAAACCGTAATGTTAAAGGTAAAAGGTAATCAAGTAAAATATTTCAGGGAATTGCCTCTACACATCTCACAAAAAGAAATAACCCGAGGAATTAACTACTCTATATTTCAATACAACTTAAAAGTAACGTTCGATTTGGTACAAGAAATATTATCATACGCACCGGCAGTCGAAGTCCTTGCTCCAAAATCTCTTCGGGAAAAAATTCTAAAAATATTACTTGAAACCTGCAAACTATACGATAGATAATTACTTAAAACGCTTCTGAAGTTCATCGACAGAAAAAACCGTCAATGTCACTCTCCCATCAGGAGTATACCCCGGCATGGCAGAAGCGAACAAATCATCGGCCAACTGCTCCATTTCGAGAGAAGACAAAACCTGTCCATAAGGAATTGCCGCAGATTCGGCTAAAGTTAAGGCCATGGCTTCATGAATATCCGATTTTACATCTCCTCCCTTTTCTGATGCGGTCTCGATCATCTTATTTAATAATCCGACGACATCCACCCCTTCTATTCCTCCAGGAACTCCGTTTATCGAAAAAGTGCCTCCCCCCATATCAGACAAGTCGAAACCTAAAGAATCCAAATCTTCTTTAATTCCAAAAAGAATAGCCCCCTGAGAAGCTGACAAATGAATCATTTCCGGAAACAATACCCGTTGAGAAACACCCTGTCCGGATTGAAGATGCGACATATAACGATCATACAATATACGAATATGGGCACGGTACTGGTCGATCATCACGACCCCGGATTTAACAGAAGTAATAATATAACGTCCCTTCACTTGAAGATACTGCCCTCCGACTGTTGTAGCAACAGAATCATTTATTTTCGATGCAATGGTCTCAGAGGGAACAGTCTCTGCAGAAGACAGATCCGGAACAACAGGCCGATTGACTTTTGAAGAAAATATTCGAGGCTCTTCTTCTGTCGAGTTTCGAGGCATATCTTTTGCCGATTCAAATCCTGAATAGAGTTTACTCCAATCATAATCGGGACGCTTAGTCCCTGCTGGAGAAGAACTCTTAAACGGATTATAACCGGGAGTAAAAGTCGTTTGCGGAGGCCTTACCTCATCCCCCTTATGAAAAACCGGAATCTCAGGTGCACCCTCCATATCAAAATCGATAGAAGGTACAGCACTGAACTTCCCGAGAGCTTCTTTCACGGCAGCTGATAATATCTGCCAAATCGGCTGCTCATTCTCAAATTTAATTTCCGTCTTCGTCGGATGAATATTTACATCTATGGAAGCCGGATCAACAGTCAGATTGATAAAATAATTAGGCATCTCTCCTACCGGTATCAACTGCTCATAGCTTTGCATCACGGCTTTATGAAAATAGGGATGTCTCATATACCTCCCGTTTACAAAAAAATATTGTAATGCATTCCGTTTCCGAGAAGCTTCAGGTTTACCGATATAGCCCGATATTTTTACCAACGATGTCTCGACCTCTACCGTTAAAAGCTGCTGGTTCATGCCCTTTCCGAAAAGTGAAATGATACGCTGACGGAAATTAGACACCGGAAGATTAAAAAGTTCATTGTCATTATGAACCAATTCGAATGCTATCTCGGGATTAATTAATGCGATACGTTCAAATTCGGAAAGAATATTGCTTAGCTCTACTTGATTCGATTTCAAGAACTTTCGCCGGGCAGGTACATTATAAAAAATATTCTTTACAGCAAAATTCGATCCCACAGGACATGAGACGCACTCCTGAGACTCTACAACCGAAGCGGCCAATGCAATCGCTGTTCCCACTTCATCTTCGATACGACGAGTGCGTAATTCAACTTGAGCTATCGCAGCAATAGATGCCAACGCTTCTCCCCGAAATCCCATTGTATGCAAAGAAAACAAATCTCCGGCTTGGCGAATCTTTGAGGTTGCATGACGTTCGAACGAAAGCCGGGCATCTGTTTCGGACATACCTTTACCGTTATCTATCACCTGAATAAGAGTACGACCAGCATCTTTGACTATAATCTGTATCAAAGTAGCACCGGCATCGATGGCATTCTCAACCAACTCCTTTACAACAGAAGCAGGACGCTGTATCACCTCTCCCGCAGCAATCTGGTTGGCAACAGAATCCGGCAATAACTGTATTACATCACTCATATCAACCTCTTTTTCTTGTTATCTGTTATATTTCGTTACTGAAACGACGTTTCTTTTTTGGGATTTCACTCTTCTTACGAATTATCTTCCTGAATATATCAGCAGGGTCTCTCGGACGGATCTCTTCATACCAATGAAAATCTGGCAAATAAAGTTGAGCCGGGGTTATTTTAGGTATCGGAGTCAAAGAACCCTCTACTTTAGGCCACATAATCAACTTATCCATCTTCTGATCCTTCAGATACATTGTAAGGAAACTACTTTCCGCATAATTCAACCCCGTAAATGTAGAATCTCTTTCTTGTGGATAAAAAATAGTCCGTACATTTCCGCTAACATCCACCTTGTCTAATCTTCTTTCTTTAAAAAAGGCTTTCAAATCTTTCCCTGAAAGCTGATCAAAAAAAGCCGTATCTTTCTGTTGTGTAGCAAAAGCAAAAGCCGGAACATGTGCCCACCTTACGGTACTGTCATTCATATATACCTTTATCGTATCCCCGAATATTTGATAATCAAGATTCCAAAGAATCGGGTTCTTAAACATATACACGGCAGAATCTTTGGTCTTGTATACCATAGAATCGCAAACGCCTTGTATATCATTTCTGAAAAAACGTGTCCCGTAATATGCACGTATCAAACGCGTCGAGTCCAATAACACGGAGGAACGTAACGTATCGGCATGTAAATAAAATGTATCGGGCTGGGAATAATCAATAACCCTTGCCGAGTCTGTCGCCATAGAAGCTTCTTTTATTTCATCATAAAAGCCGTAATTTCCCTCCATTGTTACCCGACGAGTCGTATCATTCAGAATCATATTCCCGAATACCTCTCCGAATCCTTCTGCCCGATTATAAAAAATCGTATCGCCTGTAAGCTGCTGGCTTTTGCTTACGATAATAGAACGGTCGAAAAGCATTGATGTATTATTGTGCGTATCATACCATCCCAATTTAGAATATATAACGTTGCTATCCGAAACCATTACGGAAGGTCCTATAATATCAGCAATTTTTGTATTCGTATTGTACTCCAGCGTATCGGAATAGAGCGTATATTCCTCATTAACCAGTTGCACATCAAAATTAAAAACCGCCTGCTTGGTATCCGGACTATATTGTCCATAAATAGAGCTGAGTTCATTCTCGGTATCGACAATCTTACCGCCATCGAAATAATAACCGATATTAGGCTGCATATCGTAGTTAAGGCTATCGGTAAACAATACGACATCCCGATTCTCCATACGAACATTATAGCGTAAACGGGCAACTTGCACAATACCGTCATAAAACATCACATCGCTATATACAAACAAGGTATCACCTTGTTCCATACGTACATTTCCAAAAGCATCCAAAGAATTCGTCTTTTCATAGAAATAAGCACTATCACAAAACATGTACATACCTCCCCGACGAAAACGGACATCTCCTCTCAGTATCTGAAAGTCGGGATGAATATCCTTATCGAATTGTAGTTCATTAGCATATTCCAAATAGACTTTCTGAGGATCATCTACGGCTGTTTTTATCGGTGTTTTTTTAATAACAATAGGCGGATTGTCCGGTGTATGTCTCGCCCAAACACAAAGAGTTAACAGGCATAAAACACCTATCAGTATTTTATGCCTGCTTACTCCTGAATATCTTTTACTATCAAACATCAATCGGCTTATTATTCTAATTTTTATTTCTTAATCCAGCCATCATACTTAAAGTCGCAATTCCGCCAGCCGTCTTTAATACGAATATACGTTTCTTTCTGTTTTTTCCGAATCCAATTTTCGATCAGATCTTCTCTCCTATTTTGTTCGACAATTGCTTTCAAAGCCTGATAATCATCAGACATATTGGCTTTATGTCCTTCTACCCGAGATCTCAATTTTACTAAAACGGCAACCTCTTTTCCCTTTTTCTGATCCATCATAATAAACGGCTGAGATATATCTCCGGCATTCATCGTGTTTACGACTTTTGCAATTTCCTGAGGTAATTCGCTCATCTGAAATTTTGTAGTCCCATTTTCAGAATTTACCATTAACCCTTGATTATTGCGTGTATTTTTGTCTTGTGACAAAAACTGAGCAGCTTCTTCAAATTTAAACTTTCCGGAAGTAATGTCATTTCTCAAACTATCCAAACGCACGATAGAATTATTCAACTCTTTTTCAGAAACTTTCGGCTTCAACAATATATGCCGTGTATTAATGCGATCTCCCCTTTTCTCTATCAATTGGATAATATGATAACCAAATTCTGTTTCTACAATCTTAGAAACTTTTTTCGGGTCATTCAAGTTAAACGCAACATCTGCATACTCCGGTACAAGCTGTGCTCTTCCCATGAAACCGAGCTCTCCCCCCATACGCGCCGAACCCGGATCTTCAGAATAGAGGATGGCTAAAGTAGAAAATTCCGTCTCACCTTTGGTAACCCGTTCGCTATACTCCCGTAAACGAGCCTTGATATTATCGATTTCCTGTTGCGGAATTTTCGGATTTATAGTTATTATCTGCACCTCTACTTGGGTAGGAATATAAGGAATACTATCCGAAGGCAATCCCGAGAAAAAACGACGAACTTCTGAAGGTGTTATCTTTATATCCTTGACCAACTGACGCTGCATTTCCTGAACAATTCCTTGTTCACGCACCATCTCGGCCATCTCTTCACGCAATTCGCTCATCGGTTTATTGAAATATTCTTCTACTTTTTCCTTTGATCCGATATTGGCGATAAAATAGTTCAGTTTTCGTTCCACTTCTTGGAAAACTTGAGCATCGGAAACAGTTATACTATCTAACTTCGCCTGATGCATAAAAAGCTTTTGTATTGCAATCTGCTCAGGTATCACACAATACGGATCTCCATCTATTTTCTGTCCGTCATACTGCATGCTCCGATATTGCTCCTCAACTTGAGATTTAAGAATAGCCTCATCTCCGACAACCCAAACGACTTCGTCTATAATATTATTCTGAGCATGAAGTGAAACTCCGGTCAAACTGAAAAACAAAGTCAACAACAATACACTACTAAATTTTCGCATCGTTTTCTCTTTAATTAATTTATTATTTCGTCAATTGAAATATTCAATCTCTTTCTCCTTAAGGGCATCCTGATATAATTCATCTTTGACTTCCTTAAGGAAATTCATTTTCTTTTGATTCATGAGAATTTCCTTTATCTGAGCTTTTGCAAAATCAAAGGGCATTTGTTCACCCTTGAGCTGATAATCGCTAATATTCAAAAAATACCAATATCCCTTATGATTCAATTCGATATTCTTATGCGTACGCAGGAAATCTGCCTCTCGTTCCACAGAATAAGGAATATTATCCATTACTTCATCAAAAGATACCCACTTATCATAAAAATATTCATAAATCACAGCATTATGCAATCCGTACTTTTCTATATTTTCCACCGCTTCGGGCGTATTTGATTTATACCATTTTTTCAAACGGGTAATCTGCGGTGAATTTTCCGGAACTTTCAAAAATAATCCTTTGATTATCGCCGAATGCAATTTAAATTTATCATGATTTTTTTCATAATAAACGTTCATAGCTTCTTCAGAAATCTCTTTACCCAACTTTTCATTTAGCAAATGCTTCTGATATTCAAATATCACAAGTTCCTGCCGATAGCGCTCCACCATACGATCGATATTTTCTTTATCCGGAATATTACGAGAAGCGACATCATAAAGCAATTGATCATCTACCCATTGCTTTATATAGTTATCTGCAAACAAAGCACTGTCTTTAGATTTCAGCCGATCAGGTATTTCACGTTCTAAATCACCACGAGTCAAAGCCTTATCGCCTATCCGAACTAATACAGCTTCCTCCCTGTTTTTTTCTGAAAAGTTCTCTTTACAAGAAAAGAACAGAAGCATGACAGCCACACTCCATAAGGATAAAGCGATTTTATGCCACATAGTTCCTTTTATTAATAGAAAACCAATATTAATTGGTAAAATTACAACGAAATCTGCTTACTCTATTGCACATTAACTGTTTTTAGAACATCTTTATTTATTTCAACCGGATACTTTTTATTTAAATTTTGTACCCAAATCTTTTCAAGATAGTTCTGATAATCAGCCGTCACCTGACCTTTCATATCAGTATATGACTCAGGACCTTTCTTCAGCATTTTTCCAACAATAAAAACGACCGGAAATTTTTCATCTACAGACAATTCGCCTTCCTTAAATGCCAAATTATCGACTTTTTTATTATCTCCTTTTTGGAAAAGCCCTTTCTCGATCTTCACATGTTTAATACTGTCGGTATTAAACTCTTTATTGACATAAAAAACAACAGAATCAGCAGGCAACGATTTAATTCTTTTCTTGATCGTTTTGACCAAAGCCTTATCATCACATTGTATCAAATACCCTTTATAACGAGGTTGATCCCAGGTATATTGTTTTTTATGAGCTTTAAAATATTTCTGTAACCCGGCAACATCATTAGACGCTTTTTCCCATACTTCACGATTACTTATGTCGAACAAGAGTATTCCATCACGATACTCATTCATCAAATTTCTGAATTCGGGATATTTCGACTCAAGCTTAGTATCCTCGTAATGTAATATTTCATTATCGACAAATGCATCTATTTGTTTATTTAAATAGGCTACATTACCACCATGAAATGCGCCTTGTGCAGACCTTGAATTTTTCATAAAATTTCCCAAATCGGCCACAGTCCAGTTTTTCCCGTCCAAGCTGAATAACACAGACTGATCTTTACTGATATTATTCAAAAACAACGTATCCATAGGACTCGTCTCTACTGCAAACTTTTCCAATTTTGCTTTCTCTCCCGCATTCATATTAAATGCATATTCGACTTTCAGTTTTTCGATCAGAGATTTTTGTCCTTTATTGGATCTCTCATCACGCCCTATTCGTCTCATAATATCAGGTTTCAATTCTTCAAACGGCTTCAATCCCCTTGTATCCAACAATTTAATAATATGCCATCCATAAGGGCTCAAAACAGGTTCGGACACATCTCCTTTATTCTTCAAAGCATAAGCAGCATCTTCATACTCCTTTACAATGCGTCCGGTAGATATCCAAGGAAGCTCTCCTCCCCGTTGAGCAGAATTTTTATCTTCAGATTTCTCTTTAGCCAATTCGGCAAAATCTGCGCCTTGAATTATCTGCTGATATATTTCTCGTATTTGCTTTTCTTTTTCTTTTTTCACTTCATCTGAAGCATTCGAAGGCAACATCAACATAATATGTGCCGTAAGCCGTTCTCCCGGATCGGGACGACGATCGGAAACTTTTATCAAATGATAACCAAACTGGGACAAAACCGGCTCAGAAACGCTTCCGACCGGAGTTGTATAGGCTGCCGTTTCAAAAGGATATACTGTCATAAATCCTCCTATATATCCTAAATATCCGCCATTTCGTTTTACCGAAGGATCTTCAGAATACTCTTTTGCCAACTTTCCAAAATCCTCTCCTTTGCGGATACGTTCCAAAACAGATTTAGCTTTTTGATAAACTTTATCTTTTTCGGTATCTGTCATTCCCGGATTTACCCTAAACAAAATATGACTTACTTCAACATTTTCTTTTAATCGGTCATAAGCCTCTTTTGCTAACCGGTCATCCATTTCTCTATCTACTAAATACGGCTGTACCAACTGTGCACGATAACCGGCAAGCTCCGTACGAAAAGAGCGTGTAGTATCCAATCCGCATGCTTCTGCTTCAGCGACCTTCAACTTGTAATTTTTAAACAATTCCAGATATTCATCCAACGATTTGGAATCTGTCTGTTGTTGATTATTTTTTTTATAAATATATTCGAATTCCGACTTCTTAATGCTTTTTCCATTCACCTTCATCAATACAGGATCATTTTCCGGATTCTGTGCACACAAAGCAAATGAATAACCGGCACACAAGGATAATAATAACCATTTGTTTTTCATCGTTTCATTTTTTTACTTAAGCAACCCTTTTGTGACGAGTCCTCTTTTAATTTTACACTTAATAATAGAAATACACTAATTTAACGACTCAAATATATAAAAATTATATTGATCTCGCCAAATTAGTGTATTATATAAACAGTTTACAACAGAGTTTTAAATCTATTGTAACTCTTATTTTTTATTCATCTCGACTATAATTCGGAGATTCGCTCGTAATAGTCACATCATGCGGATGGCTTTCGGCAACTCCGGCATTTGTGATTCGAGTAAATTTAGCCTGATGCAAGGCTGTTATATCGGCAGCACCGCAATATCCCATACCGGCACGCAAACCTCCTACCATTTGATAAATTACCTCATACAATGATCCTTTATAGGGAACTCTGGCGGCAATACCTTCGGGGACAAGTTTCTTAACATCCGTCTCCGCAGCTTGGAAATAACGATCTTTAGAACCTTTTTCCATAGCTTCCAACGATCCCATACCTCTATACGACTTGAATTTACGTCCGTTATAAATAATCGTTTCACCAGGAGATTCTTCTACTCCTGCCAACAATCCACCCAACATAACAGAATATCCTCCAGCAGCCAAAGCTTTAACGATATCGCCTGAATAACGGATTCCGCCATCTGCAATCAAAGGAATTCCCGTTCCTTCCAAAGCTTTCGCGACATCATAAACAGCAGAGAGTTGAGGCACACCGACCCCTGCTATCACACGAGTCGTACATATAGACCCCGGTCCTATACCAACTTTTACACCATCCGCCCCGGCATCAACTAAATATTTAGCGGCTTCTCCCGTAGCAATATTTCCGACAACAACATCTATTTGAGGAAATTTTGCCTTAACCTGTTTTAAAACATCGATTACATATTTGGAATGCCCATGTGCCGTATCAATTACGATGGCATCGACTCCTGCATCCACCAAAGCAGCGGCTCGGTCGAGAGAGTCTCCAGTCACTCCGATTCCGGCAGCAACACGTAACCGTCCTAATTTATCCTTGCAGGCAAAAGGCTTGTCTTTTGCCTTGGTTATATCTTTATATGTTACCAACCCGACTAGTTTGCCGTCTTTATCGACAACAGGCAACTTTTCTATTTTATGATTCTGCAAAATATCGGCAGCTTGCTGCAAATCGGTAGATTGATTTGTCGTTACCAGATTTTCACAAGTCATTACTTCATCTATGGCACGAGAAAGATTCCGCTCAAAACGTAAATCCCGATTAGTGACAATACCTACTAAATGGCGATTATCGTCAACAACAGGAATACCTCCGATATGATACTCTTTCATCAAGGCTAATGCATCTTTTACGGTCGATCCTCTCTTGATTGTTACCGGATCATAGATCATTCCGTTTTCAGCACGCTTAACACTATGCACCTGCTTAGCTTGTGCCTCTATAGACATATTCTTATGTATAACTCCTATACCGCCCTCACGAGCTATGGCAATAGCCATTTGAGCTTCGGTAACCGTGTCCATAGCGGCGGAAACTAAAGGGATATTCAACTGAATGTTCCGTGAGAACTTGGTTGTCAACTGAACTGTACGAGGAAGAACTTCCGAATAAGCGGGGATCAACAAAACATCATCGAATGTCAACCCATCCATAACAACTTTATCTGCAATAAATGACATAATGAGGTAGGCTTAAAATTTATTGCGTACAAAGATAAATATTTTCAATGGATATTTATACGTAAAGATTTTATTTTTTAATGGTTTTTAAAAATAAGTACTTTCAAACGACAATGGCCGGAAGACTCTGATTGCAGACTCTCCGGCCATTATGACTTTTTTCTAATTTTGTTTAGTTTCCCATTTCGGAAAGGAATTTAATTCGTACCAGACGTATCTCTTCTTCTGTATAATCACGACCCAATTCTTCTATTGCCGCTTCGAGATCATCGCTGTCCGCTTCTTTGAAATATTCAAATATGTCATAAATATGGTCATCATCCATTACTTCTTGCAAGAAATAGTCGATATTGATTTTTGTTCCAGAATACACTATTGCTTCTACTTCGTCAAGAAGATCGGTAAATTCAAGACCTTTCGACTCTGCCAATTCATCAAGTGCGATCTTACGGTCGATACCTTGAATAATAGAAACCTTCATTTTCGATTTATTGGCAACCGTTCTCACACGCAAATCTTCAGGACGTTCTATTTCGTTTTCGTCACAATGCGTCTTTATAACTTTAATAAATTCTTCACCGTAACGTTTGGCTTTTCCAGCCCCGACTCCCGGTATATTCTGCAATTCTTCAATAGTTACGGGATAAGTCGTCGCCATAGCTTCGAGCGAAGGATCCTGAAATATAACATAAGGAGGCAACTCCAATTTCTTGGCTATTTTCTTACGCAAATCTTTTAAGATAGCATATAAAGTAGGATCTACGGCACAGGTAGCTCCTCCCTTCATCGGAACTTCTTCCTCAACATCATCAAAATCGTTATCCTCCACAATCTTGAATGATACCGGCTTTTTGAGAAATGCATGTCCGGCTTTCGTAACTTTCAGCAGCCCGTAATTTTCAATATCCTTATCCAAATATCCGGCTATCAATGCCTGTCGTATTACTGCACTCCACGTTTTTTCCTCTTCACCTTGACCGCATCCGAACACCTCAAGATCTTCTTGATGATACGAAAGGACTTCGGTCGTTTCTTTTCCCAATAATACATCGATCACATGATCGGCTTTAAATTTTTCTTTCAGAGCTATTACAGTTTCCAGAACTGCACAAAGTAAATCTTGAGCTTCCACTTGTTTCTTAGGGTTTAAACAATTGTCACAATTTCCACAATTTTCTTCTCCGTATTCTTCCCCGAAATAATGCAACAACAATTTTCTTCGGCACACCGATGATTCAGCATAAGCTGCTGTTTCGAGCAATAACTGCTTCCCGATTTCCTGTTCAGCAATAGGTTTTCCCTGCATAAATTTCTCTAATTTCTGCAGATCTTTGTTCATATAAAACGTTATACACTGACCTTCGCCGCCATCTCGTCCGGCACGTCCGGTTTCCTGATAATATCCCTCAAGGCTTTTCGGAATATCATAATGGATAACGAAACGAACATCGGGTTTATCAATTCCCATACCGAATGCGATAGTAGCTACTATTACATCCACCTTCTCAAGCAAAAAAGCGTCTTGGTTCTGAGTCCGAGTAGTAGAGTCCATACCGGCATGGTACGGAAGTGCATTTATACCGTTAACTTTCAATGTTTCGGCAAGTTCTTCGACTTTTTTCCGGCTCAGACAATAAATAATTCCCGACTTACCTGATTGGGATTTGATATATTTGATAATGTCTCGATCAATGTTTTGCGTTTTGGGACGCACTTCATAATAAAGATTAGGACGATTAAAGGAAGATTTAAAGACCTCCGCATCAATCATCCCAAGATTTTTTTGAATATCGTGTTGTACCTTAGGCGTTGCTGTTGCTGTAAGAGCAATCAACGGATGAGAACCTATTTCATTAATTATAGGACGTATGCGCCGGTACTCAGGTCTGAAGTCATGTCCCCATTCCGAAATACAATGCGCCTCATCCACAGCATAAAATGATATTTTTACTTGTTTAAGAAATTCTATATTTTCTTCTTTGGTAAGAGATTCGGGAGCTACATACAATAACTTGGTACGTCCCGCCATAATGTCATCTTTTACCTGATCTATTGCAGCTTTATTCAAAGACGAGTTTATAAAATGCGCCACACCATCTTCCTCACTGAAATTACGCATTGCATCCACCTGATTTTTCATCAAGGCGATAAGGGGTGATATGACAATAGCTGTGCCATCGAGCAATAACGAGGGCAACTGATAACATAAAGACTTACCTCCGCCCGTAGGCATCAGCACAAATGTGTCTTTACCATCAAGCAAATTCCGAATTATCGCCTCTTGATTTCCTTTAAAGGTATCAAATCCGAAATTCTTCTTCAACTCTTCTATCAAATTTGTTCTTGTTGCCATATAATGTAATGATTAACAGTCAGAAGACGATCATAATTTTCTCATTAGGAGAAACCTCGTAAACAAATTTATAAACAAGTCTGCAAAATAACCAATTTATTTGAATCTTTTTTAATGCAAAGCATGCATATTCGCCTTTTTCAGCTTTTCCTCTGCATACTTTCGGGTAATATGCAACGTTTTTTCATCGGACGAAGGCATATCAAACATTGCATCCATCATAATCGTTTCCGCAATAGAGCGCAATCCTCTAGCACCCAATTTAAATTCGATCGCTTTTTCCACAATATAATCAAGGACATCGTCATCAAATGTCAATGTCACATCATCCATTTCAAATAAACGGACATATTGTTTAATAATAGAATTCTTCGGTTCGGTAAGTATTCTACGTAAAGCATTTTTATCCAACGGGTCTAAATAAGTAAGTAACGGTAACCGACCTATAATTTCCGGAATAAGACCGAACGCCTTTAGATCCTGAGGAGATATATACTGCAACATATTATTGCGATCTATCTCCTGACGTTTCTTATCAGCTCCGTATCCCACTACTTGCGTATTGAGCCGAAGTGCGATTTTTTTCTCTATACCATCAAACGCTCCACCGCAAATATACAAGATATTTTTAGTATTTACGGCAATCATTTTTTGGTCGGGATGTTTCCGTCCACCTTGAGGCGGAACATTAACGACCGATCCTTCGAGAAGTTTAAGCAACCCCTGCTGCACACCTTCCCCACTAACATCTCTCGTAATAGAAGGGTTATCTCCTTTACGGGCAATTTTATCGATTTCGTCAATAAATACAATCCCTCGTTCTGCTGCTTCAACGTTATAATCGGCGACTTGTAATAAACGAGTCAATATACTTTCGATATCCTCTCCTACATAACCGGCTTCTGTTAAAACTGTGGCATCGACAATCGTAAACGGAACATTCAACATGCGAGCTATCGTTTTTGCCAAAAGAGTTTTTCCCGTACCGGTATGCCCTACCATAATGATATTCGATTTCTCAATCTCAACATCATCTTTTTTCGAATCGGCATTCTGCAACAATCGTTTATAATGATTGAATACCGCAACAGACAAATAGCGTTTTGCCGCATCCTGTCCGATAACATATTGATCTAAAAACTTCTTGATCTCCTGAGGGCGGGGCAGATCTTCTTTAGTAAAGCCTAATCCTGAATTAACAGTCTTATTCTTTTTGAGAATTTCTTCTATCATCTCATGCGCTCGCTCGACACAATCATTGCAGATAAAACCTGTAGCTCCCGTAAGCAACATCTCAACTTCTCTTTCGGAGCGGCCACAAAAACTACATTTGTTTATTTGTTTTGTCATTTCCTATTTTCTTGTTCTTTTTCTTCACATTATTTCGCTTTAGTAAGCACATCATCGATCATTCCATATTCTTTCGCTTCTGCTGCAGTCATCCAATAATCTCGGTCAGAATCTTTTTCTACTCTTTCATAAGTATTTCCCGAATGATCAGCAATAATCGTATAAAGTTCTTTCTTAAGCTTCTGTATCTCCCGAGCAGTAATTTCTATATCCGAAGCCTGTCCCTGTGCACCGCCCATAGGTTGGTGAATCATCACTCTCGAGTGTTGCAATGCAAAACGTTTTCCTCTTGTTCCGGCCACAAGTAACACCGCCCCCATAGATGCAGCCATACCTGTGCAAATAGTAGAAACATCGCTTGCAATATATTGCATCGTATCATATATTCCCAAACCCGCATACACACTCCCTCCCGGTGTATTTAAATATATAGAAATATCTTTACCCGGATCTGCAGAATCAAGATAAAGCAATTGAGCTTGAATCACATTAGCAGTATAATCATCGACTTGAGTGCCTAAAAAGATGATCCTGTCCATCATCAAACGAGAAAATACGTCCATTTGAGCAACATTCAGCTGGCGTTCTTCTATAATTGTCGGAGAAATATAACTACTGGTTATATCTATATATTTATCTAACGCGAGCCCGTTCATCCCCAAATGTTTTGTGGCATAATTTTTAAAATCATTTGTCATACGTTTTCCTTCTTGATTAATTTATTAGTTTTCAAACAAAGGTATAAATAAAATCATGTATTCCGCAAATTTATTTTATCCGGAATAACATTAAAAAAGGCCATAATCTTTAATATTGTTTAAAACACAGTCATACCAACATAAAAGAAACCCGCCACGTCTGATGGCGGGCGGGTTCTCATCTTATTTTGTTCAACTTATTTTGTTTCGAACATTTTATAGAATTCATCAGCAGAAACAGCGATTTCATTCAAGGTTACAGCACCTTTAATAGTCGCAATGATTTTCTCTTCTGTTGCACGCTCTGCAATGTTACTAACCATCTTTTTATCTTTCAGCATATCGGTCGCATATTTGTCGAGCAAATCTTCAGGTACATTCATCATTCCGTACTGAGCAAATTGCGCGCGAGTAACTTTACGTGCCATATCTAAAATGTCGGCATCCTCAACCTTTATATTGAAATCTTTAACAATTTGTTCTTTAATCAACTGCCACTTCAAATCCGGAACCATTTTAGGATATTCTTCTTCTACCGATTCGGCAGTACGTTTCTCTCCGGTAGTCACCAACCAACGCTTTAACAAAGCATCCGGCAACTGTATATCTCCAACCTTATTCTCTAAAACTTTACGTGCATCAAGACCGAATTTATAATCACTCTCCGGCTTCATTTGATTTTCGATCATCTCACGCACCTTCGCTTTGTATTCCTCTTCTGTCTTTACGACATCTTTACCAAATGCATTATCAAAAAGCTCCTGCCCCATTTCAGCCGGTTTAAATCCGAGAATACTAGTAACTTCTACTTCAAAATCAGATTTCATATTCGCAGCTTCTTCTTTTTTGATATGAAGCATCGAAGCTAATTCCACCTCATTATTATCACATGATTTTGCTGGGTTGAAGATAACTTTTTGACCTACTTTTACACCGGCAAACTTTGATTTCTCATCTTCATTTTTGAAGTAATTAGGCGAAATAATTCCCGATTCTACAACGATTCCTCCGTCTTTGACATTTCCGGCTTCATCCAACTCTATAAATTTCCCGCGAATCATATCCTTTTCCCCAGCAGCTTCCACAGGTTCTTGTGTACCGAAATGGTTTGCTAATGCCTCACACTGTTTTTCGACCATCGTATCGTCAACCTTTACATTATAATAGTCTACACAATCCTCTTTAGACAGATTCACAGAAATTTCAGGAGCTAAAGCCACATCAAACGAAACTGTAAAATCTTCTTGCCCGTCAAAATTAATTTCCGGCTGATCTGCAACCGGCATAGGTTCACCCAAAACATTGAGTTTATTCTCACGAATATAGTTAAATAACGATTCAGAAACGAGTTTATTGAATTCTTCAGCCAATACCGATTTTCCAAACATTTTCTGTATCATCCCCATTGGAACCATACCTCTACGAAATCCCGGAATATTTGCTTTCTGACGATAAGCGCGTAAAGCTTTGTCAACTTTTTCTTGATAATCAGCTTTTGTAATCTCAATTTTGATTACAGCAGATACTTTGTCAATGTTTTGTTGTGAAACGTTCATTCCTAACGAATTATTATTATTAAAATTTACTTTTTAATCTTGCCATACCGCTAAAACGTGCGATACTTTACACTGTTATCAAATAATATCGTGTACATTTTGGCAGCGCAAAAGTAACTGTATTCTTCCGATAATCAAACTTCTTTTACAATTTTGTAACAAAAAGTTTTCAGTAAAAGCATAATTCACAGATAAAATGAAGTATTTCAAAAAATTAAAGACGAATCGCTTGCATATCCGAAATTTATATTTTCCTTTGTAATCGAATAAAAGTTGGTTTGCACTATTTAGTGAATCGCTCATGTAACTTATTGCATGACTACAAGCTTTATTTTCCAGACCCGCAACTGTTCAAGTTTTTTCACTAATTTATTTTTTTATTTTTATGAACATTTACATTGGAAACCTTAACTATCGTGTTAAGGAAGCAGACTTGCAACAAGTGATTGAAGAATACGGTGCTGTCGAATCCGTAAAAATTATCAAAGACCGCGAAACCGGTAAATCAAAAGGTTTTGCTTTTATTGAAATGAACAACGACGCCCAAGCAAAACAAGCTATCGAAGAATTGAACGGTTCTGAATTCGAAGGCCGTACTATGATCGTAAAAGAAGCTCGTCCAAGATCTTAAAAAAACTTCATTCACTTGTGAGTCCTTAGTTTACGCAAGTCTGAGTTTTTTATATCGACGACTTACTATAACTGCTATAAAAAAAGACCTGGTTTCGCTTGATTCAGGTCTTTTTTATATTTTTCAATCCGCTGAAATTCAAAAAAAATAAATCAGAAAAACTGTAAAAAATATTGATATAATATTTTTCCTGAAAATAAAGAATGAAGAATTTCCCAATAATAAATAAAAGTTATCAGTATAGTTTTCATTATTCTTCAAAATCTTTATCTTAGCATTCTATAAAAGGTTCTGATAATATTTAACATTTAAGAGTCCGTCTAAAGATATAACAAAAAGTTATTCAAGATAAACAGATGTATATCTGTTATTTCAATAAAATTTCATTCATTTGCACATGTCTAACCAATCAAAAATCGAAGAAAAAAAATGAAATTAAGTGAAAAAAAAGGCAGTATGTTGCATGGAATTTTATTGATCGCACTCTTTTCGTGCGCTGCATTCTATATAGGAGATATGCCGTTTATCCAAAAACTTTCACTCAGCCCGCTAATTATAGGTATTATCTTAGGTATGCTTTATGCCAACAGTTTACGCAATCAGCTACCCGAGACATGGGTTCCCGGTATTTTATTCTGCTCTAAGCGACTTCTCAGATTGGGTATCATTCTATACGGTTTCAGACTCACATTTCAAAATATCATCGAAGTCGGACTTCCGGCAATTATCATTGACGCAATTATAGTTACCGTAACTATTTATGGAGGTATTTACGTCGGAAAATTTCTAAAAATAGATAGAGGTATAGCTCTTTTAACATCAGTCGGTAGTGGAATATGCGGGGCAGCCGCGGTATTAGGAGCAGAAGCTACCCTAAAAAGTAAACCATATAAAACTGCTGTTGCTGTTTCTACGGTCGTCATCTTCGGGACTATATCGATGTTTCTGTATCCGGCATTGTATAATCATGGAATTATAGATCTTACACCTGAACAAATGGGAATTTATACGGGTTCAACTTTACATGAAGTCGCTCATGTAGCCGGAGCTGGAAATTCGATGGGAAAAGAAATCTCTGATTCTGCCATTATCGTCAAGATGATACGTGTCATCATGCTCGTTCCGGTTTTACTGTTTATAAGTTATTCAATGTCAAGAGCAATTGCAAAAATCAGGAGACGTGTCGGGATAGACTCACACAACCCAAACCGATCATCCAAAGTTGCTGTTCCATGGTTCGCCTTCGGATTTTTAGCCGTTATAGGTTTCAATTCGTTGAATTTACTACCCGAACCATTTATCGATTTCATTAATAGATTAGATACCTTTTTGTTAACTATGGCAATGACTGCTCTCGGGGCAGAAACCAGTATAGAAAAATTCAAAAAAGCCGGATTAAAGCCTTTTATATTAGCTGCAATATTGTTTTTATGGTTATTAGGAGGAGGTTACCTGCTCACTAAATACTTAACACCTTATTTAATGTAATACTCAATATTATGTCCGATATGTATGACTTCCGATTGAAAGTATTCCAACGTGTCGCATGGAATCTCAGTTTTACCAAAGCTGCCCAAGAACTACAAATTTCACAACCTGCTGTAACCAAACATATCCGCGAGTTAGAGTCAATCTATAACACACGGTTGTTTGATCGTGTCGGAAACAAAATCGCACTAACGGCAGCCGGAATTATTTTACTAAAACATTGTGATACCATTCTATCTGAATACAGTAAGCTAAATTATAAAATGCATCAACTAAATAATAAAGAGGTGGGACAAATACATATCGGAGCAAGCCTAACGATCGCACAATATATTCTTCCAGTATTTTTAGCTCAATTTTGTCAAGAATATCCAGATATATCTCTTGATCTACAGATGCATAATACTCTTGAAATAGAAAATATGCTACATGCACAAAAGATTGACATTGGACTGATTGAAGGACCTTCGAGAAAGCCTTATTTAAAATATTCTCCATTTCTGAAAGACGAAATAGTTGCGATCGTAAGAAACACAGCCCGTTGGGGAGACAGCCCGTTTCCTCTTTCTAAAATCAAAGAACTACCACTAATACTTAGAGAGCATACATCTGGCACAACACAATTTATAGAAGAAAATTTACAAAAATACGGTATAAAATATTCTTCACTCAACGTACTTATGCATATGGGGTCGACAGAAGGAATAAAATCATTTTTAAGACATTCGGATTGTGTCGGATTACTCTCTATTTATTCGGTCAGTAAAGAACTGATGAACGGAGAATTCAGAATCATCGATTTTCAAGATTTCACAATCGAAAGAGAGTTCTGTTTTGTTCAAAATCAAGGCGATAACTCTGAGATAAATCAGTTATTTATCAATTTTATCAATAAAAAATCTTCAGAGCAATACGGCCATAGTTACATAGGTAAATAAATCGGACCTTTTTTAATTCTATATAAAATAGGCTTCAGCCTGTCAACCTTTTCTGAAAAGAAATTGTTATCAAACTATCTTTAACCGCTATAGTAAAATTGATAACAATGAAAAAATTAATCTCCAGATTCTCGAAATATGATGAATGGGGATACCGAAATCCTCAATTCGACAAATTAAAAAAGGTAGCAGGTACTATTATAATGACTATTATTGGTATCACATTTATTACCTTAATCATATTAGAAGAGAGTTTGTAATAGATTGAGATAAAGAGGGTGACCCAAAAGTCAATAACGACTGAACGGGTCACCCTTTTTCATTATCTTTGGGCATTTCCTTAAGAGACAAAAAATAACGGTTATCCTCTTGAAAATAAAGGAGATAACCGTTGCTTTTATGGTAAGGATTTATTATATTTAAGGTGTGAAACAAAAAGATAATCAATCATTTACCATGTGTGCAAAGATAGTATATAAATCCTACAATCAGAACGATAATCTTCTTTTTCCTCCGTCATTGGGCGAACTTATCCCTGAAAACCATCCGGTGAGAACAGTCAGCGCAATAATAGACAGGCTTGATATCTCCGATATAGAGTCGACTTACAAGGGGGGGCGGCACGAGCAGCTTCCATCCGCGGATGCTCCTCAAGGTGATCGTGTATTCGTATATGAGCAACGTCTACTCCGGGCGCAGGATGGAGCGTCTGCTGCACGAGAACGTGAACTACATGTGGCTCTCGGGGATGTCCCGTCCGGACTTCCGTACGATAAACCGCTTCCGTAGCGAGCGCCTGTGTGACGGCCGTTTTGAGGAATTGTTCCGCCAAACTGTGATTATGATGAACGAGGAAGGAGTGGTGTCGCTGAAAGTCCAGTACATAGACGGCACGAAGATAGAGTCCGTAGCGAACAAGTACACCTTCGTTTGGAAGGGCAGTATCGAGAAGAACAAGGCGAAACTGGAGGCCAAGGTTGACGCGGTACTGAAGGCTGCGGAGTCGGTCCTGGCGGAGGAAAACGAAGAATGTTCTGCGGAAGAGCCTAGCATGGATGACCTTTCGGCGCGTACAGAAAGGATACTCCAGAAGATGGACGAACAGGGCATCAGCAACAGGAAACTGCGTAGGAGCGTAGAAAAGGTGAAGGACGAGTCCCTTCCGAAACTGGTGTCGTACAAGAGGCATCTGGAAATCATGGGAGAGAGGAACAGCTACAGCAAGACGGATCTCGACGCCACTTTCATGAGGATGAAGGAGGATGCGATGAACAACGGCCAGACCAAGCCCGGTTACAACGTTCAGATAGCGACGGAGAACCAGTTCATAACTAACTACGGCATTTACTGGAGACCCACGGACTGGGGTACGATGATACCCTTCCTGGACTCTTTCAGGGAGAGATACGGGACGCAGAGCAATGAGGTCGTGGCAGACTCCGGATACGGTAACGAAGCGAACTATGCGTACATGGAGAGTAACGGGATAGAGGCTTATGTCAAGTACAACATGTTCCATGCCGAGACGAAACGCAGGTATGCCAACAATGGTTTCCTCGTCCAGAACATGTACTATAACGCCAGTGAGGACTACTATGTGTGTCCGATGGGGCAGCACATGGAGAGGTGCGGCAAGCAGCACTCCGTTTCAGATCTCGGCTATAGGTCGGAAGTGGATGTGTATAGAGCCGTCAACTGCAAGGGATGCCCGCTCAGGGGAATGTGCTACAGTTCGGTCATTGACCGTAGGAGCATAAAGGTAAACCACCGGTCCGATTCCTTCAAGAAGCACGCAAGGGAACTGCTCACCAGCGAACGCGGTACGATGCTCCGAAGTAGCAGGCCCATCGAACCTGAGGCCGTCTTTGGGGACATCAAGTTCAATCACGGCTTCAGGCGTTTCCGGCTGAAGTCAAACAGGAAAGTGAGGATTGAGTTCGGCCTCGTTGCGCTTGCGCACAACCTTAGGAAGTACTCTGCGATCCTTTCAAAGCGGATGATGGGGCGAAATCATGCCTATGCTACAATATAGGTAGTCAATATCGCTTCATACCGATGCCAATAACCGGCATGTAGCTCGCAAAAAGGCGATTTGTCAAAGAAAAAACAATAATCGGTTGCAATTTTCAGGTTGCTGCCGATTATTGTTTCTATAAAAGAAAAAGAGACCGAACTCTAAAAAAATCTTTTGGGTCGCCCCCTTTTATCGATATTTTCAAACAAAATTACTTACTCACAGGTTTACCCGAACTAAAATCTATTCCTTCCGGAGCAGATTCATAAACTTTGACAGCATCTCCCTTTTTTACAGATATTGAAGACCCGTTAATAAAAGAAATGTTTGAAACATAATTTATTTCCATACCTTTTGTTGCCCTAATTTTTACATTATCGAATACAACGTTTCGAATAGGAAGTTCCGGCACTCCCCATATAATACCGGCATATTCACAATCATAAATTTCTATATTACGTAAAAAAATATTATTCCATGAAGGTGTTGTGGCAGTGACCTCTTCAGCCGAATCTTCTGTAACATCTTTCGGAGTCTTCGGATAATAACTCGTAATAAATATAGGTTTTCTTACATTATTAATAGTAATATTCGAGTATATAATATTTTTCTCTCCTCCCCCTCTCGAGCGATTGCTTTTCATCCGAATAGCTGATTCGGTATTTTTAAAAGAACAACTATCTACCAGAACATTTTCGATACCGGCAGTATAGCTTCCGATAGAGCATCCGTGTCCATTTCCAAAATTACATTTCCGAATTGTTATATTCTTTGTTCCTGAATCCATTGCAATATTATCATCTCCACAAGCGATATTACAATTATAAATCAAAACGTTCGGAGCCCAAACATCAATTCCATCACTGTTCGGAGCTTCATCCGGAGCTTCAATCGTAATGTCCCTCACCGTTATATCCGAACTTCCTCGTCCTAACGTTATGTGTACATTCGGTGCATTCTGCAACCGGATACCGCATATTTCTATATTTCTACAATTATCGAAACGAATCAGGCAACCTCTTTTTATAGATCTGTTTGCCCTAAAAGCCGTCCACCATGCACTTCCGTCTCCTTCGATCACACCTTTCCCACTCACCTTAATATTCTGAACTCGTTTACCCGAAATAAGATGGGCATAACGATCCGGCTTACCATTATTCGGATAACTCCCTTCAACAATGCCGTTTCCTTTCCCATAAGGAAGAGCTTTTAAAATACATCCGTCATCCAAAACAAGATTTATATTGCTTTTCATTACAATAGGGCCACACATAAACGTTCCTGCCGGAATAATTACCGATCCCCCTCCGGCAGCACTACACTCATCTATTGTCTTCTGAATTGCAACAGTATTATCAAGAGCTGATGCCGATGCTCCATAATCGGTCACTGAAAACCGAGTTTCCGGAATCTCTGGTTTCAAAATTGTTTGTGCCGATACTATACCTGATAGTATCAATGAACAAATGAGAAAAACATTTTTTTTCATATATAATTAAGATTTATCGAATATAATTCTTAGAGCTTGTCGTAAATTTTATAGAAATATTTTTGAAGTAAAAATACAGGTAACTCTAAGTTTTTACAATAGACAAATCTTCTTATCGGAGCTTTTCAACAATTATTCCACTCTTTTCGTCAAAAAAGAGACATCTCGGGTAAAAACTCCGGGTATTCTGATTATTAATCAGTGCTACAAATTTTCTACAGAAAACAAAAATGATTTTACAACGAACGATTGTCGAACTTATTTTATTCTTTCCCCGATTCTTTTTTATACAGATATGGATATAAAAGAAATGGTTGTCATCCCGACAACCAATCTTCGTTAACCTTAAATCTAAATACCATGAAAAACACAGTGCAAATGTATATACAATATGTTATATAACATAATTTCCCGACATAAAAATCAATCAAATTAACATTAATTATATTTTAACTCAAAAAGCTCATTCAAATTTTATAAAAAATCACGAAGCATTTGTACTCCAGCCCCAAATAAAAAGCCAAATATTTTCTTCCAATTCCAACAAAATAACAATTATGAAACAATCAAATATCCTTGATACAAATTTGAAATAACTGTTATTCTTTATAACATTATCATATATTTGTAATATATTTGTCACATTGTAAAGTTTCCTTTGTAAAAATTTTCAATATATACATCTGTTTATTTAAATAATAATGAAACAAGCTATAATACTATTTTTCGTACTTTTAATACCCTTTAGAGGAACGGGACAAAACGAAGCGAACGAAGACGGCGTAAAGCTCGAAAAAAAGAAAATGGAAAAAACAGATTATATTCCCGAAATTCATGGAACGATTCGTGCAAAATATGAATATCAACCGGAAATCAATGCAAGTCGTTTCGAAGTAAGAAATGCCCGGTTCAGCTTGACCGGAAATGTTCACCCATCTGTCGCTTACAAAGCAGAAATAGATTTATCGGATGAAGGTAGTATCAAAATGCTGGATGCTTATACCCGACTATTTCCTATTAAAAGCCTCAACTTCACAATCGGACAAATGCGAGTGCCTTTCACAATTGATGCACATCGTTCTCCCCATCAACAATATTTTGCCAACCGATCTTTTATTGCCAAACAGGTAGGAAACGTCAGAGACGTAGGTGCAACGGTATGCTATCAATTAAAAGAAGTTTTCCCGTTCATCATTGAAGCCGGAATTTTTAATGGAACAGGGTTAACTAACCAGAAAGAATGGCGCAAAGAAATGAACTATTCTGTCAAAGCTCAACTCCTTTTTATAAAAGGACTGAATATCGAATTCAGTACACAAACCATCAAACCGGAGTCGATCCGTATTCATATGTATGATGGCGGTCTTTCATACCGATATAAAAGATTCTTGATTGAGGGTGAATATTTATATAAACAATATGAGCAAAATGCTTTTAAGGATGTTCATGCCATGAATAGTTTCATGAGTTATGAATTACCCTTGCCCCGAATTTTTAAAAGTATGTCTTTCCTCGCCCGCTATGATTTTATGACCGACCACAGCGACGGATATGCCGACGAAGAAACCGGTAAACTAAAAATAAACGATTATAAAAGACAACGAGTAACGGGTGGACTTACATTCAGCATCGTCAAACCGTTCGTTGCAGATATTCGACTAAATTATGAAAAATATTTTTATTCAGCGTCCGGAATACCTAAAGAATCGGAACAAGATAAAATTGTTCTTGAAGTCATGACTCGGTTTTAATTTTCAAAACTCAAAAAAATTTCATATCATCTCAAGTAAAGTAATTAGGTCAAATCTTCTTTGTGTTTTCATTCGTCGAATAGGACTCTTCCTCGTAAAAACAAAAAATTAAAAGAAATTATCAGGCCAGAACCCAAACAAAATTGAAACAGAGTCTAAATTCCAAATAAAAATGGAAGCGGCAATGAGATCTTAAATTGTCCTGCAGCATTTCCTGCATAAATTTCTCCATTAGTAAGCCAAAGTTTTTTTATCGGTGCACCCACATTAAAATCAAGATCTTTAAAATCGACCCAAAATACATCGGGATTAAGTGTCGACTCGAAATAATAAACTTTATTTTTTTGATCTGAGACCGTGCGCCAACGGGTAGATGCAATATTCGGCTGATCGGGAACAGATATTCCTAAAGGCACGGATACATTACGCATAACACTAAATACTCCGGGAACAGCTAATTTAAAATCTGAAGTTTTAGGAATAACATTAATATAGAATGAAGCTCTGACAAATCGGTCGGAAGCTCGATTCGTTCCCGGCAACATTACCATCCCACCTATCTGTTTCCAATAATCATTCAGTGTCATCTGTTTATCATAAGTAGGAGAATTAGTCATCACTTGACAATCTTTCCCTTCATGAACAATCAGTCGTCCCTGTATATATTCAAAGATCGCACTATTTCCTGTAGCGTCAGATACGGATAAATGCAACGTAGATTTTGCACCGTTCGGCAAATCGGGAGCATCGATTCTGAAAGTATCATCTTTTAGTCCGGCAACAGCCTCTTCGACCGTAGCAAAATTATCCAATACATATTGTGTCCAAATGCTGATTCCCATTACCGGACGATTATCATCCGGCCTATAATAAGATGATTCTGTCAAAAAAAGCAGATTGGCAACCAAACCTTTTTCATTCATCCCGTCACATATTCCTATATCATATCCCGCAGTAGATACACTCCCATACTTCGATGTCCAAGTTACGGTATTTTTATTTCCGGGAAGAGCCGCCCGCTTTTGCAATCCTCTCGGAAAAAGATAAATATTCGACTGAGGATCTTCTTTCCAATCCATCGTTCTTCCGGTAACAACCATTCCTCCCTCGCCTAAATAGACAGCTCTGGTACAAGCCTTTATCGAAACGATATATGCAAAAGAAAACAATGTCAATAACGCGATCATGCAAAAAATAGTTCGTAATTTCATACTTATTTGTTTAAATAAAACATTAGAATCTATTAAAAGTCTGTCTAAATTTTACAATACAGAAATCATATCTTTAGGCAGACCTTAAATTATAACAATCCGATGAAAACGATTGTTCTAAAATTTTCCGTTAAATTAGAATCATAAAAGAGGTCTCGAGTCTCTCGGTTTTTACAAATTTTGTTTTGCAACCCTTACAATAAATAGTTATCTTCGCCACACTAAAATCTCGATTACATGATAGACCAAGCAACCGTCGATAAAATAATAGACAGCGCAAATATTCTGGAAGTTGTTTCCGACTTCGTCACATTGCGTAAACGCGGCGTCAATTATGTCGGGTTATGTCCGTTTCATGATGAGAAAACTCCATCTTTCAGTGTGTCTCCTTCTAAAGGCATCTGCAAATGTTTCAGTTGCGGAAAGGGAGGTAGTGCCGTGCATTTCATCATGGAACATGAACAACTTTCCTACTATGAAGCCCTGAAATATCTGGCAAAAAAATATAACATTGAAATAGAAGAACGAGAACTCAGCGATGAAGAGAAACAGATAAAAAGCGACCGGGAAAGCATGCTCATCGTTAATTCTTTTGCTCAAGAATATTTCAGTAATATATTATTTCAACATTCCGAAGGTCGTTCGGTCGGACTCGCCTATTTTCATGAACGAGGATTTAGAGACGACATTATTCACAAATTCGCATTGGGTTACTCCCTCGAACAACGAGATGCACTTGCTATTGAAGCAAAAAAAAGAGGGTATAAAGAAGAGTATTTATTGAAAACCGGGCTTTGTCTGGAGGGTCAAAACGGTTACATAAGCGATCGTTTCCGAGGCAGAGTAATTTTTCCGGTATTTAGTCTATCCGGAAAGGTCCTTGCTTTCGGAGGACGAGTGTTAAGGAAAAGCGATAAATTAGCCAAATATGTCAACTCTCCGGAATCGGAAGTTTACCATAAAAGCAATGTGCTTTACGGCATCTATCAAGCAAAACAGTCTATCGTAAAAAATGACAACTGTTTTTTAGTAGAAGGTTATACCGATGTTTTATCGATGCATCAGGCCGGAGTAGAAAATGTAGTGGCTTCTTCAGGAACATCTCTTACTCCGGGCCAGATCAGACTGATTCACCGTTTCACAAATAATATTACGGTTATCTATGATGGTGATGCTGCTGGGATAAAAGCCTCTTTAAGGGGAATAGACCTCATCTTGAAAGAGGGGATGAACATTAAAGTCGTACTTCTTCCCGATGGAGATGATCCTGATTCCTTTGCCAAAAAGCAAAGTGCCTCATCTTTTACGGAATATATAAAAAATCATGAAGTCGATTTTATACGTTTTAAGACCAACTTATTATTAGACAGTGCAGGAAACGACCCCATTAAACGGGCAGAATTAATATCGGACATCGTACAAAGCATTGCTATTATCCCCGATACTATCGTACGCTCGGTATATACCAAAGAATGCAGTCGCCTCATGGAGATCAGCGAAGAGGTATTGCTCCGTGAAATCAATAAAATAAAACTGAGCCAACTGCAAAACGGAACTCCTCCTAACAAAAAAACGCTATCGGAGACCTCTGCCGACAAGCAAAATTCCCAAGAAGAAGGTACACAGAATGACGATACAGAAACATTAACGGAAACGCAGGGCGTTCCTCAAGGAGTTTTACAAGAGAAAAGAGTTCCATCTCCTCTCGATCCATTTGAAAAGACTTTGGTGAGATACATGATACGATACGGATTTCACGACTTATTTTCCGAAATAAATGAAGAGACTGGAGAAACGGAAACGTGGAAAGTAATCCCCTATATACTCACCGATTTACGAAATGATGAAATCGAATTCCAACATCCGTTATATAAAAAAGTAATAGCCGAAATTAATCATATATTCGATCAAGAAGGAGAACATTTGACTCGTTATTTTTTAGCTCACCCCGATGAAGAAATCAGTCGTCTGGCCGTTGATCTGGTAAGTGAAAAGTATCAATTGAGTAAAATACACACAAAATTCCAGACCATAGAAAGCGAAGAAGAAAAGTTAGCAGACCTGATTCCTCGTGCATTATTCGAACTAAAGGATGCTATTACATCCTTGAATATAAAACATATACGAGAAGAAATTAAAAAAACGGCCAAAGAACAAAATCCGGAACGAACAACTCAACTCATGTCTGAACTGAATGGATTGTATGCATTGAAAGCAGCTTTGGCAAAACAATTAGGCGAGCGGATCGTCAGTCCTAAATAAAATAGACAATGTATCTTATAGACGCTCTCGACATCATCAAAGAATACGAGGGGCACAGGGCTCTGAACGGTGTTTCCGTGCAAATACCGGAAAACAGTATATATGGAATTCTCGGCCCTAATGGTGCAGGGAAAACCACTTTCATCCGAATCATCAACCATATAACAGCCCCTGATAGCGGAACTGTATTATTCGACAACCATCCTCTAAATGCAGAAGACGTAAAACACATAGGTTACCTGCCTGAAGAACGAGGATTATATAAAAAAATGAAAGTCGGTGAACATATTGTCTATTTAGCTCAGTTAAAAGGTGTCTCCCGCAATGAAGCCAAAAGACGAATGAAAAAATGGATCACTCGATTTGAAATAGACCGTTGGGAAAAATACCGAATTGAAGAACTTTCGAAAGGGATGCAGCAAAAGATACAGTTTATAACAACGGTAATTCATGAACCCCGTTTATTGATATTCGACGAACCTTTCAGCGGATTTGACCCGATAAATACGGAGTTACTGAAACGTGAAATCCTCGAACTGAAAAAAGGGGGAGCAACAATTATCTTTTCTACCCACAACATGAGTTCGGTCGAAGAGTTATGTGATGAAATAACACTCATAAATCGCTCTCAAGTCGTATTGCAAGGAGAAGTACTCAAAATCCGGGAACAATATAAAAAAGATCTTTTCAGAATAAAGATTTCTTCCGGAAAGTTTCCCAGTTCTGACAACCATTATATAGTAATTTCTGAGAAAGAGGCTTTTAACGGAACTGAAATATTACTCAAAAAAACAGATGATATTCCGATAAATGATTTGATAGTTCAACTTGCCGAAAAGTTTTCGTTAACTGCATTTGAAGAGATACTGCCCTCTATGAACGAAATATTTATCGAAACGGTCGAAAGAGAAAAAACGCTCTAAAATCTAAACGGTATGAACAAAATGCATCTGATTATACGTCAAGAATATCTAAACCGGGTAAGAAAACGGTCATTTATTGCAATGACTTTATTAATGCCTTTTTTATTTGTCGCATTAATGTCATTTCCCCATTGGATGTCAAAAATAAACGATACCGAAACTCATGATATAATCGTATTGGATTACACCGGATCATATAAAAACTTGTTTACCGATACTTCCCAATATCGATTCTATTATCGAATGACCGGTGACCCAGCGGACAATGCTGAAAAAGTATATGCCTACATAATCATTTCGGAAAACCTGCTGCAAAATCCCCAAGCCATAGCTATCTATTCAGAAAAGCAGATCAGTCAAAACTTTAAAGAATATATTACGCTGCAAGCCGAACGTTATCTCGAAAACGAAAAATTGGCATCTTGTCAAATTCAGAATATTCAGAAAATAATTGCCGATTTACAAGTTAAACTCGACATACCGGAAATCCGATTCGGAGAAGACGGGACAAAGAGTCGTTCTTCCGCTGAAATATCATCTGTCATCGGAATAGCCAGCACGTTCATCATATACATGTTTTTGCTTCTTTACGGTGTACAAGTCATGCAAAGCGTAACCCAAGAAAAAAGCAATCGCATCGTTGAAGTTATGATCTCTTCTGTAAAACCTTTCGAACTGATGATGGGAAAAATCACAGCGATCGGATTGGCCGGCCTCACTCAATTCGCAATTTGGCTTATTCTATCTGTCATAATTCTATTTTCGACCACCTCCCAACTGTCTATTGGCGCAGCGACCGATAATATAGAATCTTTGAACCAAATGCAAAGTTATCCTTTCGCGGAACTTCTGATATGGTTTACTCTTTTCTTTAGCGGAGGATATATGCTATATGCTTCTTTGTTCGCAGCCATAGGTTCGGCAGTTGATAACGAAGCAGACACTCAACAATTTATGACACCAATTACAATAATTATATTATTTGCTCTTTATGCAGGAATATATAGTGCCCAAAATCCTGAAGGACCTTTAGCCTTCTGGTGCTCTATGATACCTTTTACCTCCCCCATCGTCATGATGGTGAGAATCCCTTTCGGCATACCTCTATGGGAAATAATAGTATCTTTTCTAATATTAGGTATTTCAGCATTATGTAGTATATGGATATCCGGTAGAATTTACCGAATAGGAATTCTCATGTACGGAAAAAAAACGAGTTATACAGAAATTATAAAATGGATAAAATATAAGGGATAAATTTCACGAAACAGATCTTATCAACCACGATATTTTATATTTTTAGCACATGTAGTTTATCCATTTTATTACAGAAAATTTTCTTTATTGAAAAGGAATGTTGTATTTTTGTAAAAGCTCTTTGCTGAAAAGCAAAGCCGAACGTTTTTTACCGCAGATAAAAAACGTTCGTATTGTGTTAAGGAAAAGGAATGTTTAACTTAAATCAAAACTGCAAGATAAACACTATGGCAGATTGTAAAGAAAAGTTGTTCGACCAATTTCCTCCTGTTTCTACAGAAGAATGGATGAAAAAAGTCACGGCAGACCTTAAAGGTGCCGACTTCAACAAAAAACTCGTATGGAGAACCAATGAAGGGTTCAACGTAAAACCGATGTACCGCGCAGAAGATATTGCGGATATAAAAACCACAAATTCTTTACCCGGAGAATATCCTTATGTTCGCGGGACTAAATGCGATAATGAATGGCTGGTGCGTCAAGACATACATGTCGAAAACGTAAAAGACGCCAATGCAAAAGCAAAAGACCTGCTTACCAAAGGTATTACTTCGTTAGGTTTCGCTCTCGAAGCTGAAAATATCACTCCCGAAAATATAGCGATATTATTGTCGGGTATCGATGTAGAAAATGTCGAATTGAATTTCACTTCGTGCATTAAAAACAGTTTAAAACTGATCGAGGCACTATCAGATTATTTCAAATCGCAAAACATCAATACCGAAAATATAAAGGGTTCTATCAATTTCGATCCGTTCAAACGTATTTTGAAACGAGGAAGAGATTTTAAAGAATATGCACAGAAAGGTGCAGAAATCATAAAAGCCGCTGCTGCTTTACCTAAATTCAGAGTACTTGCAGTCGATGCCATAATGCTTAACAATGCAGGCTCTTATATCTCCCAAGAACTCGGATTTGCTCTGGCTTGGGGAAACGAATGGTTAGCCAGTATCACAGATCTCGGTTTGAGTGCAGATGAAGTAGCCAAACGCATTAAATTTAATTTCGGCATATCATCCAACTATTTTATGGAGATAGCCAAATTCAGGGCAGCCCGCATGTTATGGGCACAAATCGTATCGGCCTATAAACCGTCTTGCGAATGTGCTGCAAAAATGGAAACTCATGCAAAAACATCCGAGTTTAACATGACGATTTACGATGCGCATGTCAATTTATTAAGATCACAAACGGAGGCTATGTCCGCCGCTCTTGCCGGAGTAAACTCTATGACCGTCACCCCGTTTGACATTACCTATAAACAACCGGATGAATTTTCGGAACGCATCGCCCGTAATCAACAACTTCTGCTCCGGGAAGAATCTCATTTCAATAAAATCACAGATCCGGCAGCAGGTTCATATTATATAGAGAATCTTACTATTTCTATTGCAGAACAAGCATGGAAATTATTCCTCGAAGTTGAAGATAAAGGCGGATTCTATGCAGCACTGAAAGAAGGATTCATTCAACAAACCGTAAATGCTTCGGCCGAAGCCCGTCACATGGCAATCGCACGAAGAAAAGAAATTTTGGTGGGAACTAATCAATACCCGAATATCAACGAAAAAGCGGCAGATAAAATCAAAGATAAAGCGTCTTGCGGATGTTGCGGAGGAGAATCGCATAAATGTCAGCCCGAATACGAAACATTACATTTCGAACGGGGAGCCAGCGATTTCGAAACACTGCGTTTAGCAACTGAAAAATCAGATAAACAACCGGTCGTATTTATGTTGACAATCGGTAATCTTGCCATGCGCCTCGCCCGTTCCCAATTCTCCGGAAATTTTTTCGGATGTGCCGGATATAAAATCGTGGACAATTTAGGTTTCAACACCATACAAGAAGGTGTAGACGCTGCTATTGAAGCAAAAGCCGATATCGTAGTGCTTTGCTCAAGCGACGATGAATATGCAACTCTCGCTCCCGAAGCGAAAGCCGCATTAGGCGACAAAGCCATTTTAGTCGTAGCAGGAGCTCCCGAATGTATGGAAGAACTGAAAGCTCAGGGTATCGACCAATTTATCAACGTACGCAGCAACGTTCTGGATACATTGAAGGCTTTCAATGCCAAACTATCGATTCATTAACCGTTATAAAACGTATCAAGAAAATCGTAAAATTATGAGACCTAATTTCAAAAATATAAATATCACAACCGATGCTTTTGCCCAAAACGGGAAAGGAAGCATCTCTTGTAATCCTGAAGACAAATGGATTACGCCTGAATTGATTCCGGTAAAACCGATTTATACACAAGCCGATCTGGAAGGCATGGAACACCTGAATTATGTAGCCGGTATTCCTCCGTTCTTGAGAGGACCGTACAGCGGTATGTATGCTATGCGTCCATGGACTATCCGCCAATATGCCGGTTTTTCCACTGCTGAAGAATCGAACGCATTTTATCGCCGTAATCTCGCAGCCGGACAGAAAGGACTCTCCGTAGCATTCGATTTGGCAACACACCGAGGATATGACGCCGATCACGAACGGGTAGTTGGTGATGTAGGTAAAGCCGGAGTTTCTATTTGCAGTCTGGAAGACATGAAAGTTTTGTTTGACGGTATTCCTTTAAACAAAATGTCCGTTTCTATGACTATGAACGGGGCTGTACTCCCTATTATGGCTTTCTATATCAACGCCGGGCTGGAACAGGGGGCAAAATTGGAAGAAATGGCAGGGACCATCCAAAATGATATTCTGAAAGAATTTATGGTTCGCAACACATATATTTACCCACCGGAATTCTCTATGCGTATCATTGCGGATATTTTTGAATTTACCTCCCAATATATGCCTAAGTTCAATTCTATCTCTATTTCGGGATACCACATGCAAGAAGCCGGAGCAACTGCCGATATCGAACTGGCTTATACACTCGCCGATGGCTTGGAGTACCTTCGTGCCGGAGTTAATGCAGGAATGGATATAGACTCTTTTGCACCTCGTTTATCTTTCTTCTGGGCTATCGGGATGAACTATTTTATGGAAATCGCAAAAATGCGAGCAGCTCGTATGCTGTGGGCAAAAATCGTAAAACAATTTAATCCTAAGAATCCGAAATCTCTTGCATTGCGTACCCATTCGCAAACATCAGGATGGTCATTGACCGAACAAGATCCGTTCAATAATGTCGGACGTACTTGTATCGAAGCGATGGGAGCAGCACAAGGACATACTCAATCTCTACACACAAACGCCCTTGATGAAGCAATCGCATTACCGACAGATTTCTCTGCCCGTATCGCTCGCAATACTCAGATATATATTCAAGAAGAAACTTATGTAACGAAAGAAGTCGATCCTTGGGCAGGCTCTTATTATGTAGAATCCCTGACCAATGAATTGGCACATAAGGCATGGGAACATATTCAGGAAATTGAAAAACTCGGCGGCATGGCTAAAGCTATCGAAACCGGCCTTCCGAAACTGAGAATAGAAGAGGCTGCCGCACGTACTCAGGCTCGTATCGACTCAGGTAAACAAACAATCATCGGTGTAAACAAATATCGTTTGGAAAAAGAAGATCCGATCGATATTCTCGAAGTAGATAATACGGCTGTACGTAAACAGCAAATTGCCCGATTAAACGAATTGAAAGCGAATCGTGACGAAGCGGCTGTAAAAGCTGCACTGGAAGCTATTACAGAATGCGTGAAAACCAAAAAAGGCAATTTGCTCGACCTTGCTGTAAAAGCTGCAAAAGTACGTGCAACTTTGGGAGAAATATCCGATGCCTGCGAAGCTGTCGTAGGCCGTTATAAGGCAATTATCAGAACTATATCAGGAGTGTATTCATCAGAAACAAAAAAAGATGCGGATTTTGTACGGGCAACAGAATTGTCAGAAAAATTCGCCAAGAAAGAAGGTCGCCAGCCTCGTATCATGATTGCTAAAATGGGACAGGACGGACACGACCGAGGTGCAAAAGTTGTGGCAACGGGATATGCCGATTGCGGCTTCGACGTGGATATGGGACCGCTATTCCAAACTCCGGCAGAAGCTGCCCGCCAAGCAGTTGAAAATGACGTTCATGTATTAGGTGTTTCATCCTTGGCAGCAGGGCATAAAACATTAATTCCACAAGTTATGGAAGAGTTGAAGAAGCTCGGACGAGAAGATATCATCGTCATTGCAGGCGGTGTAATTCCGGCACAAGATTATGACTTCTTATATAAAGCCGGAGTCGCAGCAATTTTCGGTCCGGGATCTTCTGTTGCCAAATCTGCTTGTCAGATACTTGAAATTCTGCTGGAAGAATAACCTTTTCAGAATTAATAAAAAGGCTATTCTAAAATAAATTCTAAAAGTCTTAACCTAAATCATTATATCGGTTAAGACTTTCTCGATAACTCCTCTTACTTTACAGCCCTAATATCGGGCCAATAAAGTAAGAGGATTATTATATCCATCTCATAGTAAACTACTGCATTTTCTGTCTTGAAACAGATTATAAATACTTCCCTTCTCCATTTTTTTATCAATTAATGCAGTCTGAAAATAAATTCAATTACAGCTTTATTCTTGATATATAAAACGACTAAATACATTCGGATATATTAAAAACATCAGGGTATCTATATTATTTTAATAATAATATGACACATTATTTATATATTTTGGTCGATTATTGATATGAAACAAAATTAAAAAGATATACTTTTGAATAAACAAATTTCATGTTATAATTTATAAACATATTAATATATTATTTACTGATTTAAGAGGGAATAATATATATATTTTTCAATTTTATTTATAAGAGAGGAGGTGATATTGTACAAGAAATATTAAATGTAAAAATAATCTACCATTTTTATCATCATGTGGTAAAAGCTGAATTGAAAAGAAGAGGCTTTCCGAAAGATGTTGCAAGAAAAATAGGTGAAGAGCATCATAAAATT
>ERZ857882.288-NODE-288-length-63859-cov-10.937574_pt1 | contig 63859 bp, 63 predicted proteins | sample MGYA00519697_ERZ857882 | MGnify/ENA primary metagenome ERZ857882 (study PRJEB31778, sample SAMEA3449373) | human gut metagenome | biome: human gut; feature: human-associated habitat; material: faeces | place: United Kingdom | collected 2010/2012 ...
CCGTCATCGCCGACAATGTGGGCGATAACGTGGGCGACGTGGCCGGCATGGGCGCCGACCTGTACGAGTCCTACGTGGGCTCCATCGTTTCCACCAGCGCGCTGGCCGTGGCCGCGGGCTTTGGCATCAACGGCGTGGGCGTGCCCATGCTGCTGGCGGCGCTGGGTGTGGTCTGCAGCATTGCGGGCTCCTTCTTCGTAAAGACCAAAGAGGGCGCCAGCCAGAAAAACCTGCTCACCGCCCTGCGCACCGGCACCTACATCAGCAGCGCGCTGATCGCGGTGTGCGCCTGGTTTGCGGTGCACGCCCTGCTCCCCGCCGAGCACGCCACCGGCGTGTTCATCGCCGTGATCAGCGGCCTGGTGGCAGGCGTGGCCATCGGTGCCATCACCGAATATTACACCTCCGATACCTATAAACCCACCCAGAAGCTGGCCTCCTCCAGCGAGACCGGCAGCGCCACCGTGATCATCAGCGGCCTGTCGCTGGGCATGCTGTCCACCGTGGCTCCTGTGGTGATCGTGGGCATTTCGGTTCTCGTGAGCTACTTCTGCGCGGGCGGCTCGGCCGATTTCAACATGGGCCTGTACGGCGTGGGCGTTTCCGCCGTGGGCATGCTGAGCACCCTTGGCATCACCCTCGCCACCGACGCTTACGGCCCCATTGCCGATAACGCGGGCGGCATTGCCGAGATGACCCACATGCCCGCCGAGGTCCGCCAGCGCACCGACGCGCTGGATTCCCTGGGCAACACCACGGCGGCCACCGGCAAGGGCTTTGCCATCGGCTCGGCGGCGCTCACCGCGCTGGCCCTGATCGCCAGCTACATCGACAAGGTGCACCAAATCCGGCCCGATATGGTGCTGGACCTCTCCATCACCAACCCCACCACCCTGATCGGCCTGTTCATCGGCGGCATGCTGCCCTTCCTGTTCGCGGCCCTCACCATGGACGCGGTGGGCAAGGCCGCCCAAAGCATTGTGGTGGAGGTCCGCCGCCAGTTCAAGAGCATCGTGGGCCTGATGGAGGGCAAAGCCGAGCCGGACTACGCCGCCTGTGTGGACATGTGCACCCGCAGCGCGCAAAAGCTCATGCTGGCCCCTGCCCTCATCGCGGTGATCGTGCCCATTCTGGTGGGCCTGCTGCTGGGCGTGAACGGTGTGGCGGGCCTGCTGGCCGGCACCACTGTTACCGGCTTTGTTCTGGCCGTCATGATGGCGAACTCCGGCGGCGCGTGGGACAACGCCAAAAAGTACATCGAGGGCGGCAAGCACGGCGGCAAGGGCAGCGACTGCCACAAGGCCGCCGTGGTGGGCGACACCGTGGGCGATCCCTTTAAAGACACCTCCGGCCCCTCCATCAACATCCTCATCAAGCTCACCAGCATGGTTTCCATCGTGTTCGCGGGCCTGATCGTGGCGGTGCACCTGCTGTAACGGCGCCTACCTTTTCGAATGAAAAAAGGCTCCCCCACCCCGGCCTTCTCGCCGGAGTGGGGGAGTCTTCTTTTCTTCACATTGTGCAGCCTGCCCGGGTACACCTTTAATAGTCACCCGGTCGGTCGAAATTAAAAAGGGGCAGGGCCGCATTTTTCCACAAATCTTCGTTGTAGAGAGAGCACCCTCACCCTCTGGCCTCTGCGATCAGCCGCGCAATGCGGTCCATGCCGTGCTTGTTGGAATACAGGCTCAGCTCGGGGCAGCTCTTGTAATTGGGCAGCATTTCCAGGGTGATGTAGTCGTCGTAGCCGATGGCGGCCACCGCCTTTGCCACCGCCTGAAAATCCACGTCTCCGGCAAACAGGTCCACAAAGGCGCCCACGCCCGCCTGGTCAAACCGGTAATCGCACATGTGCAGCTTCTTGATGCGTTTTCCTAAAATCTCCACCCACTGCTCCGGGTAGCCGATGTACACCGTGTTGCCCACGTCCAGGTACATGCCCACCCAGGGCGAACCGATCTCGTCCAGAAAGCGCGCGGTTTCCAGCGGCGAGAGCAAAAAGCGGTTCCAAACGTTCTCAATGCCAATGGCCACCTTTGCGGCCGCCGCCTCGGGTGCCAGGCGCGCCAGGGCTTCCTGGCTGCGCTGGTAGGCTGTGTCGTAGCGGATTTTTTCCGGCTTTGATGCAAACTCGCACCCCACATAGCCCGGCACCACCAGAATGGTGTCGGCCCCCAGCAGGTGCGCGGCCTCGATCTGCTTTTGCACAATCGAAAAGGCCTTCCGCCTTGTGGCCTCGCTGTCAGACACAAGGTTGTGCTCCCACAGGCTCCACACCCCCACGCTGGGAATGGCAAGGCCCATCTCCCCGGCCATGCGGCGCATGGCCAGGATCTCCCGCTCCGGGGTGGCCGGGGTCAGGTAGCCGTGCTCGCCCAGCACCGGCTCCACCCCGTCGTACCCGGCCTTTTTGGCATGCTCAAACGCCCATTTCAGATTCACATCCTCCGCAAAGGAAAACAGGCTGATCCCCTGTTTCATGCAAGCGCCCTCCTTTTCTGCGTTTCCATCCGCTTGTGTTTTGCTGCGGCTCTTTTTACAGTTCCACCGGCCGCCCCGTCTCCAGCGACTGCTGGATGCTCAGGATCACCCGCAGCACATGCCGCGCCTCGGCGGGCGTGATGGCGGTGATGGGCCGGCCCGCGTCGATGCAGTTCACAAAATACGTCAGCTCGGCGGTGTAGGCGTCGTAGGGGTCGATCTCGATGGGCTGCGCCTCCTCGCCCACGCCGTACAGCCAGCTCTCCCGCACGGCGCTGGCCACGTCCTCCAGGTTGCGGCCCGCCCGCATGCGGTAGTTCATGCCCTGCTCTTCGCCCGCAATGGTCAGCTCCATGGTAAAGGGGAAGCCCTGGGGCATCTCGATCACGCCCTCGGCCACCGCCTTCACCCCGTTTTCAAAACTCAGCGACGACGCCACATGGTTCCAGCAGCCCACGTCGTTTTTCTGGCCCACCGCATACACGGTCTTTACCCGGCCGAACAAGCAGCACAGGTAGTCCACATCGTGCAGGTGCAGGTCGAACAGGCCGCCGCCGCTGTTTTCCGGGCGGCGGTACCACTCGCTCCAGGCCGGGTGCACCGAAAGGCGGCTGGCCCGGGCATATTTCACCCTGCCGAACGCGCCCGCGTCGTACAGCTCCTTTGCCTTTACATACTCGGGCCAAAAGCGGATGGCCTGGCCCACCGCAAACTGGACCCCCGCCTGTTCGGCGGCGCCCGCCATCCGGTCAAAGGACGCAAGGTCCAGCGTGACCGGCTTTTCGCACAGGATGTGTTTTTTATGGGCGGCGGCCAGCAGCGCATACTGCTCGTGCAAAAAGGTGGGCAGGCAGATGTCCACCACATCCACCCCGGCTTCGGCCAGCATGGCCCCGCCGTCCCCGTACCAGGCGCAGCCGGCCTCGGCCGCAAGCGCCCGGCCCTGTTCCTCGTTCAGATCGCACACGGCGGTGACCTGTGCGTTGTCCATGGTCTTATAGGCGGCGAGATGGGTCCTGCCCATAAATCCCGCCCCGATGATCGCTACTCGTACCAAACGTTCCACTCCTTTTCGGGCGCTTATTTCTTTTTCAGGTTGTTCAGGTTGCTCAGCACCACCGCCGCAACAATGATCACGCCGGTCACAATGGTCTGCACGTTGTTGTCCACACCCAGAATGTTCATGGCGTTGCTGATCACGCCCATCAGCAGGCAGCCCAAAAAGGCGCCCCCGATGGTGCCCTTGCCGCCGTCAAAGGTCACGCCGCCAATGATGGCGGCCGCCAGTGCGTTGGTCTCGTAGTTGGTGCCCGCGTTGGAGGTGACCGAGTCGATGCGGGCCACAAAGATGATGCTGGCAATGGCGCAGAACACGCCCGAAATGGCATACACCGCCATTTTGTACCGCGTCACATTGATTCCCGAGAGAAAGGCGTTCTTCTCGTTGCCGCCCAGGGCCACCACCCGCCGGCCGAACTTGGTGTAGTTCATCATGCAGAAAGCCAGCAGGGTCATGGCCAGCAGCACCAGAAGCATCACCGGGAACAGCCCGAAGATCTTGGTCTTCAGCCCGTTGAACACGCCGCCGAAGTTCATGATCCGTCCGCCCGAGATGGTGAGCGCAATGCCGTAGAACACCTTGCTGGAGCCCAGGGTGATCACCAGCGGGATGCACTTGCTCTTGGCAATGATCGCGCCGTTCAGCAGCCCGCAGGCGGCGCCGGTCAGCAGCCCGCCCAGCACAGCCACCGCCGTGGGCATGCCGTTATCCAGCGCCACATACATCACCACGGCGCTCAGCACCATGATGTTGCCGATGGAAAGGTCGATCCCGCCCGAGATCAGCAGCATGCTCATGGCCATGGTCAAAATGCCCAGCACGCTGATCTGCTGGAAGATGGTGATGATGTTGCCGATCCCGATGAACTTGGGGTTGATGAACGAAACGATGACCACAATGGCCACGATCACGATGGCAAGCAGCGTGCGCTGGTCCCGCAGCAGCTTTTTTGCCAGGGAAGGCTTCTTATCTGCCATTTTTCTTCACTCCTAACGCTTGTTTGATGATCTCCTGCTCATTGATCTGCTCTCCGGTCAGCTCACAGTCGATGGCGCCGTCCCGCACCACCAGCACCCGGTCGCTCATGCTGATCAACTCCGGCATGTCCGAGCTGATCATAAGGATGCACTTGCCCTGTTTTGTCAGCTCGCTCATCTGCTTGTAAAACTCCGCCTTGGCGTTCACGTCGATGCCGCGGGTGGGCTCGTCAAAAATGTAAATCTCCTGTTCGGCGTACAGCCATTTGGCCAGCACCACCTTTTGCTGGTTGCCGCCCGAAAGGTACACCGCCTCGGTCCACACGCTGGGGGTCTTGATGCGCAGCTTGTGCACCAGCGGCTCGATCAGGGGCGGGAACTTTTTCACGTTCACAAAAAAGCCCTTTATCTTTTCCCGCAGCCCCAGAATGGTGGCGTTCTCCACCACGCTCGCGTGCAGGATCAGCCCCAGCTTCTGCCGGTCCTCGGTGATAAAGGCAAACCCCGCCCGGATGCTGTCGGCCGGGCTTTTGATCTGCACCTCCCTGCCGTTCACCAGCACCTGCTTTGCGTGGCAGGGGTCCGCGCCCACCAGTGCGCGCACCATCTCGGTGCGGCCCGAACCCACCATGCCCGAAAAGCCCACGATCTCGCCCCGGCGCACCGAAAAGCTGATCTTCGGGCTGTCCTTGGTCAGCTGCAGGTCCTTCACCTCCAGCATCACCTCGCCCACAGGGTGCCGCTCCTTGTCGTAAAACATGTCCACCGGCCGGCCCACCATGTCCTGGGTGATGGTGGTAATGGGGGTGTCGCGGTTTTCATTTGTATATGTACGGACCACCGCGCCGTCGCGGATGACGGTAATGCGGTCGGCGATCTGCACCACCTCGTTCAAAAAGTGCGAGATATAAATGATGCCGATGCCCTTTTCCGTGATCCTCTTGGTCAGTTCCAGCACCTTGGCCGCGTCCTCCACATTGAACATGGAGGTGGGCTCGTCCATAATCAGCACCCTGGGCTGCACCGAAAGCGCCTTCAGTATTTTTACGAACTGCTGGTCCGACACCGAGAGATTCTCGATCCTGGTGCCCAGCGGCAGGCTAATGCCCAGCTCATCCATCTGCTTTTGGGTCTCGGCCGCCATCGCTTTTCGGTCGATCAGGCCGAACCCCTTTGTTTTTTCACTGCCCACATAAATGTTTTCCACCACATCCATGCTGGGCACCAGGTCGTTTTCCTGGTACACAATGTTGATCCCCAGCTCCTTCGAGAGATTGGGATCCAGTTTCTCATAAACCTTGTCGTCCACCTGAATGGCGCCCGCCGTGGGCGTATACGCGCCCGACAGCACCTTCATCAAAGTGGATTTTCCGGCGCCGTTCTCGCCCACGAGGCAGTGCACCTCGCCGGCATAAACGTCGAACGTGATGCCGGACAGCGCCCACACGCCGGAGAACTCCTTGGTGATGTCCCGCATCGAGATCACCGGCCGCTGGTTCCCATAGTCCATCGTCATGGCTGCTCTCACCTTCCCCGTCCAATCGGTATTCGTTTGCCGCGCCGCCCGCTTTAACGGGTGCGGCACAGGTGTTTTTCGGCGGCAGCCGCGGCTTTGGCGCGCCGCTGTCCGCCGCAATAAAACCCCGCCGGCAGCCCGGCGCAGAGGCGGGCAAAGGGCCCTTTCCCCCTTGCCGCGGCCGGCCGGCGGGTCACAAAAATGCGTTCAGCTGTTCAAGTGCTCAGTTCTTGCTCAGGTAGTCGTAAGCAGCGGCGTAGTTGTCCCAGGCAATGTAGCTGCTGGTGTCGTCAGCCGACACGGGGATAACCGGCAGCGCGGTGAACTTCTCGGCGGGGTCCTGGCCCAGCGCGACCTTGTTGTACAGGTTCAGGAAGGTCTTCACGCCCTGGATGGACACGGGAGCGGTCATGTTGGCGGCCTCAACGCCGTCCTCCAGCATCTGGTATCCGTCCGGGGAACCGCCGGTGGAAACGATGGGCGCCTCTTTGCCGGCGTCCTTCAGGGCCTGGTAGCAGCCCTGGGCCATCATGTCGTTGTTGGCAAAGATGTAGTCAAACTCGGTGCCCGAGCTGATCAGGTCGGTGGTCACGTTGTAGGCTTTGTCGGTCAGCCAGTCGGCGTGCAGGGTGGAAACGATCTCCACCTTGTCGCCCAGCTCGGCCAGAGCGCGGTCCACGCCCTCCTGATACTTCTCGTACACACCGGCGCCCTCCTGGCCGGCGCAGAAGAAGATCTTGGCGCCCTCTTTCTGCTCCGCGATCCACTTGATGGCGGCCTCGCCGATCTTGTCGTACTCGCAAGCCACAGAGGCAATGTAGTCGCCCGGGTCGTCCAGGCCGTCCATGGCAAAGTTCTCAACGGTCACAGGGATGCCGGCCTCGTTGGCCATCTTGACCAGCTGGGCGCCCTGCTCGGTGGAGATGGGGAAGATCGAGATGCCGTCCACACCCTGCTGGATCAGGGATTCCATGGCGGTGATGGATTCTTCCAGGCTGTTCTTGGAGTCCAGCACAACGGTCTTCACGCCGTTCTGCTCGGCCGCGTACTCAAAGGCGCGGGCGGAATACTCGTTCCAGATGTCCGACATATCGTAGGCGATATAGCCGAAGGTCAGGTCCGAGGCCGGCGTGCTGTCCGGCGCGGATGCCGGGGCGGACGCGGGCTGGGAGGCCGGGGTGGACGCGGGGGCGGACGAAGCTCCGCCGCCGCAGGCGGCCAGGCTCAGCGCCAGGGCGGCAGCCATGGCCAGTGCAAGGATCTTTTTCATTGGTGTTTCCCTCCTAAAAAGTGTATCTTCTGCGCGGGGCGTGCCCCCGCGCCGGAAGCAAAGCATTCGGCGGCCCGCCGTGCGGGCCGGGCCTCACAGCGCAAAGCCGTGGGCCGTAAGGTATTCGGCCGAGGCGCGCACCGCGGCGTCGATCTCGGCCAGGTCTTTCGGCCCGGCCTGGGTGAACTCGATCTCCACGCTGAACGGCGCGTTGTTCTGCGCGGCCTCCAGCTTTTTAAAAATGGTCTCAAAGTCCACATAGCCCTGGCCCAGGGCGGGGAAGTCCCAGGCGCTGCGCGCCCCCGCCTTGTCCTTCAGGTGCAGGTAGGCGATGTCGGCCATGCAGGTGTCCACATCCTCCGCGGCGTCCACGCCGCCGTAAAAAACGCAGTTGGCGGTGTCGTAGTTGATCTTTACCCGCTCGCTGCCCACCAGCCGCACGATCTCTTTCATCACGCTGCCCGTGGCATGCTCGCCGTGCAGCTCCAGCACCAGGGTCAGGCCGTATTTTTCCAGGCTCGGCACAAGCCCGCGGATGTTCTCCGCCAGCAGCTCATTGCCCGCGGTGGCCTGGTCTGCAAGGTGCGCCTCGCCGATGGAGGAAACAATGTAATCGCACCCAAAAAAGTTTGCCAGCCGCATGTTCATCACAAAGTCCGGCAGGCGGGCGGTGTCCATCAGGTTGCAGTGGCCGCTCATGGAAAAGGGCACAAGCCCCAGCCGCTCCATCCGGTCCTTCACCCCGCACAGCCGCTCAAAGCTCTGATCCGGGAACACGTGCTCGGTCCAGCCCTTGGTGGCGGTCAGCTCCACATAATGAAAGCCGGCCCCCGCAATGCTGTCCAGCGCCTGTTCAATGGTGTAGCCGTGGTAGCAGTTTGAATTCACGCCAACGATCCGTTTTTCCATCTTTCATACCGCCTTTCCGCTCTGGGCGCTTCACCGCAGGAACAGCTGCCCGCGCTGCCGGCCCATAAAATCGTAGTGGTGATCGATAAAATACTGGGCCGCGCCGGTCAGCTCCGAATCCAGCCCCAGCTGGCTGTACCGCAGCTCCACGCGGCTCACGAACTCCTGAAAGCCCATGTGGGCCAGCGCCGCGCGGATGTCGCTCAAAAACGCCGGCCCCAGGTTTACCCCCGTGCCTCCAATGATAATGAGCGCCGGGTTGAACACGCTGATCAGGTTGCTGATGCCATAGGCAAGATCCCTTGCCAGCTCCCGGATCACCTGGCGTGCAAAGGGGTTGCCCCCCTGGGCAAGGCGGCCCACATCGCTGTACAAAAGCCGCCGGCCGCCCCACAGCTCGGTGTCCAGGCCGCAGGCGGCGGCCCGCTCTGCCAGGGCGTTTTCCCCCACGATGCGCTCCAGGCACCCCCGGTTCCCGCAGGGGCATTCCGGCCCGCTCCGGTCAATGGAAAAATGACCGAACTGGGTGGCCATCGCCCCCGCGCCCCGCAGCATTTTTCCCTCTGCAAACAGGCAGGCGCCCACGCCCTTGCTCACATTGATGTAGGCAAAAAACGGTTCCTGGATCCGGGTGAAGGTGCTCTCCGCATAGGCAAAGCACGCGGTGTCGTTCAAAATACACAGCGGGTAGTCCCGCAGGCCCTCGGCCAGCCGCTCCACCGCCGGGTCCTGCATGCTCACCCCGATCACGGTGGAAAGGATGCGCTTTTGCTCGCTGTCCACAATGCCGGGCACCACGATGCACACCCCCATCAGGCGGGCGCGGCCCACCGCCGGCAGCACCATCTCAAAAAAGGCTCGCAGGATCTTTTCCACCCCGTCCTCGCCCTCGGTCAGCGGCACCTGCTCCCGCAGCACCACCTGGCTGTCCGCCCGCACCAGGGCAATGTCCAGCCGCGCGCGCCGCCAGCTGATCACCCCCACCAGGTTTTCCTTCCCGTTCACATGCAGGATGTTGGGCTTGCGGCCCTGGCCCGGGGTGTCGCCGGTTCCGCAGTCCACCACATAGCCCCCCGCGATCAGCTCGTCCACCAGGGAAGAGACCGTCGTCTTGCTCAGCTTTGTGATCTTGGCCAGCTTTGCCCGGGAAATGCTCAGGTTCTGATCGATTAAATGATAGATCTGCTTCAGGTTGCCCGCGCGGATCATTTGTTGGTTGACCAGCTCCATCCTTTTCCCTCCCCGGCCCCCGGCCGCCTGTTGTGAATTGTTTTTGCCGCTCCAAGCGTCTGTCTTGTCCGGCTTCAATTTGTTTGTCCAGTGGATTAACTAATTCATTGACGAAAGTTTATCATATTCAAAAAACCGCCGCAAGGGGCTTTCAAAAAGTTTGGAGGCTTGCCCTATTCCGCCCATTAAATTTTTGTCAAAGCGACGGAAATTGTTACAAAAGTACACAAAAGTTAGACAATAATCCACTATTGGCTGGCTATTTTTGCCTTTTTATGCATCAAATTGAACAAAACGTCCACAAACGGGTTTTGAGGCGCACAGCAAATCCCCCTCTTGCAAGCGCACAAAAAAGCCCCCAAAAACGCAAAAAATCTGCGCTTTGGGGGAACTTTTATTTTGTCTTTTTCAGCTTTTTTGCCGGGCCTTTTTGCCCTCCTTTGCGCCTATAAGCTCGGTCACGGCGCGTTCCATATACTCCTCAGGCACCTCCGGCCAGCGGCAGCCGCCCTGCCCGCCGCGGCAAAGCTCCATCGCCCTTGCCAGCACCCTTCCATGGGGCACATCCTTGCCGCGCAAAAGGCTCACCGTAATGGCGGCCCACCAGGGCGCATGCTCCTGCAATCTTTCTTCATACAGCTCTTCAATGGCGCGCTCCACATCGTATTCCAGGCTCACGAACTCCTCTTCCCACCGCCCTGCCCCGCCGTGCAGCAGCAGAAACTGCGCTTTGCCGCCGCTGAAAAGCGGCACGCCCACCGCGCCCGGGTTCAGCGCCGTCCGCCCGCTGTGCTCGATCCTGCCCTGCACGTGGGTATGCCCGCACAAAACCAAGGGGGTCTTGCTGCGCGCCAGCACCTCCAGGCTCTCCGCGTCCCCGGCCAGCAGCTTGCCGTTCACCTTTTCCGGCGAGCCGTGGCACAGGGTCACGGGCGGCAGCCCGCAAAATTCCATCTGCCGCGCGGGCGGCATCGCGGCAAAAAACTCCAGGTCCCTCCGGCGCAGCGCCCGGTCCACATACCACAGGGTGCCGGTCAGGGAATTCCCGCTCTGCCAGCCGGCCGCGCCCCGCTCGCGATACTCCAAAAAGTACTGTTCCCGGTTTCCCTGCACAAAATAACAATCGTGGCGGGCTTTCAGCCCGTAAAGCGCGTCCAGCGTTTTTTGTGGGTACGCCAGCTCGCCCACATTGTCCCCCAGGATAAAAAAGGTGTCGGCGCCCCGGGCAAGGGCGTAGCCCAGGCAGCGTTCCAGGGCAATGTGGTTGCCGTGGATATCCGATAAAACCGCGATCTCCATCTGTTTCTCCTTGTTTTCCGCCGCGTTTTGGGGCGGGCAGCCGCCTGCTCGCGGCGGCAGGCGTGCTTTCCGCGCGTTACCCCTGCCGCAGCTTTTGAACGATCGCCCCGTCCGCCGGGCAAAAGGCAAAGCCCGGCAGTTCGGCGGCCGTGACCCACCGCAGGTCAGCGTGCTCCAGCAGCTGCGGCTCGCCCTCCGCAAGGCCGGCCCGCAGCACGGTCAGGTGCACGGTCAGGTCCGGGTAGGCGTGGGTCACTTTCAAAAACACCTCGCCCGGCTCCACGGTGATCCCCAGCTCCTCGCGGCATTCCCGCGCCAGCGCCTGGGCCTTGGTTTCGCCCGGCTCCACCTTGCCGCCCGCAAACTCCCACAGCAGGCCCCGGGCCTTGTGGGCGGGCCGCTGGCAGATCAAAACCCGGCCCTCCCGCTCGATCACAGCCGCCACCACCTCGGTCATCGGGCCGCCTCCTTTTTTGCTTTCAGTTTAAATTCCGGGGGCGGCCCTCGTTCCAAAAACGCCTGCCGCCGCTTTCCATTGTACCGCTCTTTGCTGTTTTCAGCAAGCGGCCCCTCTTTGCAGCCTTCGATCTCTTGAAAGGAGCTTTTTATGTATCCCTATCACAACAGGCTCAAGCAGCGCATCCGGGCAGGGGAGCTGGCCGGGTACGAGTTCGTCGCCCATTATCCCCGCATCGGCGAGGCGCTGGTGCTGTACTTTTTCACCGACCCGCCGGTGCGCCCGGTGCGGCCCCACCGGTACGAAGAATACGCGCCCCTGCTGGCTGCGTGGGAGGCGCAGCAGGCAGGGCGTGAGCCCTAGCCCGCTCTGCGCGCCCGCTTTCCCTTTTCAAACGTCCGTTTTATGCCCGCCCCGCCGCATCCGGATCCAGCCCTTCCCCCGTGCGGATGGTCCGGCCTGCCCATTCCAGCAGCCGGCCGCCCAGCCCGTCCAGGTCGGCGGGGTCCCCTTCCAGCAGCGCGCGCTGGGCCGGGGGCAGCAGCGGCGCCAGCTCGCGGCGTTGCTTTACGATCCGGCCGGTGCGGCAGTACCAAGCGGCGCGCAGCGCAAAAAAGGCCGCCTTTTGCAGCCCTGCCAGCAGCTCCGGGCTGCGCTCGTGCAGCAGATCGTGCACGCAGGCATGGTAAATCGCGCAGGCCCCATTGCGCACGCAGCAGCGGGCGGCATCAGGCCCCGCCAGCGGCCGCAAAAATTCCAGATCGCCCACAAGGGGCACCGTATCTGAATAAAGGGCAAACAGGTCTCCCGGCTCCCAGCCCAGCAGCTCCTCTTTTCCTCCCACAAACCCGCACAGCTTTTCACGGCAGGGTAGCCCGCACACCGCTTCGCGGTACCGCGCAAGGTCGGCGGGGGCCAGCCGGTCCAGCACCAGCACCGCGTCGATGTCGCTCTCGGGCGTGGCTTCGCCCCGCGCCTGGCTGCCCTGCAGGCCCAGGCACACCACCCGGCTTCCGAACGCGGCCTCCACCGCCGCTCTGTATTTCTCCATCCAGGCGTTCAAAGCCATCTTTTTCTCCTTTCTCTTGCCGTCCTTTGGGTAATCTAAGAAAACAGAACCCCCCGCAAACGGTTTGTTTGCGGGGGGTTCTTGGCGGAGCAGCAGGGATTTGAACCCTGGCGGTGCTGTTAACACCCTACGAGATTTCGAGTCACGCCTCTTCGACCACTTGAGTACTGCTCCAACTTTCGTTTCCGGCCAAGCCGCGCGCTTTGTGCGCCCTGCCTGCCGGCACGTGATTTATTATACCAGTTTCGGCGCGCCGCGTCAATCAAAAATCCGCCCCCGGCAAGGCCGGGGGCGGAAAACACAGCGTTCCTTTAAAAGGCGTAACGGCGCAGCGCCCGGGCTCAGCCGGTCACCACTTCGCCGCCGATGCCCAGCCAGCCGGACTCGCTCTCGGCGCTGCCCATACCGCCGGACAGGTTGTAGGCCTCGTAGCCCAGCAGCCGCATCACCGCCAGGGTCTGGGAAGCAGTCTGGCCGGTGTAGCAGTAGATGATCACGGGTTTCGCGGTGTCGATGGCGGTCAGGCCCTCCTGCATGTTGGCGCCGAACGGCACGTTGATGGCGCCCGCAATGTGGCCGGCCTCAAAATCCTTGGCCTGCCGGATGGACAGGATGGTATAGTCCTCGCTCTCGGCCTCCACCAGCTCTTTCAGCTGGTCGGCGGGGAAGTTGAAATACTTGTAGCTGCTGGACTCCATGTCGGCAAAATACTTGGTCACAGCCTCCTGCATGGCGGGGTCCACCTCGTACTCGTCGCCGCTCAGCTCGTTCGCGGTGGTTTCCGTGTAGCTCTCGTAGCCCTCTTCCTTGGAAATACCGTTGTTCCAGCCCTTCTGGATGTTGGTGGCGTATTTGCCCGCCATGTTCAGCAGGGCCACGGTCTGCGAGGAGGTCTGGCCGGTGTAGCAGTTCACATACAGCTGCACGTCGTCGGGGATCTTGCTCAGGCTCTCGGCCAGGGTGGGCCCAAAGGGAACGTTTACGGCGCCCTTCAGGTGGCCCTCGGCATAGGCGTCGGGCTGGCGCACGTCCAGGATCAGCATCTCCTCGCCGGCGTCCATCTTGGCGAACAGGTCGGCAACGCCGATCATGTGGCCGTCTTCGGGCCAGTTGGCAAAATAGCCCATGGCGGCTTCCTTCACCGTGTCGGCAGCCGGCACGCTGTCGGGCTGGCTGGCAGCCTGGGATGCAGGCTGCGAAGCGGGCTGGCTGGCGGGGGCGCTGCTGGCGGCGCCTCCGCAGGCGGCCAGGCTCAGGGCCATGGCGGCAGCCATAACCAGTGCAAGGATCTTTTTCATGTGTTTTTACTCCCTCTCTGTTTGTAGTGCGCGGAGCTGCCCCTCTGTTTCAGGGCCGCTCCATTTTTCTGAAACGCCCGGTCAGGACGCGTCCTTATTGGTGGGCGCGGCGGCGCCGGCGGCCATCTCAATGGGGCTGCCGGTGGTGGACCACTCGCTCCAGGCGCCGTCGTAAATCTTCAGGTTTCGGTACCCCGCATCGTACAGGCGCACAAACACGGGCGCGGCGCGCATCGAGGTTTTGCAGTAAATAATGATCTCCTTATCCGGGGTGATGCCCGCCTCGATGTAGTTGATCTGGGTGGTCTGCGTGTTTTTAAAGGTGCCGTCCACATCGTAGAAATTGGTCAGGTAGTTCATCATCACCGAGCCGGGCACCTTGCCCTCCTCGTAGTACTCCTCGTCGCTGCGCACATCCAGCAGAACCACATTGTCCTGGGGATCGTTCACCTGGGCCAGCACGTCCTCCTTGGTGGCGAGCCACTTCTCGTCCTTGGCGGCGGTAAAGCTGCCGGGGGTCACGGCCGGGGTTTCGGTGCTCATGGCAAGGCCGGCGGCGCCAATGGCGTCGATCCCGCCGGACACCACCTTCACATTCTGGTGGCCGTACATAAACAGGCTCCAGGCCAGCCGCGAGGCGGTCATTTTGTTGCTGTCATACGCCACCACCAGGGTATCGTCCGAGATGCCGGCGGCCTGCATGACCTTGGTAAACTTTTTCGCGGAAGTGAGCATATTGTCCACAGGAACGTTGATCACGATCTCGCTGTTTGGCACGTTCACGGCGCCCTGCACATGGCCGGCGGCGTAATCCTCCTCGCTGCGGGTATCCACGATCACCACGCCTGCCTGGCCCACATAGCCCTGCAGGTCTTTCGCGTCGATGATCAGCGTGTCGGTCTGCTCGAATTTTTCGCCGCAGCCGGTGAACAGGGACGCGCCCATGGTAAGTACAAGCACCAGTGCCAGCAGCCTGGCAATGCCGCTTTTGGAAACCAGACGCATGAGAAACCTCCTTAAACTTTCTTGTTGGGTTTCGGGGATAGTGTAGTAAACCTTTTCAAGCTTGCCGGCACAAAAGTGCTTCACTTCTTTTGCGCGGGGCAATTCCGTTTTTAATCATACTATGGCCGCCCCCCTTTGCGCCATAAGACTTTGTTATATTATATACATTTATTGGATAGTAGATAAAAAATTAACACCCTTCTGTTGTGGCAAAGTCGCCGCAAAAATGCTATAATTTGCCGCAGAAACAACCCCGTAAAGGCTGTAGAAAGGAGGGGGCCGCCGTGCCGGCAGCGCATCGCCCCAAACCGCCCGCCTGGCTGTGGCCGGTTATAACCGGCGCTTATATCCTGGCCTGGGGCGCTGTGAACCTGGGCTTTCTCACCCGCTTCCCCTTTGTGCACAGCGACGAAGCGTGGCTCGCGGGCCTTGCCCGCAACATCTGGCAGAGCGGCAGCCCCGCTGTAACCGAAACCTTTTTTGATCTCAAGCCCCGCTGGCCCCACGGCATCAAAATGGCCTTTCATGGCCTTCAGATTCTTGCCATCCGCCTGGGCGGCTACAATGTTTTTTCCGTGCGGGTGCTCAGCCTGCTGGCGGGCTGCGCGGTGCTGGCCCTCTTTTTTGTGGCTGCGCGGCGGCTCACCGGCAGCGGGCTGGCCGCTTTGGGCGCCGTGGCCGCGCTCTCGCTGGACGTACAGTTCATCAACGCGGCCCACATGGCCCGGCAGGAAATTTTTATTCTCCTGTTCATGGCGGCCTGCCTTGCAATCCTCTGCCGCGAGGGCCCGCTCTCCACAGGGCATATCCTGCTGCTGGCGGTGTTCACCGGGGCGGCGGTCTGGTTCCACCCCAACAGTTTTCTGGCGGCCTGCCTGTGCGGGGGGGCGCTTTTGGTGCGCTGGGCCTTCCGGCAGGCCAGCCTGAAGCAGCTGGCCCTCTATGTGGCCCTCACCGGCGCGCTGGCCGGGGCGGTGGTTGCCTTCTGCTTCTGGCTCGACCCCCAGTTCCCGGTGCATTACATGATGTATGGGCAGGGCGAATTCGATCTGCTGGTCCCGGTCACAAGCAAGCTGGGTCAGCTGGGGGGCTATTTCAGCCGGCTGTGGAACCAGTTCAGCGGCACCTACTACCTGCCCAACATCCGGGTCCAGCTGGTGCTGTTCTGCCTGGCGGCCGTGCTGGCGGGCTTTTTTGCACTGGTGATGCACAGGGAGCAGCCCCGCCCGGCAGCCCAGGCCCTGAGCCTCCTGGCCGGGGCCGGGGGGCTTTTGTGCGGCATGGTGCTGATTGGGCGCTACAGCCAGACCAACATCGTATTTTTCTTTTTGCCCGGCTGGCTGCTGGTGCTGTTCTGCTGCAGGCTCTTTGGCGAATGGGCCGCGCGGCTCGCCCCCTTTGCCCTGGCCGGGCTGATGCTGGCGCTCTCGGTGTGGCAGATCGCCCCCTGGCTGAATGTGCGCTACGCCGATTATCTGGCCCGGATCGGCCAGTACGTGCAGCCCGGCAGCCGGGTGCTGGGCAATCTGAACGCCGAGTTCTATTTTGAAAACGGCGTGTTTTTCGACTACCGCAACCTGCCCTACCTGGCCGAACACGGCCTGAGTGTGGCCGGCTACATCCAAAAGAACAACATCGAATATATTTTGTATTACGATGAACTGGATCTCATCTGGCAAAGCCGCCCCGCCTACAACGCCCTGTACGGCGTGCCGGACGATTTCTATCCCCAACTCAAGGCCTTCTGCGCCGGGCAGTGCACCCCCGTGGGCAGCTTTTTCGATCCCTGGTACGCAGTGCGCATCCAGGCCGAGCAGGGCAGGGGCGAGTGGGGCCGGGTCACCGTGTACCGGGTAAATTGAACGCTTGCCTCACACCTTTTATTTGCGCAAAAGCCCGGGCCTGCAACCAGGCCCGGGCTTTTTTGTTTCGCAGCAAATATATTAAAAACCCTGCTCCTGCGGGGCAGGCGGCGCTTACCCTTTTGCCAGCAGCCCTTCCAGCCGCGCGCGCAGCGCCTCGCTGTGGTCGCAGGGCAAAATCTCAGTAAAGCGGTGCAGCCCCTCGTCCAGCACGGCGATCCGGTCCGCCAGGCGCACCGCCTCGCCGATGTCGTGGGTCACGAACAGCACGGTGGGGCGGTACTCGGCGCACAGCTTTTCCAGGGTCGCCTGGGCCTCGCCGCGGGTGAGGTAATCCAGGCTGGAAAACGGCTCGTCCATCAGCAGCACCCGGGGGCGCAGCGCCAGGGCGCGGGCCAGGGCCCCCCTCTGCTTCTGCCCGCCGGATAGGGTGTGCGGCCACCGGTCCTCAAATCCGGAAAGCCCGGTTTTCGCCAGCATTTCCTTTGCCCGCAGCGCGGCCTTTTTTCGGTCCGGCTCGGCGCCGGTGCGGCGCAGGGCCCACTCAATGTTGCCCCGCAGGGTGTACCAGGGCAGCAGCTGGTCAAAATTCTGGAACACCATCGTGCGCTCCGGGCCGGGGCCGGTCACCGGCACGCCGTCCAGCAGCACCCTGCCCGCGGTGGGCTGCAAAAAGCCCCCCACAATGCGCAGCAGGGTGCTTTTGCCCCCGCCCGAGCGGCCCAGCACCGCCACAAATTCCCCATTCGCCACCTGCAGGCTGCATTCCCGCAGCACCGCTGTGGGCGCGCCGCCGGGGGCGGGGAACGCCATGTCCACCTGTTCGATCTGCAGCATTGCGCACTCCTCCTTCACGGCTGGGCCATGCCCCATTTTTTAATCGTGCGCTTTTCCAGCTGGGCAAACAGCACATCCTCCACCAGCACGCCGATCGCCACCACCACCACAATGCCTGCAAACAGGCCGGCCGTATTCATAAAGGTGCGCTGGGTCAAAATGTACCAGCCCACGCCCCCCTTTGCGCCCACCGCGCCGAACACCATCTCGGCGCTGATCAGGCTGCGCCAGGCCCGCGCCCAGCCGATTTTCAGCCCGCTGATAATGTAGGAAAGCGCGCTCTTTACCCGTATTTCCCAGGTGATGGCGGCGGAGGAAAGGCCGTAGTTCCTTGCCAGCTCCAGGTAGATGGCCGGGGTGGCCCGAAAGCCCGCCGTCAGGTTCAGCAGCAACGGCCACAGCACCGAGTGCACAATGATGGCCAGCACCGCCCCGCTGCCCACCCCGAACCACATAATCAGCAGGGGCAGCAGCGCAAGGCCGGGCAGGGGGTGGGCAATGGCGGTAACGGTATCCACAAAGCTGGCGGCCACGGGCCAGCGCACGCTGGCCAGCGCCAAAAGGAAGGCCAGCGCGCCCCCGATCACCAGCCCCTCCAAAATGATCCACACGCTGTAGGCGGCCTGCCAGGCAAGATCCCCCTGCACCAGGCCCCGCCACAGGGTAACGGCCACCTGCTCCACACTGGGAAACAGCATGGGCGAGGGCTTCAGCGCCTTTACCCCAAGCTCCCACGCCGCCAGCAGCGCGGCCGCCCAAAACAGGCGGGCGCCGCCCTTGTTCTTTTTCAGCATCTCCACAAACTTCAATGGGCGCCTCCTGTCTGCCGTTACTGGTATTTCACATTGGGAAAAGCCAGCTCCTCCATGGTGAGCTGTTTATCCACAAAGCCCATCTCATACATGGCCTGGGCAAACTTCTCCACCCCCAGCAGTTCGGTATTGTAAATGCAGCCGTTGTAGTCCATCTGCTCTTTCAGCTCCTGCTCGGTGATGCCGTACACCGGGGCCAGCTGGGCCGCAGCCTCGTCTATGTGGTCGTTGATATAGTCCACGCTCTCCTGCAAAGCGCTCAAAAACGCCTCATACAGCGCGGGATAATCCTTATAAAACCGCTCCATCGCCACGCCGCTGATCATGGTGAACGGCCCGCCCATCAGCTCGGTGCCCTCGTACAGGATATGCGCGCCGTTTTCCAGTTCTTTTTGCAGGTAGGGCGGGGTCGATACATCCCCCACGATCTCGGTGCCGCTGATCAGCGCATTGGCCGCGTCCGGCAGGCTCATGGCCACCAGCTGGTTGTCCAGTGCGCGGCCGTCGCCCAGCTCCTGCCGCGCCGCCATGCAAAGCAGCACGTGCTGGGTGCAGGCGGGCGAGATCACCGCGATCCGGTCGGTGGGCAAAAAGTCCGCCAGGCGCTTTACCTCCGGCTTTGTGGTGGTAATGGCCACCTGGTTGCGGGAAATGCCGGTGGCGTACCGCCACTCCATGCCGCCCGCGGCTCCCACAATCACCGGGGCCACGCCCATAAAGCCAAAATCCACATCACCGGCCAGCATGGCTTCCCGAATGGCTGTGGGGCCGCCGAACTGCTGCCAGTTCGCGGTTACCCCCGCAGGCAGGTACTTGTCCAGAATGCCGTTTGCCTTCATGATCTCCAGCGGCGCGTAGGCCACCCCGAATTGCTGGGCAATGTTCAGGGTGGTCTTTTGCCCTGCGCCGCAGCCCGCCAGGGCCAGCGCGGGCACACACGCCAGGGCCAGCGCCGCCAGGCGGCTTTTCCATTTGGTTTTCAACATGTATGTTCCTCTCCCGTTTAAAACTTCCGCGCATCGGCGGTGCGCAGGGCCAGGGGGCCGCGCTTTACAGCGCCGCGCCGGCAAAAACGTCCGTTCGCTGCACCAGCTCCCGCCCCGCTTCATCCCGGGCATACAGCGCCCTGTAAAAGGCAGCCAACCGCCCGCGCACCGTGCCCGCCGGCCCGGCCACCACGGCCCAGCCATACCGGGCGGTGGCGTTTTCCACCGCCTCCAGCCGGTCGCCGGGGCGGTAATTGTAGCCCGCCTCCAAAACCCCCGGCAGGCGTTTCAGTTCTTCCAGCGGGGTTTGCCCGGCCAAAAAGCCAGGGCGGCAGAACAGCAGCGGAACCGCCGCCTCTTTTTGAACGCCGGTGCAGTCGAACCCCCGCAGGGGCGCGGTGTCCACCGGGCGGCCCAGGCACTGGTCGATCACCGCGCCCAGAATGTCGAACCCCGTGAGATAGGGGATGGTCACATCCTCAAACGCGCCCCCCACCCGGCAGGCAACCTCGTTCACCAGAATGCCCTCGGCCCCCACCAGCACCTGCACGTACAGCGGGCCCGCCTCAATGCCGAACGCCGTGCAGATGCGTTGGCACAGCCCGTCCAGCTCGGCGGCGCGGCCCATGTGTACCGAGGGGAAGCGGTGCCCGGTGCAGACCCCGATGTGCACCGGGTCATCGTACAGCAGCCGGTCGGTCACCGTCAGCAGGGTGGCGCGCCCCTGTTCCACCCAGGCGGAAACGGTCACCTCGTCGCTGGGGTAAAATTCCTCCACCAGCGCCTCCTTCTCCCTGCTCCAGCGCAGCGTTTCCGGCAGCTTTTCCAGCGCCCCGCCGGCGCTTTGCACCTTAAAAATCCCCCGCTGGCCCTGGCTGTCCAGGGGTTTGATCACCAGGGGGGGCCTCAGCCCCCGCAGCTCCTCGGGCCCGGTGGCCGCGCTCACCAGCTTCCACCTCACCGTGGGGATGCCCGCGGCGCGAAAGACCCCCTTCATCACCCGCTTGTTGGTCACCGCCAGGGCGGTGCGCGGCGTGATGGGGCAGGCCAGGCCCAGCGCCTCGCTCACCGCGGCGGCGGTCAGCACCGGCTGGTCGGTGCCCAGGGTGAACACCCCGTCCACCCTGTGCTCCCTGGCCGCCGCCAGGCAGGCGGCGGTATCAAAGCTGCTGGCCCGCACATGCGCGGCGGCCAGGCGGGCGGCCGGCGGGTCGGGCAGGTAATCCGCCACCACCACGTTAAGGCCCTTTTCACGGGCCTTGGCGGCGCCGTTTTTCTGGCATCCGCCGCCGCCCAAAAGCAATACCGTTTTCATGTTGCCGCCTTCCTTTTTTGCCCCCGCTATGCGCCGGGCCAAAAAGCGTGTATAATCAAAAGAAAAAACGGAGGTCCCCGCCATGAAAGAGATGAACTGCCTGGGCGACATGTGCCCGGTGCCCCTGATGAAGCTTCAGCAGTGCGATGATTTACAAAACAGCGGCGACAGTGTGCGCCTGGTCACCGACCACAGCTGCACCTGCGAATCTGTGCAGAACTATTGCCGCCAAAAAAGGCTGCTCTGCCGGGTGGTGGAGCCCATGCCCGGCATTTGGGAGCTGGAAATCACAAAGCCCTAGCAAATGCTGCGCTTCACCGTATTCTCAAAGTACTTGATAATGGCGTACACCCCGTCGTTGCCCACGTCCTCCTTGCTGCGGTAGATGCTGTACACATCGTAATTCAAATCAAAGTCCTGCACCTGCACCACCTTCAGCTGCTTTTGGTAGATCTCCTTTTTAATGGCCATGTAGGGCAAAAACGCCATGCCGAACTGGTTGATCACGCTGCTCTTCACGCTTTCGGTGGAATCCAGGTGATACAGCACCCGGTACTGGGAGATATCGTGCCCGCGTGCTTTTAAGTATTTCAGCAGCAGCCGGTACGAGCTGAAGGTTTCGCTCAGCAGTACCAGCGGATACTTTTTCAGGCTTTCCAGCGCAATGGTCTCGGGCACATTGTAAGAGCTGTTGGCCACAAGATACACCTTATCGGAAAAAGCCTCGGTGCAGAAAAGCCCCGGGGCTTCGGTTTTGTCCACAATGAACCCCATGTCCGCCTCGCCCGCCTGCACCTTGTGGATCACCTCGCTGGAGGGCGCGCCAACCAGGCTGAAATTGTACGAGGGGAACTTGTAATTCACCTTAAACAGGCTGCAGGGCAGCGCGTAGTTTGCCGCCACCGGCGTGGCCGCCACCCGAAAGGTGCCGGTGCGGGTGGAAAGGTTGTTCATATCCTCCCGGAAATTGTCGTAAATATGGATGAACTGGGCCGCGTACCGCTGCATCACCTGCCCTGCCTCGGTCAGTTCAATGCCCCGGTTGGAGCGCTCGAACAGCTTTTGCCCCACCTCTTCTTCCAGGCGCTGCATCTGCTGGCTCAGCGCCGGCTGGGAGATGTGGCTCGCCTGCGCCACCCGTGAAATGCTCTTTTCCTCGGCGATTTTGGAAAAAAGCATAATGTGTTCCAGCTGCATGGCCGTGACCCCTCCCATTGTGTTTCATTATAAGGCCCGCTGCGCTTGCTGCGCCCCTGCCGGGGCGGTTTCGCGCCGAACTGCGGGTTTCGACCTATCCATTATACAGTTTTCTGTTAAATTTGCAACAATCCAGGGCGGCTGTCATAGCCAAAACGTTATAACAATTTGTTATGCAACATAATCGCATTCGATAATCAAAAAATTAACAGCATGCTATAATGGTCTTTGTAGTAAACCGCAAACATCCAAAATCTATGAGGAGGTGCAGAATATGCCTGACACGAATCCCACTTCCGGTGCCACCGCTGCGCCGGCAGCCGGCTCCACTTCGTCCATCCGGCGTTCTTCTGCGGCAGGCGGGCGAGCCCGCAAAAAAAAGAAGAACCAGCTGCCCATCGGCGTTCTGGTGTTTGTGCTGATCGTGGTCGTTGCCGTTCTGCTCAACACGTTCTTATCTTCCAGCCTGGCTCTGTTCTGGGTCTTCGGCTGCTGCTTCGGGTTTATCCTGCAAAAGTCGCGTTTTTGCTTCACCGCGTCTTTGCGTGACCCCTGCATCACCGGCTCCACCTCGGTCACCCGCGCCGTGCTCATTGCCTTTGCCATCACCAGCATCGGCTTCTGGGCCATCAAGTACGGCAGCTTTTTGACCACCGGCTCCATCCCCGGCCAAAGCTACGTCATGCCCATCAGCCTGGCCACCGTGGTGGGCGGGGTAATGTTCGGCATCGGCATGGTCATTGCCGGCGGCTGTGCGTCCGGCACCCTGATGCGGGTGGGCGAGGGCTTCGGCATGCAGATGCTCAGCCTTTTGTTTTTCGTGATTGGTTCCCTGATCGGCGCCAGCCACATGGGCTGGTGGACCGTGAATTTCATCGCGGGCGCACCCCGCATCTTCCTGCCCGACGTATTCGGCTGGTTCGGCTCCATCGTGGTGCAGCTGCTGCTCATTGCCGCGCTGTACTTCGCCGCCGAAAAGTACGAAAAAAAGCGCATGGGCATCACCGACGACGAGTGATTTTGCATCCGCAATTTCTCTTTTTCACAAATCAATTTATTTTAGGAGGACTTTACAATGGCTGAATTTTCTTTGGATTGCCTGGGCGAGGCTTGCCCTGTACCCCTGATGAAGACCCAGAAAGAAATCGAGAAGCTGGGTGTGGGCGATGTTCTGATCGTAAACATCGACCACAGCTGCGCCATGAAGAACATCCCCGAGTGGGCCCGCAACCAGGGTTACAACGTGGAAGTGGAAGAAGTTGACGACGGCGAGTGGGAAGTTGTGATCGAAAAGACCAAATAAGGTCTTTTCCGCCCCCTTGCTGAACGCGCCGACCTCCAGCCGCCCGGCGCGGCGCCGGGCGGCTTTTTAGAAAAATATTTTATCGCAGACCAACAAAATTGTGAAAAGAAAGGCGGGTGCAAAGTTACAATGAAAGCTTTTTGGGAAAAGATCGCAAAGAACCCTACTTACAAAAAGATCTTCAAAAATCCTTTCACCTATGTAACTGGCGCTGTGCTTCTGTCCGTTTTCCAAATTGCCCTGTTCGCTGTTTCCGGCAACCCCTGGGGTGTGTCCGGCACGTTTGCGAACTGGGGCGCCTGGCTGTACCGCCTGGTGGGCGGCAGCGTGGATAAGTGGTATTACTTCTCCTCCACAGGCGCGCAGAGCACTTTGAACGCAGGTTTTTTGAACCACACCGGCTCCTGGCTGGACGTGGGCATCATCGTCGGCGCGCTGCTGGCGGCCCTTTTGGCCTCGCAGTGGAAATTTAAAAAGATCAAGTCCCTCCGCCAGGTGGTCGCGGCCATCCTGGGCGGCCTGCTGATGGGCTACGGCGCCCGGCTTGCCGGCGGCTGCAACATCGGCGCACTGTACAGCAGCATTGCCTCGCTGTCGGTTTCCGGCTGGGTCTTTGCCATCTTCTTGTTTGTGGGCGCCTTCATCGGCTCCAAACTGCTGGCGAAATATTTCATGTAACAGCGGCAAAAAGGGGCTCTGGCAGGTTCAGGGCCTCTTTTCTTGTGCGTTTAATAATTTTTTGACAAACCATCATACATACAGAGGGAACAAACACAATGGAAAAAAAAGTTGAACAATACGACGTGGTCATCATCGGCGGCGGCGCCGCCGGCCTCACCGCGGCCATCTACTGCGGCCGCGCCCGCCTGAACACCCTGGTCATCGAAAAGGCCCTGGTGGGCGGCCTTGCCACCTACACCAACGAGATCGCCAATTACCCCGGCTTCCCCGAGGGCAGCACCGGCCTGGGCCTGATGGAGCTGTTCCACAAGCAGGCCAAGAGCTTCGGCGTCAAGTTCAAACTCACCGATGTGCGCGCCGTGCAGCTGGAGGGCGAGACCAAGGTGGTCGAGACCTTCCGCACCAACTACGAGTGCAAGGCCGTGATCATTGCCTCCGGCGGCAAAAACCGCCTCACCGGCGCCCCCGGCGAGGACAAATACCTGTTCGACAAGGGCATCTCCTTCTGCGCCACCTGCGACGCCGCCGCCAACACCGGCAAAACTGTTATGGTCATCGGCTCGGGCGACGCCGCCATCGAGGAGGGCATGTTCCTCACCAAGTTCGCCTCCAAGGTCATCGTCAGTGTGATGCACGACGAGGGCAAGATGGACTGCAACGAGATCGCCAAGGCCGAGGCCATGGAAAATCCCAAGATGGAGTTTTTGTGGAACACCCTGCCGCACGAATTCCGGGGCGACGACCAGCACCTGCACAGTGTGGCCCTGAAAAACACCAAGACCGGCGAAATTCTGGATGTGCCTGTGGACACCTGCTTTTTGTTCATCGGTTATGTGCCCAACACCGAGATCTTCCAGGGCAAGGTCGAACTGAACAAGCCCGGCTACGTGATCACCAACGAGCGCATGGAAACCAACGTCCCCGGCGTGTACGCCGCGGGCGACGTGCGCGATAAGTGGCTCAAGCAGGTGGCTACCGCCGTGGGCGACGGCGCCATTGCCGGCTACACCGCCGAAAAATACATCGCCGAAACAAACCAGTTCAACACCCAGATCATGGACGCCGCAGCCCCGGGCCTTGTGTACATCTACAACGCGGTGGTGCCCGCCAGCCGGGAGCTGCTGCCCCTGGTGGAGCAGTTCGAAGAAAAGCACCCCGAGGTGCGGGTAAACCGGGTGGACGTGTACAAAAGCGAGGGCATTGCCCGCCGCCTGGGCGTGGCCGATATCCCCGCCGCCGTCTACATCAAAGAGGGCAAGGCCGCGGGCTCACTTACCGGCGGTATCACCCTCGAAAGCCTGGAAGCCCTTACCGAGCGCTGAAATGCCAACCCAACTGATTTTTTCAGTTTCCCATTCTCTCAAACCCAAAAGGGGCCCTCTTCGGAGGGCCCCTTTTGGGTGCAAAAACCATATCCCGCTTGAATTCCTATAAACCCTGTGGCATAATAGGTTTATCAGGCGGCCCGCCGGGCCGCTGCGGAAAAGGGAAGGGGGCAGGCTGCATGATCGTTTCCACCAAGGGCCGCTACGCGCTGCGGGTCATGATCGACCTGGCCCAGCAGCCGCCGGGCCAGTATGTTCCTTTAAAAGAGATCGCGCTGCGGCAGGGTATCTCCATGAAATACCTCGAGGCCATCGTTTCCGCGCTGGCCAAGGCCGGGCTTGTGTCCGGGCTGCGGGGCAAGGGCGGCGGCTACCGGCTCACCCGCGACCCCGCCCAGTACACCGCGGGCTCCATCCTGGAGCTCACCGAAAAAACCCTGGCCCCGGTTTCCTGCATGGAAAAGGGCGCGCCTCCCTGCCGGCGCGCCGCACAGTGCCCCACCCGCGCCATGTGGGCCGGCCTGGACGAGCTCATCCAGGGCTATTTTGCCTCCATCACCCTGGCGGACCTGGCAAACGGTTCCGTTCCGGTATAAGGCCCCAATTCCATCACCCCAACGCTTTGCCCGCGCTTTTGCGCGGGGCTTCGTAGAACAGTTGTTTGAAAAAACTCAGAAAACCAAGTGTTTTCAAGGGACGGCGGGGCTTCGGTCACGCCGTTTCCTTTTGTGCAAGCTCGTCCAAAGGGATAAAACCGATGCCATCGTACTGGATGTGGATTTCCTGTCTGCGTTTCCCGCTTGACTTGTCGGGCGCTTCCCCGTAGATCGCCTTTATCCGCTCTCGCAGCATACACGGGTCGATTTCTTCGATGCCCACATAGTTGTCATCGCCCTCCCATTTGATGGAGCAGGGAGGATTGGAAACGATAACCTCAAACGGTTCGTCATCCCAATGCTGAGGAGAAAGCAATGTATCCTTGTGGGCGATGTCAAACTCATCATGGTCAATATCGTGCAGGAACATATTGATGCGGCAAAGGTTGTATGTAGTCAGATTGATTTCCTAACCAAACTTTCTTAATCTTTTCTAATATCAGCCATTTTCGTTCTCCTCAATTCTCGTTATATGCTCTATCAATCAACACTTTAGCCTTTTCAAAGTCAGCTCTGTTTTTTAGATGAACTTCTACTGCTCCACAGCCCCAATGTCCAATGTTGGTAACATCACGAGAAAATCCTTCTTCGAAAGTTACCGTTGTCACATCAATGGGGAGATTTATAATCAGTTTCTTTTTTAGTGCTACTACCGTAACGATATTACGGATTTTCTTAAATGCGACATATAACTTCAGGTGGGTTTCGCTGATGTCATCTCCAAGACTTAAGATGTAGTTAGATAAATCTTCATAAAGTGTTTTGATCTCTTTATCAGCACTTGCCATTTGTTCCTCAAATGTTTTATCTGTAGCCTTTGGCTTGTTGCTAATAGTGGTATTTTCGGGGATTGCAGTAGCAACATTTTCGTTTGTATGCTCAAACATGAGCAGATCATTGTCAAATTTTTTATAACGAATCAAGCTGATATTTCGGTTCATCTGCTTTATAGCAGACTCGTCATATTTTGTAAAATCGCCTGCTATGCAGATGACACGAGGCATAGTCCAGTCGATATTGTCAGCGGCTTTTAGCCCAAGTTTTTCAATAACAAGAACCTTGAAACTGTCCTTGTGGTCAAGCAGCCAGTTCAAGTAGAACAATCCTTGGTTAATAACATTTTCTTTCATAGACCGCTTGTATTCAAAAATGACAGGGCAATGATTTTCATCAATACCGATACTATCCATGCGTCCGCCGTCCGTGGTGCGATACTCTGAAGCGAGGAAAGTAACGCCAAAGAAAGCCTCCATATTGGCTTCAATAACAGTTTGAAGTTCTTTTTCGAGCGTTACTGTTCCGCTTTGATACTCTTTGACTTCGCCGCTTATATTGAACAATTTAATGTCAGCCATTTACCGTTCCTCCTTAATGCTTGTAATCTGTTCAATCGCATACAGCGGAAGATTTATGAGCCATTCTTCCTTCTTATAATCGGTCATCGAAGTACGAACAGATACCTCGGGTGAAAACTTCTCTTGATAAGTTTTTAGGCTCTTAGCTCTGAGATTAACTTCCGCTTTTACCTCAACCGGAATAATCAGCTCGCCTGTATCCACAACAAAATCGACCTCGCAGGAACCTCTGTCGTTGGTATAATAGTAAACGCCTAAATCCTCGATGGTTTTAAGCTGCTGGCAAACATATTGTTCTGTTAATGCCCCCTTGAACTCTACGAAAAGGTCATTTCCGTCAAGCAATGTACGCTGACGCAGCCCTGCCATACAGCCAAGCAACCCTACATCTACCACAAACAGCTTGAAGGCTTTTAAGTCCTCGTAAGCCTTCAAAGGAATACCCGCCGCATTTACTCGACTGACCTTGTGGACAAGTCCGCAATCGGAAAGCCACATAATTGCCGTCTCATACTCTTTTGCACGAGCACCTTCACGAACAAGGCCGTAAATGAATTTCTTGTTTTCTTTTGCAAGCTGAGATGGGATGCTGTTCCACAACATACGGATTTTAGGAACAATCTCATTGGGAGCGTGTTTTGAAAAATCCTGCTCATAAGCAGCTAAGATTCGCTTCTGAATGTCACGGACCTCATTGAAATCTTTATTCTCTGCAAAGCTCTGTACTGCTTCGGGCATACCACCAACAAAGTAATAGTGCTTCAAGGCGTCAATGTATGTTTGCCTAAAGCTTGCAATCATCTGATAATCCTGTTTATCAAGAAGCTCCGTAAAACGCTCCTTATCCGTTGCCATCAAAAACTCTCTGAAAGAAAGCGGATAGAGCTTTAAGAAATCCACCTTGCCAACAGGGAAGGAAGTGCCCTCGTGTAATGCGATACCGAGCAGAGAGCCTGCACAGACGATGTGATACTGGGGTGCATTTTCATAAAAGTATTTGAGCGCTGTCAATGCTCTCGGAACTTCCTGCACTTCATCAAAAATCAGCAAAGTATTGTTATGGTCAATTTTGCGGCCTGCATACAACTCCAATCCCATAATCAGACGGTCTGTATCCAAATCGGATGCAAACAACTCTGCCATTCTGGAATTAGAGTCAAAGTTAATGTAAACAGTATTAGCATACGCTTGTCTGCCGAACTCTTTCATCAGCCAGGTCTTGCCAACTTGGCGTGCTCCTTCAATGATTAGCGGCTTGCGGCGCTTACTTTCTTTCCATTTTAGTAGTTTCTCAATAGCAATTCGGTACATATACGCACCTCCGTCATCATAATACGAATACATTATATCATACAATTACAAAAATTACAGCGATTTTTAGAAAATTAATTACACTTTTTACGCTGAATAAGGCGGTTTTGTGACAACTGCTTTTTCATTGGGTGCTTTTACGGATAAAAAAAGAAGCGACACCCGGTTATCAAACCAAGTATCGCTTACTTTTGTTAAGCCAACCCCGTCTGCCAGATGCCGTAAAACAGTTAAATTTTTATGTGAACTGTTTTACGAGCACCTGCCATTTGCGCGGGCTTTTTTATTGCCGGGCCCGCACTTACACCCGCTCTTTCGGCGCCTCCGCTGCATCTTTCCCGGCGCGGCGCTCCCGTTCCCCTTCCTTCCTCAGCGCCTGGCACAGGCACAGAAGCGCCCGCCCCAGATGATCTTCCTTTTCTGCCGCCTCTTCCTTGCGCCGCTGGATCTCCTCGTCTGAAAACGAGCTGTTCCCGCACATCTCCACCGCAAGGTCAAAATTCTTGATGATCCAAACCACCGCCCGTTTCTTTTCCCGCGGGAGCGCGTCAATTTCTGTTCCGAGCTCATTAATTTCTTGTTTTTCTTTGTCTTTCATATTATTTTCCTCCAAACTGGATGTATTTATCCAATTCTATCAGGTTTGCTAATGTAAAATCAATAGCAGGATATATTTATCCAAAACTTTTGTTGGAGGCTATTATGTCTGAGGGATTGAAGCAAGATATCTCTATCGGTGAAAATTTAAAACAACTTCGCAAAAATGCTCATCTTACCCAAAAGGAGGCTTCTGCAAAACTAGAAGTTATGGGCCTGCCGATTAGCCCAGACATTTTGGCTAAGATGGAACAGGGGCGCTATAGTATACGAATCAGCGTACTATTGGCATTAAAACAGCTTTATCAAGTAAACTCTTTCGACGAGTTCTTTGCAAATCTGCATTTATAAAAGCAACTTTTGTTTTAAACATATTCCTATTTCTAGGCCAGGGGACAGTTGCATTATGTCATTGTCTTTTGGTCTTTTCTTTTTAAGAAATATTCCTATTGACAAGATAGGTTTATACGCATATAATAAAGCCATAAACCCACCATGCAACTAGGTTTATCAAGAGGAAAGGGAGTTCACATATGATCTATGCGGATAATGCAGCCACCACCCGCGTCAGCGAGGCAGCCCGCCGGGCCATGATGGCCGCCATGGAAACGACCTGGGGCAACCCCTCCAGCCTGTATACCTTCGGCCAGCAGGCCGAAGAAGCCCTCAGCCAGGCCCGCGCCCAGATCGCCGGCTGCCTGAACGCCCAGCCGGGCGAGCTGATCTTCACCTCCGGCGGCAGCGAGGCCGACAACCAGGCCCTGCGCAGCGCGGCGCGGGCCGGGGCGCGCAAGGGCAAAAAGCATCTTATTTCCACCAAATTCGAGCATCACGCCATCCTGCACACCCTGCGCGCCCTGGAGGCCGAGGGCTTCGAGGTCACTCTCCTGGACGTGCACGAGGACGGCCTTGTCCGCCCCGCCGAGCTGCAGGCCGCCCTCCGGCCGGACACCGCGCTGGTCAGCGTCATGTTCGCCAACAACGAGATCGGCACCATCCAGCCCATCGCCGAGCTGGCGGCCATCTGCCGCGCCGCCGGGGTGCTTTTCCACACCGACGCGGTGCAGGCGGTGGGTCACCTTCCCATTGACGTGAAGGCCCTGAACGTGGATATGCTTTCCTTTTCCGCCCACAAGTTCCACGGCCCCAAGGGGGTCGGCGCGCTGTACGTGCGGCGGGGCGTGCCCCTTTCCAGCTTTATCGAGGGCGGCGCGCAGGAGCGCGGCAAGCGCGCTGGCACCGAAAATCTGCCCGGTGTTGCGGGCATGGCCGCCGCCCTCACCGAGGCCTGCCGCTGCCTGGAGCAAAATGCCGCTTATGTGGCCGGCCTGCGCGACCGGCTCATCCAGGGCCTTTCCCGGGTTCCCCACGCGGCCCTGAACGGCGCGGCCAGCCCCCGGCTGCCCGGCAACGTGAACTTCTGTTTCGAGGGCATCGAGGGCGAGAGCCTGCTGCTTCTGCTGGACGAAAAAGGCATCGCGGCCAGCTCCGGCTCCGCCTGCACCTCCGGCTCGCTGGACCCCAGCCATGTGCTGCTGGCCATCGGCCGCCCCCACGAGGTGGCTCACGGTTCGCTGCGCCTCACCCTGAACGAGGAGAACACCCAAGCGGACGTGGACGAAATTTTGCGGGCGGTGCCCCAGGTGGTTGGCTACCTGCGGGAAATTTCGCCCGTGTGGGACGAATTACAGAAGGGAGAAAAACAATATGTTATACAGTGAAAAGGTCATGGACCACTTTCAGCACCCCCGTAACCTGGGCAAAATGGAGGACGCCGACGGCATCGGCGAGGTGGGCAACGCCAAATGCGGCGACATCATGCGTATGTATATCAAGGTAAAAGACGGGGTCATCACCGACGTAAAGTTTAACACCTTCGGCTGCGGGTCGGCCATCGCCACCAGCAGCATGGCCACCGAGATGATCAAGGGCAAGCCCATTGAAGAGGCGCTCACCCTCTCCAACAAGGCGGTGGTGGAGGCGCTGGACGGCCTGCCCCCCCACAAGATCCATTGCTCGGTGCTGGCCGAGGAGGCGGTCAAGGCTGCCGTCAAGGATTATTACGACAAGCATGGCATCGCCTACGACCCTGACGCGCTCTGCACCGGCAACTGCGCCTGCTGCCACGCCCACGACGCCTGACCCCTCCGCGCCTTTTTATTGCTCCGCAGCAGAAAATCTTCTCCAAAAGCACCCGGCCCTCGCCGCTGCCGCGGCGGCCGGCTCAAACACACAAAAAAGCCGGCGGAAAATTTCCGCTGGCTTTTTTTGCTTCCCGGTGTTATACTTTATTGCAATACTTTACAAAAGCATACGGGTGCGGGGCAGCCTGCGCCCGCACCGAAAAGGGAGTGAACAAACCATGAGTTTCGAGCGCGCAAAAACGCATCTGGAGCAGTTCGGCCTGGCCGGCCGCATTTTGGAGTTCCAGGTATCCAGCGCCACGGTGGAGCTGGCGGCGGAAGCGGTGGGGTGCGAACCCGCCCGCATCGCCAAAAGCCTGTCCTTTCTGTTGCCCTCCGGCCCCATTCTGGTGGTGGCGGCAGGCGACGCCAAGGTCGACAACACCCGCTACAAGGCCCAATTTTCCGCCAAGGCCAAAATGCTCCCCGCCGGGCAGGTGGAACCCCTCATCGGCCACGGGGTAGGGGGCGTGTGCCCCTTTGGGGTGGAGCCGGGGGTAAAGGTGTATCTGGATGAATCGCTGCGCCGCTTCCCGCTGGTCTATCCGGCGGCGGGCACCGCGGCCAGTGCGGTGGGGCTCACCCTGCCCGAGCTGGAAGCCGCCTCCGGCGCAATCGGCTGGGTGGACGTGTGCAAAGGCTGGCGCCCCGAAGAGCAGCAGCCTGAGTGATTCTTTGGGCCAAAAACATCAGCAAAAAACGCCCCTGTGCGCCAGCTGCCCTTGTTCGGGCAGACCAGCACGCAGGGGCGTTTTTTTCGCTTTATTCCCTCCAAAGCCACCTCGCAATGCTTTTATGGCCGCCCCATAAGGCGCTGCGCAGCGCTTCGTCTACCACCACCTGCCAGCCGGCTTGCGTTTTTACCGCCTGCGCCTCCACCGTTTGGGTGATGGTTCCGGTGATCGCCTTCACGGCCGATGTTTCTGCCTCCAAAAGATCCTCTGCCTGCACATGATCTGCTAGGTCAAGGGCCGCCAGGTCTTTGTTGGTCACCGCCAAGGTCAGCAAGGCCTTTTCCTCCGCGCTGTATTCCACCGAAAGGACCTCGCACGCAAGCTCTTGGAACACGGCTACCAAATATGCTTTTTCCGTGCCCTCCGGCCTGCCGCCCCAAAACCGCTCGGTTTCCACAAACACACCGTTTTTCCGGCCGCCCGCATACTGCACCAGCGCGTCCAGTGCCGTTCCATCCGCTGTTTCCAGGGCGGATGTCATCGCCGCCACCGCCTCTTCGGGGGTGGCGGCCTGTGGCAACAAGCAGTCGTTTTCTCCCCGGACGCAGGCCGCCAGCAGCAGCGCAAGGGCAGCCGCTATAAACACAAATGTCTTTTTCATCGTTCAGGTCCCCATAAACATTTTCAGCAGAAAGGGGAGCAGAGCCAAAAACAGCGCGCCCACCAGCGCAATGCCGGCAAAGCCCAGCAAAAACACCCCCAAATATTTCAGCGGCGACGGGGTCGGCCGGGCCGGCCCCGTCTGCGGCGTAGGCGCAAGTTCCGCATCCTTCTGCCCGGTCAGCAGATAATCGGTACTCACACCGTACAGCCGGCTCAGCTCCACCAGGCTGCCCGCATCCGGCAATCCCTGCCCCGTTTCCCTTAGTTAAAGATATTGTTGGGTAAAAAAAGATGTGTTAGTCGATTTTGCCTATGAAGCGATAGAAAATCTCTACTTCCTGTTCCCGGCTTCCGTCCTTGCCCTTAACTGCTTCATGCACAAGGATTTTTTCAATCAGGGTATTCAGAAGTTCCGCAGTCAGTTCAGTGGGATTGACATACTGTTTCATCAGCCCTACCCACTTTTCAGCGTCAACGGCGGTCTGCGCTGCGGCTTCCATTGCTTCGTTGATCTGCCGGATTCTTTCATCCAATTCCTTTTGCTCCCCCTGATACTTCTCGGACAGCATATTAAAGTTGTACTCCGTGATACGTCCAGCAGACCAGTCCTCATACATTTTAGCAAACAGCCCGTCAACCGACTGTCAACTGCAGCGTCAACCAAACTGTCAACCGGCGGCTTTCCTAAAAGGGCAGCTCCATCTGCCGGGCTTCTTCCTCTGTGATTTCCTGAAAACCATCCCCGTCTGTTGGGGGCTGGTTGACACGCCCCCAGCCTTTTTGCGTCCCGTACTTTTTATACCGCTTCGGGCTTTTGTAGGCTATCCAGCCCTGTATGCTGCCGCTTGCAATGCCGGTGTTCATAATCTCGCAGATTGCCCGTGTTTCCCAGTCTGCCGGAGAATTGCAGTTCCCCAATGCTTCTTTATAAAGCTGCTTGGAACAGACCCGGTCGCCGGTGTAGTCCTCCAAATAGGCGTAAATCATACCAGCTTGCGTGTCCTCCTGCATAAAGTCCTGCTGGTGGGTTTTCAGATAATCATTCATCTCTGCGCTGAATGACAGCCTGTATCTGCCGCTTTTGTAAATTGCCATAGCTTCCGCCCACATCTGGTCGATATAGGCTCTGGATGCGGCTTCATCATCCAGTATGTCAACCTCCGCCCGTTCCGGGTACACGGTCATGGGGTAAAAAGTCCTGCCGGTTGGTGGTTCCTGCAAATACGCACTGGCGCAGCCGGTCTGCCGGGTGGGCTTCATAAGGCACTTTGTAGGTTTCCTTTTGGCGGCTTAGAAAGAACTTGATTTCCTCAATGCTCTTTGCGTTGGCGGTGGCAATCATTTCTGACATTTCCATAATCCAGTGACCTTGCAGCTTCCGATACACATTTTCATCCAGCTTCTTCAAGTCATCGGAAAACCAATCGTCCTTGACTGCCAGCAGCCGGAAAAAGGTGGACTTCCCGGCTCCCTGACCGCCCACCAGACAAAGCATGACTTCAAATTTGCTCCCCGGTCTGAATACCCGCCGGATGGCTCCCATCATAAACAGTTTCAGGGCTTCATAGGTGTAGCTGTCCGTATCGGCTCCTAGGAAGTGATGCAGGGCATGTGGCATGGTTCCCACCAGCTTGCCGTTTTGGATGATCGGGCGGCCGGACGCCCCCTACACAATCCCATAGCGACCCAAGTATAAGAGCTCTGGATTCACTTTCGAGATGAAATCCAGGGCTTTATTTTGTGTTCCGAAGTGGAAAACGAATTTTCACATCCTCGTAGTGAACGGACTATGATTTTTCACTATACGCTATTGAAAAAAGTGAAAATCAGAGTATAATATAGGTAACAACAGGTGAACTGTTCAGAGGAGGGACAATATATGCAATATGAAAGTGAGCGTATTGAATATAAATCTCAGTTGATCGATGACATCTACAAGGAAGTCATTGCATTTGCGAATACTGATGGCGGTGTTATCTACATCGGCATCGACGATAAAGGTAATCTGACAGGTATTGATAATGTGGATGAAACTTACATCCGCCTGACCGATGGTATTCGTGATGCCATTGCACCGGATGTCACCATGTTCGTGCGGTATGTCCTCCAAGATAATAAAGTGATTCAGATTGAAGTTGGCGAAGGCAGCTATAAGCCTTATTATCTGAAATCCAAGGGGATAAAGCCCAACGGCGTTTATGTTCGTCAGGGCACATCCAGTGTGCAGGCATCTTCGGATCAGATCCGCAGAATGATCAAAGATTCCGATGGTGATGTATTCGAGGAAATGCGTACAGCCCAGCAGGAACTGTCTTTTGAGGAGGCAGAGCGCACCTTCAAGCGGTATAAGGTTGATTTCTCCGAAGGAAAGTACATTGCCCTCGGCCTGCGTAACATCCATGACGATCAGTACACCAATCTGGCTATGATTTTGTCCGATCAGTGCCAGCACACAACTAAGATCGCCGTATTCGGTGATGAGGCGAATATAACCTTTAAGGACGCAAAGGAGTTTGGCGGCTCCATCTTCAAGCAACTGGACGATAGCTATGCGTATCTGATGCTCTGCAATCGCACCGCCGCTACCTTCAAGGGCTTGGAGAGAGTAGAACTGTCTGATTACCCTGAAGATGCTCTGCGTGAGGCATTGCTCAACTCCCTTGTCCACCGTGACTACAGCTACAGTGGCAGCATCATTATCAATGTCAATGACTCCTGCATAGAGTTTATTTCTATTGGCGGCCTGCTTCCCGGTCTCTCAGCTGACGATATTCGCAACGGTATTTCTCAGCCCCGCAACCGCAAGCTGGCTGAAATCTTCCATCGTTTAAGACTGATTGAATCCTACGGCACCGGCATCCGCAAAATCTATGCGCTCTACAAGGATTGTGCTGTGCAGCCCCGCATTGAAGTGACCACCAACACATTCAAACTGGTGCTACCTAACATGAATACCAGCGGTTCTGTTGCAGAAAGCGTACCGGAAACGTCTGAAAAAGCCCCTGTGGTAGTTACTCCGCAAATGAAAACGATCATGGATTATTTAGCCGAGTACGGTGAAATGACCGACGAAGATCTGCAGGAACTGCTGAATATTAAAAAGACAAGAGCTTATCTGCTCGCTCGTCAGATGAATGAAAATGGGTTGATCGAGATTATCGGCAGAGGTGCTACAAAGAAATATATACTACAATGATCCTGGCGATCCATGCATTAAAATGCGCCAAAAGATGTGCTGAAGATTGAAATTGTTTCGCTGCTTATAGCGAATCAGATGGATTGGTTGGCTTTGCGTTGGAACAACAGAACAAATCAAAACTGTGACCAACAGCGGAGGTAATGAACCGTATGTTTAATGATTAAGGAGAGTTTATGTTGAAGATGCAAACTATAGATGATGCAGTTAATGCATTTATCGTTGGAGACTGCAAAGAGGTAATGGAGAGAATGCCAGCAGAAAGTATAGACCTTGTGTTGACCTCACCACCTTATGCAGATAAACGTGATTATGGAACAAAAAACGCATCGATTTTACCAGATGAATATGTGGATTGGTTCATGCCAAAGGCACAAGAAATCTATCGAGTATTAAAACCTACAGGAAGTTTCGTGCTGAATATAAGCGATAAAGTTGTCGAGGGATATCAACATCTTTATGCGTTTGAATTGGTGCTGAAGCTCTGCAAGGAAGTTGGTTTTCATTTAGTCAGGGATTACATTTGGTACAATCCTGCTACACCACCAAATGTATATTCTCGCGGTGGATATGGCCGAACTAAAAAGTCGCATGAGTATTGTTTCTGGTTTTCCAAAGGTGAAAATTGGACTTTTGAATTAGATCCTATCCGCAAGCCCTACGGCAAGGATATGCAAAAGTACCTGGATGGGAAGGGCAAAGGAAACCGGACCGAAAATATCCGTCCAAGCACTCATAACTTTAATTGCGAGAAAACTTGGTCTGACAATGGTGGTTCCGATCCAGGATCAGTAATTGAGATTGCTAATACAAGTAGCAACGATATATTCATGAAATTATGCAAAGAAAAAGGCATTGCACACCCAGCAAGATTTCCAGAAAAACTGGCAGAATTTTTCATCCTTTCCGGTAGCAAAGAGGGAGATATAATACTCGATCCGTTTTCCGGTTCTGGAACAACAGCAACAGTTGCTCAAAAGAATAATCGCAAATGGATCGGGATTGATGCAAATGCCGATTATTGCGAACTGGCGCAGGCTCGAATAGAAGCCGAAGCAGCTGCCGAGGGAGAAGAAAAAAATGATTGATCAAATTGCTAAGCGAGGCTTTGCGGTAAAATGTATTGACGGCGCGAAAGGCATGCTTCTGCTTCCGGATAAATCAATAAAGTTGGTGTATGGATCTCCTCCATATCCAAATGCTGATCGGGATTATGGAGTATGGACAGCAGGGGAATACATCGATAAAATTTCACCTTTTATCGATGCAGCAAAATTGAAATTGAGAGATGATGGATTCTTAGTTATCAATGTTAAAGCGAACCGCGAAAAAGCTACTGCTACATGTGCTTCAAAACGCTCTCTGGTCATAGAAAAATTAGCTATTATGCTTGAAGAAGAATGGGGCCTGCACTGTGTTGACATAGAAATATGGGTTAAAGAAAATCCAGTCCCAACTGGATTGCGTGTTGCGTGTCAGGATGCGTACGAACAAAACTTATGGTTTTCCGTTTGTCCCAAGTGGACGATAAACTTGGATGCAATCCGTAGGCCATATGAGTCGCATAGTGTAAAAACTTATGGGGAGTACGAATATAAGCCCCGCTCAAATGGCAACACATATGTGAGAAAGAACAAACAAATACAACCTAACCCGCTTGGAGCCTTACCCAAAAATATTATATCAGGTGGTGTATCAGCTAAAATAGGGAATCACCAAGCCACACAACCAGCGTATTTGCCAGAGAAATATATCAAAGCCACAACAAATGCTGGAGACCTCGTTGTTGATCCATGGCTTGGAAGTGGAACTACCGGTGCAGTTGCCTTGCAACTGGGACGGGCATTCGCTGGTTTTGATATAATGAATTCCTATGTTTCTGATGCTGCGGAGTGGCTAACCCAACTTAGAGAGGGGTGATTATATGATCGACCTGCATAGGAGACTGCGAAAAAACGAATTAAATCATTTGTTTTTAGAAGGACTAGGCAATAAGGTGGAATGGCACAGTGGTGAAGATAGTGCCCCTTTATTGGTGAACCTGACTTCGCCGTTGTTATTAAAACTCCGGGTATATGTTTTTAATTGCACAAATCCGCCAGGAGGACGAGCTTTAGATGAGTATAAAATACAAGTAATTCTTCCTGGGCAAAAACGAGGGGAACGAGGCGTACTTGATTATTCCGAAGGGCGCATGCCTGTTTTAGCAGCATTTGTACCTGAAGGAGCAGAGGGAGTATTTTTGCTCTGGGATGCTGACAAGCATGAAGATTTCTCCTATAGTGCAAATATGCAGGTAAAGTCAGATGTAATTATCCGTGCATTATATTCCAATATAGCATCCATAACGAGGAAAACCGGAGAGACTATTTTGGCTGTTCGGCCACAGCATTTGTACTCAGCGATACATCGTCGGTTGGAAATTAGGCGGCAAGATATTTTAGGAGGCGATAAAAATGCTTAATGAATATAGTTTTTTGGCCTCTTATAATAAGGCGGAGCACGATATCGCAGAGGATTTTTATCTTCCTTGTATGAAAACTGCTAACAGCTATGACAGAATTTCCGGTTATTTCAGTAGCACTATTTATATTATCGCTTGGGAGGCTTTAAAGGATTTTATATTCAACGGTGGGAAAATGAGAATTATTTGCTCGCCCTACGTTTCTGAGGCAGATGCCTCTGCTCTTTCAGAGGGATATTCCGCAAGAACAGACTATATCCTTACCCGTTCAATTGAGCAAGAAGTATTCGCAATGTTTGATAGTGAAGTGCTTTCGGCACCTGCTCGTTTGCTTTCGTACTTAGTTGCCAAGGAAATCATAGATATAAAAATTGCTGTTCCGAGTGGGTCTGAGTCGGCCACAGCAAAGCGGATGTTCCACGACAAAGTCGGTATTTTTTCGGATATCAACGGTAATGCAGTAGGGTTTAGGGGGTCAATGAACGAAACCTTTAAAGGATTGTCATCTGATGGCAACATAGAATCGATTGATGTTTTCCCAAACTGGTTAGATGACCGCGACTGCGAGCGTTTGAACGATGCAAAAATGTTCTTTGAGAAACTTTGGACGCATTCTTTGTCCGGAGTGGTGGTGTATCAATTCCCTCAAGCGACCAAGGAACTACTGAAACAAAAATCGTCTGGGGTTGAGTGGGAACAACTTTTAGAGGAAATTAAGGTAACCACAAGCATTGCGGACAAATGGAAGCCTAATCACAAAAAAGGTGGGAAAAAGCCACGCAAACACCAAACGAACGCTTTGGAAGCGTGGGTGCAGAATAATCGTAGAGGGATTTTTGAACACGCTACAGGAAGTGGGAAAACCTTTACCGCAATGTGCGCAATTAACGATGCACTTGAGCGTGATGAAGTTGTGCTCGTGCTTGTACCTTCTCGTGATTTGCTGAAACAGTGGGACAAGGAATTGCACGATACATTGACAGATAAGCCTGTATACTATTTATTGTGCGGTGACAATAATTCCGAATGGAGAAAAGGTAACACACTTAGAACCTGGACGGCAAAGGCTGCTGGAACTCGGCGTATTATACTGTCCACTATGGATACGGCAGCATCAGATGAATTCTTGAAGAAAATTACACAAGGAGATCATCTCTTTGTTGTTGCAGATGAAATGCATAGGCTCGGAAGCAATAAAAGGCGCAAAACATTGCAGATCCAATCCGGGCCACGGCTGGGACTTTCTGCAACACCATATCGATATGGCGATCCAGAAGGAACCGCAGCATTGTTTGGATATTTTGGTGGCCTAATTCCTCCTCCGTTTACATTGAATAATGCAATCAACAGCGGCGTGCTTACTCGTTATTTTTATCATCCAGAAAAAATACGGTTGACGCCGACAGAACAGAAGAATTGGGATGAAACTACCAAGGAAATCCAAAAGCTTATTGCACGGTTAAACGTTGCTGAGGACGGTTCTTTTAATATTAACGCCAACCCACGATTGAAGCAGTTGCTTATCTGTAGAGCGAGAATAGTTAAAAATGCTCAGGGGAAAGCTCCGTTGGCATTGAAAATATTGAAGGAAAAATTCCGTTCTGGAGACAAATGGATTGTATACTGCGATAATATTGAACAGCTGCAAGCTGTTTTAGGAAAGGCGCTGGATGCAGGGCTTGACGCATATGAGTATTATGCAGAAATGCGTGGCGACAGAGATGCAACATTAGAGTATTTTGCTGCAAACGGCGGAGTACTTGTCTCCATTAAATGCTTAGATGAAGGCGTAGATATTCCTGCAACAACGCATGCTTTGATACTTGCTTCTTCCCAAAATCCAAGAGAGTTCATTCAACGGCGTGGAAGAATTTTGCGTAGATCCCCCGGAAAGCATTTTGCGCATTTATATGATGCAATTGCAATTCCCAATGGTGAGGATGACGAAAATGACAAGGCGCTTTCTATTGTGACTGCGGAACTCTCACGTGCTATTGAGTTTGGCGAAAGCGCCGAAAACCCCTCTTGTGTTACAGATTTAAAAAATATTGCTATCGATTTTCACATTGATTTCAAGAGTTTAACCAATGGAGGTATTGAAGACGATGACGAGTAGAGTTGAGATTGAAGAACTGATAAGTGTGCTTGAGGATATTAGAAGTTCACAGCACCCCGATGTTCCTGCAGAATTAATTAGGAACATCGTTTATGCCGAGTTTGAAAAACAGGATGACCGCGCTCAAGGGCGTAAAGAGGTAAAAAAACTGGTCGATGACTTCCTTAAAACAATTGCTGAAGCATAGGGCGGGAGGGTAAGACAAATGCTTAGATTTACAAGTTTAACTGTAGAAAATTTTGGACCATTTAAAGGAACTCAAACTATTGATTTCACAAGCGAAAATGGAGTTACTATTATTTGGGGCAACAACGGCCGAGGGAAAACGACTTTGCTTAACATCTTCCGCTATGCACTTTTTGGAAGATATAAAAATCGTAGAGGAACAGAAGTTGATTTAACAACTCTGCCTAATATCGAAGGACGTACCGAAGGTAATTATAGTTTCAAGGTTGTCCTAAAAATGATAAACGATGACACGAGGTATGAGTTAACTCGGCAATGCAAAGTTCGCCAAGGTATTGTTGTTCCTAAAAGCAACGATGACTACGAGACATTTGTTTTTCTGAAAGAAAACGGGTCTGTACTCGCTCCAGATACCAGAGCTCATGTTTTGAAGGTTATCATGCCTGATGAAGTTTCGAGATTTTTCCTTTTCGATGGTGAGTTGTTGCAGGAATATGAAGAGTTACTATTGGAAGGAACCGAGGTTGGAAGTAAGATTAAGGATTCCATAGAAAAAATCCTTGGGGTCCCCGTGTTAACCAATAGTTCCATTGACTCTCAGGCAGTTTTAGAGGAGTATAGAAAAGAGAAGAATAAAATTGCTCAGAGTAATGCACAAACGCAGAAAATTGCAACGCATATGGAGGTCCTCGAGGCAGAAAAACGAGAACAAGGTTCGGAACTGGAGCGATTGCAAGGAGAACTTGCAGGGCAATATGAAGAACGCTCTCGATTAGAGGACGATTTGCAACAAAGCGATCACGTGAAAACCCTCTTAGACAAAATGGATAGTCTCGAAACGGATATTGCAACAAAAAAGGAAAACAAAGCCGATGTCCTTGCACAAATCGTTTTCCAGACAAAAGACGCATGGCGAGGGCTTGTTTCGCATCGAGTGGATTCCATTTTGCAGACAGTGACTGCAGATTTAACCGAGTTGGAAAGTAAGGAAGCGGCTCATGCTATCGAAAAGAGACTGGTTGACGATATGAAGCATGCTGCTCACGCACATCATTGCCAATTATGTGATCAAGACGTTGACGAGCACCATGTACAGGCGCTACTTGATCGAATCAACGACTATGCGAGAGGTGTCAGCGGACTTAACGGCGAGGAACAGGCCACACTACAGTCATTGCGAATTAGAAGGGCAACATTAGAAAGCATGAGAGCATCGAGCAAGGCCGAGATCCTTTCCCTTTTAGAGGCTCAACTCGATAAGCTTGAGGTTGAAATTGATGACAATGAACGGCAACTCAAAACCGTCCGGGAGGAACTCGAACGCCATGGCGATGTTGAAGAATTGGCGAATAGTACCAATGCAGCGGTAACCGCACTGGCGCAATGTCTCAAAAAAATAGAGAACTTGAAAGAGGGGATTCAACTTACAAAAAATAAGATAAAAGAAATCGAAAGTGCACTGTCTACTTTGGAAACGAAGTTGAATAGAGTATCAACAGATATTGACCTGCTGCGTGCCGGAAAGAAAGTTTCTGTTTGTGAGCAAATACATAATATTTTTGAACAAGGTATTGCTGCATATAGAGATAAATTGAAAGCAGACGTTGAGCGAGATGCAACAGAACTCTTTGTTGGGATTAGCAATGACCCTGATTATGTTCGTTTGAAGATTAATGATAATTATGGACTCTCGATGGTACATGTATCGGGCGAACTTGTTCCGTTGCGTTCGGCCGGTTTCGAACATGTAGTAGCATTGTCGTTGATTGGGGCATTACACAAAAATGCTCCTTTGAGAGGTCCTATCATTATGGACTCTCCGTTTGGCCGATTGGATCCTGATCACAAGAGAAATATTACGAAATCTCTTCCCAACATGTCTGAGCAGATTGTGTTGCTTGCATATACACATGAAATTGATGAGCAACAAGCCCGCGAAATGTTGGCAGACACGTTGAGAAAGGAATACCGCTTAACACGGTATTCCTCCTTCCACACGGAAATTGAAGCTCAATAAGGAGGTTCCATTATGACTGATATAGTAAATATCCGCTTGTCTAAGGATGCAAACGATGTTGCAGAGCGCTTAGTGTCTACGGGAAAATTTGAAAATATTGTAACTGCAGCCAAATTTGCACTGTCTTATGCGTTGAAAAATCATTTTGACAACTTTGATCCTGCCACCTATACTGTCCCAGACAGCGCAGGAAGTAACTACAATGTTGGTTCCGTTGACAATGATGGTAAACTTGCCGCCTTGTTGCGTGCAATCTATCCAGAGACAGAAACTCCTTATATATACGCCAGAGCATTAATGGTTTTTGGCTTGATGAAGCTCGAAGAGCGCATAGCGCTTGAAGGGATGCCTCCTATAAGTGTGCTATGCGAATAACTCCATTGGAGCAGCCAGATACAATAAAAGCCATCTTTATATCCGAACTAAGCAATCGTTTTAAATGTTTGGTGGATATAGAAGGAATAGAAACCCTATGTTATGTACCGTCATCATGTAGATTGAGTAATTTTATTGATCTTACAGGACATACTGTGCTGCTTACAAGATTAAGCTCTCAATCCCGAATAGAATACAGTCTATATGCTGTGGAAACTGACAAAGGTCTTGTGCTGCTCAACTTGGCATTAGCAAATAAAATCGTACTCAGTCAAATTAACAAAAGATGTTTTGCTTTTTTGGGTAAACGGAAGCAACTACGAACAGAACTGGTGGTAAATGGATATAAAAGCGACCTTTATATTGAAGATACCAAGACAATTATCGAAATAAAAACCATATTGTCTTTGGATTCGTCCGGCCATTTTCCTACAGTTTATCCTCACCGTCTTATAAATCAATTAAGAAAAATTGAAGCATTGTTAGAATCTGGATTCCGTGTTTGCTACTTGTTTATCGCATTGGGTCCGCAAATAAAACGTATCTACTTAGATGCGAACCAAGAGTTCTCCGAATTGTTTGATCGTTGCAGGTCAAAAGGAATGATCTGCCGTGGCTACACTATATGTATTCATGACGATGGAATTTCAGTATTATCCAAAGTCAAACTTATGAAGGACAATCAAACCATCATCGAATAAAGAGCAATTAAAAGCGCCCACCGATCTGATGAACGATGGGCGCCTGCCATATGTACAGTTATTCTTCCATGCCTTCGACCATCATCTTAGCTCCCAACCTAAAGCTGCTCTGGAACAGCAGACAATCTGCCATTGCTTGAAACTCACGCTCACAATCTACATATCGTGAGAACAAGTCTTTCTGTTCATCTGTAAATGTAGCTTGCAGTTTTTTCTCATTGCGGCAGATCAGTTGAAGCAGTTCCTTGTATTCTTTGGTCGGTGGCGTGTCATACTCCGTCGGCTCAATGTTGCCGTACCAAAATTTTTCTGAAATCTTCATACCGCAACCTCCTCATAAATCAGTTCTCTGAGGACGATTTCCTATGCACAGTTATGGATGCCGTTCATAGCTCCGACCCAAGCCAGCTGGTCGGATATTTTCAAGTCCTCTGTCACTCCCTTGGCAGCCTTCATCTGCTCAATAATCAGGGACAAACGCTCCTGCGACTGCTCGTTCAAGGCAGCCAGATACATCCAGAGCTGTCTGCTGAGAATCAGGTCATAAAACCGGATCGTATGATGCTCTTTGAGATAATCTCTGTGCATCCTACCGTACTTTCTGATGGGACGATCTTCTTCTGGGAGCTTCAGATCCGGGATGTAGTAATCTCCTGCCAGCACATAATCCATGCCATTGATGTTCATTTTGTTTTCCATAAACTTGACCTCGATTTCATGATTTTTGTCACATCGAGACTCATTGGTGTAGTAGTGGTGTAGTAGCACCACCCTCAAGTCTGAAAAACCTTGGTATTACTGGGTTTTTAGAGATTTATACAAATACTGCCGTAAGATTAAGAAATACTGTATAAGTGTGGTGTTGTTATGTCTGGTGTGGTATCTTTAACTTTGGGAAACTCCTGTTTCCCATTTGGAGATCGCCTGGCGTGTCACCCCCAGCAGCTCCGCCACCGTTTCCTGGGAATGCCCCGCCGTTCTTCGCAGCTCCGTCAACCGGGGCGCCGCTCTGTTTTTATTCCGTTTTGGCACGTGCGGCCGCCCGGAGGCTGCCTTCCGCAATCTCTTTCCAGCCCTTTCCCAGCCGCGCCGCGGCCAGGATCTCTTCCATCTGCCCTTTTGCAAGCGGCGCGGGCAGCGCCTGCGGCTCCTCCTGCCCCTCGCGCAGGGCTAGCAGCCAGTAGCTCACGCCCTGCCAGCCGCTTTTGTAGCCGCTGCGCTTCTGCCGGCCCTCGCACACAAAACCGAACGCCGTGTGAAAGGCCTCGCTCTCGGGGTTCGGGTCCGCCAGCACGCCGTAGGCGTTCCAGTAGCCCTGCCGGGCCAGCGCGGCCAGCAGCGCGTGGTACAGCATGCTGCCTACCCCCATGCGCCGGGCGTCGGGGGCAAGGTAAATGGTGGTCTCCACGTCCCAGGCATAGGCGTCCCTGCCATACCGCCAGGGGTGCGCGCAGGCATAGCCCAGCATCCGGCCGGCTGCGTCGCGGGCGGTAAGGTAAGGCAGGCTGCGCGAAAGCCGGCGGATCTGCCTTTGGTATTCCTCCACCGGGGGCACCTGGTACAAAAACGAGGCGGTGGACCCCGTTACATACGGCCCGAACACGCCCAGCACCTCCGCCGCGTCGGCGGGGCGGGCCGGGCGCAGCACCGCAAAGCGGGCCGGGTCAAACCCGGCGGCCAGCGCCTCCTTCTGCTCCTTGGGCAGCTTTTTTACCGCCGCCTCCCGCCGCAGCGCGGCGGCTTTGTCGGCCTGGGGCTCGGCCCAGGCCAGCGCGGCGGCGCCGAACCCCTTGGTGTACTTTGCGCCGGCGCCGCTTTGGTGGGCGGCCAGCCGGTGGGCAAGGTCGGTAGTCCAGCCGGTGTACAGCGCGCCGTTTTCGCACCGCACCATATACACATAGGGCATTTTACTGCGCGCCCTCCTCCAGCTGGTCCAGCGCCTCCAACAGCGCCTTGCGGCCGCGTTCGGCCTCCAGCGGGTCCTGGCTTGCCAGCGCCGCGTCGAACGCCGCGATCAGGCCGTCCACCTTGCGGCGCACCGCGCCCGTGCTCTCCTCATACATGCGCTCGGCGCGCATCATGGCCAGCTTGTTCTCCTCCTGGTCGCGGGGGCTCAGCTTCAAAGCGGCCAGTTCGGCCATGCGGGCGGCGGCCTCCTCGTCGCTCATTGCGTTCTGGCCGCTCTGCAGAATGATCTGCTTTTTCACCCCGGTCGAGGTCACTTCCACCTCCACCTGCAAAAGGGCGTTGATGTCGTAGGTGTAGGTCACCCGCACCGATTCCTTGCCCCGCGGCCCCTGGGGAACGGGCACCACCACCTCGCCCAGGTACAGGTTGTTCCGGGCCAGGCGGCTCTCGCCCTGCAGAATATCCACCCGGATCTGCTTTTGGTTGTCGTTGGCGGTATAAAAGGTTTCGGTGCGGCTCACCGGGATCACGGTGTTGCGCTCGATGATGGGGCAGTAAAAGCCGCTCTCCTCAAACAGCCCGTTCGAGCGCACCACGCTGGTGCCCAGCGTAAAGGGGCACACGTCGGTAAGGATGATCTCTTTGATCGCCTGGTTGCGCTGCTTCATGCCGCACTGCATGGCCGCGCCCAGCGCCACCGCCAGGTCCGGGTCCACCCCGGCGGCGGGCTGGCGGCCAAACAGCTTTGCCACAAACCGCCGCACCAGCGAGGCCTTTGTGGCGCCGCCCACCAGCACGATCTGGTCCAGGTCGTCCACCATCAGCCCCGCGTCCCGCAGGCTGCGCTCAATGGGCTTGCGCAGCTTTTCAAACAGCGGCTCGCAGGCGGCCTCAAAGTCGGCGATGGTCACGTCCACCCGCTGTTCCGTGCCGTCCACGGTGCAGGCCATGCTCACCACCGCGCCGGTGGTAAAGGCGATCTTGGCCAGCTCGGCCGAGGCCGCAAGGTGGCTCAGTTCCCCATAGGTCAGCTGTTCCAGCGCAAGGCCGGTGCGCTCCAAAAACAGCTCCATCAGCACGGCGGTAAAGTTTTCGCCGCCCAAAAAGTTGTCGCCCGCAATGGCGTGCACCTCCATCACCGGCGCGTCCAGCTCCAAAATCGACACGTCAAAGGTGCCGCCCCCCAAATCGAACACCAAAAAGCGGCCGCTCTGCTTTTGGCCCATGCCGTAGGCCAGGGCCGCCGCGGTGGGCTCGTTGATGATACGATCCACCCGGAACCCCGCCATCTCGCCCGCCTGGCGGGTGGCCTTGCGCTGCAGGTCGTTGAAGTAGGCGGGCACGCTGATGATCGCCTCGTCCACCGGCTGGCCCAAAAAGGCCTCGGCGTCCTCTTTCAGGCTGCGCAGTACCAGGCTCGAGAGCTCCACCGCCTTGAACTTTTTGCCCGAAAGCTCAAACTCCTTATCCGTGCCCATGGCCCGCTTGAACACGGCGGCCGAGCAGAACGGGTCCAGCATGGCCCGCTCCTTGGCGGCCCGGCCCACCAAAACGGTGCCGTCCTTGTCCACGCTCACCACCGAGGGGGTGAGCGCCTCGCCCAGGCGGTTGGGGATCAGCACCGGCTTCTCCCCGTCAAAATAAGCCGCAAGGCTGTTCGTTGTTCCCAGATCAATTCCAATCAACATGGCTTATATCGCTTCCTTATCGGTTCATCTTTCTTTTCAGGCGCAGAATGCCCAGCACCACGCTCTCGTCGTCGGCGCTGCGGCGGTATTCCTCCTGCAGAATGGCCAGGGCCGCGGCGTAGTCGCCGCCCAGCTCCAGCACCTCGGCGCGCGCCATGGCGCCGTCGCGGCAATGGTCATAGCTGCAGTGCTCGCACAGGGGCCAATCGCCGATCTGCTTCAGCAGCTCCAGGGCCTTTTCCGGCTGGCGGCCAAAGGCCGCGGCCGACGCCTGGCTCGAAAGCGCCAGCGGCATCTCGCCGCCGTCGTCCTGCCCGCGGCGGCGCGCGTAGGCCTCGTTCACCTCGCTCAATTCACCCGTGCGGCCCAGATCGTGCAGCATCATCCGGTAAATGCCCTGCTGGCGCACGCTGGCAGACTCGATGCGCTGCCACCATTTAAACGCCTTCTTGTTGTCGCCCAGGGCAAGGCAGTAACAGGCCATAACCTGGTAATACTCCTCGGCCTGGTTGCGCTTGGGCAGCTTGCGCAGCGCCTGGCCCATGCCCTCCACATCGCCCTGGCGCAGCCGCAGCCACGCCTGCTCCACCCAGTAGCCGTCCCGGTCCTTGGGCTCCTGGTGGGCACTGTCGGAAAAATAGTCGTGCCGGGCGGAAAACGCCTTGTCCCATTGCTGGGTCTTTTCCCACACCGCGTCCGCGCTGCAGTATTTCCCAAGCTCGCCGGTCAGCGCCGCCACCTGCATCCAGGCCTCGCAGGCCTCCGCCGTGCGGTTCAGGTGGTCCAGCAGGGTGGCCAGGTGCTGCCAATGCCAGCGCACCCGCTCCTTTTCCTGCTCGGCGTTCACCGCCTGCCGGGCATACAGCACCGCTTGGTCCCCGTCGCCCGCGTCCCGCGCCAGCAGCGACAAAAAGCGCAGGGTATAGGCGTCCTTTTCGTCCATCCGGGCCGCCTTTTCCAGGCATTCCTTTGCCTTTTCGGGCTGATTTGCGTAGTAATAGTACCGGCCCGCCAGGTACCAGTCCTCCTGATCCTCCTGGGTGGCTGCGTTCTGCTCATACAGCGGCGCGGCCTTGGCGTATTGCCGGGTTTTATAATAGGCGTAAGCCAGCCGGTAAATCTGGTTCACCACGCCGGGGTATGCCTTCAGGCTGCGCTCCGCCAGCTCAATGGCCTTGTCGAACTGCTCCAGCTCGTTGTAAAGCCACACGGCGCGGCCCTGCAGGTCAAAATCGTGGGGGCGCCAGGCAAGGCCCTTTTCCGCCAGCTCCAGCTGCTGGGCCCGGGTGAGGGTGTCGTCAAAGCTGGCGGCAAAATACAGCTGCTCCTTGAAATAAAGGTCCAGATCCGGCTTTGTGAGCAGCGCCTGGAAGACCGCGTAGGCGTCGGCCTCTTTTTCCTTGCCCCCGCAAAGCTGGTCCAGCCTTGCCCGCAAAAAGGTGGTGGCGTCGCAGTTCACGCCGTGTTCCGCCAGGTAGTTCAGCTGCTCCTTGGCGTCGTCCCACTTTTTGTAGATCAGCAGCACCCGGATCTTGTAAAGGTAAAAGTCCAGGGTGGAGCCGTCCCGCTCCAGCGCCTGGCAAAAACTGTCGTACGACTCGCGGTAGTCCAGGTTCTCAAACTGGGCCAGGCCTAAGTAATACCAGCCGATGGCGTCGCCGGGCAGCAGCTCGCACAGCTTTTGCGCGGGCTCGTACACCGCCTCGAACCGTTTGGCCGCCAGCAGCCACTGGCACTGGTTGCGCCAGATCCGGGGCTGCGTGGGGTCCAGCGCCTTGGCTTCTTCTAGGCGTTCCAGCGCCTCGTCCAGCCGCTGCAGGCCGGCCAGCGCCGCGGCCTGCATCTCAAAGCTGCGGCTGATGCGCCCCTTCTTTTCCCGCAGCTTTTCATCCTCGGTGTCCTCTGGGATGTCCCGCATGGCCTGTTCCCAGCCGCGGGCGTGTTCCAGCGCCCGTTCGTTCTGCTCCAGCGCTAGGCACAGGTTGCCGCAGGTGCTCTCGTACTCGTACCGCTCGGTCAAATCCCGGGGGTCAAAGCCGTCCAGCACCTGCAAGCCCTTCTGGAATTGCTCCAGCTCCAGGCAGCACCAGGCCAGATCCATGCGCGCTTTCCGGTTTTCGGGGTCCGCCTCCATGGTGTTTTCCAGCTGGGCGGCCCAGTCGGCGTACACCTGGCGCTGGCGGTCCCGCAGGTTGCGGTCGCTGGGGAACTGGGCGATCAGCTTGTCGTACGCGTCGGTCGCGTCCTCCCAGCGGCCCAGCAGCGCCAGGGCCTGCGCCCGGCCATAGATCGCCCCGTTGTGCTTGGGCTCTGCCGCCAGCAGCTGGTCATACAATTCCAGCGCCCGGTTCACCTGGCCCGCCAGGCGGGCCGCATCGGCGGCGATCAGCAGCAGGTACCCGCTCTCCGGGTGAAGGGCCAGGGTCGCCTCGGCCAGCTCCCGGGCCTGTTCATACTTTTCCTGCCGCAGCAAAAGGCGGCTTTGCAGCAATTCGGTGAACGGGTGGGTCACCGGCAGCTCCCGCAGCGCCGCCAGCGCCCCGGCGGCCTCGGCCTCGTCGCCGCTGCGGATCAGCTCCTCCGCCTTGAAGTACTTGTGCAGGTATTCGTCCGGCGTGCGGTCATGGCACTCGCTGAACCACTCGTAGCGCACATAATCGTCGTATCGGATGCCCGGCTCCACCACCCGCTCAATAAAGGCGGGCGGGTATTGCTCCTTCAGCTCCTCCAGATCGTTCAGAATCCCGAAAAAGGCGTCCAGCTCCTGCCACACCAGGTGGGGCAGGTAGTAGTCCTCCATAAAAATGTGCAGCAGCTTGTCGCGGGCGGCGGCGCGGCTTGCCAGCGAAAAGCACACCTCATCCTGGCACAGCTCCTGCCATTGCTGCGGGTCGATGCGGCGGGCAAAATCGTCGTACAGGCCCTGCGCCCGGGCGGCCCAAAGGCCCAGGGGGCTCTCGTCCTTCTGGGGCTCCTGCCGGGCGCTGGCGGCCTCGGCCTCCTGCAGCGCCTGCTCATAGGCGGCGCGCAGCGCTTTGAACTCTTCGGGCTTTTCCTCGGGGTGCACCTGGGTGAGCTGCTCATGGTAAGCCGCCTTGATGGCGTTCTTGTCTCGGGTCGGCAGGATGCCCAGTACCTTCCAGATGTCCATGTGTTTCTCTTCCTTCCTGATCGGCGCTTTTGCGCCTTTGTTTTTCAAAACGAGTTTGCGCCGCCGTTTATTGCAAACCCAGCACCTGGCGGCAGGCGGCCAGGGCGGTTTCCTTGGTGTCGGCGGTGATCAAAAAGCGGCTGGCGTGGCAAAAGCGCAGGCCCGCAAGGCCGCTCCTTTTTGCCAGCACTTCGGCGGGCTGCCCGGCCCAGCCCTGGGGGAACGGGCGTTTGGGCCGCTTTGTGAGCCGGTCGTTCACGCACTGGGCCGCCCAGCCGCCCCGCTGGCTGGGGTACACCACAAACAGCGCGTCCGAGCGGTACAACGCGTTTTTCCACGGGGCGTAGCAGGGCAGCACCACAATGCCGTCCCGCATGTTCTGATACGCCTTCTGCACCAGGGCGTCGGCCCGGTTCACCGCGTTGGCCGCGTCCAGGTTGTTCTGCAAAATCACCTGCGCAAAATCCACCGCCCTTGCAAAACAGGCGTCCGGGTCGTCGTGCGAATCCCAAAGGGGGTTAAACCCGCCGATGGCGTCCGCCAAAAGGCAGTCCGCGCCGGTGTTGTCGTTCAGGTCCAGCGGCTGCACAAAATTTTCGTCCAGCAGGCGCGCCTGGTTTTCGCCCACCAGCTGCGCGCCGAACACCTTCCACAAAAGGCCAAAGGCCGCATAGGGCACCCCACCCGGGCGCAGGGCCCGGTCGGCGGAATGGTGGTCGAACATGCCGTCGCCGATGTCGTACACAATGCCCTCAAACCCCTCCGGCACCTCAAAGCCCCGGGTCACGGCAAAATCTGGCCGAAGAATGCGCAGCAGCGCCGTGGCGAACACGTCGTCCGCATGGAATTTCCCTCCGTGGGTAAAGCCTTTGGCTGGTACTTTCATCTGCAAAAACGCCCCTCTCTTTCCGGGGCCGCGCGTGTGCCCCGGTTTTTTAAGTATACCATATCCCAAGGTCAAAAAACAGCGGGCATGGCCATATAATGGAACCTGGGCTTAACAGAACTTTCATACCCGATTTGCCGCATTTATGCTATAATGGAACCAGGTTCGACAAGCCACGCACTACAAAGGGGGAGAGAACCATGAAAACCAAACGCAAGACCCGCCGCGCGCTGGCGGCCGCCGTGTGCCTGCTTGCACTGGCGGCCCTGGGGCTGCTGGTATGGCTGGCGGTGCTGCTGGTAAAAAGCGTGACCGGCGCCGCGGGGCCGGATATGCGCCGCTTGGAAAACGTGCGGGCGGTGGAGCTCTCGGCCAGCTGGAGCAGCTATTTTGCCGCCGGGCAGGACCGCGCCGCCCAGGAGGCCTACCTTGCCAGCACGTTGGACGAAGCGGCGGCCCAGGGGGCCAACACGGTGCTGCTCACCGGCCGGGTGCGCGAGGGCACCGGCGCGGCCGCCGCCCTGTTCCGCTCCTCCACAAAAGACGAGGCGGCCCCGCCGCTGGCGGCCGCCGTTCAGGAAAATGACCGCTTTCTGAACCGGTTCGACCCCCTCAAGCTGCTCCTTCAGGAAGCAAAATCCCGCGGTATGCAGGTGGCGCTTCTCGCCACCGACAGCGCGGGCAACCCCATTCCAGACGAGGGCGAGCTGCCCCTCTGGCTCACCGACGCCGCCAAACACTACAAGCTCACCGTCTATAGCCAGACCACCGGCGGCAGCCTGGGCGTGCGCACCTATACCGCCTATTCCGACGCGCCGGACCTTCTGCGGCTGGACGCCGACCCCGGCGTGCTGGCCGCCGCTTACCAACTCAACCCCGGGCGCGGGCTGATCCTGGGCGACCTGGCGGACCTGGTGGCCGGCGGCTCGAACGCCGCCGTGCTGCTCAGCTACGTGGGCGGCGGCGAGCTGCCCGCCCTGCTGGAAAAGCAGATCCCGCAGACCCTTGCCATCGTTTCGCCCGATCCCTCGGTCCTCGCCTATGGCGACGAGATCTTTCTGATCGGCACCTCCGACCCGTCCCAGCCGGTCACCGTGAACGGCCAGGCCGTCACCTACCAGGGCGCCAAGGGCGTGTGGGGCGTCACCCTGCCGCTGGAAGCGGGCGAAAACAACTACTCTGCCGTGCAGGGCGGCCAGACCGTCACCATCACGGTGCGCAAGGGTGCAGGCGGCGGGGGTGCCGGCGCTGCCCGGCCGGACGGCAGCGTGCCCGCCCAGTGGGGCCAGAAGCTGCGGGTCACCGCCACCCTGGCCAGCCAGCTCAGCCAGTATAACAACGACGATTCCATCGCCATGACCGCCTACAAGGGCGCCGTGGCCGAGGTGGCAAACAGCGTCGCCTTTACCCGCAGCAATAAAAACACCTATGCCTACCAGCTCCAGAACGGCTCTTATATCCTGGCCAAAGACTGCGAGCTGCTGCCCCCCGGCACGCCGGACGCCGCATTCACCGGCGCCTCCCACTCTGCCGAGGGCAATGTGGAATACCTCACCTTTACGGGCAGCGGCACCCCCCTGTATACCCACACCTGGGAGGGGAATGTTCTCACCCTCAACTTCTATTCGGCCTCGCTGAACGGCCAGCTGCCTGCCGACTTCGGCTTCGGCGGCGCCACCGTAACCAGCGAGCTGGGGGAGCACGGCTTTGCCCTCACCTTCACCTTCAACGAGGTGGACCCCCTTTGGGGCTACCATGTGGATTATCTCGACGACGGCACCACCCGCATTGCTCTGAAGCATCAGCCCCTCCGCAGCGCCGACCCGGCAAAGCCCCTCTCCGGCGTCACGGTCATGCTGGACCCCGGCCATGGCGACACAGACATGGGCGCGGTGGGCAGCCCGGACCCGGACTTTCCCCAGGAAAAGGACTTGAACCTCGCGGCCTCGCTCGCGGCCCGCTACCGGCTGGAACAGCTGGGCGCCACCGTGCTCATGACCCGTGATACCGACGTATTCTACGAGCTGGGCGAGCGGGTCGAAATGCTCAACGCGGCAAAGCCGGACTTTTTCATCGCGGTCCACCACAACAGCACCGCCCTGAACAAGGACGCCACCGGCCTCATGGGCACCGAGTGCTACTGGTTCTACACCGAGGGCAAATCCCTGGCGGAAAACCTGGTGGCCGGGGTCACTGCCGCCACCGGCCGCGAAGCCCGGGGCGTGTTCTACAATTATTTTTATGTGACCCGCTCCAACATCTGCCCCGCGGTGCTGCTGGAAACAGGCTTTGTCAGCAGCCCGCAGGAATACGAGTCCTGCGCCGACCCCCAGGCCCTTTGGGCCGAGGGCGCGGCCATCGCCCAGGCGGTTCTGAACACCCTGCCGGGCTGATCTCTTGTTCTTCGCCCCATAAAAATCAGGCCGGGCTGCAAGGCGGAACGCTCCGCTGTGCAGCCCGGCTTTTTGTTTTCTGTGCGGCCGGGGTTCATTCCAGCCGGTCGTCCACCCCATTCTGGTCCGCGTCCGGGAACAGCCCCCCGTCCCCTGCGGGCACTTCGCCGTCCTCGTGGCCCATGGGCCCGCTCACGATCTCGGTGGCGCGGATGCCGTTGCGGCGGCGGCTCTCCTCCACACCGGCCGAGAGCACCTCCTTGACCTTGCGGGGGTTCTTCACATGCTTCAGGTGCACGTGCGGCATGGAGGCGTCCGCACTCTCCACACAGATGGTCCCCACACCGAACAGGCGGTCGGCCAGCGTTTGGGTCAGGCGCAGGTCACGCACCCGGTACAGGCGGATCTCCTCCTCCCGCAGGTTTAAAAGCCCCACGTTGATCAGCAGCTTCGCGGCGGTGAGCCTGTAGCGGGTAAAGCTGATGGGCAGCCCCAGAATGCGCTTGCGGTCCTGCCACAGCAGCTCTTCCTCCTCCACGCTCACTGCAAAGCCCCCGTTTTTCAGTTTTGCCATGGGTCGTCCTCCTTTTTCGTGCGGCCAGCGCCGGTCGTTTTGTTATACCCTGCAGGTCCAGCCCTTCTCATCGGGCAGCTTGCCCCACTGGATGCCGGTCAGGGTGTCGTACAGCTTCTGGGTCAGGGGGCCGATCTTTCCCCCGCCGATCACGGCCTGTTCGTCCTTCCACACCAGCTCGCCCACCGGGCTGATCACCGCCGCGGTGCCGGTGCCGAACACCTCTTCCAGGCTTCCGTCGCGGGCCGCGGCCATCACGTCGTCAATGGCCAGCGGGCCCTCCACCACCTCATAGCCCCAGTCCCTGCACAGCTCAATGCAGCTGCGGCGGGTCACGCCGGGCAGCACGGTGCCGGTGCAGGCGGCGGTGTAAACCTTGCCGCCGATCTTGAACATGATGTTCATGCTGCCCACTTCTTCCACGTACTTCTTCTCCACGCCGTCCAGCCACAGCACCTGGGCAAAGCCCTTTTCCTCGGCCAGCGCGCCCGCCTTGATAGAGGCCGCGTAGTTTCCGCCGCACTTGCAGAAGCCGGTCAGGCCGGGCGCGGCGCGGATGTACTCGTCCTCCACATAAATGCGCACCGGGTTGATCCCCTCGGCATAGTACGCGCCCGAGGGGGAGCAGATGATGATGAATTTATAGCTCTTGGAGGCGTGCACCCCCAGCCCCACGTCGGTGCCGATGATGAACGGCCGGATGTACAGGCTGGCGCCGTCCGCGTGGGGCACCCAATCCCGCTCCAGGTCCACAAGGGCCGCCACCGCCTGCACGTAGTCCTCCACCGGGATGGCGGGGATGCACATGCGGTCGCAGGTGTCCACCATGCGCTGGCCGTTGCATTCGGGGCGGAACAGCTGAATTTCCCCCTCGGCGGTGCGATAGGCCTTCATGCCCTCGAACACCTCCTGGGCATAGTGGAACACCGTGGTGGCCGGGTCCATGGCCAGGGGCCCATAGGGCAGGATGCGCGGGTCGTGCCAGCCCTGGCCCTCGGCATAATCCATTAAAAACATGTGGTCGGTAAACAGCTTTCCAAAACCGAGCCGCGTTTCGTCGGTGGGCTTTTCTTTGGGCTGCCTGTTCTTTTCAATCTTGATTTCCAGCATTTTGCTTTCCCTCTTTTCAGCGGCGGGCGCTGCAGCCCGCGCACAGCTTTTCCTTTATTATAGTAGCGGAGCAAATTTTGCACAAGTCCTTTTCCGCAAATTGCCGGGCAGATTTTTTGTCCAAATCCGCCTGCCGCCTCAGCTTCGGGCGCGCCGTTTGCCGTGCAAATCCCGCTGCGGCTGTTTTTCTCAAAATGCCCCTGCGCTTTTCCCCTTGGCAAGGGTGCAAAGAGCCCCCGCCGCAGAAATTGCGGCGGGGGCTTTTGTGCGTTTTTATGCGCTCCGAAGCGGCTGTTTAGCCCTCAACGTAGGCGTACTGCAGGTACCAGTAGCCGTAGGGGCTGTGCCAGCTGCCCTTCAGGGTGGGGCTCTGCAGCCAGAAGTCGTTGTAGTAGGCCACCGGGATCATGGCGTAATCGGCCATGGCGGCGTCCTCGGCCTTGTGCAGGTTCTCAAAGCGCTTCTCCACATCGGCGATCTGGGTGTCCTTCATCAGCTGGTCATAGGTGGCGTTGGAGTATTTGCCGTCGTTGTTGCCGTTGCCGGTCATGAACAGCTCCAGCATGCTGGAGGGGTCGTTGTAGTCAAAGACCCAGCCGTTGCGGCTCATCTCGTAATCGCCGGCGCGGCGCAGCGGGGTAAAGGAGCCCCACTCAACCACTTCCACGTTCAGGGTGATGCCCAGAACTTCCTGGTAGCACTGCTGCAGGTATTCGGCGACCACCTTGTGGTAACCGGCGTCGTTGGTGGAGTAGGTGATGGCGGGGAAGCCCTCGCCGTTCGGGTAGCCGGCCGCGGCCAAAGCCTCCTGGGCCATCTTCTTGGAGGTCTCGTAGTCGGCGGGCAGGTACTCGGTGTTGGACTTATCCATGTAGGCGCTCTTGCCGTCGGCGTCGGTGATGCCGGGGCCGGTCAGGGTGTAAGCGGGGCTGTAGGTGCCCTGCATCAGGGTATTGGCCACAAAATCACGGTCGATCGCCAGGCTCAGGGCCTTGCGCACGTTCGCGTCGTTGAAGGGCTCTTTCTGGGTCTGCATGCTCAGGTAGTAGGTGCCCATGATGGGATCCACATAGAAGTCGCCGCCATCTTCAACCTTGGTCAGGCTGGGGATCTCCTCGGTGGGAACGTCCTTCACCAGCTGGGCCTGGCCGCTCTGGTAAGCGGTGTAGGAAGCGGTGGAGTCCTCGATCAGCAGGAAGGTGATGGTATCAGACACGATCTTGCTGGTATCCCAGCCGCCCTTGTAGTTGGGGTTCTTCTTGGCAACGATCTTTTCGCCCACGGTCCACTCGTCGATCATGTAGGGGCCGTTGCACACATAGCTCTCAGGGGCGGTGGCCCAGCTGTCGCCGTTGGCGTCCACGGTGGCCTTCTGCACGGGGCTCAGGGTGGCGAACGCAGCCAGCTTGTCAAAGTAGGTGCAGGGATAAGACAGCTCCACCACAAAGGTCTTGGCGTCCGGGGCGGAAACAGCCAGCTTGGTGGCGTCCGGCTCGGTGGTGGGCTTGCCCTCGGCGTCGGGGTTGCCCTGGGCGTCGTCAAAGCCCTTGATCATGCCCACGGCGGTGGCGGCATAGGGGGCCGCGGTGTTCACGTCAGCCACGCGCTGGAAGGTGTAAACAAAGTCTTCCGCGGTCATGTCGGTGCCGTCGGACCATTTCAGGCCGTCGCGCAGGTGGAAGGTCCAGGTAAGGCCGTCCTCGCTCACATCGTAGCTCTCGGCCTGGCCGGGCTGCACGGTGTTGTTCTCATCCACAATGAGCAGGGGCTCAAAGAAGGTGATGAGCATGTTGGCGCCGTCGATGGCGCTGTTCAGCGCGGGGTCGATGGTCTCGGGGTTGGGTCCGATCTGCACGGTCACGCCGGAAGCGCCGGTGGTGCTGCCGGAAGCCGGGGTGGAATCACCCGCGGGGGTAGAGCCCGTGGGCGTGCTGGTGTTGCCGCCGCAGGCGGCCAGGCTCAGCGCCATGCAGGCTGCCATGACCAGGGCTAACATCTTTTTCATGGTTGCGTCCTCCTAAGTAATGTTCTTTCCCACTCGTCCCCTCCGGTTTCCCTGGGGCTTCAGCGCTCTTTGTTGCAGGAAGTTCCTGCAACAGCAAAAAGGGGTACCCCTTTTTGGGTGAGAGCCTTTTCCGCCCGGCCGGTTTACTGAAAAGGTCCAAGAGTGTTTTCCTGCTGCGAACACTTGCTTGCATTCCGCAGGATTTGTAAAGTATTGTAGCACTTTACAAAGGTAAATCGCAATACAAAATTGCGATTTGTAAAAAATTTGTATCTTTTTAATAGCTTTTTCTTGTGCCGCCGGTGAAATATTATAGACCCCTCACAAATGCTTCCGGGCCCTTTGCGCAAAAAGGCCCCCACAGCCGGCAGTTCCGGGCTGTGGGGGCCTTTCGTCTGAAACAAACGCCTTATTTTACCCGGTCCAGGTGGTGGCAGGCAGCCCAGTGGCCGCTGGCAACCTCCTTGAACGCGGGCGTTTCGGCCGCGCACTGCTCGTCCGCGTAGGGGCAGCGGGTGCGGAAACGGCAGCCGCTGGGCGGGTCCAGGGGGCTGGGCACGTCGCCCTCCAGCACAATCCGCTGCGATTCCCGGGCCGCCTTGGGGTCGGCCACAGGAATGGCCGAGATCAGGCTTCGGGTGTAGGGGTGCACGCTGTGGAAGGTCAGCTCGTAGCTGTCGGCCAACTCCACCAGCTTGCCCAGATACATCACGCCGATGCGGCTGGAAATGTGCTTCACCACCGAAAGGTCGTGGGCGATGAACAGGTAGGTCAGGCCCATCTCGTTTTGCAGGTCCTCGAACATGTTCACCACCTGCGCCTGAATCGAAACGTCCAGCGCAGAGACCGGCTCGTCGCACACAATGAACTCCGGATCCACCGCCAGGGCGCGGGCAATGCCCACCCGCTGGCGCTGCCCGCCCGAAAATTCGTGGGGGTAGCGGTTGGCGTGCTCCGAGTTCAGGCCCACCCGTTCCAGCATCGAGATGATGCGGTCGTGGCGTTCCTGGGTGTTTGCGGCCAGCTTGTGAATGTCAATGGCCTCGCCCACAATGTCGCCGATGGTCATGCGGGGGTCCAGCGAGGCATAGGGGTCCTGGAACACGATCTGCATGCGGCGGCGGTAGGGTAGCATATCCACCGCGACCTTTTTCTTCGAGTCCCGCAGCTTGCCGGAGTCAAAGATCACCTGGCCGTCATAAATAATGCGGCCGTCGGTGGGCTCATACAGGCGCAGCAGGGTGCGGCCGGTGGTAGTTTTGCCGCAGCCGCTTTCGCCCACAAGGCCCAGGGTCTCGCCCTTGTTGATGTAAAAGCTCACGTCGTCCACAGCCTGCACGACCTTGCGCTTTTTGCCCACGCCTCCGGCAGGGAAGTGCTGCTGCAGGTGCTGCACTTCTACCAGCTTTTTCACTTCGCTCATTGGGCGTTCCCTCCTTCGGCCTCAAATTCCGCCTTTTGCAGCAGCCAGCACTGGGTGTAGTGCGTGTCTGAAAGCTCGGTGCGGGGGGGCATCTCCCGCAGGCAGATCTTCATGCAGCTGCGGCAGCGGGGGGCAAAGGGGCAGCCGGCCGGGGGGTTCAGCATGTCCACCGGGCTGCCCTCAATCGGCACCAGGCGCTCCTTCTCTTTTTGGTTGAGCTTGGGGATCGAGTTGATCAGGCCCTTGGTATACTCGTGCTGTGGGTTGTAAAAGATCTCGTCGGTGGTGCCGTATTCCACGATCTTGCCGGCGTACATCACGGCGATCTTTTCGCACATGTTGGCCACCACCCCAAGGTCATGGGTGATCATGATAATGCTCATGCCCATCTTTTCGCGCAGCTCCATCATCAATTCCAGGATCTGGGCCTGAATGGTCACGTCCAGCGCGGTGGTGGGCTCGTCGGCGATCAGCAGCTTCGGCTCGCAGGCCAGGGCAATGGCGATCATCACCCGCTGGCGCATGCCGCCCGAAAGCTCGTGGGGATACTGCTTCAGGCGCTTTTCAGGCTCGTTGATGCCCACCAGCTCCAGCAGCTCCTTGGCCCGCTCCCGGGCCTGCTTTTTGTCCTTGTCGGTGTGCAGGCGCACCATCTCTTCGATCTGGTTGCCAATGGTGTACACTGGGTTCAGGCTGGTCATGGGGTCCTGGAAGATGATCGAAACCTCTTCGCCCCGCATCTTGCGGAACTCCTTCTCGCTCATCTTTTCCACTTCGTGGCCGTTGAAGTGCAGGGTGCCGCCGATCAGCTTGCCGGGGAAGGCGGTCAGGCCCATCAGGCTGTACGCGGTCACGGATTTGCCCGAGCCGGATTCGCCCACGATGCCCAGCACCTCGCCCTGCTTCATGGAAAACGACACGTCGTTCAGCGCTTTCACCTCGCCCGCCGGGGTAAAGAAGGAGAGGCGCTCGTTTTTGATGTCCAGTAAAATTTCGCTCATTGCCGCTTCTCCTTTCCGTTAGTCTTTCAGCTTGGGGTCAAAGGCGTCCCGCAGGCCGTCGCCCAGCAGGTTAAAGCTCAAAATGATCACGCTGATCAGAATAGCGGGCAAAAACAGCAGGTACGGGTAGGTGTTCATGCCGTTCAGCGCGTCGGTGGCAAGGCTGCCAAGGCTCGGCAGGGGCACCGCCACGCCGATGCCCAAAAAGCTCATAAAGCTCTCGGTAAAGATCGACGAGGGGATCTGCAGGGTGGTGGTCACGATCAGGGTGCCGATGCAGTTGGTCAGCAGGTGCTTTTTGATAATGCGGCCGTTGGAGGCGCCCAGGGCGCGGGCGGCGGTCACATATTCGGCCTCCTTCAGGGCCAGCACCTGGCTGCGCACAATGCGGGCCATGCTCACCCAGTAAAGCAGCGCGAATACGATGAAGATCGACACAAGGTTTGGCCCCAGGGTGTTCAGCCATTTAAAGGCCGGCGTTGCGGCCAGCGCCTGCAGGTTGTCCTTCAGCGCAAACGAGATCAGAATGATCAGCAATATGTCCGGGATCGTGTAAATAATGTCCGTAATGCGCATCATGATCATATCCACCCAGCCGCCGAAGAAGGCCGAGATCGAGCCGTAGACCGAGCCGATGATCAAAATCAGGAAGCTGGCCACCAGGCCCACCAGCAGGCTGATGCGGGCGCCCAGCATCAGGCGGATGGCGTAGTCGCGGCCCAGCTTGTCGGTGCCGCAGATGTGCGGGAACACGCTCTCGCCCGCTTCCATGCGCTCCAGCTCCTGCTGCGAATACTGCATGGGGGCCAGGTTCTCCGAGCCGCGGATCTGGTCGCGGTAGGTGTAGGGGTAGAACGAGGGCACGATGAACGCAAAGATCATGATAATCACGATCACAACCAGGCTCACCATGGCGACCTTGTTTTTGCGGAACCGGCGCATGCCGTCCTTCCAAAAGCTCACGCTCTCGCGCATGACCACCAGCTGTTCCTGCTCGTTTTTGGTTGCGGGCAGAAAATCCTCCGGGTCAAGCTTGAGCTGAAAGCTCAAAGGATTCTTCTTCATATCCATTGCCGTATCCTCCTCACTTCAGCTTGATGCGCGGGTCGATGAACTTATACACGATATCGACCACCACATTCGCGGTAATGACCAGGAACGCCAGGAAGATGGTGGTGCCCATGATCATGGTATAATCCCGGTTGGTAATGGCCGAAACAAATTCCTTGCCCAGCCCCGGAATGGTAAAGATCTTTTCCACCACAAAGCTGCCGGTGAGCAGCTGGGCCAGCATGGGGCCCACGTAGGTCACCACCGGCAGGATGGCGTTGCGCAGAGCGTGCTTGAACAGGGTTTTGAAGTTCGAAACGCCCTTTGCCTTGGCGGTGCGCATGTAATCCTGGCCCATCACATCCAAAAGGCTCGAGCGCATAAGCCGGGCAATGTAAGCGGTGGGGTAGAACGCCAGGGCCGTCACCGGCATAATGTAATTCAGCGGCCCGCTCAGGCCGATGGTTGGCAGCCACCCCAGCTTCAGCCCGAACGAATAGATCAATATCGTACTCGTCACAAAGCTTGGCACCGCAATGCCGCAGGTGGCAAAAAAGATGATGGCGTTATCCGCCCATTTGCCCCGGTGATACGCGGCCAGGCACCCAATGGGGATGCCCACGCACACGGCCACCGCCACAGCCCACAGCGCCAGCCTGGCCGACACGGGGAATTTGGTGGAAATGATCGTGCTCACGTCACGGCCGCGCTGCTTCAGGCTGGGGCCCATATCTCCGTGCAGCAGATCGCTCATGTAAATCCCGTATCGCTCCAGGATGGGCTTATCCAGGTTGTACTTTGCCTCCAAAGCCGCCTGCGCCGCAGGGCTGATGGATTTTTCCGCCACGAAGGGGCCGCCCGGCACCGCATTCATGAGGAAAAACGTAAGGGTCGCCACAATAAACAAGGTCAGCAGCCCCAGGAAGATGCGCTTAATGGCGTATTTTGCCATTCCGTTTCACTCCTTGTCTTGGTTCTTTCCCACCGCCGCGATCGGGCGGTAAAACGGATGCTCTGTGCGCAGGCGTACACGATTGACCGTGTGCCGCATACAACTTTGCGAAAAAAAGAACGCGGCGGCGCTGGCAAAGTTCACCGTCTGCGTACAGATATAAGGATATGATACTTTATTCTGCTAAATTTGTCAACGTGTTTTGTAAACTTCACAGGATTTTACGCGCCTCCCAGATCCTGCAAAAGCGGGGCTGTGCGCGCCTTTCCCCCATATCTATTATAATAAGGTAGATCTCGGTGGAATATATTGTGCATGTGCATTTTTAATTTCCCGGGCAAAAAAGTTTTTTTCGAAAATCCATTGACAAAACCCCGCCCGAATGATAGTATATACCTTGCACTTGCGCTGGTAGCTCAGTTGGATAGAGTGTTTGGCTACGAACCAAAAGGTCGGGGGTTCGAATCCCTTCTCGCGTACCAGAAAAGCCGAGTGAATTGCGCTCGGCTTTTTTGTTTGTTGTGCGCAGCTTGAACCGATGCTGCGCTGGTGGAAACAGCAAAGAGGAATGATGGGAAACTGTTGAAAATCTTTCGCACCTGCCCAGGCGTTTTTTCACGTCCGCCGCACTTGTGCGGTCGGAAAAAAGAGAGACGCTCCGTCCAGCGAAAAAAAGAAAAACAAATTCTTTTTTTCTCCCCAACCCCCAACGAGAGGGGATTTCCACAGGGCGGTGGGGGACAAGCCCACCGACCGCCAGCCTCGTTTCCTCTGCTTTCCTAGAGAAAACTATTTTTTTCTTTGCTTTTCTGTTCTACGCTATGCTCTACTTCACTCGACTACCCTTTCCTCTCCTAACCTTACCTATCCTTTCCTTCGGCGGCAGCTGCCAACTGCAAATAGATTTGTGGTTGGCAAGTGGTTGCCACTTATTTGATGAGTGGTTACCAAGTGGTTGTCATCCTATAAAATGGCCTGCAAAGGGAAAAATAGGGGACAGGGGAAAACCGGAATGCACAGCGCCATGTGCAAAACGAAGAACGGCGTTCCCTCCGTGAAATCGGTTCCGGTCATGGCCGGGGGCGGAGCGGCTGTAGGTACAGAACCTTGCAGAGAGGACAGCCAGGCCGTCCCTCCGCAGGAGAAAGACAGATGCCAATGGGAGCGGGACGGCGTGCCTGCTCCGCTTTTTTTGGTCAAACCGACCTGAAAGGAAAGAAAAACAAAAGAGCTTGCATTTCCCCCTCTGGCGAAAACCACGAAAAATGGAGAATCCACAGATGGACTCTTTACCTTCTGTGCATTTTCGTGTATAATTATGCCTATCTGATTAACAAGAGGGGATGAGCATTTGAGTGCTTGGTTTGCAGAAGTGCAACAGAAATTTATTGCGGACTTTATCGAAAAAGACCGTTGGACTTACATCACTGACGGCCTGAAGATCACCATCATCGTCACCCTGCTGGCGTTGATCGTTGGCCTGATCCTGGGGATCCTCATCGCCATGGTGCGCTGTACCCACGACCAGACCCGCCCGAAGTGGTTCCGTTCGCCCGGCAACTTCCTGCTGAAGCTGGCTGACGCTATCTGTCGGCTCTACATCACCGTTATCCGCGGCACGCCCACCTTGGTGCAGCTGCTGATCATCAACTTCGTCATCCTGGTCTCCGCCCAGAAGATCACCGTTGCCGTCATCACCTTCGGCATCAACTCCGGCGCCTATGTGGCCGAGATCATCCGAGGGGGCATCATGGGCGTGGACAAGGGGCAGATGGAGGCTGGACGCTCCCTGGGCATGAGCTATGTGAGCACCATGAAGGACATCATCCTGCCCCAGGCCATGAAAAGCGCCCTGCCCGCCCTGATCAACGAGATGATCACCCTGCTGAAAGAGACGTCCATCTGCGGCTACATCGGCCTGAATGAGCTGACCCGCGGCGGCGACATCATCCGTGGTATCACCTTCGATGCCCTTTTCCCCCTGTTCACTGTGGCGCTGATCTATCTCGTCATGGTGCTCTTTATCCAGTGGATTATGGGCAAAGTGGAAAGGAGGCTGCGCAGCAGTGATTATCGTTAATCATCTCTATAAGAGCTTTGGAGACCATGAGGTGCACAACGACATCAACGAACATATCAAGCCCGGGGAGAAAGTGGTCATCATCGGCCCCTCCGGCTCTGGTAAATCCACCTTCCTGCGCTGTATGAACCTGCTGGAAGAACCCACCAAGGGTCAGATTATCTTTGACGGCCAGGACATCACCGCCAAGGGCGTGAATATCAATCAGATTCGTCAGCAGATGGGCATGGTCTTTCAGCACTTTTACCTGTTCCC
>ERZ857882.314-NODE-314-length-61909-cov-5.648883_pt1 | contig 61909 bp, 57 predicted proteins | sample MGYA00519697_ERZ857882 | MGnify/ENA primary metagenome ERZ857882 (study PRJEB31778, sample SAMEA3449373) | human gut metagenome | biome: human gut; feature: human-associated habitat; material: faeces | place: United Kingdom | collected 2010/2012 ...
GCATACAGCTATGAATTTTTCTATTGCGTTCCCCTGACTTCGGAATAGTGGCAGGGCTGGCTATCCTTGTTTTGCTTTGTGCTTCTCTACCGTACATGAGCATTTTTATCGAGCAGGTAGTATTCGCCGCGGCGCGGATGGATGGTGATGCGCTCGGGCGAAACCATGTTGTGCAGCGTGTCCGAGTATATCCCCGCGCAATTGATCACGGCGCGGGAGCAAAAGTCGCCCGCACCGCAGCGCACCAACCAGTTGCCGTCCGCCGTGCGTACAATATCGGTCACAGCGGCGTTTCGCAGGAAGCGGACGCCATTGACCGCCGCGTTTTCCGCGTAGGCCTGCGTCAACTCATAGGGACAGCAAATGCCGCCCGTCTCCACCAGCAGCGCTTCAAAGACTGCTCGGCTCAGGTTGGGCTCGCGCCGGTGCAGCTCGTCGCGGGAGAGGATGGAGAGACCGCCGACGCCGTTTTGCTTTCCGCGCGAGAGCAGATCTTCCAGCGCCCGGTGGTCATCCGGCGAAAACGAGACGACCAGCGAGGTGTTTCGGCGCATTGGTACGTCGAGCTCTGCGCAGACATCGGGAAACATGCGGCTTCCCAAGACGTTGTATTTTGCCTTGTTCGTACCGGGCTTGGCGTCATAGCCGCCGTGGACGATGGCGGTATTCGCCTTGCTCTGGCCGTTGCAGATGTCCGCCGTTTTTTCCAGCAGCAGCACCTCCCCGCGATAGCGGGACAGCTCCCTTGCCACAGCGCAGCCGATCACGCCGCCGCCGATGATGATGACATCCAGCATTTTATGCATCCTTTCCGGATTTGGTTTGGTTATGCGTGCGCCCATCCGAACGAGCTGCGCACGGCTTTCTCCCAGCCGTACAGGCGTTCGCTGCGTTCGGCCGCGCTCATGGCGGGCTCAAATACTGCCGGCGCGAGCAGATTGTCTTTGAGCGCGTCGGTGCTTGGCCAGAATCCGACGGCAAGTCCGGCCAGATAGGCCGCGCCCATCGCGGTCGTCTCCACGCAGGCCGGTCGCAGTACCGGCGCGCCGATGATATCGGCCTGAAACTGCATTAAGAAATTATTCGCTGAGGCGCCTCCATCCACGCGCAGTGCGGAGAGCCGGATGCCGGCGTCCTCCTGCATGGCGCGCAGAACGTCGCTGGTCTGGTATGCGAGCGATTCGAGCGCCGCGCGCACAATGTGATCGCGGTTGACGCCGCGCGTCAGCCCGACGATACAGCCGCGCGCATACTGATCCCAATAGGGCGCGCCCAGCCCGACGAATGCGGGAACGAAGAAGCAGCCGGCCGTATCGGCCACGCGGCGCGCGCATTCTTCGGATTCCGCCGCTGTGCGGATGAGCCGCATTTCGTCGCGCAGCCATTGGATTGCCGCGCCGGCGACGAAGACGGAGCCCTCCAGCGCATAATAGATCCGGCCGTCGATGCCCCAAGCGATGGTTGTTACCAGTCCGTTTTCGGATCGAATGGGCGCTTCGCCGGTGTTCATGAGCAAAAAGCAGCCCGTACCGTAGGTATTCTTCGCCTCTCCGGGCTGGAAGCAGGTCTGGCCGAACAGCGCGGCCTGCTGGTCACCCGCCGCACCCGCAAGCACGATCGGCGCGCCGAACCAGTTTGCGTCCGTCTTACCGTACACACAGGAGGAGGGACGCACCTCTGGCAGCATCTGCGCCGGAATCTCCAGCTCGCGCAGGATGTCCGCATCCCATTGCAGGGAATGGATGTTGAACAGCATGGTGCGCGAAGCGTTTGAATAGTCCGTAACGTGTATCCTTCCGCCGGTCAGTTTCCAAATCAGCCATGTATCGATGGTGCCGAAGAGCAGCTCGCCCTTTTCGGCGCGCGCTCTGGCACCCGGCACATTTTCCAGAATCCAGCGCAGCTTCGTGCCGGAAAAATAGGCGTCCGGCATCAGGCCGGTTCGCGTTCGGATCATGTCCGTCAGTCCGCGCCCCTTGAGCGCGTCGCAGTAGGCGGCGGTACGGCGGCATTGCCAGACGATTGCGTGGCACACGGGTTTGCCGGTCTGCTTGTCCCAGACGACCGTCGTTTCCCGCTGGTTTGTAATGCCGATGGCGGCAATATCGGCGGGCGCCGCGCCGATTTTTTCCATCGCCGCGCGTGCTACGGCAAGCTGCGTTGTGAAGATCTCCTCCGCATCGTGTTCCACATAGCCGGGGGTGGGATAGTACTGTGTAAATTCCTGCTGCGCAACGCTGCAAACGCGCCCGTGCCGGTCAAAGAGAATGCAGCGATTGCTCGTCGTTCCCGCGTCCAATGCCATCATATAGTCTGCCATACCCGCACGCTCCAAAATCACTTTTTTTCATTATAAATCTGATAGCGTTCCATCGCAAGGGATTGCCGTAATTGACAGCCGGCGGTATACTACTTTCAAAGGACGGGTGGTAAATATGGAATTGCTGGATAAAAACGGATTGACGGAGGCGCAGTTTTTGCGCGCATACCGGGCGGATCGCTATCCGCGCCCTTCGATGACGGCCGATATCGTGCTCCTGTCGCTGGAGAAACCGGTACCGGAAGTCCTGCTTGTGCGTCGGGGCGGGCATCCGTGCCTCGGCTGCTGGGCGCTGCCCGGCGGGTTTGCCAATCCAAAGGAGAGCGTTGACGAAGCGGCCCGGCGCGAATTGGCGGAGGAAACGCATTTGGAGGGATTGCCGCTGCGCCAACTCATGCTCTGCAGCGCACCTGGGCGCGATCCGCGCGGGTGGACGATCTCACAGGCCTATCTCTGCGTCGCGGATCGGTCAACGCTCGCCGTTCGGGCGGACGACGACGCGGCTGCGGCGTGCTGGTTTCAAGCGCAGTACCGGCTTGAGGGGACGCGCGCCGTGCTCAAGCTTTCAAACGAAAGCGTGTCCATGGAGGCGGCGCTGCACTTTGACCGGCGCGAAACGGCATGCGGAATCGACTATGATCTCTCCGTTCTGGAAACGGGCGGTGTTGCCTTTGACCATGCGGCCATGATTTTGCGAGGATTGCTCGAAATGGAGTCCATTTGCAAATAATTTCGTGTTTCAACGGTTGTAAGGCCTTGTCAAGCCGGGTGCGTTGGGGTATAGTATAAATAAATATAGATATGGTTTTATGGATAGTGCTGTCTTGGCGCATCGGAGCAGCCATATCAATCGGAGCATTTCCACGATCTCAGGCCCTTTTTGAACGATGGGGCGGGAGGCATATGTCGTAGCGGGCAAGCGGACAGACGGGCGGTGGTTGTGCTCTTTTCTGTGTAAGGGCGCCGACCGGATACCATAAAGCGATGGCGGGGAGTATGCATGCGGCAATTTGAGGTCTGCTGCGAAATTTTGAATCGCTGCAGCAACAATCAGATGCGGGACGTCAGCTTTTTCGACGTGGAAACGGATGCGCCGGAAGCGTATCTGCATCAGATGGAACCACGATCCACCGTGGTGGAACGCGAAAGCCGTTCCGATGGAACGGTGCTGTTTTGTCTGGACTGCGCCGGCTTGAAAAAGCGCTACTCCTTCACACCCGTGTAAGGCGGGACGAGCCAGTATTTTTCGGCTGAGGCGTGCCGATTCAATTAAGAAATATGGAGGGTTATTGTTTTGCGCATTCCGGAAATTTTTCAGAAACGAGCAGCCTTTTCCTTTGAGGTATTTCCGCCTAAGACGGATGTCGGCATGGAAAAACTGTGCGGCGACGGCGGCGTGCTGGACAAACTCTGCACGCTGCATCCCGACTATATTTCCTGCACCTACGGCGCAGGCGGCACCAACGTCGGCAAGAACCTTGAGGTACTCGACAAGATCCGGCGCGACGGAAAAACCATTCCGGTCACGCATTTCACCTGCATTGGCAACACCAAAGAGGGGATTCGTGAACAGCTCGACCGGTATCTGGAGCACGGGATCGACCACATGCTTGCGCTGCGCGGCGATCTGCCGTTCGGCTGGGAGGGAACCGGCGGCGATCTGCACTATGCGACGGAGCTGGTCAAATTCGTCCGCAGGGAGTATGGCGACCGGTACACCATCGCTGTCGCCGGCTCGCCGGAGGGACACATCTCCTGCCGCAGCCTCGATGCCGATATCGGCTTTCTCAAGCAGAAGCAGGATGAGGGAGCGGACTATATCATGACGCAGCTTTGCTGGGACATGGATCAGTTCCGCTATTGGCTGGATGCGATTCGCGCCGCCGGCATTACGCTGCCGGTCGACGTCGGCATCATGCCCATCCTCGATCAGGCCGCAACGATCAACATGGCGTTCAGCCGCAACGGCTGTGTGATTCCGCGCGCCCTTTGCGAAATCATCTCCAGAAACTGGATTTTCCCGAACCCGTTTGTGAAGGACCCGTTCGACGCCGACGTTGATGGGAAGAAGCAGCGCTTCAAAGAGGCCGGCATCGAGTACACCATCCGCCAGATCGATGAATACCGCGCCTGCGGCGTGGACGGCATCCATCTGTATGCATTGAATAAATACGATGACGTTGCGCGGATTGTGCGGGAATCCGGCATCGTCGATCTGATCTGAGAAACGGATTTCTGCTTTATCGGCAGTCTTTGAAAAGGAGAACCTCTATGGCACAAACCATTGCGCTCGCCGGTAAAGGCGGCGTGGGAAAAACGACGATCTGCGGCATGCTCATCGAATACCTCACCGCGCGCCATAACGGCGCCGTGCTTGCCGTCGATGCGGACGCGAATTCCAATCTCAACGAGGTGTTGGGCGTGGAAGTGGCGCTGACGCTCGGCGACATTCGCGAGAACATCGCCCGTGCGGAGATGGAGGCGCAGAGCCCCATCCCGCAGGGAATGACCAAGGCGGAGTATGCGGAGATGATGTTCGGCGAGGCGCTGACCGAGACGGATGACTATGACCTGCTCGTTATGGGGCGCACGCAGGGCAAGGGATGCTATTGCTTCGTCAACGGCATACTCGGCGCCGAGGTGGAGAAATACGCGAAGAACTACCGTTATATCGTCGTGGACAACGAGGCCGGGCTGGAGCACATCAGCCGCGGTGTGCTGCCGCACGTGGATACCATCCTGCTCGTGAGCGATTGCTCGCGCCGCGGCGTACAGGCGGCCGGCCGGCTCGCTGAAATGATTGTCCAGATGAAGCTGGGCGCCAAGGATGTGCAGCTCATCGTCAACCGCGCGCCGCAGGGAGAACTGAACGAGGGCGTGCGGGAGGAGATCGAGCGATACGGCTTGAAGCTCGCGGGCGTCATTCCGCACGACGATCTCGTCTACGCGTTCGATGCGGAGGGCCGTCCGAGCGTGGAGCTGCCGGCGGACAGCGCGGTTAAGCAGGCTGCGCGCCGCATCTTTGACCGTCTGAATATTTGACCATTTTGATTCAGGAAAACTGCGAAGGGAGTCATCACTATGCCTTTTGTCAAAAAGCCCCAGGTATGTAGCGCAGCCATCAATGAGCTGACGCTGGGTACCGGAGAAACGGCCACCGTTTTGGGCGGCCAGAATGTTTTCAACCTCTATGCCTTTGACGCGCCGATCGCCAACCGGCCCAAAATCGGCATCGATGTGTCCGATGCGCCGGAACAGCCCTGTGCGGGCCTTCAGGCGTTCTATGCGGGCGCGGACACGCTTGCGGAAAAGGCGGCGCGCGCGGCGGCGCTCGCACATGTCGATTTCGTTTGCATCCGGTTTGATCTTGCCGATCCGAACGGCGCCGACAAGTCCGTAGCGGACTGCGTTGCGGACGCAAAGGCCGTTGCCGACGCGATCGATAAGCCGATCGTCGTTGCGGGATGCAAGAACGCGGAAAAGGATGCCGAGCTGTTTGCCAAGGTATCCGAAGCGCTGCAGGGGAGAAACATCCTCGTTCTTTCCGCCAAGGAGGAGAACTACAAGGGAATCGCTGCGGGCGCAGGCCTTGCCTACGGGCAGAAGGTCGGCGCGGAATCCGCTGTCGATATCAATCTGGCCAAGCAGCTGAACGTGCTGATCACGCAGATGGGTTTGCAGGGGCAGAACATCGCGATGAACATCGGCTCGGCGGCGGCCGGGTACGGCTTTGAGTATGTGGCGTCCACGCTGGAGCGCGTCAAGGCCGCGGCGCTGACGCAGAACGATACGACGCTGCAAATGCCGATCATCACGCCGGTCGGCGTGGAAACCTGGGGCGTGAAGGAGGCCACCGCGCCGGTTGCCGACGCGCCGGAATGGGGCGATCAGGAGGAGCGCGGCATCGACATGGAAGTAGAAACTGCCGCAGCCTGTCTGGCCTATGGCAGCGACGCCGTCATCCTCAGACACCCCGCATCCATTGAGACCGTTTCGCAGCTGCTCGCTGCGCTGCTGTAAGGAGGAACATCCATGGCACTGAAAGGTTTGGATATTTTTAAGCTCACGCCGAAGACCAACTGCAAGGATTGCGGCAACCCCACCTGTATGGCATTTGCCATGAAGGTGGCTTCCGGCGCGCTGTCCATAGATAAATGCCCGCACATGTCGCCAGAAGCGCTGGCAACGCTGTCCGAGGCCACCGCGCCGCCGATGAAATCGTTTCAGTTCGGCGGATTTCCGCTCGGCGGAGAGACCGTGCTGTCCCGGCATGAAAAGACCTTTGTTTCCAAGCCGCGCTATGCCGTTGTCGTCAGCGACCGTATGGACGAGGCGAAGCAGGACGCGGTGCTTGCCGGCGCTTTGCAGGTGGATTATGAGCGCATCAACGAGCGCATGTATGTGGAGTTCGTCGCGGTGAACCATTGCCACGAGAAAACCCCGCAGGCGTATGCCGCGCTCGTCGGCAAGGCAAAGGCGCTTGGCCGTCCGTTGATTCTTTGCTGTACCGATGTCGAAGCAGCCAAGGCTGGCGTGGAAGCGGCAAGCGGCTGCGAGTTCATTCTCAACGGCGCAACCCCCGATAACTATGCGGCGATGAGCGCAATCGCAGCAGGCGCAAAGGCGCTGCTCGGCGTGCGTGCCGATTCGCTCGAGGCGCTCCATGCCGTCGTGGAAAAACTGGAAGCGGCCGGCAATAAGAACCTGATTCTTGACGTCGGCATCGCCTCCGTCAAGGAAGCCTATGCCAATGCCGTGCAGATCCGCCGCGCTGCGCTCAAAGATGGCGACCGGAGCTTCGGCTACCCCTCGCTCGTGAACGTGGCTGCGCTTTCGGGCGGCGACCAGCATCTGGAAGCTGCGCTGCTGAGCCTGTTCACCTGCAAGTATGGCTCCATTATCCTCTGCTCCGGCATGAACTACGCCAAGGCGCTGCCGCTGTACGGCCTGCGCCAGAACATCTTCACCGACCCGCAGAAGCCCATGAAGGTGGCCCCGGGCATCTATCCGCTCAACGGTGCGGATGAGAACAGCCCCTGCTGCCTGACGGTTGACTTTGCGCTCACCTATTTCCTCGTCTCCGGCGAGCTGGAGCGTTCGAAGATGCCCATCAACCTGCTGATCACCGATGCGTCGGGCATGTCCGTCCTGACCGCATGGGCGGCCGGCAAATTCTCGAGTTCCTCCGTGAAGAAATTTATGGATGAGTTCGATGTGGAGAATAAGATTAAAAACCGCGTTCTCATCATTCCCGGCAAGGTCGCCGTCATGAAGGGCGAGATTCAGGATAAGCTCCCCGATTGGAACGTCGTCGTCGGTACGACGGAAGCGGTGCAGATGGTCAAGTATCTGCGCGATGAGGAGTGGAAGAAGGGCATCGTCCAGAAAGCGGCTGCGGCCGGCAGCACCGAGACGCCCGAACCGAAGCGCACGGTCATTCCGGCGCCGCCGATCGTCGTCAAAGAGGTGCTTGTGAACGATAAGCCGGTCTCCTATCAGCACCGCGATCCGAACAGTCAGCAGTTTGTCACCATCGGCGAGCGCATCCACTGCATCAGCCCGTCGATCCGCCGCGCTATGGAGTCCTATGACGAGGGCCCGATCCTGAAGCGCGCAGCGGAGCAGATCGCGGCGGGCGCCACCTATCTGGACGTCAACATCGGACCGGCCGAGAGCAACGGTCCCGAATTGATGAAGTGGGCGGTGCAGCTGCTGCAGCAGAACTTCAATAATGTGCCGCTGGCGCTCGATACCGTCAACAAGGCCGCTATTGAGGCCGGCATCTCGGTGTACAACCGTACCAACGGCAAGCCGATCGTCAACTCGGCCGATGCGGGCAGCCGTATCGACAACATCAATCTCGCCGCTGCGAACGACGCCATCGTCATCGCGCTGTGCTCGGCCGACGGCATTGCCAAGGACAACGAGGAGCGCATGATGCACTGCCACAACATGCTGGAACGCGGCCTTGCGCTCGGCATGGAATCCACGGATCTGTGGTTCGACCCGCTGTTCCTCGTGGTCAAGGGTATGCAGGACAAGCAGATGGATGTGCTGAACGCCATCAAGCTCTTCGCGGATGAGGGACTCAAGAGCACCGGCGGCCTGAGCAATAACTCCAACGGCATGCCTAAGCAGATCCGTCCCATCATGGATTCCGCGATGGTCGCCATGGCGATGATGCAGGGCCTGACCTCGGCTATCGTCAACCCGTGCGATCTCAGACTGATGGAGACCATCAAGAGCTGCGACGTCATCAAAAACCACACGCTGTATGCGGACTCCTATTTGGAGCTCTGATTGGAAGTACAAGCACAGGACCCAATTTAATCAATTTCAGGAGGTTCACTCATGAGCGCATTGACAGATTTGATTTATGCCGGTTCCAACGCCGTTGCGGGCCTGACCGAGGGCGCGGTGAACGACGCCATCGCAAAGCACGGCGCCGATACCCCCGTTGCATTCCCGGACACCGCTTACTTTTTCCCGACAATCTATGCCGCTACGGGCGTGAAGGTCAAGACGCTGGGCGATCTGCCCGCCTGTGTCGGCGTTTTGAAGAGCCTGATCACGAATCAGGAGGATCTCGGCCAGGCGCTTAACGCCGGTCTGGCCACAGCCGTCGGTGCGGAAATCATCGAGGGCCTGAAGTATCTGGGCGGCGCGGATCCTTATGCGGATGAATCCGGCATCGGCTTCGTGCCGGATCCCATCATTCGCTCCCTCGGCGTGCCGCTTGTAACGGGCGATATCCCCGGCGTTGCGGTTGTGCTGGGCAAGGCGGACGATGCTTCCGCCGTGGCCAAGGTGGTCAAGGATTACCAGTCCAAGGGCATTCTGACGTTCCTGATCGGCGACTGCATTGAGCAGGCTGCGGAGCAGGGGGTAAAGATGGGTCTTGAGCTGCGCGTTGTGCCGCTCGGCCATGACGTCACGTCCGTCATCCACGTCGTGACCGTCGCCATTCGCGCGGCGCTGATCTTCGGCAACGTGCAGCCCGGCAGCCTTGCCGACCTGCTGGCGTACACCAAGGATCGCGTTCCTGCGTTCGTCAATACCTTTGGTGCGCTCAACGAGGTCGTCGTTTCCGCGGGCGCAGGCGCCATCGCGCTTGGCTTCCCGGTGATCGTCGATCAGGATCTGGGCGATGTGCAGGTGCCCGGCGCGCTGGAATCCGTGACCGATTATGATGAGACCGCCAAGCATTCCCTTGAACTGCGCAACATCAAGATCAAGGTCAAGGAACTGCCGATCCCCGTTGCATTCGCGGCGGCGTTTGAAGGCGAGATTATCCGCAAGAACGATATGCAGGTGGAATTCTGGTCCGGTAAGAACACAACCTGCGAGCTGGTCATCTCCCGCGATATGGACAAGGTGGAGGATCACAAGATCAGCATCATTGGCCCGGATATCGACAGCGGCGAGACCAACTATCCGCTCGCAACCTATGTGGAGGTTGCCGGTGCAAAGATGCAGCGTGACTTTGAGTCCGTCATTGAGCGCAAAATCCATGCGTGGTTCAACTACATGGAGGGCGTTATGCACACCGGCCAGCGCAACCTGTTCCGCATCCGCATTTCCAAGGATGCGTTTGACAAGGGACTGCGCCTGAACCACTTCGGCGAGGTGCTTTACAACATGATCATGGACGAGTTTGACGCTGTTGTCGACAAGTGCCAGGTCACGTTTGTCACCGATCCGGAGAAGGCCGCCGCCATCCTGAACGAGGAGGCCATGCCCACCTATACCGCCCGCGACGATCGACTCGCCTCCATGACGGATGAGAGCGTCGACCGCTTCTATACCTGCATCATGTGCCAGTCGTTTGCGCCGAGCCATTGCTGCGTGGTGACGCCGGAGCGTCTCGGCCTCTGCGGCGCGGTTTCTTGGCTGGACGCCAAGGCGACCAAGGAGCTCAACGACGCCGGCCCTTGCCAGCCGATCAGCAAGGAGGGCTGTACCGATGCGAAGAAGGGCTATTATCCCGATGTCGACCGCATGGTACACGCGGCAACGCAGGGCGCTGTCGAGCACGTTTCGCTGTACTCCATTATGGAAGACCCCATGACCTCCTGCGGCTGCTTTGAGTGCATCTGCGGAATCGAGCCGTTCAGCAACGGCATGGTGGTCGTCAACCGCGAGTACAAGGGTATGACGCCGACCGGTATGACGTTTGGAGAACTGGCGTCCATGACGGGCGGCGGCGTGCAGACGCCGGGCTTTATGGGCCATGGCCGCCACTTCATCGCGAGCAAGAAGTTCGCCTCCGCAGAGGGCGGCGTTGCCCGCATCGTGTGGATGCCCAAAGAGCTCAAGGAATCCGTGGCGGCGCGTCTCAACGAGACCGCCAAGACGCTGTACGGCATCGAAAACTTCTGCGATATGATCGCGGATGAAACCGTGACCTGTGATGCGGAGGAACTGCTGGGCTTCCTGACGGAGAAGGGCCATCCCGTCCTCTCCATGGAACCCCTGATGTAACCGATCAAAAGGCAGGCGGGGGGCAGACGCTCCCCGCCGCTTCTGTTACAACCATTTCTTGACGCCCGGAAAGGAAATCGTATATGGCCGTCATTTTGTTTGAAGTCAATGGTACGACCGTGGAGATCACCGCAAACGACGGTGAGAATCTGCTGGATGTCGCCCGCAAGGCAAACGTCGCCATCGATGCGCCCTGCTCCGGCAACGGGGTTTGCGGCAAGTGCCGCGTCCGCCTGCTGGAGGGGGCGCTCGATGCGCCGGAGAACCGCCATCTGTCGCAGGAGGAATATGCATCCGGGTGGAGGCTTGCCTGCTGCGCTAAGGTGCTTGGTGACGCCAAGATCGAGGTGCCGGATATCGCTTCGGCCTATCGCAGCCGCATGAAGATGGCGGATCTCTCCTCACCGGAGGAGGTCGCAATCTTCCTGAACACCGAAAAACAGATTGCGGATGCGGGTATGGCGCTTGGCAGCGATCTGCGCTCGCTGACGGTTCGCCTGTCGGAGCCGACGATCGATGACGCAATGCCAGACAATGAGCGGCTCATCCGCGCTATCCGGGCGCAGACCGGCTGCGATCGTGTTCAGCTCTCCTTCAGCGCACTGCAAAAGTTGGCCGAAGCGCTGCGCCGGAGTGGTTTTTGCGTCAAGTGCGTTGCCTCTGTGCGGAAAGAGTCCGTGACGGTGCTGGATGTGCTGCCGGGAGACAGTGACGCACCGCTGACGGGCATTGCAATGGATCTTGGAACAACGTCGCTCGCCGCGCTGCTGGTCAATCTGGAAACGGGGGCGATCCTGGCAAAGGGCAGCGGCGGAAACGGGCAGATTCGGTTCGGCGCGGATGTGATCAACCGGATGATCGAGTCCTCGCGCCCTGGCGGCCGCAAACGGCTGCAGGACGCGGTAATCACCGAGTCCATCGTCCCGCTCATTGAGGAGCTGTGCGCGAATGCGGGCGTCCGGCAGGAGAACGTATACCGCATGGTGCTCGCCGGCAATACGACGATGAACCATCTGCTGCTCGGCCTGTTCGCCGACCCCATTCGCATGGAGCCGTTCGTGCCGACCTTTTTCCGTGCGGAAGGGGTTCTGGCGCGCGATATCGGCCTGCCGCTGCACCCGGAGGCGGCGCTGGTGCTCGCACCCAATATCGGCAGCTATGTCGGCGGCGACATCACTGCCGGTACGCTCTCTTCCATGATCTGGAACCGGCCGGAGCTCTGCCTGTTCATCGACCTCGGCACCAACGGCGAGCTCGTGCTCGGCAACAATGAGTTTTTGATGAGCTGCGCCTGTTCTGCCGGGCCGGCTTTCGAAGGCGGCGACATCAGCTGCGGCATGCGCGCGACCGACGGCGCCATCGAGGCCTGCGCCATCGATCCTATGACGCTGGAGCCAACGCTCACCGTTGTCGGCGGCTGTGCGCCTGCCGGCATCTGCGGGAGTGGAATCATCGATATCATCGCGGAACTCTTCCGTACCGGCGCGATCAACGGCAAGGGCAAGCTCATTCGCGAGAGCGAGCGAATTGTGCGCGATGAGCACGGGATGGGCTCCTACGTGCTGGCATGGCAGCGGGATACCGGCGGCGTCAAGAACGTTGTGATCAACGAGGCCGATATTGACAATTTCATTCGTGCAAAGGGCGCCATCTATTCCGCAACCGCGACCATGCTGGCGGCGCTCGATCTGGATGCGTCCATGATTGAGCGGGTCTATGTCGCGGGCGGCATCGGCAGCGGCATCAACATGAGGAACGCCGTGACCATCGGCATGTTCCCGGATATTCCGATTGGGCAGTTTTCCTATATCGGCAATTCCTCTTTGACGGGCGCCTACGCCATGCTCTTGAGCAGTGGAGCGTTGGAAAAGGTGGAGGAGCTGGGCGCGTCCATGACGTATCTGGAATTGAGCAATGTACCGGGCTATATGGATGCGTTCGTTGCGGCCTGCTTCCTGCCGCATACCGATGCGACGCTTTTTCCAAGCGTCTGCGTATGAGGGAGGGGGATGCCATGGAGCAGGGAAAGATCCGCAACAACAAGGAGGAGCGTCCGCTTGCTTACTATCTCGAAAAATATCGGGCGCTTGACCCTTCGGAGATGGCGGTGCGCTGTGCGTTGCCGTATGATGCGGCTGCCGGATGCTTTTTTGTCCGCTTTCTGGGGTGCAATTACCGCATAGCGTATCCCGATTTTTGTGTGGACGGAGATATACCGCTGACCAATACGGAGCGAACGCTGCTGCTTCGCTACCTGACGGAGGGACAATACGGCCTCTTTGGCGGACGTTATCTCAGCTACCGTGAGTTTCCCTGGGCTGCGGTCTATGAGAAGCAGTTTGATGGCCGCTGCGTGAAGCGCCTTGCGTTCACATACGGAGCACACCCGGAAAAACTGCGCCGCGCGATGGCGAGCATGCCTGCCGAGCCGATCGGGCAGAGCGATGTCGGGTATGCCGTGGAACTGCTGCCTGGCCTGACCGTGCGGCTGCTCCTCTGGCTGGCGGACGATGAGTTCCCACCGAACGCACAGATCCTGTTTTCGGATAACTTCCGCTATGCGTTTTCCGCAGAGGACATGGCGGTGATCGGTGACATTCTCCTTGGACGCATGAAGCGCATGGAGTCTATCGATGAATCCGGGCATTAAAAATACACGGCAATAGATAAATATTTCCCGATAGCATTGCAAACCGGCCGGAATGGGTGTATGATAAGCGCAGCCTGAAAATCGAAAGATTTGCCTTGGGCCGTAAAATGGAATATAGTCGCTTTGGTAGAGTAAGCATTGTGCGTTAAGTGGCAAGCGGATGGGAAGTCGCCCTTGCACGAAAGACGATCGGGTCTACGATACAATGCTGCGTCCGCTACCGCACAGCTTCGGATGCTGCAATACCAATTCGTTTCGGCGTGCTGCCGTTGGATTGGTATTTTCTTTTGTAGGGCGTCCCGGACGGTGTTGGCGGAAAAGGACAAACAACGACCGCCCGCTGCCCGCAGCGGACAGAAAGAAGGGGCCACATGGAAAAGGAACGCCGCACAACATTTTCGATTCTCAACATTGCCGTTATGGCGGTACTGGTCGCTATGCAGATCGTTCTTGCACGGTTTGCCGGCGTCCAGATCAACGAGGGCCTGCGCCTGAGCTTTGAAAGCATCCCAACGATTCTGGCCGGCTTCTGGCTGGGGCCGGTCGGCGGCATGCTTGTCGCAGCAGTCGCTGATTTTCTCGGCTGGCTTGTGAGCGGATACGGCGTGTATTTCCCGCTGTATACCGTTGGGCCGATGCTGCTCGGTCTGCTGACGGGCATTGGCGCAAAGATCTTTCTCAAGGGCGAACCGGCGTGGAAAGCAGCGTGGAAGGCGATACTGATCATCCTGCTGGCTGAGGTTTGCAGCAGCCTGTTGTATGGCACATGGGCGCTGACGCTGTATTACTCCATCATTGTGGGGAAGGAAGTGCCGTTTTCCGTGCTGTTCCTTGCACGCCTCTCCACAAAGCCCGTGACCATGGTGCTCGATGCGCTGCTCGCATTTTTGATTCACAAGGCGGTGTACCGGACGGTTGTTTGCAACATATTGCACCGTCCCGCTCCCACGCAGAATTGATTTTTTTGATCGAGGAATGAACCATGAACTATTCGGAAGCACTGTCCTATATTCACAGTATCAGTTGGAAGGGAAGCGTGTTGGGACTTGGCCGCACGCAGGAGCTGCTGCAAAAGCTGGGCAACCCGGAAAAACGCCTTCGTTTTATCCACATTGCCGGCACCAACGGCAAGGGATCCACGGCCGCGATGCTATCGTCTGTGCTGCAAAGCGCGGGCTATCGTGCGGGCCTCTATACATCCCCGTTTATCAATCGATTCAACGAGCGCATGCAGATCGATCAGCAGTGCATTTCCGATGACGAGCTGGCCGAGCTCACCGCCGAGGTGAAACCCATTGCCGACGGTATGGCCGATCATCCGACCGAGTTTGAGCTCATTACGGCGATCGGCATGGTTTACTTTGCAAGACACGCGTGCGATATCGTCGTCCTTGAGGTCGGCATGGGCGGCGCTCTGGATTCGACCAATGTCATCGATGTGCCGGAGGTCGCCGTCATCACAGCCATGGGCATGGATCATGTGCGGGAACTGGGGCCCACCATGGCGGACATTGCCTGCGCAAAAGCGGGCATCATCAAAGCGGGCGGGGATGTGGTCAGCTATGGCGGCAACCCGGAGGCCGACGCTGTGTTTGAACGCATCTGCCGTGAGCGCGGAGCAAGGCTGCATCGGCCCGACTTTGCCGCAATTGTACCAGGCCCATTCGGCCTTGACGGGCAGCGGTTTTCCTATGGCGCATGGGACGATATCCGCATTCCGCTTGCCGGCAGCTACCAGATGCAAAATGCTGCCGTGGTGCTCACGACCATCGGTGTGCTCAGAAACAAGGGCTGGAGGATCAGCGATGCGGCCGTTTATGCGGGCATGGCGGGCACGCATTGGCCGGCACGCTTTGAGGTACTTTGTCACGATCCCGTGTTTATCGTGGACGGCGGGCACAATCCGCACGGCATCCGCGCTACGGCGCACAGTTTGAAGCGGCTGTTTCCGGATCGCCGGATTGTATTCCTTGTCGGCGTGATGGCAGACAAGGACGTGGAGTCTATACTGGGGCTTGTCGCGCCTTTGGCGGAGCGGTTTTTTACCGTTCGGCCGGACAATCCGCGCGCCATGGCTGCGGACGAACTGGCCCGTAGGATTGAGAAACTCGGCGTGCCCGCAGAGCCCTGTGCGTCCGTAGAGGAGGGCGTGCGGCGCACCCTTGCGCTGGCGCGGCCGAACGGCGTTGCCTGTGCGCTTGGTTCGCTCTATATGAGCGGCGATGTGCGGAACTGTTTTATACAATAATGAAGGCGGGGGATCTCTCATTTTTTCATGACGATCCCCCTTTTTTGATACGTGATTGCCGTTTTGCCATTGCCAGAAAATCTGGAATTTGGTAAAATAGAACACAGAAGTGGGGCTCAGACGGATCACCCATTTCCCGTCCATGCGGATCCCGAATCCAGCGGCGAACATCAATACATTCTATGAAAATGCCCGTCTGTGCGGTGGACCAGAGCGATCCCCAAGACCGGCGCCGGGCGAAGAAAGGAAAGGATCATGAGCTACAAGTCGGACATCGAAATTGCACAGGAAACACCCATGCTGCACATCACCGAGATCGCCAAAGCGGCCGGCGTCGACCCCAAATATCTGGAGCAGTACGGCAATTACAAGGCGAAGGTGGATTACAACATCCTGAAGGAAACCGAGGAGCGCGAGGGCAAATTGGTGCTCGTCACCGCCATCAATCCGACCCCTGCGGGCGAAGGCAAAACGACAACGACCGTCGGTCTTGCGGATGCCATGAAGCGGCTCGGAAAGAACGTGCTTGTCGCACTGCGCGAACCCTCCCTTGGTCCAGTGTTCGGCGTAAAGGGCGGCGCAGCGGGCGGCGGCTATGCGCAGGTCGTCCCCATGGAGGATATCAACCTGCATTTTACCGGTGACTTCCATGCCATCGGCGCGGCCAACAACCTGCTCGCGGCCATGCTGGACAACCATATTTATCAGGGCAATAAGCTCAATATTGATCCGCGCCGCATCACATGGCGCCGGTGCGTGGATATGAACGACCGCCAGCTCCGCTTCATTACCGATGGTCTCGGCGGCCGCGTCAACGGCGTGCCGCGCGAGGACGGGTATGATATCACCGTTGCGTCGGAGATCATGGCCGTGCTGTGCCTGGCCAGCGATATCACCGATCTGAAGGCGCGCCTTGCCCGCCTGGTGGTTGGCTATACCTATGATGAAAAGCCGGTCACCGCAGGCGAACTCAATGCTTCGGGCGCGATGGCCGCGCTGCTCAAGGATGCGCTCAAGCCGAACCTTGTGCAGACGCTGGAGCATACGCCGGCGTTCGTGCATGGCGGCCCGTTTGCCAATATTGCGCATGGATGCAACTCCGTGACCGCTACCAAAATCGCGCTGCGTCTGTCGGACTATACGATTACCGAGGCCGGCTTCGGCGCGGATCTCGGCGCGGAGAAGTTCCTCGATATCAAGTGCCGCATGGCCGGATTGAAGCCGAGCGCCGTTGTGATCGTTGCTACGGTTCGCGCGCTCAAGTATAACGGCGGCGTACCAAAGACGGAACTCGGCGCCGAGAATCTGGATGCGCTTGAAAAGGGACTGCCGAACCTGCTCAAGCATGTTGAGAACATCACCAAGGTGTATAAGCTGCCGTGCGTGGTTGCGATCAACCGCTTCCCGCTCGATACCGAGGCGGAGCTCAAACTGGTCGAGGACAAGTGCCGTGCGCTCGGCGTCAATGTCGCGCTGTCCGAGGTCTGGGCAAAGGGCGGCGAGGGCGGCATCGCGCTGGCGGAGGAGGTTGTCCGCCTGTGCGAGGAGCCGAACGATTTCACCTTCAGCTATGATCTGGACGCCACGATCGAGGAGAAGATTACCGCAATCGTTCAGAAGATCTATGGCGGCAAGGACGTTGCTTTTACGTCCAACGCGATGAAGCAGATCCGCCAGTTGACTGCGTTCGGCTTTGACAAAATGCCGATCTGCATGGCAAAGACCCAGTACAGCCTGACGGATGATCCCACCAAGCTGGGTGCGCCGAAGGATTTCACCGTTACGGTGCGCAACGTCAAGGTTTCGGCAGGCGCCGGCTTCCTGGTCGCGCTCACCGGCGATATCATGACCATGCCGGGTCTTCCCAAGGTGCCTGCGGCAGAACGCATCGATGTGGATGAAACCGGTAAGATCAGCGGATTGTTCTAAGAGCCGACGGCCGGCAGAACGCGTTTTATCCGGTGGCAGTTTGCCGCCGGATAGCCGTCCTCCGGCCGCTTTTATTTTACAAAAGGAGAAATGATATGGATTTTGCAAACGCATCCTGTACGGAGTTTGTCCGCGTGCTTGCCTCCAATGCGCCGGTGCCCGGCGGCGGCGGCGCTGCGGCGCTGGTTGGCGCAATCGGAACGGCGCTTGGCAATATGGTGGGTTCGCTGACGGTTGGTAAGAAGAAGTACGCCGATGTTGAGGATGAAATCCTTCTGCTCAAGGCCAAATGCGATGCGCTGCAGCGGGAGCTGCTCGAGCAGATTGAGGCCGATGCCGAGGGATTTGCGCCGCTGGCCAAGGCCTATGGCATTCCGAAAGAGGACCCTTCCCGGGCAGAGACGCTCGAGGCGGCTACGCTTGTGGCATGCCGGGTGCCGGTTCGCATCATGGAGCTGTGCTGCGAGTCGCTGGAGGCGATTCGGACATTTGCCATGAAGGGCAGCCGCTTGGCGGTTTCCGATGCGGGCTGCGGCGCTGTGTGCGTAAAGGCGGCGCTGCAGGCGGCCTCGCTCAATGTGTTTATCAATACCAAAACGCTGCGCGACCGAGAAACAGCCGAGTCGCTCAACGCCCGGTGCCTCTCCATGCTGGAGCAGTACGGCGCGATGGCGGATGAGATTTTCAATACCGTCGAGAACGGCTTTTTTAACTGAGAGGGGGAGTGGGGCTATGGCAAAGCGACTGTTGGGTAAAGAGGTCAATGCGCGGCTCAACGCCCGTATCCAGGCCGATTGCGATGCGCTCAAGGCAAGGGGAATTCTCCCGACGCTGGCGATTATCCGCTGCGGAGAGCGCCCGGATGATCTGAGTTATGAGCGCGGCGCAACCAAGCGCGCTGAAACGCTCGGCGTGGCGGTTGAAAAGTTTGTTCTGCCGGAAAGCGTTTCCAAACAAGAGCTGCTGGATACAATCGATGCGGCGAACCAGAATGACGCCATCCATGGCATCCTGCTGTTTCGGCCGCTGCCCAAGCACCTCAAGTCCGATCAGGATGAGATTTCGAACCGCGTCGACCCCAGAAAGGATGTCGACGGCATGACCGATCTTTCCAATGCCGGCGTATTTATGGGAAAGGAGCTGGGGTTTGCACCGTGCACGCCGACGACCTGCATGGAGATTCTCGATTATTACGGCATTGATTGCACCGGTAAGAGCACTGTCATCATCGGCCGCAGCCTTGTGGTGGGCAAGCCGGCCGCCATGATGCTCATGGGCAGGAACGCGACAGTCACGGTTTGCCATACCCGCACCCGGGATGTCGCAGCCGTTGCCCGACAGGCCGATATCATCATCTCGGCCGCTGGCAAGCTGCGCAGCCTGACAAAGGAGTTTGTTCGTGCCGGACAGATCGTGGTCGACGTTTCCATCAACTGGGACGAGGAGAAGGGCGGTATTGCCGGCGACGCGGTGTTTGATGAGATTGAGCCGATTGTTGAGGCGATCACGCCGGTGCCCGGCGGCGTTGGCGCGGTGACGACCTCGGTGCTGATCGGCCATGTGGTCGAGGCCGCAGCCCGCATGAACGGCTGAACAGAGGGTGGTGAGGGTATGAATCTGTTTACGCCTGCGGAGGCAGCGGCGAACTACGCTGCCGCCAGTGCCGCAAAGGCCAAGCTGCCCTGCGCAAAAATGGCGCTGCTCTCCGTTCTCGCAGGCGTCCTGATCGCGTTTCCGGGCGCGGTGACAAATATGGCGACCTATGCGCTGGAGAACAACAGCGCCATACGCATGATTTCCGGCCTGTTGTTTGCGTTCGGGCTTGGCATGGTGATCCTGTCGGGCGCCGAACTGTTCACCGGCAATACGCTCATGTCCATCGGCCTGCTGGACAGGCGCATTGGCTGGAGCGGCCTGCTTCGCAACTGGAGCATCGTATTCTTTGGCAACTTTGTTGGTTCGCTTCTCGTGGCGCTCATTACCGCAAAGTTCGGCTGGGTCGGCGCGGGGAATGGCGCGCTCGCCGTATTCTCCATGCGGGTAGCGACCGGCAAGATGACCATGCCGTTTGCCAACGCCTTCTTTATGGGCGTGCTGTGCAATGTTCTGGTGACGCTGGGCGTGCTCTTTTCGCTCTCAGCCAAGGATGTCACGGGCAGGATTCTTGGCGCGTATACGCCGGTTGCATTTTTTGTGATCTGCGGCTTCAACCACAGCATTGCCGATATGTACTATTGCATGGTCGGGCTGTTTTCCAAAGCGCAGTACGCGGCGCAGGCTGCGGCAGCGGGTATTGCCATTGAGCGCCTCACGTGGGGCAATTATTTTGCGGGCAATCTGCTGCCGGTAACGCTGGGCAATATTGTCGGAGGCGTGCTGGTGGGTTCGTTGTTCTGGTTCTGTTATCTGAGAAAAGCAAAGCATGAAGCGTGAATTGAGAGAGCAGCGCATTCGGGATGCGCTTTCCCTTCCAATCGAGTACCGAACGGCGGCGGATGCGCGCATCTGCCGCTTTGTTCTCGATTCCGGGCTGTTTTCTTCGGCACAAACCATTCTCTGCTATGCCGGAACGAATCGGGAAATCGATACAATGCCGCTCCTGCAGGGAACGCTCCATGCGGGGAAACGGCTTTGCCTGCCGCTGTGCACGGGCAGCGGCGTCATGGAGGCGCGCTGTGTCACCTCGATTTCTCAGCTTTCCGTTGGTCGGTATGGCATTCTTGCACCTGGACCGTCCGGCGTCCGCGTTTTGCCGGAGGAACTCGATCTCGTGATTGTCCCTTGCTGTACCGGCAATGGGAAAGGGCAGCGGCTTGGCTATGGCGGCGGCTATTATGACCGGTATCTCCCGCAAACGCATTGTCCAACGCTGCTGCTGTGCCGTTCCCGCCTGCTCACCGACCCCATCCCCATGGATGCGCACGATGTTTTGATGGATTATCTGGTCACGGAATACGGCATGACGGCTTGTGAGAGGCGGGGATAGACCGCTTGTTTTGTCGGTCTTCTTTGCTCATGCACAGCAGGCTGGGCACCCATATGCCGGGGAAAAAAGCGATGCATCATTCGCATGGGCCGCGTCCGCGGACAAATACCGTAGCTTGCGAGGCAACGGCGTAAAAATCAAATATATGCTTTAGCATGATATCGCCGTATTTCGTGCGGCGCTGCTGATGCCAATCTTCCGAAGCGCTTTTGTACTGCGAACGATCATATAAATGCCGATGCCCAAAACCAGTGCGCAGACGCCCGTTCCGGTGGCTAACGTCATGGCCCTGCGAAAGCCTTCCGCGCTTTCGCTGCCGAAAGCGTTCAGCATTGCAGTTTCCAGCGACAGCATGGACACCAGCGCCGCTGCCATGCCGACCGCCTTTCCTGCGGACAACAGAGGCTGATGGTATTTGCGGTAGCGTACCGCGTTTACAATCGCCATCGTGACAGCGGTGAATGCATATGCCGCCATAGCAATGGTATGAATTGCGTGGTAGTGAAATCCATATCCCAACTGCACGATGAAATAGACGATGACAGCCAGCGCCAAGTGCATGACGGCGAGGAATATGCCGCAAAGACGGTATGTTTGCCATTGGAAGCGCAGGCTTTTCCTTCGGATGCCCCGGAGCAGCGTTCCCCGGATGAACGCCAGCATGCTGTAATAACCGGCCAGCGCAGAAAACCAAATCGAGTGTTCCAGCAACCCCGATGCAGCGTGCATCAGCGCAAAGACGCAGTTAAACCCCAGAGAGCCATACAGCGACAATCTTACCCGCAGTCTCACATCCGCTTGGATGCGTGCATAATACGGGCTTTTTTTGCAGCTTGCAGCGGCCGATTTGCATATCCTTGTCACGGTGATGCAGAAAACCGCCAATGCATATGCTGAAACACCGTAGGCGCTATAGCGCACTACGTCGGGAACGTCATCTCCTACAAAGCTGTAAATCAAGAGCCCTGCCGCCCCCAGCACCAAAGGAACCGCGGCCGGCACCGGCAAGGCCAGAAATTGCAGCATGTACGCGCGCAATCGCTTCATCAGCATGTTTCAAAACAATGCGGGCGAATACTGTTGATCAGGATGTTCACAATATCGGGAACGTCCTCTTTGCAGCCATTGCAAATCCATTCCCGGATGACCGCGTACATGCCGCTGAGATAGAATGTCATTTGATACCTTCGTTCCTGCTGCAACACGCCGAAACGCGCCAGTATGGGTTCAAAAATTTCGTCGTACAGCCTGCGGACGATTCTGTTGATCCCCAAAACGCCGGGTTGCTGCGCTGCCGCTAAAAACACGGCCTGATAGTCGCGGACGAATTCCAGATATGGCGTTAGGTATTGGGGCGTAATCAGAATCAGCGCTTCCAACGGTCGGCTGGCAATTTGTGCCCGATCAATCGAAAGCTCTTCCTGAAATCTGCCTTGCATCTGCTCTGCAATAAATTCGATGCTTTCAACCAACAGATCGTTGATGGTTTCATAGTGCAAATAGAACGTAGAGCGGTTCACGCCGGCTTTCTCACAGATCTCTTTGACCGTGATGAAATCATAGTTTTTCTTTTCCAAAAGGCTTAACAGCGCCTCGTCCATCAAGCGGGCGGTGTGATAATATTTGCTTTGCGCCTTACCCATCTTACCGCCCTCTCTGCCTTGCATCATGCTTCCCCGGCAATCTCGCTTGCGAGACGAATGATATCGGAACCGTACCTTTTCCTGCCCTTTTCCAGCAGCCGTTGATATAGGAGATAGTTTGTGCTGAGGCCCGCAATGCCGAGAAGACCTACCACAATGCCGGCCACAAAAGCAGCGACACTGTTATTCCCGATAACTCCCATGCAGAGACACATGCCGGCGCCTAAAACAAGCGAGGATACGATTCCAAAGGTATAGGAGAAAACCTTTGCAGGCTGCTTTGCTTTTTTGTCCAGCTTTTTCAGCGCAACGACCTTGGAGGCATTCTTGGGCGCATACTCGTTGGCGATGTTCTGTGCATAAATCTTATCTGTGTTCATAGTGGATTCTCCTTGCTGTTTATTTCTGATTCTATTCTATAACAGGCAAGTATGGAGTTGAACAACACAAACCGCCACATATGTTGATTTCACGACAATAGTATAGCACATTGCAGGCTGTTTCTGCCATGCGGTGTTCATTGGGGCAGGGGATAGCCGTATAACGGTCGTCAAGGAAGGGCTTTTTCACTTGGCAGAAAAATGTATGCATATAGGAGAGCAAAGAAACACGGGCGTCCCAATGGACGCCCGTATGTATACCACTGACGAAATAGGTATTCCGCGCCGCAGCGCGCAACCGCAAAAAGTTGGTAGCGACAGCAAGCCGGTAGCGACAGCGAGTCGTTGTGAGCACGTTGACAAGCGACCAGACGAGCCGAGCGTGACTTTTTGCGGAAAGGAGCCGTGACGGAGTGTATGGAGGGACTTGAAAAAAGTCGCCGCGAACTGAATGCAGTCCACGGCGACGTGGTGCGGTTGGCGGGATTTGAACCCGCAAGCTTTCGCCGACGGATTTTAAGTCCGTTGTGTATGCCGTTCCACCACAACCGCATCCAAATTATTTTAATGAATCTTGGCGCTTCTGTCAATGCTCAATAGACCGACCAGTGCTGCAAGTAGGCAAACAGGTACAGCAGCAGACCTGCGATGCACAGCAGCGTTGCAATCCAATCCGCCCAACGCTTTTCGGTGATGGCGGATAGCCCGAGCGCGAGGGGGAAGGCGGCCGTGAGATAGCGCGGCGCGGACAGCAGCCAAGTCGCTCCCATGGTCACGGCGTAATAGAGGATAAAGTAGGCGACATAGGAGGGACGCAGCTTCTTTTGTGCGCCGATCATGATGGCCAGCGCGCCAAACAGATAGATAAGATTCGGAATCCACAGTCCATACAGCGTGGTCGAACCGCTGGCATAAGCGCTCAAGGCGTAATTGGTTTGGTATTCGGCCGTATTGAAAAACCAGCCCATACCCTGACTCCAGTTCGACTGCTGATATTCGAGAAAACGAAACCAATCACCGGTCAGATGATAATTGATAAACAGATACAGGCCGAACCCCAGCGGGATCAACAGCAGGGAGGCAAAATTGCCGATGCTGACCCAGACAAATCGCTTGTCCACGGAGCCGGTTTTGTGCGCGCGAACCACGTCCGCGATCAGCTCAAAGCAGACGGGCGCCAGCAGCAGTACGCCGGGCACGCGCGTAAACGCCGCGAAGAAGCCGAGAATAGCGGAAAACACATACCGTTTTTTGCGCGCGAGATAAACGCATGCCAGAGTCAAAAACAGAAACAGGCTGTCGCTCATCGGCGCACAGAACAGGCATGTCGCAGGCAGGATGCAGAGGTATTTCACAGCGCGGAGCGCCGTGCGCCGGTCGGTGTCGAGCAGGGCCAGCTCATAGAGCAGATATCCGGAGAACAGAAACATCATGTTGGAAACGAACAGCCCGGACACCAGATAGTTTTGAAAAATGTAATGAAACGCCCGAACGACAAGCGGATAGAATGGGAAAAAGACCAGCAGCAGACGCGCGTCGCCCTCGGTTTGATATCCAAACTCAGCAATGCTCAGATAATGCCTTGTATCGGTTCCAAGCGGATTCCAGATATCCAAACGATCCAGAATTCCACCGGAATATCCTTCCTGAAGAATCGTCAGCAAATATGCGACAATGAAAATCAAAACGCGCGAAAGCAGAACAACGAGTATGAGCTTGAAAAAGGGGTGCATCCGCCGTCCGCGGCTGCTGCGCTTGCCCAACGGCGCCGGAGCAGCCCGCTCCAGTTCCCCGTTCCATGCATGAATCCATTGCGGGATAAAGCGTACACCCAAAACGGCGAACAGGAACGTCACGCCCGCAGCGGCAAGAATGCCAAGGATGCGGGCGTGTGCATTTGTCAGCAACCAATGGGAAAAGCAACCAACAAGGGCTGCAAGCGGTATGACGGTGGCAGCAATGCGCAGGCGCGTGCTTTCTTCGTGGGACAGTCTATTCTCCATATTCTCCATGCGTGGGCGCTCAGCGCCTCAAGGCCTTCGGCTTTCCCAAAATTTCCGCATAGATCAGGCCGTTGCGGACGGCGGCGGGATCCCATGAAAAGGGATATGCGGGCTCGTCAAACTGCTGCACCGTGGGCGCGTCCGAAGCCGGCGGCGCCTGTACGGTGCGGGCAACGGCGCGCTTGGCGGCCTTAAAATCAGCGAGACGCTCGGCAAGCGGCTTTTCGGCATTCGGCGGGCAAGTCTCAAACCCGGTCATACTGCTCTCCGAATGCGCATGGCCGCCGTCAAGACTCGGTCGAACGACATGCCGCCCCGAAGCCGTGGGCTGTACCGGCGCGGCCTGTACCGTTGGCTGTACGCGGGGACGGATCGGCTCGACCCGCCGTGCAGGCGCTGCGGCAGCGGGCGGCGCTTGGTCGAAGACCTGCCGCCGCTGCGCTTCTTTGCGGCGCTGCGCTTCGAGGGTGCGCTGCGCCTTCCCTGCGGAAGACGCAACGGCCCAGATGATCAGACCTATGACAATGAGAAATTCCATAGAATCCTCTCCTGTTCAGCGTATTGACGGTTATTCGGACTCCTGCTCGCCGGTGGTGCGCTGTGCGGGCGCTGTGCCGCGGGAAATGGCATTGCGCATATCGGTGTCAGAAATCACGTTCTGCATGTTGTAGTAGTCCATGACACCGAGCTTGCCCTCGCGGAATGCGGTTGCGATCGCCTTGGGAACCTCAGCCTCCGCCTCGATCACGCGCGCGCGCATACCCTGCACGGCGGCAAGGTTTTCCTGCTCCTGCGCCACGGCCATCGCACGGCGTTCCTCGGCCAGAGCCTGCGCAATGCGCTTGTCAGCCTCCGCCTGATCGATCTGCAACTGTGCGCCGACGTTGCGGCCGACATCGACGTCCGCAATGTCGATCGAAAGGATTTCAAACGCCGTGCCGGCGTCGAGGCCCTTGTTCAGCACCGTACGGGAAATCAGATCGGGGTTCTCCAGAACAGCCTTGTGACTGGAGGAGGAACCGACGGTTGTGACGATACCTTCGCCGATGCGGGCGATGATCGTTTCCTCGCCGGCGCCGCCGACGAGACGGTCAATGTTGGCGCGTACCGTTACGCGGGCTTTTGCGCGCAGTTCGATGCCATCCATGGCAACGGCGGCGATGACCGGCGTTTCAATGACCTTCGGATTGACGCTCATCTGCACGGCGTTGAGAACATCGCGACCCGCAAGGTCGATTGCACAGGACTTTTCAAAATCGAGGGGAATACCGGCGCGCTGCGCGGCGATGAGCGCGTTGACCACGCGATCCACGTTGCCGCCCGCGAGGTAGTGCGCCTCGAGCTTGTTGATGGAGACCTCCAGACCGGCCTTCGTGGCTTTGATGAGCGGGCTGACGATGCGTGAGGGAACAACCTTACGGATGCGCATACCGACCAACTGGAAGATGCCGATGTGCACACCGGAAGCACGGGCCGAGATCCACAGTCCCAGCGGCACGAAAGTGAAAAACAGAATCAGAAACAGAATGGCAGCGACGATGATAACGAGAGTGACAATAAACCCTTCCATAAGAACCTCCTTTTGTGTTGTGTCAGTGAGCAGAGAGCGCTTTGAACGCTCCGATCACGAGATACAGAAAGAGAATGAGTCCGGGAACGCCCAGCAAAATGGCGATCCACTGGCGCTTGACGGTCTTTGCGCTGGCGGCGGTTTGGCTCTGCTCGGCCTGCTCGGCCTGCTGCTCCACGTTCTTCGCGTTGCAGCGCGGGCAAACCGCGAGCGAGCGCCCGTACAGTGTGCCGCATTGCTTACAGAACTTCATTGCTTCTGCGCCTCGACCAAAATGTGCAGTCCCTGCACATCCGTGATGATAACCGGGGTATTGACGGGCAAAAACGCGCCGCTCGTCATCACATCCAGCCGTTTGCCGTCAAACTCGGCGATGCCGGCCGGACGCAAGGGCGTAACTGTCGTGCCGGTGTGCCCGATAAGCGCCTGTTCCTTTTCATCCGAAAGTGAGGTGGAACTGGCGTCGATCTTTTCGTTCAGCACAACAAACGATCTGGACAGACGGCCCCGCTGCAGGGAACGGATAAAGAAGAGCAGTGCAACGACGATCAAAAGCAGCGTGCCGGCAGCAATATACGCGGCCGCGGCGGGAGAACCCCAGAACAGCTGCATCACAATGACCGCTGCGAGCGAAATGATGCCCAAAAGACCGGAAACGCCGATGCCGGGCGTAAACAATTCGATCAAAAGCAAAAGGAGACCGACCGCCAAACATATCAATGTCGGAATGGCGGAAGGCCCGAGTATTTCGAGAAGCGTCATAAACTGCCCTCCTTGACCAAGTATTACCTATACAGTATAGCATATCTGAGGGGAAATAAAAGAAAACTTTTTGAGACGCAGCAAGCGACTGCTTATCGCGGTAAACCGTGCAATCATTCGCGGCTTGACAAGCAGCGGCATCATAGCATATAGTATAATGAGTAAAGGCAATGATTGGGAAAGAGTATCCACATGCGGCGCCCCAAAGAGAGAACCGGTCGTCGGCTGAAAGCCGGTTTGGGGTTGTGCGGTGGGAAAGTGCCTCCCATAGCCGCCGGTGACAACGGGTTTCAAAGCCCCTGTATCGCCGGACGTATGGCTGCGTTAAAGCCAGACCGGTCAGAGCGCCGGTCGAGAGAGGGAAATGCACGGCATTTCCAAATAAAGTGGAACCGCGAAGCACATTCGTCTTTATGCAGGCGTTTGTGTTATTTTTTTGGGATTGAGGGAATGAGCAATGTTTGATACTTTTCGGGAGGATTTGCGCTGTGTTTTGGACCGCGATCCGGCCGCGCGCAGCGCATGGGAGGTGTTCTGGTGCTATCCGGGCTTTCACGCCGTGCGATGGCATCGGTTTGCGAACTTTTTATACCGGCGCAACAGAAAAATGCTGGCACGGCTGATGTCGGAATGGTGCAGATTTTTTACCGGTGTGGATATCCATCCGGGGGCCAGCATCGGCAAGCGCCTGTTCATCGACCATGGCCTGGGCGTTGTCATCGGTGAGACGACGGTCATCGGGGATGACGTCACGATCTATCAGGGGGCAACGCTTGGCGGAACGGGCAAAGAGACCGGAAAGCGACACCCTACGATCGGTAGTCATGTGACCATTTCGGCCGGCGCAGCGGTACTCGGGCCGTTTACGGTTGGGGACTACGCCAAGATCGGCGCGGGCGCGGTCGTGCTTTCGGAGGTGCCGCCCTGCGCGACGGTCGTTGGCGTGCCGGGGCATGTGGTGCGGCTGTACGACTGCCCCGCGCGGTGCTGCGGCAAACCGGGGTGCGACCGCAATGTGCCGGATTGTAAGCAGCGCGCCGTCTGCGAGGAGGCGAAGCGCCAGGTCGGAATTCAGCCCGCAGGCGAGGACGGCGTCGATCTCGATCAGGTGCATTTGCCGGATCCGGTGCAGCAGCAGATTCAGAATCTGCTTGAACGCATAGAAGCATTGGAAAAAGCAAACAACCTGTGATATAATTAACAAATGGAGGTTTTGTGATGCAGATATATAATACCATGACCCGCAAAAAGGAAGAGCTTGTCCCGCTCGTGCCGGGCAGGATCAGCATGTATGCCTGCGGCCCAACCGTATATAATTATTTTCACATCGGCAATGCCAGACCGTTCATCGTGTTTGATACGCTTCGCAGATATTTGGAATATCGCGGCTATGAAGTGGCGTTCGTACAGAATTTTACGGACATCGATGACAAAATGATCCGCCGTGCCAATGAGGAGGGAATCACCGTTCAGGAGCTGGGCGAGCGGTTCATCGCCGAGTATTATCGCGATGCGGACGCGTTGGGCGTGGAGCGCGCGACCGAAAATCCGCGTGCGACCCAGCATATCGCGGAGATCATCCATCTGGTGCAGACGCTGATCGAAAAGGGGCATGCCTATCCTGCGGATAACGGCGACGTGTATTTTTCCGTGCGTAGCTATCCGAGCTATGGCAAGCTGTCCGGCCAGAATATCGACGATCTGGAAAACGGCGCGCGCGTCGATCCTACGGAACAGAAGCGCGATCCGCTGGATTTTGCGCTCTGGAAGGGGGAAAAGCCCGGAGAGCCTTCTTGGGATTCTCCCTGGGGCAAGGGCCGGCCGGGCTGGCACATCGAGTGCTCGGCCATGAGCATGGCCATCCTCGGTGAATCGTTTGATATCCATGGCGGAGGTCAGGATCTGATCTTCCCGCACCACGAAAACGAGATTGCCCAGTCGGAAGCGGCGACCGGCAAGCCGTTTGCCCGCTACTGGATGCACAACGGCTACATCAATGTGGACAATCAGAAGATGAGCAAATCGCTCGGGAACTTCTTCACCGTCCGGGATATTGCCAAGGAGTTCGACCTGGAGGCCGTGCGCATGTTCATGCTGTCCGTGCATTATCGAAATCCGGTCAACTTTTCCCGTGATCTCATCCGGCAGGCGGAAACGGCGCTGACGCGGCTTCGCACGGCGCGCGAGCGGCTTGCCGAAGCGCAGCGCGGTAAAGCAACGGCGGAGGACGCCGCTTGGATCGCTTCGCTCGCTGATGTTCGGGCCCGTTTTGAGAGCGCAATGGATGATGACTTGAATACGGCCGACGCCATCGGCGTACTGTTCGATTTTGCGCGCGCCTGCAATACGTTCGTGACGGAGCCCCGCGGGGGAGAGGCGATCGACGCGGCGGCAAAGCTGTTCGATGAGTTGGTCGGCGTGTTGGGTTTGCTGCAGCACAAGCGCGAGGCAGCGGCGTCGGACGAGGCCATGCAATTGCTCGAGGAGCGCCAGCAGGCGAGAAAAGCGAGGGACTTTGCCCGTGCAGACGCAATTCGCGATCAGCTCAGGCAGCTTGGCTTCGCTGTGGAGGACACGGCGCAGGGACCAAAACTGAAACCACTGACGGAAAACAAATAAAGGAGTAAAGCTATGACATCACTGTTCGACATGTTGCTGCTCGCCATGGGCGTCTATGTGCTGGTCGCGGGCATCACCGGCAAAGGAAAAATGTATACCGCCGACAACATTAAAAAGGGGATGGAGGAGAAGTTCAAAAAGACGCTCCGCATCCTGTTCCTGTGCCTCGGCATCTTCATGATACTCAACAGCGTTTCTTCGCTGCTGATGGGAATGCTCTATACCAGTCAGGTCGTGCAGGAAGCGACGGAAACCACGGCAGCCGTGTATGAAGTCGTACCCGCTGTGGAGCTTGGTGGCTGGAGCTTTTTGACGCCGGAACTGTTGACCACGCTGATGTATGTCTTTATGGGCGTCACGATCGCGTTGGTCGTTGCGCTGATCTTTATCATCCGCAAATTTGTCGATAAAAACGCGCCGCGCCAGCGGCAGGGCAATGATCCGCGCCAGGCCGGCCATGTCCTGCCGGTCGATGCCTTTGAATTCGACGATGCATCCGAGCAGTCGGGCGACGCCGGTAGCGAACAGTAAGCATATCCCCAAAACGGACAGCGCCGCGGCAGAATATATGCCGCGGCGCTGCTTTACCCGTTACTGCATCTTCTCTGCGATCCATGCTTCACGGTTCGCCGCCTGCACATTCCCGAATGTCTTGAGCGGCAGAAGGGACCTTTTCGAGATCGATCTTCTTCCGGATGTGCTGCATCCGTCCATCCATCTCGCTGATGATGTCGGCGCATTCGCGCAGTTCCTCCGCGACCAGATCGGCATCCGGGATATTCTCGCGCTTATAGGTGAGCTGGTGCTCCAGACTGGCCCAGAAATCCATGGCGATCGTGCGAAACTGTACCTCAGCGCGCATATGCCGCTTTTCTGTCGAGAGAAAGATGGGCACATCGAGTATGAGGTGCAGGCTCCGATAGCCATTCGGCTTTGGATGCTTAATGTAGTCCTTGATTGCAACCACGGTGATATCATCCTGCCGGCAAAGCATGTCCGCCAGATGATAGATGTCCTCCGGGAACGAGCAGATGACGCGGATACCGGCAATGTCGTTCAGCTTGCTCTCGATGTTTTCAAGCGTCAGTTCAAATCCCCTGCGCTGCATTTTCTGCACAATGCTCAGCGGGCTTTTCAGCCGGGTCTTGATCGATTCAATCGGATTGCGGTTATAGCGCGTGGAGAACTCATCGTTCAGCACGTTCAGCTTCGTTTCGATCTCGCGCAGCGCACACTTGTTGCGCATCATAAACTCCATGAACGGTCTGGCGCGCTCCAGAATCCGTTCGGGATGCTCCGCGTTCAGAAGCGCCTGAAGCGGGCGGTCTTTTGTTTCAGACATGACAGGAATCCTCTTTATATACAATTTGCCCGGTGGCATTCTTGTAAATTGTAGCATATTGTCAGGACCGGTGACAAGCATCGAAACCGGCAGCAAACGAAAACGGACGGCAACCCTGCCGTCCGCTGCAATGACAATGGGAAAAGGCTGTCGGCTGTTACAGCGTTGCGCCCAACCGGGCGGCTTCGCGCGCCGTAATCGCCTCAAGCTCGCCCATGGAGATGACGGTGACGCGACCGCACGCGTATTCATCGTCTACCCAGGACTTTACCGCAAGCACCAGCGGATGGGTCTTATCCAGCGCGCGCTCGCCCTTGAGTCCATAGCGGGTGTTGATCCAGTGCGCAATGCCGGATACGCCGGAGGTGTTGCTGATGGCGACCGTTGGCGGCCGGTTCAGGATGCTGCCGGTATCGAAGATGTTGTAAATCTCCTCGTTCTTCTGCAGCCCGTCGGCATGGACGCCGGCCCGGGTCACGTTGAAATCGGCGCCGACAAACGGAGTCTGCGGCGGAATATCGTAGTGCAGCTCGTTCTGGTAATACTCCGCGATTTCCGTAATGACGGAGGGGTCCATACCGTCGAGCGTGCCGCGCAGCTGCGCGTATTCAATCACCATCGCTTCAAGCGGGCAGTTGCCAGTGCGCTCGCCAATGCCCAGCAGCGAGCAGTTCACGCCGGATGCGCCGTAGAGCCACGCCGTCACGGAGTTTGTAACCGCGCCGTAAAAGTCGTTATGGCCGTGCCATTCGATCAGCTCAGAGGGGAAGCGCGCGTGGTGACGCAGACCGTAGATAATGCCCGGAACGCTGCGGGGCATGGCCGCACCCGGAATGGATACGCCGTATCCCAGCGTATCGCAGGCGCGCAGCTTGATCGGCATGCCGGATTCCTTGGAGAGCTTGGACAGCTCCAGAACGAACGGCACCACAAAGCCGTAGAAATCCGCGCGCGTAATGTCCTCCAAATGGCAGCGAGGGCGAACGCCCGTTTCAATGCACTCGCGAACGACGCCGACGTAATGATCGACGGCTTGCCTACGCGTCATCTTGAGCTTATAGAAGATATGGTAGTCCGAGCAGCTCACAAGAATGCCGGTTTCCTTCAGGCCGATCTCGCGAACCATTTCAAAATCCTTTTTGGAGGCGCGAATCCAGCTCGTTACCTCAGGAAACTCGTATCCAAGCTCCATGCAGCGTACCACCGCGTCGCGGTCTTTCTTTGAATACAGGAAAAACTCGCTCTGGCGAATGATACCGTTGGGGCCGCCGAGCCGGTGCAGCATGTCGAACAGTGTCACGATCTGATCGGTCGTGTACGGCTCTCTGGATTGCTGTCCGTCACGGAAGGTCGTGTCCGTGATCCAGATATTTTCCGGCATCGCCATGGGAACGTGGCGCATGTTGAATGCAATTTTCGGAATATGCTCATAGTCGAACATGATGCGGTACAGATTTGGTTCCGCCACATCCTGCAGGACATAATCAAATTCATTTTTCTCCAGTAAATTGGTGTGCGGATTCATCCGCAGCTCTTTGCCTGTTGTCATGAAAGGGCTCACCTCCGGGTCAAAATAGAAAATATTAATCTATTATATATTCCATTCAAAATAAATACAAGCCCAATCCAAGCACAAATATGTGGAGTTGGAAAAGTCTGCACAGTTGCTTAACGGCTTAAATGAAAAATCGCGGCCCAGATCCGGCAATTTTGCCCGTTCCGGTGTATTATGGGTGAAAGGGGAGTGAGAAAATCGGATGCAACGCACAAATGAGGAGATTCTGGCGGCTTACGACCGGCACGCGGACACGGTGTATCGAATAGCATATGCGTTTTTGAAGAATATGAATTTTCATCCTATTCGCTCGATGCAGATGCGCTCAAGCACATTGCAAACAATCTGAAAGCGGCAGAGTAAAACAACGAATACGATCAGCGGCGGCCGGGATTCCGGCCGCCGCTTCATCTGTTTTAGGACGAATTTTTGGCAGCGCAGCGCTCATGCATACCGCTGCCGCACGCCGTGCTCGGCGCTGCGCCTGCGGCGCTTCGGCTTCGTGGAAAAATAAACGATCAACAACACCGCGCACATCGCCAGTCCCACAGCGCCGATCAGGATAAAGGCGCCGCCGGACGCCCGCTGCAGTGCGTTGACAAACTGTGCCGTGTCCGCATCGAGCGCCGATCGCAGCGCTGCGTCGAGTCCCGCGCCGCAAAGCAGGATCAGACAGCCCGCCAGTGCGGCGGTGATGCTCCACCAGACCAAGCCGGTGCGACCCACACGCCGCCGTTTCCCGAGCAGCAGTACCAGCAAGAACCCAAACAGCAGTACGGCGACAGACAGCAAAATGCGCGCCATCGGACTGAACAGCATTTCGAGCGCCGTCAGGGTGGCAACCGGTATTTCCAGCGCCACCGCGAGGGCAGCGCGGCTCGAGAGCATGGAATTGAGCTGTGCCGCAAGCTGTTCGCACAGCAGCGCCGACAGCGCGCCAGCCTCTTCCTCGGTGGCCTGCAGCGCCGGCGCCAAAACGCCGGTCATCAACTTCGTCAACTCGCCGGAATCCACCGTCGGCATTCTTCCGTCCCGAACCAGCGCATTCACCGTACTCGCCGCCAGCTTGCCGGCATAGGCGTCCAACGGAGCGGCATCGACGTTCGAAGCGTCCAGTCCCATCTGGCCAAGCGTATCCTCCACAATGCTGCGCATCAGGCCGGCGCCGGAGATTGCTTCGGTCAGCGCTCTCGGTGCGATGAGCCGATCGGCAGCAAACAGCGCCAACAGAGCCGTTTGCAGCACGAGCAGAATGATAGCTAAAACGATAGCCGTAATGGTTTTGATGGCTTTCATGAGATCAACTCCTCATTATAGTTTTGGGGCGGAAACCGCAGACTATCCCGCAGACCGCACGGAACAGCACCGGCCGGCTGAGGACCGCTCCTTCGGCGCAGCGCGTTGCTGCTGCGCCGACACGCACAGTTTATCGGACTTCCGTCCCGCTGTCAACCGAAGCTCATTGGCGCTGCCCGGGAACGGGGACTGATTTTGTCGCGGACGGTTGGAAACAGAAAAGTCTTGCTATTTTGGTCAAACCCCCATAAACTGATAGGCAAAGACAAAAGGAGGCGGCGCATGTTCTTGAAGACCAAACTGCTTCGGGCGCAGATGTTCCTGCTGCGGCCGATTGCTACCCAGACCGGCGACATCAAGACGGTTCGCGCGCTTCAGGAGGAATCCGGCAAGCTGATCACGAACCACAGGGTTGCGTTTGAACAGATGATGCTCAACGGCGTTGAAACCTGCGTTGCCACACCGCCGGAGCGTCGGCCGGAACGGGGCATTCTGCTCTATCTCCATGGCGGGGGGTATACGACCGGCAAGCTGGAGTATGCGAAGGGCTTCGGCAGCACGCTGGCGGTGCGAACCGGCTATCCCGTTTTGTTCCCCGCCTACCGGCTTGCGCCGGAGGCGCCGTATCCGGCCGCGCTGGAGGACGCCGAGCTTGCTTATCGGCATCTGCTTACAACCGGCTATCCGGCCTCCAAAATCGTACTCTGCGGAGAATCGGCCGGCGGCGGTCTTTGCTATGCGCTGTGCCTTCGCCTGCGGGATGCCGGTTTGCCGCTGCCCGCAGGGATTATTGCCATTTCACCGTGGACGGATCTGACGCTTTCCGGTGATTCCTATGCAACGAATGCGGAGGAGGACCCGCTGCTCACAGTGGAGGAGCTTGCGTTTGACGCTGCGTGTTATGCGGGTGGGGAATCGTTGACCAATCCGTACATTTCGCCGTTGTACGGCGATTTGACCGGCCTGCCGCCATCGCTGCTGTTTGCCGGAAGCGCTGAACTGCTGCTCGACGATATGACGGCGATGTTTGAGAGATTGCGCGCGGCAGGGTGTCAGGCCCGCCGGTTTATCGCGCCGGAAATGTGGCATGCCTATGTGCTGTACGGTGTGGAGGAAGCGGAGCCGGACTTTGTACGGATCGGCGATTTTGTGCGGGAGTTGTTTGAGGAGAGCTGATGGAAAGCAAGCGTTGGATGCGGCTGGATAATGCGGCAAAGATCTATCCGGCGGCAAGCAGCCGCCGGTGGCACGCGCTCTTTCGCGTATCCGCCACGTTGACAGAACCGATTGATCCGGACGTGCTCATGCGGGCGCAGGAGCGCATGGTGAAGCGATTCCCTTCTTTTTATGTGCGGCTGCGGCGCGGCATGTTTTGGTATTATCTGGAGGAATCGCCCTGCTGTGCGCCGGTTGAGCCGGACGGCGAGTCCCCTTGCATGCCGCTCAAGCGTCGCGAGCGCGGCAGTCTGGTGCTGCGGATTCGCTACTATGGCAACCGCATTGCGGCGGAGTTTTATCATGTGCTCACCGATGGCACGGGCGGCCTGTGCTTCCTGAAAACGCTCGTTGCAGAGTATTTGACCCTTCAATACGGTTTGGCCATTCCACGCGGCGATGGGATTTTGGATTGCGGCGCGCCGCCTGCCCGTGAAGAGGTTGAGGACAGCTTTCTGGCGCATGCCGGCAGCGTAGCCATCGACCGGTCGGAGGCAAACGCGTATCGTCTGAGCGGCGATCCGGCGCCGGACGGGTTTATCCGCTTGACCACGGCGAGCATTCCGGTCCAGAAGGCGCTCGATTGTGCCAAGGAATTCGGCGTGAACTTGACCACGTTTCTGACGGCCGTGCTGATCGACGCCGTCTGCGAACTGCAGGATGCGGACGGCATCGCGCAGCGCAGGCAAAAGCCGGTTAAGATCTGCGTGCCGATCAATCTCAGACGCTTTTTCCCGAGCAGGACGCTCAGAAATTTCGCAAGCTATGTGAATCCGGGCATCGATCCCCGCATGGGAAAACATACGTTCGAGGAAATCGTGAGCGCTGTGCACCATCATATGGGCGCGGAGGTAACCAGCAAACGCCTGAATGCCAGATTTACGGCGAATGTGAGTTCGGAGCGCAATGCGCTGCTGCGGGTGGCGCCGCTGTTTTTGAAAAACATGGCGATGAAGCTGGCGTTCCTTTCGGTCGGCGACCGAAAAACCTCTACGATTTTGTCCAATCTCGGCCAGGTGACGCTGCCGGAGCAAATGCAGCCTTACGTAACGCGAATGGAGTTCATACTGGGGCCGCTCTCCCGGAACCCGGTCGCCTGTTCTGCGCTCTCGTATGCGGACACGCTGTACCTCAACATCACCAGCACGCTGCGGGAGCCGGCGCTTGAGCGCGCGTTTTTGACGCGGCTTGTGCGGCGGGGCATTCCGGTCTGCGTGGAAAGCAACCATCGTTCGATGTGATGAAATATTCGCCTGCGGGCGTGAAAGGAAGAGAACCATGTCCTATTGTCCCAAATGCGGTGTGGAGCTTGCACCATCGCAAGATCGCTGCCCGCTCTGCAAAACGCCGGTGGCGGGCTGTGAAGCGGCTGCATCGCCATATCCATCCGCGGAAGGCAGCGCGCCCGCTGTGCCGCCAACGCCGCGCAAGCGCCGCACCTTTGCCGCCGCCTGTGCCATTTTGCTGCTCATTCCGGTGTTGACCTGCGTGGTCTGCGATATAAATATCGACGGCACGCTTGCATGGTCGCGGTATGTGCTGCTTTCATTTGGTCTGCTATATGTGTATCTGTTCCCGCCGATGGTGCTGCTGCGCCATCGCCTTCCGGTCAGCGCCTGCCTGGACTTTCTCGGAACGATCGGCTTTTTGTATGGCATCGAGCGGTTCAGCGGCGGCAACTGGTTCCTGCGTTTTGGTCTGCCGTTGACCGTGCTTGTGTTTGCCGTGATTGGTCTGGTGATCCTGATGGTGCAAAAATCACGCTGGAATCTGCTCAAGATTCTGTCGGCGGTGCTCTGTGGCATGGGCGTTTCCGTCGTGCTGATCGAATGGCTCATCAACCGCAGCTTTTTCCCCGGCCGCCCGATGACTTGGGCGGTGTATACCTGTATTCCGTGCCTGCTGCTCGGCGCGGCGCTGCTGGTGATCGATCATAACCCCGCCTGCAAGCAGGAGCTGCGGAAACGGTTTTTTGTTTGAGATCAGGAGGTGGTTTTCATGCAAACCGGAATCGCATACAAGCTGATCGATTCCATTCCGCCGGAGTATCTCAACGCGGCGGAGCGGCTGCAGTATCCGGTGGGGGAGTACATCATTCGCCCAAACGAGCCGGTGAAGTGGTTCTATATTCTGCTCTCCGGCAGCGCCAAGCTTGTGTACGAAAGCCCGAAGGGGGAGGCGTTGATCCTCGACATCTATCATGCAGGCGATTTTTTCGGCGAGATGGAGATGGTCGACCTGCAAACGGTTGACCGTGCGATCATTGCGATGACGCCCTGTGAGGCCTATCGGTTTTCAAGGAGACAGTTCTTTGATCTGTGGGATGGTGCAAGCTCCTTTTCCAGATTGCTGCTCACGGTGCACTCCGACCGGCTGCTGCGCGCCGGAGACGATAAGATCTATGCCGAGCGCACGGTTTTGCGGGAAAAGGTCTTCCGTATCATTCAGAACCATATCAACGCGCGCGGCAGCTTCCTTTATACCAAACACATCCTTGCGGAAATGGCCGGCGTTTCCATACGCAGCCTGAACCGAACGCTGCGCGAGCTCGAGGACGATGCGTTGATCGTCCAGTCGGGAGGAACCATCCGCCTGCATATTTAAGACCCAAATTTGCTGTGTCGGGACAGTTCGCTTTGAACTGTCCCTTTTGCTTGCCGTCAGAATCGGGACAATTGTCCTATCGAAAGCGGAATGGCCGCAGATATACTCATATCAGGATGCTTGGAAAGGAAGAGCCATTATGTCGCGTATTCGAGATATTGGGTTAAAGGAAGAGGGGCACCAGCGCATCGCTTGGGTTCAGCGCCATATGCCGGTTTTGAATTCCATCGGCGATCGCTTTGCAATCGAAAAGCCGTTTGCCGGGCTGCGCATCGCGCTGTCGATCCATCTGGAGGCCAAGACCGCCTATCTGGTGAAAACGCTTGCGCGCGGCGGCGCCGAGCTCTATGTGACCGGCTCCAACCGCCTGTCCACGCAGGATGCCGTTTGCGCGGCGCTGGTGGACGACGGCATCACGGTCAATGCGATTCATGCCGCTTCCGATGATGAAACGCGTGCGCTGTGGAAGGAAACGCTTCGCTGCCATCCCGATATTGTGATTGATGATGGGTCCGATCTCATCAACCTGCTCTTGGGCGATTGCAGCGGGTATGCGGATCGCGTGATCGGTGGCTGCGAGGAGACGACGTCCGGCGTACAGCGCCTGCGCGGATGGGAGCAAACCGGTAGATTGACGTTTCCGGTGATGGCGGTGAACGATGCGCGCTGCAAGAGCTTTTTTGATAACACCTATGGCACGGGCCAAACCGTATGGGATGCGATTATGCGCACGACGAATATGCAGATCAACGGCAAAACGGTTGTCGTCGCCGGCTATGGGTACTGCGGCCGCGGTGTGGCAAAGGTTGCAAAGGGTCTCGGCGCACAGGTGATCGTGACCGAGATCGATCCCGTGAAAGCGGTGCTTGCCGTGATGGACGGCTATCGTGCGCTGCCCATGGACGAGGCCGCGCCGCTTGGCGATATTTTTGTGACGGTTACCGCCTGCTGCGACGTGATCCGGGCGGAACACTTCGAGCGCATGAAGGATAATGCGATCGTCAGCAACGCGGGGCACTTCAATGTGGAACTGGATTTACCGGCGCTCAAATCCATGGCCGTGGAGCAGGTGGAGCTTCGGAAAAATTTGGACGGCTATGTGTTGCCAAACGGCAGAACCATCGCGGTCATAGCCGACGGCGGCCTGTGCAATATTGCAGCGGCCGACGGGCATCCGATGGAGATTATGGACATGTCGTTTGCTCTGCAGGCTCTCGGCGCGGAATATATTCTAAAAAACGGCCGGTCGATGCGGCCGGGCGTGCACGCCATTCCGGAGGAGATTGACCTGCGGGTGGGCGCATTGAAACTCAAAGCACTCGGCGGCGGCTTCGACGTCCTCAATGAGAAACAGAAAGCGTTCATGAAGTCTCATTGATGTGGAAAAGTTTTTTTGCTCGCGGAGCAGAAAATACAAAATAAAGGAGAGGTTGGAAAGATGAGAAAGCTCTATAAAGCCCTGAGTCTGCTGCTTGTCATGCTCATGATGGCGGGGTGCTTTGCCAGCTGCCAGCAAGCGCCGCAGGATGAACCCAAAACACCGGACGCCACCGCGACCGAAGCCCCGGCAGCGACGGATGTGCCCGAACCGACGGAAGAACCGCGCGCGGAGCAGCGCATCGTCTGCCTTGCACCGAGCATGGTGGAAGTGGTGTACGCACTGGGACTTGGCGACGAGATCGTCGGTTGGTCGGCCTACACCGATTATCCGCCGGAGGTCGAGCAGCGCGAGGGCTGGACGCCCTACGCGGCCTACTATAACACGGAAACGGCGGACTTTGACGTTCAGGCGGAATTGGCCAAGGACGTCGCCGTGGTCTCCAAGTTCTATGATTGCAATTACGAGATCATCGAGGCGCTCGAGCCGACGATCATCTTTGGCGAGGCGGAAGTTCAGCAGCCCATGGTCGACGAACTGAAGAACAAGGGCTATAACGCGTACAACTATGCGCCAGCCACCATCGACGAGGTCTATGCTATGATGCTGGAGATGGGCGAACTGTTGGGCGTCAAGGAATATGCGCAGGAATTGGTGGACGGTTACTACAAGGAGATCGAGGAGATCAAGGCCATCACCGCCAATCTCAAGCCGGTTCCCACCTACTTTGAAATCGCACACCAGACCGATTACGGCGAGTTTGGCGTATTCGGCCCCTATACGAATGCATCCGGCACTCCGTTTGACGATATGATCGCCATTGCGGGCGGCATCAACATCTTCAGCGATCTCGAGGGCGACTACACTGAGGTTACCTTTGAACAGATCGTGGAGAAGAATCCGGCCGTTATCCTCTCGCCCTATTGGCCCAATGCTTTTGACGAAGAGGTAACGACGCTCTATGAGATCATGACCCGCCCCGGCTTTGATACCACGGACGCCGTGAAGACCGGCCGCGTCTACTACTATGACTCCAGCTTGATGAAGCGCTTCGGACCGCGCACCGTGACCGCGATCAAAAAACTGGCGTATCTGCTCCATCCGTATTACTTTGAGAATCCGGAGAATTCCGTATCTCCCTGGGAGCTGGGTAAGATCGACGTGTTCGAATCCTTCCCCGAACCGCTGCATTGATGATTTGATAACGACAGAGCAATCCATAAAACAGGAATGGGAACGCCTTTCGGTGTTCCCATTCCTGTTTTACGATGAAAGAATTGCTCATTACCTGCGCTTTCATGGCGCACGGGTATCTGTACCGCATGGAACGCTGCCGCATTCGACGCCGGATAGCGCCGGAGCAGGGAAAGCCGAAGCCGTATTTCAGTCCCGACTAGCAAGGGACTGACCGCGGCGCCGCTTCATTCGGTACAACCGATCAATGCACCCGGTCGCTTCGGGGCTTGAGCTTTTGCTCATTGCCGTTTTCATCGAGATAATACATGTTGTCCAGATGCGCCTGCATGCTGGCGCGGAAGGAGGCGATATATTCCGCCCGCAGCGCCTGCCTTTCGGCAAGCTCCGCTTCCGTCAGCCCCTCCGGTGTGCGCGCCTTGGCGGCAAGCGCGTTGATACGCATGATCTTTTCCGGTTCCATCGCCTGTCAACCCACCAATACCGTGCCGTCCGGCTTCACTGTGATCTGCATACCGGTCTTGACATAGTCGAGAAAAGCATCGCCTAGACCATCGACGACCGGCATGCTGACGTCCGTCCAAACCGCAGAAAGGACGGCGCCGGCTGCGGCCAGCGAATCGATCGGCTTGGAGAAGAGCATGCAGGCCGGCTGCTTGCCGAGCGCTGCGGCACAATAGAGCACCATGCCGCCGGTGGTGGAACCAATGGTCTGCGGCAGGCAAAGCGCCGTGCCGAACATGGGCTTTCCGTACAGATCCGGGTTGTTCTGGTCGGAACAGGTGGCCTTTTTATCGCCGAACATCAGGCTCTTCTGAAAGCTTGCGAGCGTATTGAATCCGCCGTGCGAAACGAGCGCTTTTGCGGTTGCTTCTCCCGCAACAACGGGACGGCCCTTAAACTCCTTCATGTCAGTTCGCCCCCTTCGTGATGCGCTCGAGAATCTCGGCGCTGGTATAGTAGCGGCTGCTGGTGTAGGTGCGCAGCTTGTTGGAGTTGGTGATAACCGGCATCTTGCCGCACAGCGGGTTGTTCATATACATGAGCGGGCAGATGTAGGACAGAATGACGCCGGTATCCTTGAGCATGGCCGCCTCCGGCAGCGCTTCAAACGCCTTTTGCACGGCCGGCGCAGTGGTAAACACCGTGGGAATGCAGACCTTGCTGCGCCCCGCCGCCCGGAGTCCGTCAGCCACGGCGTGCGTCCATTCGATGAGCTGCGGCAGCGTCAGGTGCGGACAACCGACAAAGCAGAGCTTCGGCTCGGCGTCGGGATCCTTCCAGATGCAGGGATAACCGGCCTTCACGCGCTCGAGCTCGGCATCATCGATCACATAAACTTCAGCATCCTCCAGAATGAGCGATTCGCCCTGCTCCACAGCCTCCGGCGTGAGGCCGTCCACATGGTACAAGCCGACGGCCCCGTTGCTTGCGGTTGCCGCGCCCATGTCCTTGAGATACGCCTTAACCTCGTCGTTCAGCTCCGTGCCAAGGAATGTGGACAGGCCCTTGATGTAGGGAACGTCCTCCATGACCTTCATGCCGATGGCGCTGCCAAGCACCTGCGCTTCCGGCACTTTGGTTGTACGAATATCCACAATCCAGCTCGCTTTGCGGCCCGCATCGGTGAGCAGACCGAAGTAGGGTACAAACCCCACGATGCTGCCAAACAGCTCGATGATGCCGGAATTGCGGTTGCAGCGCGCACCGAGAACGCTGTTGGCATATACGACGGCGCTGCTTTCGGCCCAGCTCAGGTATTCGCCCTTTTCCGGCTGGTTGCCAACCTCGTCGAGATAGCAGGCGCAGGTGAAAGCGTCGTCCCGGATAAGACCGAGCTTCTGAAGCTGCTGTTCATAATCGGCCTGCTTGCTGTACATAACCCGAAAGAATATGTTCTGCAAAAAGCTGGCCGGAACGTTTTTATCCAGCGGCCGCGGGTCGACGGAAAACGGTTGACCGGAAATCGCGCCGGCTGCTATCAACTGATCCATGAGCTCGTAGACGGGTTTCATGACGCTGAGTCCAAAGCTCGTCACGAGATGGCCGTTCCGGCTGGTAACCGGCACCATTCGTTCCGCGCCAAAGGTTTCGCCGAACATGACGAGCGTTTTCATCACCTTGGCCAGCGTTTCGCCCTGTTTGCCATCAAGAATGGCCTGTTGTTCGGGCGTCAACACCATGTTTGACATGTTTCTCCCCCCTCGTTGTTTGTTTTACACATCGGTCAAAATGCAGACGATGAGAGCCTTATGGCGAACCGAATCGCGCGCGCCGCACGGGCGCGATCCTCTCATCCGTGGTGATAATTCCTATTTTATCAATGTTCCGAAAACTCGTCAAGAAATGCGCCTGCTTTGCATTACCGTATTTTGACTTTCATCCCCTTGACGTGCTATACTGCAACCATATGGATGATCGTACTGGAAGAAAACAAAAGATTATTCGGGTGGAACCGGATTCTCCTGCAGCCCGCGCCGGCGTGCGGGAGGGGGAGTGCCTGCTCGCCATCAATGGAGAGCCGGTGCTCGATCTCGTTGATTATGAATACTTGACCGCGGCAAGAACGCTGCATGTTTCGCTGCAAGCTGCCGATGGCGCGGAACGGACGATCACCGTTCGCAAACGGGAGACCGAGCCGCTCGGCCTGTCGTTTCCCACCAGCCTGATGAGCGATATGCGGTCCTGCGCCAACCGCTGCATCTTTTGCTTTGTCGATCAGATGCCGTGCGATGTGCGCTCCAGCCTGCTCGTCAAGGATGACGATTGGCGGCTCTCGTTCATCATGGGCAATTATGTGACGCTGACGAACGTCTCGGAGCGGGAGTTTGAACGCATACTCAACCGGCGCGTGAGCCCGCTGTATATTTCCGTTCATGCTACGGATCCCGAGGTGCGCGCGCAGATGATGCGCAACCGCACGGCGGGCCGGCTGATGGAGCGGCTTGAGCGCTTGGCCGCGGCAGGGCTGCGCTTTCATGCGCAGGTCGTATGCTGTCCGGGCGTTAACGACGGCGATGTGCTGGATCGGACGTTGGCCGACCTGTATCGGCTGTATCCGGCTGCGCAGTCCGTTGCACTCGTTCCAGTCGGGCTGACGCGCTTTCGGGAGGGGCTTTCGCCGCTGCGTGCGTATACGCCGGATGCGGCGCGGGAAATGATCGAACGGGTCGAGTCCTTTTGCACAAAGGCCCGAGCGGAGCAGGGAACGGCGTTTGCATTCTTGTCGGACGAATGGTATCTGAAGGCAGGCGTACCGCTGCCGCCGTATGAGGCGTACGAGGATTTCGGACAGATTGAAAACGGCGTGGGCCTATTGCGCCTGTTTGAACGGGAATTCATGGACGCTCTGGCCGATCAAAAACCGCTATCCCAAAGACGCGCGGCGGCAATGGCGGGCGGGGAGGGCGCGTATCCGTTCTTTCGGGAGCTGTATCGGGCGCTCGATCCTTATGGCGTGGATCTGACGCTGTATCCGATTCACAACGACTATTTTGGCGGCAATGTCAATGTTGCCGGATTGGTCACCGGCGGCGATTTGATCCGGCAGCTCTCGGGCAGGCTGACTGCGGATACGCTGCTGATTCCACAGAACATGCTGCGGGAGCGCGAGGACGTTTTTTTGGACGGAGTGACGCTCGCAGAACTGGCCGCTGCGCTGCAGGTGCGGGTGCTCCCGGTCGCCGGCGGCGAACACATGATTGAAACGCTCTTTTCCGCATAGATTTTTGTATTGGGAGACAGAAAAAACTTATGAGCACGAAACCCCTTGTGGCCGTTGTCGGCCGACCCAATGTAGGGAAATCCACCCTGTTCAATCGGCTCGTCGGGCGGCGCGTCGCTATCGTTGAGGATACGCCGGGCGTGACGCGCGACCGCATCTACGGAGACGCCGAGTGGCTGCAGTATTCCTTTACGCTCATCGATACCGGCGGCATCGAACCGGCAAGCCTGGACAAGATCGCGATTCAGATGCGCCGGCAGGCGGAGCTTGCCATCGAGACGGCGGATGTGATTTTGTTTTTGGTAGACGGGCGGGAGGGTATGACCGCCGCGGACATGGAGGTCGCCTCCATGCTGCGCCGAAGCAAGAAGCCCGTCGTCCTGGGCGTCAACAAGGTTGACGCGCAAAAGTTTGAGGACGCCGCCTATGAGTTCTATTCGTTGGGACTCGGCGATCCAATCACGATTTCTGCTGCGCAGGGACTTGGCCTTGGCGATCTGCTCGATGCGGTTGTAAAGGACTTTCCGGCCAACGCGGGCGGCGAGGAGGGGAAGCGAATCAATATCGCGGTTGCCGGCAAGCCGAACGTCGGCAAATCGAGCCTGATCAACGCACTGCTCGGCGAGGAGCGTACGATTGTTTCCGATATCCCCGGCACCACGCGGGATTCGATCGATACGCCGTTCGAGCATCACGGCCGCCTCTATACGCTCGTGGATACGGCGGGAATTCGCAGAAAGCGGAGCATCGAGGATGAGAGCATCGAGCGCTACAGCGTCATCCGGTCGCTGGCCGCCGTGCGCCGTGCGGACGTGGTGTTGATCGTCTGCGATGCGAGCCAGGGACTGAGTGAGCAGGACGTGCGCATTGCGGGCTATGCGCACGAGGAGGGCAAGCCCTCCGTGCTGTTGGTCAACAAGTGGGATCTGGTGGAAAAGGACACGCACACCATTGAAAAGTTCAAGAAGGACCTACTGGTCGATCTGGCGTTTATGAGCTATGTACCGATGCTGTTCCTGTCCGCCAAAACCGGCCAGCGCGTCAACCGCGTGCTTGATCTTGCCGATTCGGTCTATGAACAGAGCTGCCGCAGGATTCCGACGGGCACGCTCAACGATATTGTGGGCGAGGCGGTTATGGTCAATGAGCCGCCGTCCGACAAGGGACGCCGGCTGAAGATCTATTATGCGACGCAGGCAGCCGTTCAGCCGCCGACGTTTATCGTGTTCGTGAACGATGAGACGCTCGTGCATTTTTCTTATCAGAGGTATTTGGAGAACTATCTGCGGAAATCCTTTGGTTTGGAGGGTACGCCGCTCAGACTGTTTTTCCGCAACAGAAAGAAGAGCGACGACCAGGCCTGAGCGATCCCGCGCGGATGCGGCGCTGACAAGTCGGTGCGAGTGCGGACGATTCTGAAAGGATGAAACATGGAGCAATATTCGTTCAATATATTGTTGTGCCTTGCCAGCGCGGCGGTTGGGTACCTGTGCGGCAACCTGCAAACTGCGATTCTGATCAGCAAGCGGTATTATCATGATGATGTGCGAGGCCACGGCAGCGGCAATGCGGGCAGCACCAATATGGTGCGCGTGTTCGGCTTCAAACCGGGCATCATAACATTTCTTGGCGATTTCTGCAAGGCGATCGCCGCTGTTCTGCTCGGCAGGCTCCTGATGGGAACGCTGGGCGGCTATGTGAGCGCGCTGTTCGCGGTGCTGGGCCATTGCTATCCGGCGTTTGCGGGATTCCGGGGCGGAAAGGGTGTTGCGTCCTCGTTTGCGATCGCCTGGATGACGTTCCCGCTCGGCGCGGCCATCACGACCGTTGCCGCCGCGCTGGTGCTGGCCGTCACAAAAAAGGTTTCGCTCGCTTCCCTTTCCGGCGTACTCGTCTTTCTGATTGCAACGCTCGTCTTTCGGTTCTCGGATATTGCGCTCGTCGTACTGGCGGTGCTCCTCGCCGCGATCGTTTATCTCAGACACATCGATAACATTCGCCGCCTGCTGCACAATGAAGAAAAGCAGATCGTGAATTAAAGCATTCTATTTATGCGCTTCTCTCATATATTGGTAACGACCGATACAGCAGGAGGGAGAGGCGCGTCATGGACAGAACACAGCTCTATCGCGATATCGCCAAGAGAACACAGGGCGACATCTATATCGGTGTCGTCGGCCCGGTGAGAACGGGAAAATCAACCTTTATCAAGCGTTTTTTGGACCTGCTGGTGCTTCCCAATATTGAGAACACGCATGTCAAAACCCGCGTGATTGACGAGCTGCCGCAGAGCGGTGCCGGCCGGACCATCATGACGACACAGCCGCGGTTCGTGCCGAATGAGGCCGTTCGCGTGGAGTTTGCCGATAAACAGTTCTGCAATGTCCGGTTGGTGGACTGCGTCGGATATCTCGTGCCGGGCGCCATCGGCCACTTGGAGGACGATGCGCCGCGCATGGTGCGCACGCCTTGGTTCGACTATGACGTTCCGTTTGAGGAGGCCGCCGAACTGGGAACGCGCAAGGTCATTACCGAGCACTCCACCATTGGCATCGTCATGACGACCGATGGCAGCATTACGGAGCTTCCACGTGACAGCTATGTGGAGGCGGAGGCGCGCGTCATCCGGGAGATGAAGGAAACGGGCAAACCGTTTGTGCTCATCATCAACAGCATCGACCCGGAGGGAGACGCAGCGCTCCAACTGCGTGATCAGCTTGCCGCGCAGTACGATGTTTCGGCAATTTGCCTCAATGTCATGCAGATGTCGGCAGCGCAGGCCGCGGAACTGATCGAAGAGATCCTGTTGGAATTCCCGCTCCGCATGATCGAGGTGCGGATTCCGTCCTTCATGCGCGCGTTGGCGAAGGACCATTGGCTGATGCAGCGTGTGCTGCTGCCGATCTACTCGGCGCTTCCGCAGCTCGTCCGAGTTCGGGATTACCGGTATCTGGCGGAGGAACTGGCACAGATCGAGCAGTTTTTGCCCGCCCGCGTGGAGAGCATTGCGCTTGGAGAGGGTGTAGCGACGATCGCCCTGCAGCCCGAGGAGGGACTGTTCTACGCGATTCTTGGCGAGGAATGCGGCTGCGATATTCGGGATGACTTTGAGCTGATTTCGGCCATGAAGGAATTCGTTTCGGCAAAGACCGAGTATGACCGAATCGCCGGCGCGCTGCTCGAAGCCAAGCGAACGGGCTACGGGCTGGTCCCGCCAGCCGTCGATGAGATGGAGCTGGAGGAACCGGAGATCGTTCAGCAGGGCAATCGCTTTGGCGTCAAACTGCGTGCAAAAGCCTCCGGGCTGCATGTGATTCGCGTGGATATCGAGAGCGAAGTGAGCCCGATTGTCGGCACCGAACAGCAATCGGAAGCGCTTGTGCAATATCTGCTCTCCACCTTCCGGGAGGATCCCGCGGCGATTTGGCAGACAAATATTTTCGGCAAATCGCTGTATGACCTTGTGCGGGACGGCATGTCCAGCAAGGGCAGCATGTCTCCTGCGGTGCAGCAGCGCATACAGGCCACGCTCCAGCGCATAGTCAACGAGGGATGCAACGGACTGATCTGTATTATGCTTTGAAAAGCGGACACAATAAGAATCGCAGTGGAAGCTGCGATTCTTTTCGTTTTTGGAGGCGGCATGCAGCGTTATCGAACCGATCTGGCGCGGGAATCCCGGGAACTGGCCGGGAACGATTTACAGGGTGTTACGCAATCGAAGGAGCAGCATGGTCCGCTGCTTGTGGAGCGAATCGTGATCGAGACGCCGGAGGCGGCCGATCGGCTCGACAAGCCGCAGGGCCGGTATGTCACAATCGATGCGGAGAATCTGTCCGACCGGGAGCCGGAGGTGTTCACGGCACTCTCCGAGCGAATTGCGGAGGAACTGTCCAAATTGCTGGACGGCATACCGGAGCAGGCCGATATGATGGTGATCGGCCTCGGAAACCGGTTTGTCACGCCCGATGCGCTTGGCCCGGAAACGGCCGACCGGATCTATGTGACGCGTCACATCCGGACCAATGCGCCAGAACTGGCGCCGCAGGGAATGCGGGCGGTTTCGGCGATGGCTCCCGGCGTGCTCGGAACGACGGGCATGGAGACCGTGGAGGTGGTTAAGGGGCTGGTGGAACATGCAAAACCGGCTGCCGTCATCTGCGTGGATGCACTGGCCGCGCGCAGTACGGATCGGATTCACCGGACGGTACAGTTGAGCGATACGGGTATCAGCCCCGGCTCCGGCATCGGAAACATGCGGGACACCCTGAACCGTGAGACACTGGGCGTACCGGTGATCGCCATCGGGATTCCGATGGTGGTATATGCGGCGACCATTGCTGCCGATACCATCGGCATGGTTGCGCAGCGAACCGGTCTGCCGGACAATGAGGCGCTTCGCGCACTCGTAGACGAGGTTGTGCGAGAGCATTTCGGCCCCATGATCGTTACGCCGAAGGATATCGATCTGCTGACGGAGGATGCCGCGGAAATTCTGTCGAATGGCATCAACCGCATGCTGCACCGTGCTTATTATGAGGAAATAGAGGCATTGTTGGAATAAGCCGTGCATACCCTTGTGATGGGGGAGGGCATGTACGATGAAAAAAGACATTCGGCGCCGCAGACGCCATGGCAGGAGCGGCGTATGGAAGAGAAGCCGGCGCTGGCCACTACTCAGCAGGCTGCGTCTGGCACTGCCCCTGCTTTCCGTCGCCTGCGCCGGAATACTCCTGTTGCTGTCCTGCGGAAGAGCGGAGGTGGGGATGCTGGCAGTGGGCATGCCGATGCTGGCTCAGCTTTCGCAGACGCAGGCCGCAGAGACATCCGCAACAGAGGCGGCGACGCCGCCGCCGCTCCGGCTTACGGTTCTGGAAACCGAAACCGTGCCCGTGATCCGTCCGCAGGAACCGGACGGCAATGCGCCGCAGATTTTGATCTACCATACCCATACGACCGAGGCCTATGCGCTGGTGGAAGAGGACCCCTATGAGGCAAGTGGCAAGTGGCGAACAAATGACAATGACCACAATATCGTTGCAGTAGGCGAATTGCTCGCAAAGCGCCTGCGCGATCTGGGGTTTTCCGTGATTCACGATACGACCAATCATGAGCCGCCAAAGCTGGCCACCTCCTACAGCCGTTCGGAAAAGACCATGCGCTCCTATCGGCAGAAATACCCCTCCCTGAAGGTTTTTATCGACGTTCACCGGGATGCCTATGGAAACAGTGAAACGCCCGTTACCGACTATCTGGAGCTGGATGGGAAGCAGGTTGCGCGCATGATGTTCGTTGTGGGAACGGGGAAGGGCGCGACGGGTACCGGGTTCGACGAGATGCCGGACTTCGAGAGCAACTATGCGCTGGCCGAGTCGATCACCAATCATCTGTCCGCAATCGACAGCCGTCTGGTCAGGCCCATTCGCGTCAAAACCGGGCGATACAATCAGCATATTACGAGCCAGTGCCTGCTGGTAGAGGTCGGCCACAACTGCAACACCCTTTCTCAGGCGCTGGCCGCCGTTCCGTATCTGGCTGAGGCGATTGCCGCAGCGCTGGACACGGCCCGGAATCCGGGAGATTTGAGCAAGGCTGATATCTCGGTTTGGGCGCCGCTGGCATAGAAAGAGCGCCGCCGTGGGCAACGGCGGCGCTCCTGCTTTTTTCATCGATTATTTGTTCAAAAACTGTGATTCGATTTTGGATACGGCGCGCGCAGCCTGCGCAGCGCTTACGCACAGTTCGATTTTTGTTTCGCTCGTTGTGATGAGCCGAACGGCGATCGAGGCGCCGGAGAGTATGCCCAGAAGGTCGGCAGCCACGCCGCACCGGAGCGGCATGCCGGAGCCCTCGATCGTAATCTTTGCCATTCCGCTTTCCGTGCGGATGGATACGCCCTGCTCCGCAATCAGCGGCATCAACGCGTTCGATGCATCGGACAGACAGCGCTCTGCAACCGTGAAGCCGAGGCTTCCGCCGCGCTCGGCCGGGAAGTTCATGGAGATCATATCCACGGAAACATTCTGTTCTGCTACCAGCGCAAGTATACGGGCGCACAGATTGCCGTCCATGGGAAGTTTCCCGATGCTGATGATCGCCTGCTCCTCCGTCAAGGAAACGTGCGATGCCACATTGCTCTCCGTTACAACATCCTGCATATTGTACAGCCCGTTGTGCTTTCCGATCAGATAGCCGGCAGCCCGCAGCGCGCCGACGGCGAACACCTGCTTGGAATACGCCCGATGGTTGATTTCCACCACCTCGTCGCGGCCGAGGAAAAGCACCTCGTGCTCGCCGACGATCGTGCCGCCGCGCACGGAATGCAGCCCGATCTCCTCGTCCGTGCGGCGTTTGTTCGTTTCGTGCCGCCCGAAAACAAGCTCGGAACCGCCCGGGGACTCGGCCTGTATGCACTTGGCCAGCATCAGCGCTGTGCCGCTGGGCGCATCCACCTTTCGACGGTGGTGGCGCTCAATGATCTCAACGTCAAATCCGCCGCCGAGCGCAGCCTTCGCCTGTCGGATCAGATCGAGCTGCAGGTTCACGCCGAGCGACATATTGCCCGTCTGGAACACGGGAATCTGCTCGGACGCGCCCTGAAGCAGCCTGAGGTGGCGATCCGTCAGGCCCGTGGTGCCGACCACGATCGGCACGCGCCGCTTCTCGGCAAACAGCAGCGTTTGCGGCAGCGCGGCCGCAACGGAAAAATCGATCAGTACATCGAACTGCTCGCGAACGGAATCGCAGTTCGAATAAACCGGGACGGACAACCCGCTGCCGTCGGCGCAGTCTACGCCGGCCACAACGGAATAGAGGCCGCTCTGTGCATTGGCGGCCTCAAGAATCGCCCGACCCATGTGTCCACAAATACCGTGAAGCAGGATGCGGATCATAGGGGCTCCTTTCGGGTGTTAAATCAGTTCGTATGCGCGGAGCGTGTCCTCGATCAGCCGGAGACTCGCATCCGAGGGGGGAACGAGCGGCAGCCGGACGTCCGGCTCGCAAAGCTTCATCATGCCCATCATCGCCTTGACCGGAATCGGATTCACTTCACAGAACGCCGCGCGCCAGAGCGGGATCATCTGGATCTGCATTTCGCGCGCCGCAGCAATGTCGCCGCGGAAGAACGATTCGCAGAGACTGTGCATCGCGTCCGGCATAACGTTCGCAATCGTGGAGATGACGCCCTTTCCGCCGATGCTCAGAATTGGCAGCACATGGTCGTCGTTGCCGGCATAGATGTCGCACTCGGGGCAGAGCGCCGCCAGATTGACAATCTGCTCGATATTGCCGCTGGCCTCCTTGGTGCCGACGATATTCTCATGCTTGAGAAGCTCCGCCATCGTTGCGGGCAGGATATTCACGCCGGTACGGGAGGGAACGTTGTAGGTGATGATCGGCAGATCAACGCTGTCGGCCACGGCCATGTAGTGCGCAATGAGCCCGGCCTGCGACGTCTTGTTGTAATACGGGGTCACGACCAGCAATCCGTCAACGCCGATTGCCTCCGCAGAGCGGCTGTTTTCGATCACCGTCGAGGTGCAGTTGCCGCCGGTACCGGCGATGACGGGAATCCGTCCGCCTACGCGCTCGACAACGAACTGGATGACGGAAAGACGCTCATCCACGGACATGGTGGATGCTTCGCCGGTCGTCCCGCATACAACGATCGCGTCGGTACCGCTTGCAATTTGGAGTTCGATCAACCGGGTAAAAGCCGTCAGATCAACCGTTCCGTTTCGGAACGGCGTGATGATCGCGACGGCTGATCCCTGAAAAATGGCCATGCTTTAAGCCTCCCACTGCTGAATCAATGCCTGAGCAATCTGTACCGCGTTGGTCGCGGCGCCCTTACGGATGTTGTCTGCAACGCACCAGAGGTTGATGCCGTTTTCAACGGAGAAATCGCGGCGGATGCGGCCGACATAGACCGGATCGGTATCCGCGGCGGTGATGGCCATGGGGTAGACGTCGTTTGCAACGTCATCCAAGACCACAAGCCCGTCGGTCTTTTCAAGCAGCGCGCGCAGCTCTGCAAGATCGAACGGACGCTCAAACTCAATGTTGATGCTCTCGCTGTGCCCATGGAACACCGGCACGCGGACCGTTGTCGCCGTGACGCGCAGATCGGGCAGGGAGAGGATCTTGCGCGTTTCATCGATCATTTTCTGCTCCTCCTTGGTATAACCGTTGTCGAGGAATACATCGATGTGCGGCAGACAGTTGCCCGCGATGGGATGCGGGAATTTCTGCGGCGCTTCGCCCTTGAGCCCGTTTACGAGATCCATGTAGCCCTTTTGTCCGGCGCCGGACACCGCCTGATAGGTGGAATACACGACGCGCTTGAGTCCGTATGCGTCCCTCAGCGGCTTGAGCGGTACCATCGCCTGAATCGTGGAGCAATTCGGGTTTGCAATGATGCCCTTCTTCCGATACCCCATGATTGCCTCCGGGTTGACCTCGGGTACGACCAGCGGCACATCGGGGTCCATGCGCCAACAGCTCGAATTATCGATCACAACCGCGCCGGAAGCAGCAACGATGGGCGCGAACTGCTTCGAGGTGGACGCACCGGCGGAGAACAGCGCGATATCCACATGCAAATTCTCAAAAGCGTCTTCGGTCAGTTCTCGGATGGTGTACTGCTGCCCCATGAACGTGACTTCGGTTCCCGCACTGCGCTTGGAAGCAAACAGAAAGTACTCCGAAACGGGAAGCTTTCTTTCCTCAAGAACCTGCAAAAACTTCCGGCCAACCATGCCCGTTGCGCCAACAACGGCAACGCGATACTGTTTCATATCATTCTCCATATTGATTCTATTATATACTACACCAAAGTATATAGAAATATTTTACTGAAAACAGGCCCATTTGTCAATTCAAACCACAGAGATCGCTGCAATTCTGTGGGCGGACACGCCTTTTTCCGTTGCATCTGGGCCGGAAAGGGTGTAGAATGATAAGCAGAAAAAATGGGGAGGGATACGCCTGTGCTCACAAGCTACTCCGCGTTCGCGGCATATTATGACGCCATGATGCACGACGTGGATTATGATCGCTGGGCGCGCAGACTGGATGCCCTCATCAGGCCGGTGGCCGGCAGCATGCCGCTTTCCGCTGCCGATTGCGCCTGCGGTACCGGCGCATTGACGGTTCGCTTGGCCCGCATGGGCTATCAAATGACGGGAATCGACCTGTCCGAGGACATGCTGCGCGTTGCGCAGGAAAAGTCGATGCGGATGGGCCTGCGCATTCCCTATGTCTGTATGGATATGCGCCGCCTCAAGCTGCACCGGCGGGTGGATGCGATTAGCTGCGCCTGCGACGGAGTGAACTACCTGACCTCGAGAACCGCGCTCTGCGCTTTTTTTCGGGCCGCGCATGCGGCTTTGAAAAGCGGCGGCGTCCTGATCTTCGACGTATCCACCCGGTTCAAGCTTTCCGAGGTGCTGGGCGGCAATTGCTTTGGGGAGGATCTGCCGGATTGTACCTATCTGTGGCGCAATGCCTACGACCCGGCGCAGAAACTGCTTGAAATGCGCCTGCATGTGTTCGTACCCGAACCGGATGGCCGCTACCGCCGGTTTGATGAGGTGCACATCCAGCGCGCGCACTCCGATGCAGAACTGCGCAGCGCACTTTCGGAGTGCGGCTTTGCCGTGCTGGATGCGTTTGACGGCCTCACGGATCAGCCGCTGACGGAGCGCACGGAGCGCGCATTGTACGTGTGCAGACGTTTGGAAAAGGAAAGCGAAGCGCTGCCGGCCGATTTGGTGCGATAGCGCAGAAAAAGACGGAGGCGCCCTGTTTGGGCAGGAAGGAAGTTCCGCTTGACGGAACCAGGTGAGCAGATGGATCAAATTCTCCATGCGCTTGCGGCGGGTGAAAACGTACGCATCGCGGCAATCAGCGCATATGATATGGTTTGCGGCGCCAAAACGCTGCATGGCCTTTCACGCGTGGCAACTGCCGCGCTTGGCCGACAGCTGATGATGACCGCTATGATGGCTTCGCAGCTCAAGAACGAAGGCGACCGGGTGTCGACCATCCTGCGCGGAGACGGCCCGGCCGGGAACATGGTCTGTACCGGCGCGATAGGCCCCGTTGTCAAGGGGTATACGTCCGAGCCGGCGGTAGAACTGCCGCCGACGCCGGAGGGCAAGCTGGATGTGGGGGGCTATGTCGGCCGTACCGGTCGGCTGACCGTCGTCCGCGATCTGCCGGTGGGTGATCCCTATGTGGGTGTGTGCAACCTCATTTCCGGTGAGATCGCGGTGGACTTTGCGCAGTATTTCACCGTCAGCGAGCAGCAGCCCTCTCTGGTCTACCTCGGTGTGCGCATCGATGCGGCGAGCGGCGAGGTTCGCGCCGCGTCCGGCGTGCTTGTACAGCCGCTGCCGGGCTGCCCGGATGAAACCATCGACGACCTGCAGGCGCGTGCGGAAGCGATTACCACTCTGACGCACCGGCTCGACGATGGGCAGACGCTGGAAACGGCGGTGGCGGATCTGTTTTCCGGGCTCGATTTTCATGTCGTCGAACGCTTCAGTCCCGCATACCGCTGCGATTGTACGCGCGAGCGGATTGAGCGTGCGCTGATCTCCGTCGGCGCGGAGGAGCTACAGGATATGATAGAACGCGATGGCGGCGCGGAAGTGAAATGCCATTTTTGCAACGCCGTCTATGAATTTACTGCCGCGGAGCTTTCCGATTTGCTCCGCATGGCACAGTCGGAGGACAATGGACAAAACGCAACATAAAACAGGAAAGATTTTGCCGTTCCGGCAGGACGTGGATTTTTTTCTCAAGCGCGGCGCAAAGGAACTCGACCGAAACGATCCGCTCGCGGCCATACAGCATTACCGCAAGGCCTATGACAGCGATCCTGCGGATCTGGATTCCTGCCTTGCGCTGGCTGAACTGCTCAGCCAGATGCAGCGCTTTGAGGAGAGCAACCGCCTGCTGCTGATCGACATGTCCATGAACGATCCGGATCCGGAGAGCTATTTTGGTCTTGCCTGCAACTACTATGGGATGCAGGAATTTTCATATGCGCATGAAAGTCTGGAAACCTATCTGCATCTGGAGCCGGATGGGTTCTATGCTTACGACGCGGCCGATTTCCTCGATTTACTGGAGGATGAAGCGGAGCTTGCCGAAACCATTGGCATGGATGAAAACGAAACTCTGGAAACGCTCTCCGTTTGCCGGCAGGCCAAGTGGGCGGCGGACTGCGGGAATGCCGAGCATGCTGCAGCGCTGCTTGAGGCGCATCTGGCGCAGTTTCCGATGACACTGCGCGCCAAAAACCAGCTCGCTATCGTGCAATACTGTATGGGAAATACCGAGTGCGCGGCAAAGCTGATCAACGAAGTTTTGACCGTCGATTCCCAAAACGTGCAGGCGCGCTGCAGCCGCATTCTTTTCCTCCGCTCAACAGGGGAGACGGAGCAGGCTGAACGGGAATTGGCCGAGCTGCCGAAGCTGCGAACGGAGGACCCGGAGGAAATGGCCAGCGTTTCGCTGCTGCAAATGGAGCTTGGACAGTACGAACAGGCGCGGCAAACGCTGTCAAAACTTTGGAATGATCTGCCCTATGACGAGAATGTTGTGCATCGCATGGGCTATTGCCGGTACATGCTCGGTGATATTGAGGGAGCGCGCGATTGCTACAGGCGGCTTCTTCGCATCAATCCGGATGACACCGTTGCACAGTACTATTTGACGGCATGCCGTAAGTTTGATCCGAAAACGCATGCCAAGCACTGGATGCTGCCGTATCGCGTGCCGTTTGTGGAGATGTTCCGCCGCTTTCAGCAGATCAATGCGCTGTTTGATAAAACGCACAGAGAGCTGACCGAGCTGTGGCGAGAGGATCGAAAAGTGCGCAATCTGTTGGCATGGGCGCTGACCATTCCCGAACAACGGTCCAAGACGGCCGTTTTACGATTGGTTGCAACCATGCGGGATGCCAACGCAGAGCGGCTTCTCAGAGATTTTCTGCTGCGGACGGATCAGCCGGACAGCATCAAGCGCGAGGCGCTCGGCCTGCTCAAGCGAATGCAGGCGCGCGAACCCTACATGGTGTTTCTCGAAGGTCGTTGGGTGCAGGGAAGCGTCAATGTTTTTGAACTGCCGTCAAAGCTTCCTGCGGCGTATGAGGGAATGCTCCGGCACTTGGCGGAGCACCTGCTCCCGGACTGCACCGAAACCCGTCTGGCCGCAACGGCGCTGCTGATTCATGCGTATATTGGTTCATTCAACGGCACGTTTCCGCGCATATCGGCAAACCAGCAGCTCTCGCTGGCGGCTGCGCTGGAACTGCTCGGCCGCCGCAGCGCTGGAGAGACGCCGGACGAGGAGGAGATTGCACGTAAATACCGCGTCTCGCTGCTCCGGCTGCACAATGCGGTGAAAAAGATCGAACCGTTTGTGGAGGAACCGCCATGCGATTGATCGCTACCTGTAAGCTTGGACTGGAGTCGACCGTTGCGTTCCAACTGCGGCGCATGGGGGTGGAAGTGGAGCGGACGGAGGATGCCCGCGTTTGCTTTCAGGGCGACTTTTCGACCATGGCGCGCGCTTTGCTCTGGCTGCGCACGGCGGAGCGGCTGCTGCTGGAGGTCGGGAGCTTTCGTGCCTCGACGTTTACGGAACTGTTCGACGGTGTGAAAGGATTGAACTGGAAGCCGTTTTTGGCGCGGGACGCTGTGATTCATGTGAACGGCAAATCGGCAAAGAGCAGCCTGTTCTCCGTTTCGGACTGCCAGAGCATTGTGAAGAAGGCCATCGTTGAAAACCTCAAGGCAGCTTATCATACGGCGGTCATTCCGGAAACGGGAGCCGAGGTGATTGTGGAGGTCGGCATGCTGCGAGACGTGGCGACGCTGGCGCTCGATTGCTGCGGTGCGGGCCTGTCCCGCCGCGGGTACCGAACCTATAATGTAGCGGCGCCCATTTCCGAAACGCTGGGCGCGGCCATCGTCGATCTGTCGCGCTTTCGCGCGGAGCAGCCGCTCATCGATCCCATGTGCGGCTCCGGCACCATGCCGATTGAGGCCGCGATGATCGCTGAAAATCGCGCGCCGGGCCTGCTGCGCTCGTTCGCTGCGGAGCGGTGGCCGTTCGTGCCGAAGCAGGTGTGGGTGCAAGCACGCGAGGAAGCACATGACAGCATACGGCCGGTCAAGCTGCAAATATGCGGCAGCGATATGGATCCGCATTGCATCGATCTGTGCAAAAAGCATGCGAAGAAAGCCGGCGTGATGGTCGACTGGGCGGTTCGCCCCGTAGAAGAGCTGGTTGATGCGCGCACCGGCGGGGTGATCGTGTGCAACCCGCCCTATGGCGAGCGGCTGATGGACAAGCGGGATGCGGAGCGGCTTTACCGGCGTATGCGGGAGCGGTTCGATTTGCTGGGCGGCTGGTCGATCAATATTATCTCCGGTTTCCGGGATTTTGAGCGCAGCTATGGAAAGACAGCCGACAAACGGCGAAAGCTCAGCAACGGCGGCATGCAATGCTGCCTGTATCAATATTTTCGGGGTGATCAACGATGAAGTATGTGGTGTTTCTTGGCGACGGCATGGCGGATGTACCCGTGCCGGAGTTGAACGGGAAAACGCCGTTGGATGCGGCGCGCCATCCAGCGATGGATTTTTTGGCGCAAAACGGGGAATTCGGCATGGTGCGCACCGTTCCGGAGGGCATGAAACCGGGCAGCGATACGGCTAACCTTGCCGTGTTTGGCTATGACCCGCAGGTGTACTATTCCGGACGCTCGCCATTGGAAGCGGCCAGCATCGGAATCGAACTTGCGCCTGAGGATGTGACCTATCGGTGCAACCTTGTAACGCTGTCCGAAGCAAGCACGATCGATGAGGCGACGATGCTCGATTATAGCGCGGGCGAAATCTCTTCCGCGGAGGCGCGGGAACTGGTCGATGTGATCAACGAGCGCTTTGCGGACGCTGCCCGCCGGATCTATCCCGGCGTATCCTACCGGCAGTGCTTCGTGATGCGCGGCGCAGAGGAGGGGGCCGAACTGACGCCGCCGCACGATATTTCGCGCCGGCCGGTGGCGGGGAAACTCCCGAAGGGGTGCAACGCGGCACTGCTGCGGGAGATGATGGAGTATGCATATGCCGTGCTCAAGGAGCATCCCGTAAACCGCGCGCGCGTGCAGGCGGGCAAAAATCCCGCGAATGCGATCTGGTTTTGGGGCGAGGGCAGACGGCCGGCGCTCAAACCGTTTTTTGATATGCGCGGCGTCCGCGGCGGCGTCATTTCCGCAGTCGATCTCATTCAGGGAATCGGGAAGTGTGCCGACATGCGCGTCATCCCGGTGGAGGGTGCCACCGGCAATTACCATACCAACTTTGCCGGGAAGGGACAGGCGGCGATCGCTGCGCTCCGGACCGACTGCGATTTTGTGTATATCCATGCGGAAGCGCCGGATGAGTGCGGCCACCAGTGCCAGATACCGGAGAAGGTGTACGCGATTGAACAGATCGATGAGAAAATCATCCGCCCCGTGCTCGATTATCTGGAACAGTCCGGTGAGGACTATGCGGCCTTGCTGCTGCCCGATCACCCGACGCCCGTTCATCTGATGACGCATACGGGCGACCCGGTACCCTTTGCGTTATACCGGCATATCCATGGCCGCGGCAAACGAACCGGCAGCAACCCCGACGTTCGCTACACGGAGAATGCTGCCGCAGCTACCGGCCTGTTTGAACCGGCGGGGTACCGGCTGCTCGACCGGCTGATGAAAAAATTGTAGGATTGTCAAACATGTTGGACAGTATAGGCACGAAGAAAGGCATTGGGAGAGCTATACTGTAAAGGACGCATGGGACGGTTATTGGAGGATCTGCGATGCACGGCTAACTGTGCATCGAAGTCGGCGAGCGAATAGAAAGAATGCGAGTCGTAGAAGCGACGCTGGTCCTCACGGTGGCTGCGCTCAACCTTGCCGTTGTGGCGGGGCGTGTAAGGCCGTATGAGCTTGTGTCGAACGCCAAGATCGGCAGCGGTCTTTTCAAAGAGCGTGACCAGGTCGCGGTTCGATTGCGAGAAACGGTTGGTAAACTCAAAGCCATTGTCTGTCTGAACGCATTCCATGGTGAAGCCGTGATGCTTGAAGAAGGCATATGCTTTCTTCAAAAAATCGGCGGAGGAAAAAGTACTTTGCTCATTGTAAGCGGCGAGGTAACGTAAGCGGGTAAACTCGTCGATAGCCGTATACTGGTAAAGACGTTCTTCGCATTTACAACAGGCACGGGGAACCACCTTGACGTCGAGCTGGACACGTTCGCCGGGATACGTCATTTGCTGGCAAGGCTTCGGCGTGTAAGGCTGCTTCACGGGCTTCTCGGGCAGTTTGCCGAGCCGCTTGAGGACGCGAAACAGGCTCTCGGGGCAGCGGGTATATCCTCGTTCACGAAGCCTGCACCACAGGTCGGACAGCCCCAATGCCGGATTCCTTCGCCGCATATCCCGAATCAGCTTCAGCTCAGCCTCGGTATGCTGGTTCGGATGCGAATGCGGGCGTTTGGAACGATCCGCCAGCGATTCGATCGTTCCGTCGTACCTTGACAGCCAGAAGTAAATGGATGACCGCGGACGGTTGTACTTCCGCGACGCTCTGGATACGCCATATTTCTGCGCGAAGCAGATTAGGGATTGCCGATACTTCATGTCTTGTGTTACTCTTGCCATGAGGGATTTGCACTTCCTTTCGATTATTGAGTTCTCGAACAAACTCACAATAACCGATTTGTGCGAATCCTTCATCCTTTTTCTTCTTACTGTCCAATATGTACGATATTATGAAAGAGAATCTTCGCCTCCGCAAGGAGCTGGAAGAAATGCGGAAGGAGAATTCATTCTTAAAAAAAGCAGCGGCATTCTTTGCAAAGGAAATCGATTAGAGGCTTATCGATTTATTGACCACCATCAGGAGGAGTACGGGGTGCGCTGGCTGCTTCGACGGCTTGACATCTGCCCCAATGCTTATTACAACTATCGCGCGACTTCTATCGCTGCGCTTTCTATCGTGACATGCGGCTTGCCAGCGCCATTTGAAAACCGGACAGGCGGCATTTCCGATAGAATGCGCTCGGTGGCTTCCCAATCGATGACAGCGCCTTTGCCCTCGGATGATCGGGGCCCGAAGGGCGTCCGCTATGTTGTTGATACGGCCAAAGCCACAGGTGATGCGGTCATCATGGCCGGCAGAGTACCGTCGCCAGAGCACCATCGCCAGAGCATGGCCGCCGGAGCATCGCTACCGGAGCATGGCCGCCGGAGGACCATCGCCGGAGCCTTGCCGCCGGAGCACCGCTGCCAGAGCCTTGCCGCCGGAGTACCGTCGCCGGAGCATGCCCGCCGGAATACCGCCGCGGTATCCATCCGCGTGGTCCGGCTTGCTGCTTCAATCCGCCTCGATATAGGAGAACACCTTGCGCAGGCCGTTTTGATCGTCGTGCGAGCCGTACACATGCTCCGACAGCGTGAAGTGCATGGCGTCGCTGGTGCTGCGGTAGTAGTGCGCCCAGCGAAAGCCCGCGCGGTAAAAGGCCAGCTCATAGAGCAGATAGTTGACGACCGTCTGCGGCACGCTAAGATGCGTGTCCGGATACGCGCCGTCATAGGTATAATCGTAGTAGGAAACGCCGTTTTCGGTCAGGATGCCGTTATATTGGAGATGGTTTTGCACATCGTCCCGGATCACGGCGTGGTTTTCCGGCTCGTTCAGATTGGGCGGCATGGCGGCGTTGAGATCGATGGCGGTACCGAACCCGTGGTGGCTGATCGTTTTGAGACTGGACGTAAAGCGGGACACATAGCAGCCGTTGTACGTCGCGACAAGATCGGCAAGGCACAGGACGCCCGAGTCCCCGTTCGTTCCGTGTACGCGCACATGGGCGCCCTTCAGGCAGGTGAGCGCCTGTTCAAAGTACGGCGCGGCGTCGGTATGCACGCGCCAGGTTTCGCCCGCGGGCAGGCCGTCGATCGATGTGATGTACGTCTCCTCCCAGTCCGGGTCGGCCAGCGTATAGCGGCCGTTGACCCACTGGTAGCGGTACAGGAAGTGCGCCGTATCGCCGAAAAATGCCAGCGCTTCCCGATAGGAATCGTTGAAATCGGACGGTTCCAGCACCTCCCAATCGTCCCCGAACACATAGAAGCGCACGCGCAGCAGCTCAACGGAGCGGAGCCCCTCGCAGGAGGCGACGAGCTTGAGCGTATGCACACCGTTTTGAAACTCGTCAAACCGAATGCAGTCCGAAAGCGAGACTCCCTCGATGGTATCGGCGCTGCCCAGCGCATAGGTTCTGCTCACAGAGCCGGGCCGCATGTGCACCGTGTGCTGGTAGGGATAGAGTGGGCCGTCGTTGTTGTAGGCGCAGGTCACGGTGATGGTGACGGCAGTCACCGGCCGGTTGGCGCGCACCGTTCCCGCGATGGGAAACGGCTCGCCGCGCGCGTGGCGGTACCCGGATTCGGGCATCGGCTTGTCCACATCCGGCTCAAAGGTGATCTCCGGCGCGGGTGTAGGCGCCGAGAGGGCCAGCGAAACGGGGGCGTCCCCCGTGCCGGCCTCCGTGCGCGCGGCGCGTACGGACGGCGACAGGAGCAGCGCCACAGCCACAAAAACGAACGCTGCCGCAACGGCGGCAACGGCGATGAGAACAATGCGCTGTTGTCTGCTCCAGTGACGCATAGGCCCGCTCCCGTGAAACTGTCGATTATATTCTACATTATACCACACAAATTCAACGGGATTTTTGAACAAACTGGGAAAATGGGGCGGCGTATACCGCGCGGGGCGGCCGGTTTCGGCGCATACAAAACCGCGCGCCGGTGGGATGGCGCGCGGCTGACCGTCAAAAAGTAGCAGGCGAACCGCTCCGTCGGTTCGCGCACGAGAATTTCGCAGGAAGAACTATAAAATCCGTCAAAAGCAGCGACATGTGCGGTGCTTTTGACGCAGAGTTTGACG
>ERZ857882.319-NODE-319-length-61232-cov-6.993102_pt1 | contig 61232 bp, 51 predicted proteins | sample MGYA00519697_ERZ857882 | MGnify/ENA primary metagenome ERZ857882 (study PRJEB31778, sample SAMEA3449373) | human gut metagenome | biome: human gut; feature: human-associated habitat; material: faeces | place: United Kingdom | collected 2010/2012 ...
GAAGGAGCGTTACGGATGTGGGTCTGCCGCTTGCCGGTACACATCGGCCCGGCAGATCACACCGTTTTTACGGAAATCTTCGGCGAATTCGTAACTTCCCAACGGGCCGATGTAGGCATCGGCCCCTACAGCCAAATGCGCAGGTGCATACGGATTCGCCGTGGATTTTTGAAAAAAGCACGGCTTTCGGCGAGCGGACAGAGGCGTCCGCCCCTATGAACACTTTGAACTTCTCACATAAAAAACGACAGGAAGGAATGCAAACTATGATCTATAAGGACTTTCAGGGCTTGAAGCTTTCGCAGCTCGGGTTCGGCACGATGCGGCTGCCGCTGCGGGAGGACAAATCCATCGACGCGGAGCAGGCTGCCGCCATGACGTCGGAGGCCATTGCGAAGGGCGTCAACTATTTTGATACCGCCTGGCCGTATCACGGCGGCAAGGCGGAATTCGTCATCGGCGAAATTCTGAAGCAGTACCCGCGCGAGAGCTTTTATCTGGCCGACAAGTTCCCCGGACACCAGATCGCGCCGAGCTATGACGTGAAGGGCGTGTTCGAAAAGCAGCTGAAAAAGTGCGGCGTGGAGTATTTCGATTTCTATCTGCTGCACAACGTCTATGAAAATTCCATCGCCGTCTACGAAGACGAGCGCTGGAACATCCTCCAGTATCTGCTGGAGCAGAAGAAAAACGGGCGTATCCGCCACCTGGGCTTCTCGACCCACGCGGGCGTGCCCGCGCTGGAAGCGTTTCTGGAAAAGCACGCGAACGAGATGGAATTCTGTCAGATCGAGCTGAACTATCTCGACTGGACGCTGCAGCAGGCGAAGGAAAAATGTGAGCTGCTGAACCGGTACAGCATTCCCATCTGGGTCATGGAGCCGGTGCGCGGCGGGAAGCTGGCGAATCTGCCCGCTGCCGCGCAGGAAAAGCTGCACGCGCTGCGGCCGGAGGCCTCCGACGCATCCTGGGCGCTTCGGTGGGTGCAGGAGATCCCCGGCGTGACGATGATCCTCAGCGGTATGTCCAACATGGCGCAGATGCAGGACAATCTCGCCACGTTTGACCATCCCGAACCCCTCAGCGCCGAAGAGCAGGCGCTGCTGCTGGAGATCGCGGAGGGCTTCAAGTCCGCCGTTCCGTGCACGGCCTGCCGCTATTGCTGCGACGGCTGCCCGCAGGAAATTGACATTCCGCAGATGCTGCGTGTTTTGAACGAGCTTCGCGTCGTGCCGTCCACGAACGCGATCATGGCGGTCGAAGCCCTGCCGAAGAGCCGGAAGCCGCAAAGCTGCCTCGGCTGCGGCGCGTGCGCGGCGGTCTGTCCGCAGAAAATCGACATCCCCGGCTGTATGCAGGAGCTGACGGAGCGCATCGCGAAGCTCCCGAGCTGGGCTGAGATCAGCCGGCAGCGCGCGGCGGAGCAGCCGTAAATTATTAAATTATTTGTGAATTCTTCTTTTTCGGGATGATTTTCCCGCCGGCCGTGTATATAATGAATACTTGAAATCTTAAGAGGATTTTCAGAAAATCTTCATATTCGGCAGGTGTTCATTCGTCATGCTCTATGTGTTCCTCGCGCTTGCGCTGCTCTCCGGCTGCGCGCTGACGTATGCCGCGTCCGGCTTTGCCTCGCTCGCGGCGCTGTGGCAGGTTCCCGTGTTCTTTCTCGGCAGCTTTCTGGCGCTCGTGGTGCTGTTTCTGCTGGTCGTGCTCGTCTCGTGTCTGTTTGTCGACCCGAAAAAGCTGCTGGAAAAGCCGAGCGGCTATTTCCGGTTCCTCCTCAACGAGTTCTGCCGCATTGCGCTGGCACTGGGCGGTGTCCATGTCAATGTGACGGGGCTGGAAAAGGTCCCGCGCAAGGGCCGCTTCCTGCTGGTCAGCAACCACCGGTTTGCGTTCGACCCCATCGTGTTTTACGCCGTCATGCCGTGGGCGGAGCTGGCGTTCCTGTCCAAAAAGGAGAATTTTTCGATCTTTATTGTCGCACAGGTCATGCGCGAGGTACTCTGCCTGCCGGTCGACCGGAACAACGACCGCGAATCGCTCAAGTCTATTCTCAAGGCCATCCAGTTCATCAAGGACGACAAGGCCTCCATCGCCGTATTCCCGGAGGGCGGGACGAACAAAACGGACGCTCCGCTTCTCCCCTACCGCAGCGGCGTGTTCAAGATCGCGCAGAAGGCGAATGTGCCCATCGTGGTCTGCTCGCTGGTCAATTCCCGCGCAATTCTGCACAATATGTTCCGCAAGCACACGGAGGTCTGGCTGGACGTGCTGGACGTCGTTCCTGCGGAGGAGCTGGCCGGAAAAACGGCCATTGAGGTCGGCGAACGCGTCCACGCGGTCATGGAGGCCGGGATCGTCGCCCGTGAGACGGAGCAGGGTCTGCGCGCATAAAGCGTCCAGAATTCTCGTTTCCCCTTTACATCCCGCCGGTTTTCCTGTATAATATACCCCGACAATTTTGAAAAGTGTGGGAAAAGCATGATTGAATTCGATGAATATAAGGTAAAGCTCAATAATATCCGCCCCAAGCTGGACGCGCTGGCGGACTCCCTCGGCATTGAGGCCGCGAAAGAGGAAATCGACCGCCTGCACGCGCAGATCGATTCCGAGGGCTTCTGGGACAATCAGGAGATCTCGCAGAAGGTCATGAAGCAGAGCCGGACGCTGGAGGCCAAGGTCGCGCGATACGAAAAAATGTGCAGCCAGTGGGACGATCTGTATACGCTCTGCGAAATGGCGCTGGAGGACAACGACGACTCCATGCTCCCCGAATTGACCGAGGGCTATGCCCAGCTCGAGCAGGAGATGGAAAACGCACGGCTTGAGACGCTTCTTTCCGGCGAATATGACAATAACAACGCCATCGTCTCGTTCCAGGCGGGCGCAGGCGGCACCGAGGCGCAGGACTGGGCCTCGATGCTCTACCGGATGTACACGCACTGGACCGAGCAGCATGGCCTGACCTACAAGATCCTTGACTATCTCGACGGCGACGAGGCGGGCATCAAATCCGCCAGCATTCTCATCGAGGGTGAGAACGCCTACGGTATGCTCAAGAGCGAAAACGGCGTCCACCGCCTTGTGCGCGTGTCCCCGTTCGACGCAAACGCCCGCCGTCAGACGTCCTTTGCCGCAGTCGAGGTCATTCCGGAGATCACGGACGATTCCAAGGACGTCGAGATCCGGCCCGAGGATATCGAAATGCAGGTCTACCGCTCCTCCGGCGCGGGCGGCCAGCACATCAACAAGACAAGCTCCGCCGTGCGTCTCATTCACAAGCCGACCGGCATCGTCGTCTCCTGCCAGACGCAGCGCGATCAGTTCCAGAACCGCGAGACGTGTATGCGGATGCTGCGCTCGAAGCTCATCGAGATCAAGGAGCGTGAGCATCTGGACAAGATCTCCGATATCAAGGGCGCACAGCTCAAGATCGAATGGGGCAGCCAGATCCGCAACTACGTTTTCATGCCCTATACGCTCGTCAAGGACACGCGGACAGGCTTCGAAACATCCAACGTCAACGCCGTCATGGACGGTGCGCTCGACGGCTTCATCAACGCCTATCTGACTTGTCTTGCCACAAATACATGGGTCACAAAGAGCTGATTTCTGCGGAAAACGGTAAAAATGCTCTTGCATTCACATCTGAATTGTGATATGATTTTCTAGCTGTTTGAAACAGCCTGATAAAATATGATCTCGGCGAGCCGTCTGCCGACGAAGGGCGGCAAATGGTTTGGAGGAATTTTCATGAACGCTCTGCATACGATTTTAACGATCATTCAGGTCATTCTGGCCGTCGGCCTCGTCGTCATCGTGACGATCCAGTCCGGCAAGTCCGCAGGTCTGTCCGGTGCCATCGCCGGCGGCAGCGGTGATACCTACCTCGGTAAGAACAAGAACAAGGGCCTCGACGCGAAACTCGCCCTCGCCACCAAATGGGTCGGCGGCGTGTTCATCGTCCTGACGCTGGTTCTGAACCTGTTCTGATGCAAAACAACTTACCGCCGCTCTGCGATGCAGAGCGGCGGTTTTTTGTGTGCTCAGCGCCCACCGGCCCGGGGTTACAGATTTCCGGGCTCCGGCGGTTCCGATGCATTGTCCGGCCTTTCAGGCGGCGTACCGCTATCCGGGGGCTCCGGCATGGATGTGCCGTCCGGCTTTTCCGGCGGAGTGCCGCCGGAGATGGTCATGGAGCCGTTGGAGTCAAAGCCGTCGCCGTCCGTCGTATAGGCGCTGATCGTGCCGCCGGAGATATCCATGGAGAAATCAAAGCCGGACAGGTCGGAATTGGCTGCGTTCAGGCAGTCGTCCGAGGCACGGATGCGGATGTCGCCCGAAGCGACGTGCAGCGCCGCGGCCTCCAGCCCCTCATCGCAATCCGTGATCGAGATCGCAGGCCCGCCCGTGCCCTCCGCGCCGATCTGGAGCGTGTAGTCGCAGTGGATCGCATCGTCTGCGGCGGAAATGGTCAGATCGCCGCTTTCGATCGTCAGCAGCTGCGCGGACTGCAGTCGCTCTTCTTTTGTGACGGGGCGTATCAGCATATGAAATGATCCTCCTGTTTCAGAAAGTGCATTAAAAAAGCATACAAAAGCCGAATGCAGTTGGTATGCACCAAACGCCTTCCCCGGCGGGGGAAGCCTTGACCACAGTATACCATACTTCCCCCAATATGCGCAAAGAGCCGCTGCCGGATATCCTTGCTTTTTTTTGCCCGTTGTTGTCGATGTCAGCCGGAGGCGTTGCATGGGAAAAGCTGCGCGTTTATAATCAGAGCAGAACAACCGAAAAGGGAGGGCAAGGCCGGTGTGGAAGCGGAAGACCGCGAAAACTTCATTCTGCTGCTGGCAGAGCTTCGCGCCGCCATGGACAGTGCGTTCGGCCCCGGCCGGAAATCGCTGACGGCCTGCGCATCCGGCGCGCCGGTCGAGCCGGAACGGCCGACGTGGGACACGCTTGCGCAGGAGGATTTATTGGAGCTTTTGCAGACGCCCGGCTGGCACAGCGCCTATGACGCGCGGGCAGACAGCGCATATCTCGTCTACGACGGGCCGGACAATCCATTCGACCGCTGGTTCTTGTCGGTGGAGACGGCGCGTTCGCTCGGGCAGAAGCTGGACCTCATCCGCAATGCGGACTTGGCCGGGATCATCGTCTGGGAAGCGAGCCTCGACACAAAAAATCATTCCTTTGCCGCGCAGCTGCGCGATACATTACTGAGATAAGGTGGGAAAGCTATGCAGTACGGCCATTTTGACAACCAGAGCCGCGAATATGTGATCGACCGCGTCGATCTGCCCGTCTCGTGGACGAATTACATCGGCGTCGGCGATCTGTACGGCGTGTTCAATCACACGGCAGGCGGCTATCTTCTGTACCGGTCGCCGGAATATCACCGCATCACGCGCTTCCGTCCGAACGGCGTGCCGATGGACGGCCCAGGACATTATATTTACATCCGCGACAACGATACCGGCGATTACTGGACGGTTTCGTGGCAGCCGGTACGAGGACGGCGTGATCGAAAACGATCTGTATTATGAAGAAACCAGCTATCAGTTCTTTACGTCCAATTTTACCCCCGACGGCTACGCCTGCCTGCGTGACCGTTTCCTTGGGCCTTACCGCACGGAGCGGAACCCGCTTGCGGTCGAGACGGGCGTATGCGAAGTTCCCGGCCAGAAGGGCGGGAACCACTGCGGCGTGCTGCAAAAGAACGTGACGCTGGCCCCCGGCGAGGAGGCGCGGCTGCTGTTCCTGCTCGGCGAGGGCGGTCTGGGGGCCGGAAAGGCGGCAAAAGCCCGCTGGACACCGGAACGGGCGGACGAGGACTTTGCGCGCCTCGCAAAGTTCTGGGACAGAAAGCTCTCCTGCTTACAGGTCAGCACCCCGAACGAGGGCATGAACACGGAGCTCACATCTGGAACCTCTATCAGAGCGAGATCAACGTCATGTTCTCCCGCTTCACCTCGTTCATCGAGGTCGGCGGGCGCGTTGGCCTCGGCTACCGTGACACAGCGCAGGACGCGATGATGGTCCCGCACTCGAACCCCGAAAAATGCCGCAGCCGCCCGATCGAGCTTCTGCGGGCGCTGACGAAGGAAGGCTACGGCCTGCATCTGTTTGAGCCGCGCTGGTTCGAAAAGGACGCGCCGCAGCAGTCGTTCAAATCCCCCACGGTCGTTCCCACGCCGGATAAGAGCCAGATTGTCCACGGTCTAAAGGACGCATGCGCGGACGACGCGCTCTGGCTCGTCCCGGCTGTCGTGCAGTATGTCAAGGAGACAGGTGAGCTGTCGTTCCTCGGGGAATCTGTGACCTACGCCGACGGCGGCGAGAGCGCCATGGTGAGCTTCCTGCACGTCTGGGCGCTGGACAACTTTGTGCAGCTTGCCAGCCGACTTGGCCGCACGGTCGACGCCGCCGTCGCGGCCGGCATGATCACCGAGCACAACCCGACGAATGAACATATCGACAGCATTCTGTCCGCCATCGACGTCGAGGCCATCAAGAACGCGCAGCTGCGCATTGCGCTCGACCCCATGTACGGCGTCAGCCAGACGAGCCTGAGCATGATCCTCATGACCTGCCGCTGCGATCTGGAGATCATCCACGACCGCCACGACACGCTCTTCGGCGGCAAGCTTCCCGCGCCGAACGAGGACACGCTCGGCCCGCAAGCCTGCGCTTCAGCAGTACCTGTTTGAACAGCACGCCTGCCCGGAATTTGAAAACGTCGATCACATCAGCCGTGAGGACGGCTGCAAGGTCTATTTCACGGACGGCAGCTGGGTCATCTGTCGCTTCTCCGGCACCGAGCCGCTCCTGCGCATGGCTGCCGAGGCTGAGACAGACGAAAAAGCCCAGTCCTATATCCAGACCTGGAAAGCCTTCCTGTCGCTCTGAGCGCAGCGCTTGACAGTCCGCGCTTCCGGTGGTATAACTACGCCATCAAAAAGCCGGTTGAACCAGCAGAAAGCGTGTTTTCCATGGAAATTCAGGTTCGTGCATATACGCAGGCAGACCTTCCGGCGCTGATCCGCATCTGGAACGAGGTTGTGGAGGACGGCGTGGCCTTTCCGCAGGAGGAGCTGCTGGACGCTTCCTCCGGCGCAGCCTTTTTCGCAGAGCAGACCTGTACCGCCGTCGCGGAGGACCGGCAGACCGGCCATATTTACGGTCTGTACATCCTGCATCCCAACAACGTCGGCCGCTGCGGACACATCTGCAACGCCAGCTACGCGGTCGAGCGGGAAGCGCGCGGTCTGCACATCGGCGAAAAGCTGGTGTCCGACTGTCTCCGGCAGGGCCGGGCGCACGGCTTCCGCATCCTGCAGTTCAACGCCGTCGTCGCCAGCAACACACACGCGAGGCACCTGTACGAGCGCCTCGGCTTCCAGCCTCTCGGCGTCATCCCCGGCGGCTTCCGCATGAAGGACGGCCATTATGAGGACATCTGCCCATATTATCACGTGCTGTAAACGCACAGCCTGCGCCGCAAATGCTGCGGCGCAGGCTGTGCGTTTGTCTTCAGGACGCTTTTCCGGACGGGGCGAGGAACCACAGATAATCCGGCAGCGTGATGCGGCGTGAGACGAAGCTGCGCGGCACCTGATACGGGTCCATGCCGGTCTGATAGGTCCAGCCGTCCATGCGCAGGGCAAATGTGTAATAATCCTTCGCCACGTCCATCGTCAGGTGACTGTATTTGCCCTCCGGGTAGCACAGCACGTACGGGATCTGTCCCGTCGCGGCGGCCAGCGCCGCGTTGGAAAGCTCCATCTCCTGCCGGAGCGCAGGTTCGTCCATGGCGCTGAGATTTCCGTGCGTGTAGGTATGGCTCTGGATGCTGACGAGGCCGGAGGCCGCCAGCTCATATACCTGCTCCTGCGTCATCTTGTGCTGGCTGCCCATGGCATTGCCGATGACAAAGATGGTCGCCTTGGTCTGATACTTTTTCAGCAGCGGATAGAGCACCGTGTAATTGTCGTCATATCCGTCGTCGAAGGTCAGAATGACCGGCTTTTCATAGTCTTCGATGTGCGCAAGGTCTGAGAACCAGATCGGCTCATATCCGTTTTCCTGCAAATATTGCAGCTGCTCCTCCATCCCGGCCTCGCTGACAAACAGATCGGAATATCCCCAGATCTCGTCCCCCACGGCGTGGTACATGAGGACCGGCACGTTCCAGCCCTCGGGGATCTGGCCGACGGTCTGCCGCCGTGCCAGATAGCGAAGCCCGTCCGGGGCTTCGCCCCATTCCAGCCCGAGCCGCTGTGCGGTCTCTGCCAGCGGGATATACTCCCGGCCCTGAAATTGAACTGTCTCCAGTCCTTCCAGCTGTGCGTCGGCATTTAGGGTCTTTGCCGCCTCCAGCACGTCAGCCAGCGCGGCCCATTGCGTCTCATCCGCCTGATAAAGCTCCGTCAGCCGTCCCAGCAGCCAGACCGGTTCCGACAGCAAAAGCGCGGGTTCCGGCTCCTCTTCGATGATAGGCTCCACCGGCGGTTCAACCGGCGCGGGCGGCTCCTCCGGAGATTGCACCTGCGCGGCGGGAGGCTCCGGCAAAGCCGCCTCCGGCGCGGCGCAGGCGCAGAGCAGCGCCAGCAGGCAAAAGCAGGCAAGCAGGCAGGAAATACGCATTTGGGATCCCTCTTCGTTTCGTTTTTTGTCAGTTTACCATGATTTTTCAGGCAAAACAAGTCCGGGGAGCGGTTTTTCTTGACGGCAGTGCCGCTTCTGACTATAATAATGTATATTCCAAAAAGGAGACGGCGCTTCGTCATGCTTCTATCGTTTTTTCAGCGGCTCGGAAGGCCGTTTCGCACCATGCGGCCGGGACGGCTGATCGTTCTGGTGTTCCTCTTCATCATCCTGCTCGGCGCGGGTCTTCTGTGCCTGCCCGCCGCATCGCGCTCCGGCGAACCCACGCCGTTTCTGACGAGCCTGTTTACCGCGACCTCTGCGACCTGCGTGACGGGCCTCATCCGCGTCGACACCGGGACGCACTGGGCCATGTTCGGCCAGGTCGTCATTCTCCTGCTCATTCAGATCGGCGGTCTCGGCTTTATGACCATCGCGTGTCTGTTTTTCTTCGCGCTCCGCCGCAAGATCGGCCTGCGGGAGCGCATGGTGCTGGCACAGGCCCTCGGCAGCGACAGCTACAGCGGCATCGTGAGCCTTGTGCGCAATATCCTGCGCGGCACAGCCGCGGTCGAGGGGGCGGGGGCGCTCATTCTGTTTTTCCGCTTCCTGCCGGAGTTCGGCTTCGGAAAGGCTCTGTGGTACGGCGTGTTCCACTCGATCTCCGCGTTCTGCAACGCGGGCTTTGACGTGCTTGCGGATACAGACATAGGCGGGAGCCTCTGCCGCTACGCGACAGACCCGGTCGTGAATTTCACCATCATGGCGCTCATCATCATCGGCGGCCTTGGCTTCGCCGTCTGGGGCGACATCCGGCACAACCGCCGCTTTTCCCGCATGAGCGTCTATACGAGACTGGTCATTCTCATCACAACAGTCCTGATCTTCGGCGGCGCGGGAATTTTCGCCGCGCTGGAATGGAACAATCCCGGCACGCTTGGCGGCCTGACCCCGTCGCAGAAGCTGATGGCGGCGCTGTTCCAGTCGGTCACGCTCCGCACGGCGGGCTTTGCGACCTTCGACCAGAACGCGCTGTCAGACATATCAAAGGCTGTGGCAGATTTTCTGATGCTTGTCGGCGGCTCGTCCGGCTCGACGGCGGGCGGCGTGAAGACCGTGACGGTCGGCGTGATTCTGCTTGCCGCGTGGTCGACCGCGCGCGGCAGGACAAGCGTGCAGATCATGAAGCGCCGGATCCCGCAGCAGGCCGTTGCGAACGCGTCCGCGCTGTTCATTCTGGTGCTGCTGCTGTCCGGCCTCGGCGCGGCGTTTTTGAGCATCGCGGATCATGTCAGTCTGGAAAACGCGCTGTATGAGACGATTTCTGCGCTGTGCACCGTCGGTCTGACGACCGGCATCACGAGTTCACTGTGCGCCGCATCGCAGATCGTTCTGGTCATTTTTATGTTCTTCGGGCGGCTTGGGATCATGACCATCAGCGTCGGCTTCATGGCCGCCGACCGCGCCGAAGAACGCGTCAGCTACGCGGAAACAAAAATCATGATCGGGTGAGCGGATAAGGCGGCAGAATATACCGATTTTACGGGAATCTTCGGCAAATTCGCAGCTTCCCAATGGGCCGACAGAGTCGTCGGCCCCTACAACGACCCTCGCTAACCCCTGTAGGGGCGGACGACTCTGTCCGCCCGCAGAATATACCGACTTTACGGTAATCTTCGGCAAATTCGCAGCTTCCCAACGGGCCGATGTGTGCATCGGCCCCTACACTCCAATGGGTGAGTGCGTCCGATTTTTTTGAAATTCCACCTGAACGACCGGCGGTTATACGCAGACAAAGGGAGTAAAACCATGAAAAAAACATATATTGTAATTGGACTTGGACGCTTCGGCTGTGCGGTCGCACAGCGGCTGTATGAGCTTGGGAGCGAGGTACTGGCGATTGATCTTCGACCTGAGCTTGTGCAGCGGATGGAGAGCAAAGTCACCTGCGCCGCCGTGTGCGACGTGCGGGATGAGGACGCACTGCGCACGCTCGGCGTGCGCAATTACGACTGCGCTGTCATCGCCATCGGCGGCGATCTGGCTACGAGCGTCGTTGCGACGCTGAACCTCAAGGAGCTGGGCGTGCAGAGCGTCGTGTGCAAGGCCACCGACGAAACACAGCGCCGGGCGCTGGAAAAGATTGGGGCAGATCATGTCGTCGTGCCGGAACGTGAATCCGGCATCAAGCTGGCGCAGTCTTTGACCTCGTCGAGCATTCTGGACTTTATCGAGCTTTCGCCGGACTGCGGCATTGCCGAGCTGCAGACGCCGAGCGAATGGTGCGGCAAGAGCATCCGGGAGCTGGATATCCGCGCAAAATACGGCGTGAACGTCATCGCCGTGCGGGAAAACGGAAAGGTACACGTCACGCTGGACGCGAACCGCCCGCTGAACGAGCATATCACGCTTGTCCTGCTCGGCGAGAACGACCGGCTCGCGAGGGTGAAGCCGTGATGGAGGAAACAATCACAAGCCGCCGGAACCCGCTTCTGGCGCACACGAAAAAGCTGCTCACCTCGCGCGCCTACCGCGAAAAATCCGGCGAATTCGCCGCCGACGGCGTGAAGCTGCTGGCGGAGGCCGCGCGTTGGTACCCGGGGCTGCATACTGTGATTGCGGAGGAACACGTAGAATTATGTAAACTATCAGATACCGTGCGCGTTGTCCGTGTACCCAGGGATGTGATGCAGTCCGTCTCTCTGATGGACGCGCCGCAGGGCGCGATCTTCCTCTGCCGCCTGCCGGAGCGGAAGCCCGGCACGATCCTGCCGGGAACGCTTCTGCTGGACGGCATTCAGGACCCCGGCAATCTCGGCACGATTCTCCGCACGGCGGACGCGCTGGAGGTTCCGGTCGTGCTGCTGGACGGCTGCGCCGACACGTATAACCCCAAGACGGTCCGCGCCTCCATGGGCGCGGTGTTCCGCACCCAGCCTGTCAGCATGACGAGGCAGCAGGCCATCGCCGCCTGCCGGGAAACGCATATCCCGCTGCTGGCGACCGCCATGTCTGCCGACGCTGTTGATCTGCGGCAGGCAGATTTGTGCAATGCGGCGGTCGTGATCGGCAGCGAGGGACAGGGAATTTGTCCAGAACTATTCGCGGCTGCGGAGCAGAAAATCATCATCCCCATGTCCCCGCGCTGTGAGTCATTGAACGCGGCAGTCGCCGCGACGATCGTTCTGTGGCAGATGAAGCGGTGAGGCACCGATGATGCGCTCACGCGGCTTGCCGTAGGGGCGGACGACTCTGTCCGCCCGACAGTGGGCATCGGCCCCGATGATTCGCAAACTATAAAAAATCCGAGAAAGACAGAGGGATTTTTATGCTGGAATACTGGTTGTGGCTGACCGGTCGCAGGGGCGTGGGACTGCGCGGGCTGCGTGCGCTGCTAGAGCAGTTCGGAACGCCCGAGGCGGTCTACTGCGCGGCAGAGCAGGATTACCCGCAGGCGCTGCGCCCGGAGGGGCGCGCTTCGCTTGCCGATAAGGAGCTTGCGCCTGCGCGGCAGATCCTGCAGCAGTGCTACCGGAAGAACATCCATGTTCTGACGTTTCAGGACGCCGCTTATCCGAACCGGCTCAAAAATCTTGACGATGCGCCTCTGGTATTGTATTATCAAGGCGTTTTCCCGGATTTTGACGCGGAACCGGTCATCGCCATGGTCGGCACGCGCAAGGCCTCCGCGTATGGGCTTCTTCAGGCGAAGCGCCTCGGCTATGAGCTTGGCCGCTACGGCGCAATTATTGTATCCGGCGGCGCTGCCGGAATTGACACCATGGCACTGCGCGGGGCCATATCCTCCGGAACAGCGCCGGTGGCTGTGTTTGCCTGCGGCGTGGATATCGACTATCCGGCAAACAACCGGAGTCTGTTTGAGGATCTTCGCGCCCACGGCTGCGTCATCAGTGAGCTTCCGCCCGGAACGCCGCCGCTGGCGGAGCATTTTCCGCCCCGCAACCGCATTCTGAGCGGTCTTGCGCTCGGCTCCGTGGTCGTGGAAGCGCCCAGAAAGAGCGGCGCGCTCATCACCGCCCGCCACGCGCTCGAACAGGGCCGGGATGTGTTCACGCTGCCCGGAAATCTCGGAAATCCGACCTGCGAGGGCAATATCCAGCTGCTCAAGGAGGGCGCAATCCTGATCTCCGAGGGCTGGGACGTTTTACAGGAATATACCTATCTCTACCCGGATCTGCCCCTGCGCCAGAGGCCGTTCGGCCCCATGACGCTCGGCCCGCAGGAGACGAAGGACAACCTTGTTGTGGCGGAAACTTCGTCCAACCCGGAAAAAACTGACACAAAAGCCGTTGACAAGCAGGAAAACAGGGCTTATATTGACGTACAGGAAATTTTGCCGCGCGTATCTGCCGACGAAGCCGCCGTTCTGCGGCAGCTGGAGGGCGGAAAGCAGCCGGTCGACCGGATGATCGACGAAACGCAGCTGCCCGCCGGGCGCGTACTGTCCGCGCTGACGCTGCTGGAGGTCAAGGGCTTTGTCAAGCGGCTGCCGGCCCGGTATTATGAGCTGGCGAAAAAATAACATGGAGGCGTCTATGCCGAACGCAAAACAGAATCTGGTCATCGTGGAGTCTCCCTCGAAGGCCAAAACCATCGGAAAATATCTTGGCCCCGACTATCAGGTCAAGGCCAGCATGGGCCATCTGCGCGATCTGCCGAAGAGCACGCTGAGCGTCGATATCGAGCACGATTTTGAGCCGGAGTACCAGCCGCTCAAGGGAAAGGAAGACATCATCGCAGACCTGCGCAAGGCCGCGAAGGGCTCCGGCCGCATCTATCTCGCGACTGACCCGGACCGCGAGGGCGAAGCCATCTCGTGGCATTTGAAATATCTGCTGAACATTCCGGATAACGAGACATACCGCGTGACCTTCAACGAGATCACACGCAACGTCGTGCAGGAATCCATCCAGCACCCGCGTCCCATCGACCAGAATCTCGTCGACGCGCAGCAGGCGCGCCGCGTGCTCGACCGCATTGTCGGCTATCAGCTCAGCCCCCTGCTCTGGAAAAAGATCCGCAAGGGCCTGTCCGCCGGACGCGTGCAGTCTGTCGCGACCCGTCTGGTCGTCGACCGCGAGAACGAGATCCGGGCCTTTGTCCCGCAGGAATACTGGACGCTGGATGTAAATCTGAACCGCGCCGGCAAGCCCGGCAGCTTCACCGCGCACTACTACGGCGACCCGCAGAAGCGCGAGCTGACGAGCGAGCAGGATGTGCAGTCCGTTCTGGACGCGCTGGAGGGCCAGCCGTTTTCCGTGACCGGCGTGAAGAAATCGGAGAAAAAGCGCACCCCCGCGCCGCCCTTTATCACCTCGACGCTCCAGCAGGAGGCATCGCGCAAGCTCAACATGACCCCGCGCCGCACGATGATGATCGCGCAGCAGCTCTATGAGGGCGTGGAGATCTCCGGCGAGGGCTCCGTCGGCCTCATTACCTACATGCGTACCGACTCGCTGCGCATTTCTGAGGAAGCGCTTGCCGCCGCGGGCGATGTGATCCGCAGCCGCTACGGCGCAGCCTATTACGCCGAACCCCGCCGCTACAAGCCGAAGTCCGGCGCGCAGGACGCGCACGAGGCTATCCGCCCGTCAAACGTCGCGTTCTACCCCGAGGCGGTCGAGCACGATCTGACCAAGGAGCAGTACCGGCTCTATAAGCTCATCTGGAGCCGCTTCATCGCGTCGCAGATGACCAATGCGCTGTACGACGTGACGGCGATTGAGGCCGCCTGCGGCAGCCATGTCTTCCGCGCGACCCACCAGAGCATGAAATTCTCCGGCTTTACCGCCATTTATGAGGAAGGCCGCGACGACGAGCAGGAAAAGCTCGATTCCCCGCTGCCCGACCTTGCCCCCGGCGAGGCGCTCACGGCCTCCGGCTTTGACAAGCAGCAGCACTTCACCCAGCCGCCCGCACGCTATACGGAGGCGTCTTTAGTGCGCGCGATGGAGGAAAAGGGCGTCGGCCGTCCGTCGACCTACGCAGCGATCATCGCCACGATCCAGGATCGCGAATACGTCATCAAGACCGACAAAAAGCTCTCGCCGACGAAGCTCGGCGAGGTGGTCAACGGGCTGATGATGGACCGCTTCCCCAATATCATCAGCGTCGAATTCACCGCCGACATGGAAAAGCAGCTCGACCAGGTCGAGGCCGGACAGCGCCGCTGGAAGAGCGTGCTGGAGGAGTTCTACACCGGCTTCCATCAGGAAATGGTCGATGCGGAGGAGGCGCTGAAGGACACCCGCCTCAAGGTGCCGGATGAGGTCTCGGATGAAAAATGCGAGATCTGCGGCCGGAACCTTGTCGTGAAAACGAGCCGCTTCGGCAAATTCCTCGCCTGCCCCGGCTACCCGGAGTGCAAGTTTACAAAGCCGATTACGGAAAAAATGCCGGGCCGCTGTCCGAAGTGCGGCAGCGCGATTCTGAAGCGCAAGAGCAAGCGCGGCTACGCCTATTATGCGTGTGAGCGCGGCGCGGCCTGCGGCTTTATGACGTGGGACGTGCCGACGGATCAGGACTGCCCGGTCTGCGGCCAGACGATGTTCAAGCGCTCCGGCAAGGGTGCAATGAAGCCGTTCTGCGCGAATCCCGAGTGCTCGAACTTCCTGCCGGAGGACAAGCGCGGCTACCGCCGCAAGTCCACAGCCTCCGGCGAGGCCGCAACTGCGGAATCCAACGCCGAGGCCGCTGCCGAAGCTGCGCAGAAGCAGGCGGAGGAGAAAAAGGCCGCGAAAAAAACGGCGGCCAAAAAGCCCGCCGAAAAGGCAGCTGCAAAGAAGCCTGCCGCGAAGAAGGCAGCGGCAAAAAAGCCCGCGGCCAAGAAGCCGGCTGCGAAAAAGGCCGCCAAAAAGACCGAGCCGGAAGACGATCTTCCGTTCTGATACAGAGATAGAAAGGACGCCCCAATATGCTGGAAGTGAAAGTGATCGGCGCGGGTCTTGCGGGCTGCGAGGCCGCGTGGCAGCTGGCCGAGCGCGGCATTCATGTGACGCTGACCGAGATGAAGCCGCACAAAATGACGCCTGCGCACCACTGCGCGGACTTTGCGGAGCTTGTCTGCTCCAACTCCCTGCGCGGCGACCGGCTGGAAAACGCCGTCGGCCTTTTGAAAGAAGAGCTGCGGCGGCTGCACAGCCTGATCCTGACCTGCGCGGAGGCAAACCGCGTCGAGGCGGGCGGCGCATTGGCCGTCGACCGCTACGGCTTTTCCGGCATGGTGACGGAAAAAATCAAGTCGCACCCCAACATCACCGTCGTGGAGGCGGAGGAAACCGAGGTCCCGGCAGGCCCGGTCATCATTGCGACCGGTCCCCTGACCTCCGACGCGATGAGCGCTGCGATCCAGCGCTATTTCGGCGGGCAGGAGTATATGAGCTTCTTTGACGCCGCCGCGCCGCTCGTGACCTTCTCGTCCATCGACATGGACAAGGCGTGGTTCGCGTCCCGGTACGACCGTGGTGACGCAGATTATGTCAACTGCGCAATGGATAAGGATGAATACCTTGCCTTTGTCGACGCGCTCAGCTCGGCGGAGGAAGCGCCGGTGCACGGCTTTGAGGACAAGCACGTATTCGAGGGCTGTATGCCCGTCGAGGTCATGGCCCGGCGCGGCATCGATACCCTGCGCTACGGCCCGTTGAAGCCCGTGGGCCTCAAGGACCCGAAGACGGGGCATGAGCCGTATGCCGTCGTGCAGCTGCGCAGGGATAATGCCGCAGGCTCCGTCTATAATATCGTCGGCTTCCAGACCCACCTGAAATTCCCGGAGCAGAAGCGCGTGTTTTCCATGATCCCCGCGCTGCACGACGCGGAATTCGTCCGCTACGGCGTGATGCACCGCAACACCTTCCTCGATTCCCCTCGCCTGCTTGACCGGTACTATGCCGATAGGCAGAACCCGCTGGTCGCGTTTGCAGGTCAGATGACGGGCGTGGAGGGCTATGTCGAATCGACGGCCTCCGGTTATCTTGCGGGTGTCAGCATGGCGGCAAAGCTCAAGGGCGAGCCGCTTCCCGATTTCCCGCGCGAAACAGCCATCGGCGCGCTGGCAGCGTACATTTCGGATACGAGCGTCGGCTCGTTCCAGCCGATGAACGTGAATTTCGGCATTCTGACGCCACTTGACCGCCGCGTCAAGGGAAAGGCCAATAAAAATCTCGCCATCGCGCAGCGGTCGCTTGCGCTTATCGATCAAATGACAGGGCAGGAGGAAGCAACATGAGAATTCTGGTAGACGCCATGGGCGGCGACAACGCCCCTGACCAGATCGCGCTGGGCGCGATCCAGGCGGCAAAGGACTTCGGCTGCGAGGTTGTGCTGGTCGGACGCGGCGAGGCGATCCTGCGTGCGCTGAAGGATCAGGGCATCGAAACGCTTCCCAAGGGCGTGGAGATCGCCAACGCGGACGACGTCGTGGATATGCACGACGATCCGGCGACGGTCGTAAAAAAGAAAAAGGATTCCAGCATGGTCGTGGGCCTGAATATGCTGAAGGAGGGCGGCGGAGACGCGTTCGTCTCCGCAGGCTCGACCGGCGCGCTGCTCTCCGCCGCGACGCTGACCGTCCGGCGCGTCAAGGGCATCCGCCGCGCCGCCATGGCTCCGCAGATCCCGACGAAGACCGGCCGGGAGGCCGTGCTCATTGACTGCGGCGCGACGGCCGACTGCACGCCGGAATTTCTGCTGCAATTTGCGTTCATGGGCTCGTATTACGCCGAAAAGGTGCTGGGTATCGAAAACCCGCGCGTCGCGCTTTTGAACATCGGTGCAGAGGATTCCAAGGGCGGCGAGCTGCAAAAGGCCGTCTATCCGCTCCTGAAGCAGGCAGGCGAGGCCGGGGCGATCAACTTTACCGGCAACATTGAGGCGCGCGATGTGCCGCTGGGCGGCGCGGACGTGGTCGTGGCCGACGGCTTCTCGGGCAATATCCTGCTCAAGGGCATTGAGGGCACGGCGCTGTTCATGGCCTCCATGATGAAGGATATGTTCAAGAAAAACGTACTGACCAAGCTGGCGGCGCTTTTGTGCATGGACGGCGTGAAGGCGTTCAAGAAAAAGATGGACTACCGCGAGACGGGCGGCACGGCCCTCATCGGCCTGAGCAAGCCCGTGATCAAGGCGCACGGCTCGTCCGACGCGCTGGCCATCCGCAACGCCATCCGGCAGGCCATCGGCGCTGTCGAGGCAGACGTGGCCGCGACGCTGGCCGCAAATATGGACCATATGGTCATACCAAAGGAGTATCAACATGCTGAGTGAACTGGAAGCCGGGCTGGGCTACACGTTCCGGGACAAGAGCATTCTCGAAAACGCGCTGACACACAGCTCCTATGCCAATGAAAACCGCGAGCGCGGTCTGCGCGACAACGAACGGCTGGAATTTTTAGGCGACTCGATTCTGGGCTTCGTCGTGGCGGATTATCTGTACCGGAGCTTTCCGGACAGGCCGGAGGGCGAGCTGACGCGCATCCGCGCCGATCTTGTCTGTGAGAAAAATCTGGCCCGCGCGGCGGGCACGATCAGCCTCGGCAGCTTCCTGCTGCTCGGCCACGGCGAGGAACACGGCGGCGGCCGCAAGCGCGATTCCATCGTCTCCGACGCCATGGAGTCCGTGATCGCGGCCAGCTACATGGACGGCGGCTTCTCCGCCGCCAAGGAGATCATCGACCGCCTGATCCTCTGCGACGTTCCGGCAGGCAAGCCGCATAATTTCGACTATAAGACCGCGCTGCAGGAGCTGGTGCAGCGAAAAAAGGATCAGGTGCTCTGCTATGAGCTGATCGGCGAATCCGGCCCGGATCACGACAAGAAATTCGAGGTCGAGGTCCTGCTCAACGGCAAGCCCTGCGGCAAGGGCAGCGGCAGCAGCAAAAAACGCGCCGAACAGTCCGCCGCCGCAGCCGCCATCGACGCGCTGTTCCCCGGAGAATTGTAAAAACAGAACCGCTGGAAGAGTTGTTCCAGCGGTTCTGTTTTGCTTAAAGGATCGAAATCTGGCACATTTTCATCGCATTCAGCGCCGTTTCATGGCTTTCCGGGGTCACGCCTGCGCAGCAGTCCGCACGGACGAAAAGCGGAATCTCCGGCAGCGCGCCCTTTGTCATCATCGCGTTCGTAATGACGCAGATATCGGTGCAGAGGCCGATGAACTCAACGCTCTCCAGCTCCGGAAGACCCTTGAGATAGTCGATCAGGGCCGGGGAGCCGAAGCCGGGCTTGTCAAAGACCGGCGCGTCCAGAACCGGCAGCGCCGCGTCGATCTGCCAGCCCGCCGTTTCCTCTATGCAGTGCGGGACCGGAAGCTTCCGGCCCTCCTGCGTGGACAGGTAATCCGCATGGTGCGTATCGCGCGTGAAGACGACCGTTTCCCCGTCTTCGCGCGCTTTTTTCAGCCGCGCCGCGACCTTCGGCACGATCGAAACGGCCTCCTTCGTCCCCAGCGCGCCGTCAATAAAATCCTTCTGCATATCGATAATGGCGAGAACCTTCATAAACCAAGCCTCCTATTCCAGTTCAGTATAGCACATACAGCCGAATTTGCACAGAAATTTCTTGACAGATTCAGGAGCCCGCGTTATACTTGTGATACTTAAAAATTTTTAATTAAAATTTTTTATGCAACGAAAGGAGCCGCCATGCTGCTTCAGACCATCGAGGCGCTGTTCCGCAAATACCGCCTGTTCTGCTATCAGAAGCTGTTTGCCGCCGTGCGGGAAAAGCCAGGCAGTCTCAGCGCGACGGAAGCCTTTTCCGCGGATATCATTCATCTGCTCGGAAGCCCGACGATCTCCCAGTTCGCCGATACCATCGGCATTTCCCAGCCGAACGCGACCTATAAGGTCAATCAGCTTGTGTCAAAGGGGTATCTGAACAAAACGGTGCAGGCGCACGACCGGCGCGAGATCGTGCTGACGACCTCGGAGAAGTTTTCCGGTTATTTTGATGAAAATGAAGAAGAAATGCAGAAAAAGGTCGCTGCGCTCTCCGCGCAGTTCACGCCTGAGGAGCTTTGCAGCGCAGAACGCGTGCTGCTGGCGCTCGGTACGCTTCTGTAACGAAGGAGGACACTATGGATATTTTCGAAAAATGCAATCAGCGCTATATTCAGGATGAGGTCCGGGATCTGGGCATCTATCCCTATTTCCACGCGCTCGAATCCCGGCAGGATACCGAGGTCATTATGGAGGGCAAGCGCCGCATCATGCTCGGCTCCAACAACTATCTCGGCCTGACGACGAACGAAGCAGTCGTCAAAGCCGGTATGCACGCCTATGAGACGCTCGGCTCCGGCTGCTCCGGCTCCCGTTTCCTGAACGGCACGCTCAAGCTGCATCTGGAGCTGGAGGACGAGCTGGCAAAATTTCTGCGCAAGGACGCCGTCGTGACCTTCTCGACGGGCTTCCAGTCCAATCTCGGCATCATCAGCGCCATTGTCGGCCTGCATGACTATGTCATCATGGACCGTGAGAACCATGCCAGCCTCTATGACGGCTGCAAGCTGTCCTACGGCAAGATGCTGCGCTACCAGCACAACGATATGGCAGACCTTGAAAAGAAGCTCCAGAAGGTGCCGGAGACGGCGGGCTGCCTGATCGTGACCGACGGCGTGTTCTCCATGGGCGGCGACATTGCCAACCTGCCCGAGATCTGCGCGCTGGCGCAGAAATACGGCGCACGCGTCATGGTCGACGACGCGCACGGCCTCGGCGTCATCGGCGAGGGCGGCCGCGGCACAGCCAGCTATTATGGCCTTGAAGACCATGTCGATATCTACATGGGCACGTTCTCCAAGTCGCTTGCTTCCCTCGGCGGCTATATGGCCTCCAGCAGCCGCGTAGCCGACTTCGTGCGCCACAGCTCCCGCCCGTTCATCTTCTCCGCATCCATCCCGCCCGCGAACGCCGCTGCGGCGCTTGCCGCGCTCCGCGAGCTGGAAGCGCACCCGGAGCTGGTGACGAAGCTGCAGGAAAATGCGCTTTATATGCGCGGTCTTCTGAACGAGCGGAACATCAAAATGCGCCCGTCCAACGGCGACCGTATTCCCATTATCCCAATCTATACCTATGAACCAATTCCGACGCTCACCACTGCAAAGGAACTCTACGAACGGGGTGTCTACGTCAATTCCTCTCTGCCGCCCGCGGCGGCTCCGCATGAGTGCCTGCTGCGCACGAGCCTGATGGCCACGCACACCCATGCGCTGATCGACGAGGCTGTGGGCGTGATCGCCGATGTTTTAAGGGGGTATGACCTGTGACGCCTGTAAAAAAGGTATGCGTCATCACCGGCGGCACGTCCGGCATCGGCCTGTGCACGGCGCAGGCGATGCTTGAAAAGGGCTACACGGTCTATGAGCTGTCCAGACGAGCCGAGGGCGCGCCCGGCATGAAGCACATCATGGCCGACGTCACAAAGGAAGAGACGCTGGCCGCAGCCGTGCAGGAAATTTTAAAGCAGGAAGACCACATTGACGTGCTCATCAACAACGCGGGCTTCGGCATTTCCGGCGCGGTCGAATTCACGAAGACGGAGGACGCGCAGCACCAGTTGGACGTGAACTTCTTCGGTATGGTGCGCATGAACCGGCAGGTGCTGCCGGTGATGCGGCGGCAGTGCCATGGCCGCATTGTGAACCTGAGCTCCGTCGCAGGCGCGATCCCCATCCCGTTCCAGACCTATTATTCGGCCAGCAAGGCCGCCATCAACTCCTATACCATGGCGCTTGCGAACGAGGTCAAGCCCTTCGGCATTCAGGTCTGCTGTGTCCAGCCGGGCGATATCCGCACGGGCTTCACCGCCGCGCGGGAAAAGAACCCGGAGGGGGACGACATCTACGGCGGGCGCATCGCGCGCTCTGTCGCGGGCATGGAGCGCGACGAGCAGAACGGCATGGCCCCGGAAAAGGCGGGCGCATTTATTGCGCACGTCGCGGACAAAAAGAGCGTCCGGCCCGTCAATACCATCGGCCTGCAATACAAATTCTTCTGCTTCCTCGTCAAAATCCTCCCGGCCAAAACGCTGAACTGGCTGGTCGGACTGATCTACGCAAGATAAAGACCAAATACATCAAAAACGCTTCGGGACACGAAAAATGCCCGAAGCGTTTTTGATTCTGCAAAAATCTCCGGCAGGAGGCCCTGCCGGAGAGAAGCTTCAGAAGCTGATCACGCCAAGATGCTCAAGCAAAATCTTCAGGCCGATCAGAATCAGGATGATGCCGCCTGCCAGCTCTGCCTTCGCCTTGTAGCGCAGGCCGAAGAGGTTGCCGACCCGAAGACCGGCGGCGGAACAGAGAAACGTGGTGATGCCGATCAGACAGACGGCCAGCGGCACATTGACGTCCGGCAGCAGCGCAAACGTGATGCCGACAGCCAGCGCGTCGATGCTCGTGGCCAGCGCCATCAGCAGCATTGTTTTGAACGCAAACGAGGCGCTTGTTTCAGATTCCTCCCTGGAGAAGCTCTCCTTGATCATGTTCGCGCCGATAGCGGCCAGCAGCACGAACGCGACCCAGTGGTCAAAGGCTGTGATGTACTGCTCGAACGTCGAGCCAAGAAAATAGCCGATGGTCGGCATCAGCGCCTGAAAGCCGCCGAACCATGCGCCGATGATCAAATAGTGCTTGAATTGCAGCTTTTTCGTCGAAAGGCCCTTACAGATCGACACCGCAAACGCGTCCATCGACAGTCCGATGCCCAGCAGAAGAATTTCCAGGATGCTCATAATTCCAACACAGCCTTTTCAGTGAAATTTTGTTAAAATCTCATGCTTACATGGGAAAGTCAAGAAAAAAGCGCGGTTTTCCGCGCTTTTTTCAGAAAATTCATGCGTGTTTCCGCTTTTTGCGGAACGCTCTGTGGTATACGATGAAATACAGTACCGCGCTGACCGGGATGGCGACAAACACGTCGAGGATCGAGTGCTGCTTGACGAGCACCGTCGACGCGCAGATCAGCAGCCCCAGCGGCAGCGCGACCCACTGCAAGTGCCGCCTGCAGAGCGGCTCCGAATCAAAGCAGGCCAGCGTCAGCGCCGCGCAGCCGATGACGTGCATACTGGGCAGCACGTTCGTGTTGGTGTCAGCGGTATAAATGCGCTGCACGAGCCAGATGAAGAAATCGTGCTGCGCGAATTCCGTCGGGCGCAGATCCTGTCCGTTCGGGAAGATCAGGCAGAACAGGATCGAGCCGCCGAAGCCAAGGCCGATATACACCATGAACCGCTTGAACGCGGGCACGTCGTACCACATGAGGTACAGCGTCATGGCAAACAGCAGCGGGTGCCACATACAGTAGGGAATGATAAAATACCGGCAGAATGGGATCTTGTCGTCGAGCGGCAGATAGGACACCCAGTAGTGGTCGGTTACAACGTGCTCGGCAATATAAAACAGAACGAAATAGACGATCCAGATCAGAAGATACCAGTGGTGGCGGCAATTTTCAACTGTCCCGATCTTCCACTGCCTGTTCGGACGACTGTGCATGGTCTGACTCCTTCTTATTTTCCGTGATAGTGGGGATAAATGCTTTTGCGATGCGGCCCTTGCCGCGGTGCTTGATATAGAAATAGCCAAACACGCTGAACGTCAGCGCGCCGATAAAGTTGACGAACAAATCCTCCATCGTGTCATACAGGCCGATATCGAGATAGCCGTTGAAGCCCAGATCCTGCCCGTTGACGGCAACGGAGGTGATATTGTCGATGGTGATGGGGATGTTCCTGTTCGTCGGGTCGAGCATGACGGAGGTGATCGAGCTTACGATCGTGTCCTTCTGCATATCCATGTGGAACAGCCTGTCCATGCCGAATTCAAAAAACTCCCACAGAACGCCGATGGTCATTGAGAAGCAGAACGCAGCGAGCGCCACATAAATGGGAGACAGCTGGAACTTGATCTTGTCGTTGCGGTTCAGGATATCAATGAGCGCGAAGCCAAATGCCGCGCACAAAAATCCCGTCGTCGTGTGCAGAATGGAATCCCAGTTTGGAACATTGATGAAAAAGCAGCCCAGTTCGCCCAGAATTTCCGACGCGAAGATGAACACCAGAATGATGATCTCCAGCGTGCCCGGCAGCTCGATGCCGAAGTTTTTCTGCACAAACAGCGGCAGCAGGAACAAAAACAGCACCAGCAGGCAGATCGCCGCGTTTTCATATTCGCCGCGCAGAATCGACGAGACGAGGATCGCCACGACGATCAGACGCAGAATGATATAGACGGTAAACACAGCAGGCTTCTTCTTCGCCTCCGCGACCAGCCGCAGCCGCCTCTGACGGTTCTTTTCCTTCATAGCCAAATACTCCATTCATTAGTAAAGAAAATAGTACCCGAAATCAAGCGAAAAAACAAGCGGAAGAATGTTAAAGATTTATGAAGATTAGCCCTTATCCAGAAATTCCGCTCTGGCGCAGCTCAAGATCCGCTCGGAAACCCCTTCGATCTGTTTGGCCATACCGCCGCCTTCATTTCATTCATAACATCGTTTCATAACCGTGTTATGAATTGCAGTTCAATGCCTCTAATTTGTCAAGCCCTCTTTTCAAAAGCTCCGGCAATTCGAACGTGCCTGCGTACTTGGCACAGCAAAAGCGCCCCCTCCGCAGAGAAGGCGCTTTTATTTGCTTTATACGCTCTGTACGAACCGGAGGAAGGCCCGGCGGCCCTCCGGGGTGCATTTGTAGACGCCTGCGTCCTCCAGCACCTGCATGAAGACTGCGCCGACCTCCTGCCGCAGGATTTCCTCTGCGTTTTCCGGCGTGAACGCGTGCCGCGTCTTCAGCTCCTCCGCCCAGCCCGCGTGCTTCTGCAGCGTCTCGTCGGCGCGCAGGTCGCGGTTCTGCAAGATCGCGTCTGTCAAAAGCGCAAGCTCTCTGTCCAGCCGGGACGGCAGGACGGCGAGGCCCATGACCTCGATCAGGCCGATGTTCTCCTTCTTGATGTGGTGCAGCGCCTCGTGCGGATGGTACAGGCCCAGCGGATGCTCCGCCGTGGTGAGGTTATTGCGCAGGACGAGGTCAAGCTCAAACGCATCTTCCCGGCGGCGGGCGATGGGCGTGATGGTGTTGTGCGGAACGCCGTCCGTTTCGGCGAAGATCATGGCGGCTTCGTCCGTATAGCCGCGCCACGCGGCAAGGATTTTATCCGCCAGTGCACACAGCCGGTCAGGGTCTGAGCCGGTCAGGCGCAGCACGGACATGGGCCATTTGACGATCCCGGCACAGACATCCTCGAAGCCCGCAAACGTGACCGGCAGCTCGACCGGCGCTTTTTCCATGGCGAAGGTATAGTGTCCGCCCTGAAAATGGTCGTGGCTCAGGATCGAGCCGCCGACGATGGGCAGATCTGCGTTGGAGCCGAGGAAATAGTGCGGGAACTGCTTCGTAAAATCCAGCAGCCGCCGGAACGTCGCGTCGGAGACGCGCATGGGCGTATGCGCCGCGTTCAGGACGATGCAGTGCTCGTTGTAATAGACATACGGAGAGTATTGCAGGTACCAGTCGCCGCCGTCCAGCTGCAGCGGGATGACGCGGTGGTTCTGCCGGGCCGGATGGTTCATGCGGCCCGCGTAGCCTTCGTTTTCCGCGCACAGAGCACATTTGGGGTAGCCGGACTGCGGCGCGTTTTTGGCAGCAGCGATGGCGCGCGGGTCCTTTTCGGGCTTGGACAGGTTGATGGTGATGTCAAGCGTTCCGTATTCGCAGGTATACGTCCACTTCTTATCCTTCGCGATGCGGTCGCGGCGGATATAGTTGGTATCCTGGCTGAAGCGGTAGAACCAGTCGGTCGCTTCGCGCGGGGAGACTTCATAGAGCGTGCGGAAGCTGGTGCGGACCTCATGCGGTCGGGGCGTGAGAACGCCCATGAGCTTCGTGTCGAACAGATCGCGCGCGGTCTGATTGTCCGGGCACACGCCGCGCGAAACGGCGTCGTCCGTCAAAGTCTGCAAAAGCTCGGCAAGCGGCGCCTCCGCAGGCGCGGCAGCCTCGTCAAAGGAATCAAGCGCAAGCGCTTCCAGCAGCGCGTTGCGGCAGCAGACCACATCGTCCGTCTGGATCAGCCCCGTGCGCACGGCGTATTGGCAGAGCGCGGAAAGATAGGAATCAAGCATGGCAGTACCTCTTTTTTGGTTTGCTTCATTATACATGGGAACCGGCGTGTATGCAAGGGCTGCATACACGCTGCTTTTTATTCCCCGCCATATGCCCGCAGGCGGGATTTGAGCAGGCCGATGGCATAATACATCGTCTCATAGCGCAGATACTGATCCGCGTTCGCGTCCCACAGGACGCGCAGGCGGGGCGCAAATTCGTCGTCGCCGTGCCAGAACTGGACGGCAATGCGAAGCTCCTCGAAAAACGGCAGCGAAAAGCTCACATCCGCGCCCGCCATCGGCGTGCCGCCGAGGCGCAGGCAGGCGCGCTCCAGCAGCTCCGGCCGCCGGTCGTACAGCAGCTCCAGCGCGTCCGCGCGATTCGGCTCCATCAGGCCCCGGTGGACCTGTCCGCCGAAATCCAGCGTCGTTTTCCACGCCCCTGCCGCTCTGCGGCCCGGCTTCGCGTCGCAGAGCAGGTCGAAGATCGTGAGCGTCTCGTCAAACCCGTCCGCCGGGAGCCACGCGCCGGAGTCCCGGCGCGCGATATATCCGTCTGCACGGCTGACGCGGTAGTCCTCACTGAGCAGGCGCAGATATAAAAAATCCCCGTCCGTCCGCAATCCGTGCGCGCGGGCGACCGCGTCCAGATCGTGCGCGCAGAACAGCTTCCGCGCCTGTCCGGCCTGGATCTCGTAGTTATTTTTCCGCTCCATGCGCGCCTCAGCCCTCCCGCAGCGCACGGTAGAGCGCGTCCATACTGTCACAGATGGTTTCGGCTCCCGCGTTGACGAGCACATCCCGGTCGCGGAAGCCCCAGCTGACTGAAATGCAGGGCATGCCCGCGTTCCGGGCCGTGGCCACGTCGACCTCGGAGTCGCCGATGTAGACGGCGCGCAGCGCCTCGGCTCCCAGCTGCCGGACGACCTCGAACACGGCGTCCGGGCAGGGCTTTTTTCGCACGCCGTCCTTCGCGCCCGCGCTTGCGGCCAGAAGTCCCGGGAAATATTGCGCGGAGAGCGTTTTCACGGCATAATCCGGCTTGTTGGACACGACGGCGGACACGACGCCGTCCGCCTGCAGCTGCCGCAGCAGCTCCGAAATGCCGGGATAGGGCGTTGTAAAATCCGCGCAGTGGACGGCGTAATAGGGATTGAACGCCTCGAAGACCGCTTCGATCTGCGCCTCGTCCGTGCCTGCGGGAACGGCGCGCTCGATCAGCTTCCGGATGCCGTTGCCGACAAACGCGCGCACCTCCGGAAGCGTTCTGGGCGCAAAGCCCTGCGTGGAAAGCGCATAATTCAGTCCCTGCCGCAGATCGGCCAGCGTGTCGAGCAGCGTCCCGTCCAGGTCAAAAATTGCAAGCTGATACATGGTCTGATCCTCGCTTTATCTGTATTCGATGCGATTATAAAAGTTGCGGCCTCCGCTTGTCAATGCTATAATACAGCTATTCTGACGAAAAGGGACGAAAAAACATGGAAATTCATCAGATCACCGATTTTAACGCGCCGGAGCTGGATGTTTACGCGCGGCTGACGGAAAACCAGCTGGTGAACCGCGCCGACCCGGAAAACGCGCTGTTCGTGGCCGAAAGCCCGCTGGTCATCGGCCGGGCGCTGGACGCGGGCTGCGCGCCGGTGTCGTTTCTGATGGAGCAGAAGCATATTGAGGGCAAGGGCGCGGCGCTGCTGGCGCGGTGCCCGGACGTGCCGGTCTACGCGGCGGAGCTGGACGTTCTGACGCAGCTGACGGGCTTTCATCTCACGCGCGGGATGCTCTGTGCGATGCGCAGGCCGAAGCTGCGCGACCCGGCAGTGCTGCTGCAGGACGCGTCGCGCGTGGCGGTGCTGGAAAACGTGATGAACCCCACAAACCTCGGCGCGATCTTCCGCTCTGCGGCAGCGCTTGGCATGGACGCGGTGCTGCTGACGAGCGCGGGCAGCGACCCATTATACCGGCGCGCGGTGCGCGTGAGCATGGGCACGGTTTTTCAGGTGCCGTGGGCCTATCTGCCGGAGGGCTGGACAGAGCTTCTGCACACGCTCGGCTTCCGCACGGCGGCCATGGCGCTGCGGGACGATTCCGTCCGGCTGAACGATCCGCGCCTCGCAGCCGAGCGGAAGCTCGCCGTCGTGATGGGCACGGAGGGCGACGGGCTTGCAGACGCGACGATCGCCGCCTGCGACTATACCGTCCGCATCCCCATGCACCACGGCGTCGACTCGCTGAACGTCGCCGCAGCCAGTGCCGTGGCTTTCTATCAGTTGGGAAAACCCGCGGAATAACGCCGTTGACACACATAAACAGGCATGGTATCCTGAGATTACAAACAGAACCAAAGGAGGCAGTACGCATGGAAAAGAAGCTTGATCTGGAAGACACGGTGCGGGCCGTGACGGAGCAGCCCTGGGCGCGCATCCGTGCGTTCATGAAGCCGGTAATACCGACGCTTGCCGCGGTGCTGATCGCCGCGCTTGCGGCGGGGTGTACCATGATGGACAGCGTTCCGCAGGAAACGCCTGCCTCGGAGGTCGAACCGCCGGAGGCGCTTATCGCGGCGCGGGTCGAAGACGCGGAACCAGCGGACGAACAGCTGAAGACGCCCGTGGAGCACGCGGGCGCATCGGTTCTTTCGGACAGCGAGCAAGCCGCGTTCTGCGCCTATCTGCTGGACAAGTTTGATGAGCTGGAGGTGCGCGGCGCATTCGACGCAGAATCGCGCTGGACAGCCGAGCGGCTGAGCGATACGGTGGCATGCCTGACCATCTATCGCCCCGACGCGCAGGATGAGGTCTTGGACGAGCTGATCTATCACAGAGAGACAGGACTTGTCAGCGACACGCGGTTCCGCTGCTATCAGGCATCTGTCGGAGACGACGCGCCGGAGGATGTCAGAACATACACGTACAATGCGCTGCTCAGCAGCGTCTATCAGAAGATCCCCTTCGAGTGCTTTGCGAACTATCTGGACGGGCATTACCGCGAGCTTTCCCCTCTCGGGCTGTGGAGCTATGACACGGTCTGGTCGGTCTCCATGACAGAGCATGAGATGCGGCTGACGATCTCCGGGTTGCCGGACGGTGGAAGCGAGGCGTTTACGCTGGATCTGGACACCATGCTGGTGCGCCGGGAGGAGACAGACGCGCAGCGCGCGGTCTTTGCGCAGTGGTTCGATTTTGCTGTCCAATGGCGACTGGACAAGCTGCCGGTTTTCTGGTCTGACGAGACGGCGGAAGATGAAAATCATGGCCTGCCGGACGGCGCTTCGGCGTATCTCACATGGCTGTACGCGGTCAATCAGGAGACGCTGGACGCAGAAGGCTTGATCGAGCCAGACTGGGCCTATGCCAATATCTCGAAGTATTTCCCCATCCGGCGGCTGAGTTTTGACGATCTGCCGGACGTCTGGGAATTTAAAGACGGCGGTTATTCTCTGAGCCATGCCGATGCCGGGCAGAAGCCGCTCGTGCGGCTCGATTCGCTGGAAGCAGACGTTCTGGACGGCAAGACGGTTTACACGATGCAGCTGACGTTTTTGGCGACAGAGCACCCGGTCGGGGATGCGGAATGGGAGACGCTTCGCGCACAGATCCTGTCCGGCGACGAAACCGGGCTTCTGGAATCGCACATCGACACGTACCGCTTCCGGTTCTCCGGCGGAGAACCGTATTTTCTGGAGCACAATGAGCTTATGATCTGTAGATAAGGAACAGGCACGGCCTTTTGGGGGCTGTGCCTGTTTTGTGCGTTATACTGAGAAATATTGGAGATCCGCTTGTAGGGGCCGATGCCGGTCACAGCCGTTCGCGACGAAGGAGCGTTACGGATGTGGGGCTGCCGCTTGCCGGTACACATCGGCCCAGCAGGTCGCACCGTTTTTTATGAAAAACTCCGGCAAATTCGCGACTTCCCAATGGGCCGACAGAGTCGTCGGCCCCTACAACGACCCTCGCTCTCCCCCTGTAGGGGCGGACGCCTCTTGTCCACCCGCAGGATGTACCGATTTTACGGGAATCTTCGACGAATTCGTAACTTCCCAGCGGGCCGATGTGGGCATCGGCCCCTACAGAGACTGCGCGTATCCCGGACTGCTTTGTAAAAATGGCTGCCATTGTTCTGCCCAAACCCTTCCTCGGAGGTATCCATGCAAAAGAAACTCACGCTGATCCTGATTTTGATTCTGGTGCTGGCGCAGCTGTGCGCCTGCGGCAAGCCGCAGGCAGAACCCTCGCCGGCAGCAGAATCCGAAGCAGCAGCTCCGGCAGAGCTTCCGGAGGAAGAGGCTCCGGACGAACCGGACGAGCCAGCGGGCCGCACGCCGGATCGGGTGCTGACCTCCACAAAGTATACCGCCGAGGTCTATATTGAAACCACCCAGTACGGGCAGTATCAGATCGAGAGCCGGGAATACGCCGTCTCCGACGGCGTCAGCGCGGCCGGTCTTCGCGCCACGGGCAGGGGCAGCTATATCCGCTTTTTCGACCAGACTGTCACAGAGGCAGGCACGGTCTGGTATTATGACAAGAGCGCCGGGGACTGGCGCTCGCAGGCGCTGGGGGACGGGCTGTATGCCTCGCCGGTCGTCGTCGTGGAGCTGGCCTCCGGACTGACGTATTTTCTCGCGCTGCCGCGCACGTTTGCCCTGCGCGAAAACGGCTCACGGGAGTATTTTCCGGAGCAGGACGGCATTCTGCGCACCACGAAGCTGCGTGACGGCGGCGTCCGCATCACGATGGACGGCTACGGCCTTGCGCCCGACTGCGTAACGGACGCACTGATCCTGACCGCGCCGTCCGGGCTGGACTGGAGCGCGGACAACTGCGCAACAGCGTGGGTCAACTATGTGAAAAACGGCGATTCGCACTGGTGCTTCGACGGCTATTTCCGCAAATCGCCCTCCAATTATATCCCGTCCGGCGAGAATTATTATTACTGCTGCGCCGCGTCCTACTGCATCCGCGGCTATCTTGGCCTGATGCCGCGCTGCAAGGCAGCGCCCGCGCTCGTCATCCTCTCGCTCGATACCATGTCGCAGCGGCAGAACCAGTACGGCTATGTGCCCACCACACCCGGCAGCGAATGGCTCCAGGGCGATTACGGCATCGGGCCGGGCTTTTATGACACCCGGTTCAATACCGACCTGCTTGAACTTTACATCTCGGCCACCCGCAGACTCGGCAAGGGGATGTTCGAGGAGACGATGAACCGCTATCTTGCCTTTTTCAGCCAGGTTGCCGACACGAGCCACATCCCCACGGAAACCGGCGGCTGGCTGATCCCCGATTACTGGCACCCGGACGAAATTACCGCCCCGCACACCTCGCTCAACCATCAGGCGTCGGAGTGTCTGGCGCTGTACCACGCAGCAGATCTGCTGAACCGGAAGGATCTGCGCGCGCTGGCCGACCGGATGCTGCTGGCCATTGTGGACACCGGCTCCGGCTGGGTCATGCCGAACCACAATCTCTATTACAGCATCAAGCCCGACGGCACGTATGTCGAGGGCGATTATCCGTACCTGACGTACAACGATCTGTATGACCTGCGCAAGTATCTGAGCAGCTCAGAGCGGCCGGAGCTTGAGACGCTGACGTATCTGATGGGTGAAAAGCTCCAATGGATGCAGAATACCGGCGTGACCGGTTATGAAAAAGGCTGAAACCCGTTTTTTTACTTGTACTTTCCCGGCAAATCGGTTAGAATGAATTGAATATCCCAGAAGGAGGAATCTTGATGATCCGTATGAATACAGACGCCGGCCAGATCACGGTCGACAGCGCTGTCTATACCAACATCGCGGGCTTTGCGGCGACCAACTGCTTTGGCGTCAAGGGCATGGCCGTGCGATCCATGACGGACGGGCTGGTCCATCTGCTGCGCAAGGAGGCAATGGGCAAGGGTGTCAAGGTCACGTTCAGCCCCGATAATTCCATATCCATCGACCTGCACATCATGGTCGACAAAAGCGTCAATCTCAGCGCAATCGCGTCCTCCATCATCAGCGAGGTCCGCTATTTCGTCACCAAGTCCACGGGCACCGAGGTGCGTGCCGTGAACGTATTCGTCGACTCCATTTCCGTCGACTGATATCGATTTCAATTCACGCGCGCATACAGGGCGCTCACGGAGGTAAACCATGATCAAAACCATTGACGGCGCGGCGTTCAGCCGGATGATGCTCTCCGCCGCTGCCGAGATCGACCTGAACAAGCAGAAGGTCAACGAGCTGAACGTCTTCCCCGTCCCGGACGGAGACACCGGCACGAATATGAGCATGACGCTCTCTGCCGCCAGCACAGAGCTGCGCAAGGCGGACGGCATTACACTCACCAAGGCCGCCGACAAGACGGCCTCCGCGCTCCTGCGCGGCGCAAGAGGCAACTCGGGCGTGATCCTGTCCCTGCTGTTCCGCGGCTTTTCCAAGTCTCTCAAGGGCAAGCTCGAGGCCGACGGCAAGGATTTTGCCGCCGCACTCACTGCGGGCGTGGAGGCCGCGTATAAGGCGGTCATGAAGCCCGCCGAGGGCACGATCCTGACCGTCTCCCGCCTCACGGCAGACGCCGCGCGCGATCTGGCCGTGGAAAACAACGAGATCGAGTATGTGCTGCAGCACTGCCTCGACACGGCGCACGCCGCGCTGGACAACACCGTCAACCAGAATCCGGTTCTCAAAAAGGCCGGCGTCGTCGACGCGGGCGGCATGGGCTTCTGCCTCATTCTGCGCGGGATGCTCGAAAGCCTGCGCGGCAACGACATCGTCTGCGAGGATACCGGCGCGGTAAACGAAGAGGCCGATTTCGGCATTTTCGACTCCGAGGATATCACCTTCGCCTTCGACACGGTCTTCATCGTGCGCAAGCGCGAGGATATCACCTCGCTCGACCCGCTGCGCGAATATCTCGGCAGCATCGGCGACAGTCTCGTCATCGGCGAGGATGACGAGGCGTTCAAGGTCCACGTACATACGAACATTCCGGGCGACGCGCTGAGCGAGGCCCAGAAGTATGGTACGCTGGAACTTGCAAAGATCGAGAACATGCGCTTGCAGCACGATGATCTGACCGCCGGCCGCAAGGCCCGGTCGACCGACGATCTGGAGGCCGTGGAAAAGGAGCTGGAAAACCAGCCCGCGAAGCAGGAAGCTCCGGCGGAGCCTGAAAAGCGCTACGGCAGCGTCGCCGTGTGCGCGGGTGCGGGTCTGGCAGGCGTGTTCCGCGATCTCGGCGTCGACGAGATCATTGAGGGCGGCCAGACGATGAACCCCTCGACGGAGGATATTCTGCACGCGATTGAAAAAACGCCTGCGGAGATCGTCTTTGTCCTGCCCAACAACAAGAACATCATCATGGCCGCGCAGGCGGCGGCGGAACTGGCTTCGCGCGAAGTCGTGGTTATCCCGACCAAGACCGTCCCGCAGGGCATCAGCGCCATGCTCTCGTTCGACGCAGCAATGGAGCCGAGCGAAAACGAAGCGGCCATGACCGACTGCCTCTCCGGCGTCATGACCATGCAGATCACCTATGCCGCACGCGATTCGGACTTTGACGGCTTTGATATTCACGCGGGCGACTATCTCGGGTTGTGCGATGGCGCGCTGGCCGGTACGACGCGCGAGATCACCACGCTTCTTGCCTCTCTTGCGGACAAGGCTGCGGAGGCCGGCAAGGAATTCATCAACATCTTCTATGGCGCGGACATTCAGGAACCCGACGCGGAAGCAGCGCTGGAACTGTTCCGGCAGCACGCCCCCGACGCGGAGGTCAACCTTGTCTCCGGCGGCCAGCCGATCTATTATTACCTCATTTCCGCAGAATAACTTCCTCCACCCATATGTGCATGAACAGCCCCATTCGACCGGAATGGGGCTGTTTTATGTATCCGTCGAGGCCAAACCCAAGCCGCAAACCAGCAAAGCGTTTGCGGTTTGGAAAGGAGGAAACGGACGCAGAGGATAAGAGACTTCGCGCATAGCGCGGGGGCTCGTTCCGTCGAGGCCGTTTCCGACGCGTCTCCGGCGGCCCCATCTTTTCCGCCTTGCCGGAAAAGATGGGGGAGAAAAGGGGCGCTGGGACGCGTTTGGTGCGTCCTGCGGGTACAGTTCAGGCAGGAACCTGTTTTTATAGTCGTTACGAACACACCAAGTCACCTCACGGGCGCTTTGGTACGCGCCGCCTGTTACGATACACCAAATTTGATAGCAGCTGCCTTTGAATAATTGCAGTAAAAACGCCTTGCATTCGAAATTCGTGCTGCCCCGCAAAAAGTCACGGATTCAGCGAAAAATTTCTGCTTCTCGCCGCTATTGGACGCGGCTGTGTTAAAGGCTTCATCCATTCAGCGGAAAAATCATGTTTTTTCGTTTCTGCTTGCTTTTTCCGACGGAATCCGCTATGATGGGGAAACAGGAACTTCCTGAGACTGATTGTTTCCCGAAACCTGCATATGCTACACGCAGGGAGGATCGCGCTATGACGCTTTCGTCTGAACAATTTCACACACTTTACGATGGAGCAGCGCAGCCGGTCATCCTTGTGCGGGACGGCGCCGTCGCGGAGCTGAACTGCCACGCGCAGGAGCTTTTTGCCGTGGGAACGGCGCTCCGCGCCTATTTACCGCAGGACGCGGCACTGCCGGAAATGCTGTACGCACGCCCGGCCGTGCTGCCCGTGATGGCCGGCGGCGTCTGCGTCAGCGCCAATACGCAGCCGCTGGACGATGCGCTGCTGCTGTTCCTGCCGCCGCAGGATACGCGCGACGAACTTGCCGCGTTCTGCCGCGCCGCGCAGTCGATCTCTGCGCCGCTGACGACGCTGCTGTCCGTATCCGGAACACTTTTCCCGCTTCTTTCCGAAGCAGAGGATCCGGCTGTGCAGCAGAATCTGGCCGTGCTCAACCGCGCCTGCTATCAGCTGCTGCGGGCATCGGAGAATCTGACCGATCTGAGCTATGTGCAGCACGGGCGGCTGCCGCTGTCGCTGGAAAAGACCGACCTGACCGATTTTCTGGACGGTCTGGCCCAGCGCGCGGACGAGCTGTGCCGGCAAATGGGGCTGGCGTTGGAGGCTGATCTGCCGCAGGCTCCCATTTTCGTCTGGATCGACCGCCGACAGGTGCGCCGTGCGCTGCTGGCGCTGCTGTCCAACGCAGTCAAGTTCTCTGCGCCGGGAGGCACGCTGCATCTGACGCTCACGCGGCACGGCAGGCGCGCCGTGATCCGTCTGTCCGACAGCGGCGAGGGCATGGACGCGGAGATCCTATGCAGCGCGTTCCACCGCTACGCAAGGCCGGAGACACCGGAGGATTCGCGCTTCGGCGCGGGCTTCAGCCTGCCTGTCGTGCAGGCGATCATGCAGGCGCACGGCGGCTCGATCCTGCTGCAGTCGCAGCGGGGCGCTGGCACGGACGCGCTGCTGACGCTGCCGGCCGGAGGGCCGACAGACCGGACGCTGCTCAAATCGCCGCGTATCTCGGTTGACCGCAGCGGCGGCTTCGTCCCGGAGCTTGTGGAGCTTTCCGACGTTCTCCCGCCGCAGGTATTCGATGTGCGGAACTTCCTGTAAGACAAAAGCGGAACAAACGCACGCAGTCCCTGCGGCTCACCGCAAAATCGTCAGAGGGCGCTGACCGTTTACCGGCAGCGCCCTCCTGTTGTATAGAATGCCATGCTTTTCTTTTGCCAATGGCACAGCATAAGCCATTGATTGACATTTTTCGACCGGTCTGGTAAAATAGGTATGGTTCTTTTTGAACCCCAAGGGCGCCAAAACAGCGACGGGCGGTTTTCCCCGGAATCCTCTGTAAAGGGGGTGTTCCGATGCCGATCACTTTGACTTTCCATATCTTTGGATTGACTATTACGATCCGCATTAACGGGCGAAACCGCCACTCTGGCAAGTGACGGTTTCGAAACGCTATATGTGTTTTCTTTGACTAGCACTTAACCGGGGACAACCGCTTGTCGAGGCGCCCTTGGTTATTTTTATTATAGCAGGTTCTTGCGGTTTGTCAAGTGTGCAGAAGAGGGGGCCCCTTGCGGGGCCCCCTCTTTGCTTTGGGGTTTCAGAGAGGAAATCTCAAATTAGTACGGAATGGTCTTGTCGAGGACGTAGATCACCGCGTACGGAGCATTATCCTTGCTGGAAACCTTGGAGTAGATGATGTAGTCGCCCGCAGCGATGCAGGAAGCATCAGCCTTGACAACAGTGCCGTCAGCCAGAACGTTGTAGATCACAACGTCGGTCAGGCCGATGGTCTGCGTGTAGCCGTCAGCACCCTTGACCTTGATCGCGGTCGCATCGTTGCTGTAGGACTCAACAGCTTCGCCCATCCAGTTGCTTGCGTTCTGGTCGATCATGTAGACCTCAGAGTAGGTCACGCCATTGGCATCGACCTGCGTCTTGAAGGTGTACAGGCCCGGACGCAGCGCTACGCCGTTGGCATCAACGCCAGTCACGATGGTTTCGTGCTTGACATTGACCGTGACAGGCTCACCGTCGACGTAGACAGTGATGAGGTCATAGCCATTTGCCCAGTTGAACGGCGTCCACTTCAGGACCCAACCAGTGACATTGTCAGCCGCGAAGACTGCCTTGCCGATGTAGACGATGTCAGCGAAGCCGTCGCCGTCGTTATCGAGATAGTCAACGTAGGAGGCAGTCAGTGCGGGCAGAGCGGTGTAGCCGGTGTAGGACGTGACAGCGCCGCCAGCGCTCTTGACCACGAACTTGGTGGACTCGGACAGGGAGAGATCGTTGCCGCTGTATACCTTATCGTTGGTCTTCATCATGGCTACGCCATTCAGGGAAGAAACCTTGATGAATGCCAGCTTTGCAGTGTGGACGAAGGAGCCTTCCAGACGGCCGAATGCATGGCCGTAAGTGACGTTATTGGCAACATCAGCTGCGGTGGATGCAGCAACTGTGGTAGCCGTAGTCGCATCACCGACCCAAGTCAGGGTGTAAACGTCCTTGTCGTTCTTGGTGTAGGAGTACAGCGCGTTGGTCAGCTTCGAATCGTTGTGCGAGGCAACCATGTAAACGAAGTTGTCATACGGATAGCTGTCGTTGCTGTAATAACCAATATTGTCGTAGCCGTCCTTGGCAGAAGCGAAGGAGCCGGCGATCGCAACAGTCGCACCCTCGATGGCCTTGCCGTCCAGATCGAACATGTCGGCCTTCAGCGCGAACTTGCCGTTCTCATGGACGCCGTAGATACGGTCGAGAACCACATAGCTCTTGGCATCGGTGTTCGCAACACGGCCGATGACGTTGCCGTAGGTGTCGAGGTAGAACGTGAAGACCTTGCCATTGTTCGCAATGTTCATGGCTTTATCCTTGCCAAGAACGAAGCGGCAGTTGGTGGGATACTTGGTGCCGTCGATGGAAACAGTTTCCGGATAGTTTGCATCGGAAGCACCGGTCAGAGCGCCAGTCTTGGCCTCAGCAACAGCGACAATACCAACATTGCCGTTGACATAGTCAGAGTTGTCAAGGTTGACAGTCTCGCTCTTCTTCAGGGAGACCTGAACCAGAACCTTGGTGCCGACAGTGTAGTTCATGTCGGTGGTGGTCATAGCCGTAGTCGTTCTCTCAATGTACTGCGGCTCATCATTCACCATTTCCTGCCAGAACTTGAGTTCCGCAGTCTCGCCGGTGGCGTGGCTGTACTTGTTGTTCTTGTTGAGCTTGGTGATCTCGCCGAGGAAGGTGTGGATGGTGGTGATGACCCAGCCGTCTTCGGTCTTGAAGACCTGCGTCAGATCGCCCTGGCCGCCGAAGACCGGAGACTTCCAGCCATATGCAGCTTCCCACCAAGTCTGGCATTCCTTGGCCTTGTCATGCTGAAGCTCCATGTAAATTCTGTCATTGACATCAACATACTTGTAGCCGTCGACTGCGTAGTAGTTCAGAGCGGTGCCGGCATCGGCGAACATCTGGCCGGTCGTGGTAGCGCCGGCATCGGTGGGCGCTGCGCCCTTGCGGTAGCCATTCAGAACAACCGGCTTGTCAGAGGTCTCGGGAACCTTCATGTCGTTCTTCAGGATGTCGCACATGGTAACAGCGGTGGTGTAGCTGTTGACCGGCGCGTCCATGTAGAACTTGCTCCAAGTGCCATAGCTCCACTTGTAGCCCGGACGGCGGAATGCGTCAGTGGTACGGGTGATGCCGACGCCCATCTTGGCGGCGAGCAGAACACCGGTGGACACAACGGACTCGTTGGCGACGAACGCCTTGGTGAGGAAGTTTCCAGCCGCAACCGTGGGATTGTAGCCCATGATGTTCTGGCCATACTCGACAAGGCTCGTGGTCAGCGCGTTGTAGAGGATCTGAGCAGCTTCGCCGCGCTTGATGTTCTCGATGGCTTTCCAGCCAGTGGGGAGACCAGCAAGCAGGCCAAGCTCGTTGGCGCGGTTCAGGACGTTGATGTCCCAGCCGGTGCCGGTGTAGCCTTCCTTGGCGGTGTCGAAGTTCAGGGTGGTGAGCATCAGCTTCAGCCACTGCACGCCGGTCAGTCTGCGCTCGGGAGCGTAGGTGGTCTTGGTCATGCCGTCAGCCAGACCAGTGATGCGGCAGTAGTTGATGAAGGGCAGCGCCCAGGAGTTGTTGCAGTCAACGAACGGGTTCTGTGCGTTGCTGTACAGGCTGGAGATAGCATCCTGACCCTTGATCTTGCCGTTGGTAGCCGCGTTGTGGACGATCGCCACGATCTTGGCTGCCTGAGCACGGGTGAAGTAGCCATCCGGCTGGAAGTTGTACGTCTCACCATTCTTGAAACCATCAAGAATGTTGAGGTTGGACAGGACATCAATTGCTTCGGCGTAATCGCTGTCAGCCTTGATATCCGCGTAGTCCTTTGCGCTGGCGACGGCGACGGTGCCCATGATCATGACAACGGCCAGAACCAGCGCGAGAACCTTTTTCAGATTCTTCATTTGGATTTCCTCCTGTTTAAATTTTACACATCGGAGCAAAGCCCCCTGTGTAATTTGTATCTGCATCTTACCGCACTGCCCCCGTTTCGTCAAGCATTTCGGGGGGTTTGTAATTTAACTGTAACATTGCGCGTAACATAACGAAGCAGGAAATCCATATATGGTAGGTGTAAAGAAGGGGAGGCACAAGAAGGCGTCCGCTTACCGGGACTGCTGCTCTCCCGCCTCCGTCGAAAGCTCGTTGAAGGCCGCCGTGTCGAACGTGACGATCAGATGATACGTCTTTTTTCCGTCCTGCAGCTGCGCTTCGATCTGCCGACGCAGCTGCTCGGCGGTTTGTGCATCCTCCGGCGGGAGCACCATGTCGAAAATGACGTTCACATGATGCGACCCGGAGACCATGCGGAAATCGTGAAGGGACAGGCGCGGGTCGAGCCCGTGCATGATCTGCAGAACGCGCGTGCGCACGGCGGCGACCTCCGGGTCGTCGGTGACGATGGGGTCATAGTGGATAACGAGGTCGACGTGCAGTTCTTTTTTTGCCTGCCGCTCGATCTCGTCCAGAATCTCATGGGCAATAAGCGGGTCGATGCGGTGGTCGATCTCGGCATGGACGCTGGCAAAGCGGCGGCCCGGCCCGTAATCATGCACCATGAGATCGTGGAAGCCGAGAATGTCCACATGCGAGGTCATAAGATACGCGATGGCGCGCACAAGCGCTTCATCCGGCTTCGCGCCCAGCAGCGGGTCGACGGTGTCCTTCACTACGCCGACACCCGACCACAGAATAAACAGCGCCACCAGAAGCCCAGCCCAGCCGTCGATCATCAGCCCCGTCAGCCGCCCGATCACGCAGGCAAGCAGCACCGCGCCGGTCGAGATCACGTCGCTGCGGCTGTCGGCCGCGGCGGCGGTCAGCGCGGCAGAGCTGATCTTCCTGCCGAGCTTCCGGTCAAACAGCGCCATCCAGAGCTTCAGCAGGATCGAGCCTGTCAGCACGGCGGCGGTCAGGACGGAAAACTCCACGGCCTCCGGGTGCAGGATCTTCTGAACCGAGCTTTTGACCAGCTCCACGCCGATCACAAGGATCATCACGGCCACGGCAAGGCCGGACAGGTATTCCATCCGCGCGTGGCCATAGGGGTGCTTCTCGTCGGCAGGCCGGGCCGCCAGCCGGAAGCCCAGCAGCGTCACGAGAGAGCTTGACGCGTCGGAGAGGTTGTTAACAGCGTCCGCCGTGATGGACACGCTGCCGCAGAGCGTCCCAGCCAGAAGCTTGCCCGCAAACAGCAGCACATTGCAGATGATGCCCACGATCCCGGCAAGATTGCCGTATTTTTCGCGCACGGCGGGGTCGGCGGTATTCTGATAATCCGGAATAAAGCGCCTCAGCAGGAAATTTGTCATAGCGTCCGCCTCTTTCAAAGTGTTTAAGGTTTATTATACCGCGCATTCCGGACGGAAGCAAGCGAAAAAACGCCCTCTTTTTTCCGGGAAGGGGATTGGAAACGCGGCGAAAATATGATATGATTAAAAAAATTGCGATTTTCGCCAGAACATTGAATGAGGAAGCGATCTCTATGGAACAGAACTTGACTTTTGCCGACCTTGGCCTGTCGGAGGAGATTTTGCAGGCGCTGGAGAAGAAGGGCTACGGATACCCGACCCGCATCCAGGCCGAGGCCATCCCGGAATTCATGCAGTGGAAGGACGTCATTGCCAAGGCCCCGACCGGCACGGGCAAGACGTTCGCCTTCGGCATCCCCATGATCGAGCATATCGACGCGGAAAGCGAGGACTTACAGGGTCTGATCCTCGCCCCGACGCGTGAGCTTGCCATCCAGATCTGCGACGAGCTGCGCGGGCTGCTTACCTATTATAAAAATATCCGCGTGGCCGTGGTCTACGGCGGCGCGAAGATCGAGGGGCAGATCAAGCAGCTGAAGAATCATCCGCAGATCGTCGTGGCCACGCCGGGACGGCTGATGGACCACTATAAGCGCCATACGCTCTCGTTTGACAAGGTGCAGACCGTCGTGCTGGACGAGGCCGACCGGATGCTCGACATGGGCTTCTTCGACGACGTGACGAAGATCATCGAGAAGGTCAAGAACCGCCGCAATCTCGGTCTGTTCTCCGCGACCATCTCACAGGAGGTCATGACCGTCTCGTGGATGTACCAGCGCGACGAGGTGGAGATCACCGTCCCCGCCGATACGGACAACCGCCCGGACATCACGCAGTATTCCATCACCTGCCCGCCGCTCGAGAAGATCGAGATGACGAGCAGACTCATCCGCACGCTCCGGCTGGAGCGCACCATCGTCTTCTGCAATACGAAGGTCATGTGCCAGCGCCTGCGCGACGATCTGGTCCGCATGGGCCTCGATGCCGACTGCATCCACGGCGATATCCCGCAGCAGAAGCGCGAGAAGACCATGCGCACGTTCAAGGACGGCAAGCTCCCCATCCTGATCGCGACAGACGTCGCCTCGCGCGGCATCGACGTCGACGATGTGGACTGCGTCATCAACTACGACGTGCCGGAGGAGAACGAGTATTATATCCACCGCATCGGCCGCACGGGCCGTGCCCGGAAAAAGGGCATCGCCGTGTCCATCCTCGGCACGTTCCCGGAGCAGGCGAAGCTGGCGGAGATCGCGAAATATTCCCACTATGCCATTCAGCCCGTGAAATTCGCGGAGGACGGCTCCCTCGTCGAGGAGGAGCCGCCGAAGCCCAAAAAGGCGCCGCCGCGCCGCCGCTTCCGTTGACGGCGGCGGAAACCGGCCTGCTGCTTCTGTGCTGCGCGCTGCCGGAGGCGGAGGACAGGCCGCTGACCATGGCGCAGTTTCAGGAACTTGCCAAGCGGGCGCGCGCCCTCGGCCCCGGCGGAGAAAACCCGCTGCGGGAGCTGACGGAGCGCGATCTGGAACGGCTCGGCTATTCGCAGGAGCAGTGCGGGCGCATCGTGCGGCTGTTGTCGCGCGAAACACAGCTGGAGCGCTATCTGCGCGCGGCAGAGCGGAACGGGATCGTGCCCATCACGCGCTTGTCGCCGCGTTACCCCGCACGCCTGCGGCAGACGCTCGGCCAGCGCTGCCCGGCGGTGCTGTTCGCGAAGGGGGATGAAACACCGCTTTCCATGCGCTGCATTTCCGTCGTCGGCTCGCGGGAGCTGACGGAGGGCGGACGCGCGTTCGCGGAGGCCGCCGGGCGGCTCATTGCGCGTTCTGGGTACGCACTCTGTTCCGGCGGAGCGATGGGTGCGGACCGCGCGGCGCAGGAGGCCTGTTTGACGGCGGGCGGCTCCGCCGTGGTTTTCCCGGCCGGGCGGCTTCTGGACTGCCCGGCGCAGGCGCACGTTTTATATCTGGCCGAGCAGGGCTATGATCTGCCGTTTTCCGCACAGCGGGCGCTGTCGCGGAACCATTTTATCCACGCCATGGGCGAAAAAACGCTCGTCGCGCAGTGCCGCGCCGGAGCAGGCGGCACGTGGGATGGGACGACGGAGAATTTAAGGCGCGGCTGGAGCCCGGTGTTTGTAAGCGACGACGGCTCCGAGGGCGCGCAGGCTTTGATCGCGCGCGGTGCAGTCCCGGTGCGGACGCTGTCCGGACTGGATGATCTGCAGCCCGCGCAGCTGCAGTTTTGAGGTTCTATGCGATATTATTACGGACAACTTTCCCGGCCGCTGCAGGGCGTGTATGACGCGCTTCTGGGCGGCTTTCGCGCGCTTGCGCCCGGCATCCGCATTCCGATGCTGGATGAAAAGCAGCTTGCGGACGTGTATCTGCGGCTGAAGCTCGACGAGCCGCTGCTCTTTTACGTCACCGGCTACCGCTGCCGGTGGATGACCGGCGCGGCGCATATGGAGCTTCTGCCGGAGTATCTGTTTGACAAAGCAAAAATTCGCACGCACCAGCAGGCGGTCAGTGCACGTCTGGCCCGGCTGACGAAGCCGCTCGAAGGGAAGACGGAGGCGGAAAAAGAGCTTGCCGTGCACGATTTCATTCTGGAAAACGTGCGCTACGACAAGCTCAAAAAGCCGTATTCTCATGAAATTCTCGGCCCCATGACGCAGGGCGTCGGCGTGTGCGAGGGCATCGCGAAGACCGTCAAGGCACTGTGCGACCAGCTCGGCCTGTGGTGCATCGTCGCGCTCAGCGAGGCGGACCCCGCGCGCGGGATCAAATACCGCCACACATGGAATGTCGTGCGCGTCGGCGGGCAGTATTACCACCTCGACGCGACGTTTGACAACTCGCTCCAGCGGGGCGAAAAGCGGTACGATTATTATAACCTCGACGACGGCAGGCTCTTCCGCGACCACGAACGGCTCGTCCTGCCCGTCCCCGCCTGCACGGATGGGAAGGGCTTTTACTATCGAAGCGTCTCGTTCACAAAGCCGGAGGAGCTGGAAAAGCGGCTTGCGCAGGCACTGCGCAAAAAGCGGACATCGTTCGTGTTCCACTGGCGCGGCGGCGGCCTGAACCGGGACACCCTGCAGCAGCTGCTGGCGCTTGCCGGGCGGCTTGCAGCCGAACGCGGAAAACGCGCGTCCTGCTCGGTCAATTTCCCGCAGGCCGTCATCCAGCTCGAATTCTCCGAAGCCCCGCAGGAAAGCATCACCATCCAGCAGGCAAATGAGGCGGAGGCCCCTGTCAACGAAGCTGATTGAGCGCGCACCGGGCGCGGCCAATGGCCGCGCCCCCGGGTTTTATCCTTCAAATTCAGTTTCCTTGCACATCAGCCCTTGATGGCGCCGCCGGTCACGCCGGCAATGATCTTGTCAGACAGGAATACATACAGCAGGAACGTGGGCGCAAACACAATCACCACGGCCGCAAACATTCCGCCGTAATCGTTGGTGTACTGCATGCCCTTCACCATGTTGTACAGGCCCACCGCAATGGGGCGCACCCGCGCCTTGCTGGCGAACAGCATGGACATGAAGAACTCGTTCCAGATGGTGATAAAGTTGAAGATGGTCACCGTGATAATGCCGGGCTGTGCCAGGGGGAACATGATCTTCCAAAAGGTCTTGGTGGGGGTGCAGCCGTCAATGGCGGCCGCCTCCTCAAAGGTAAACGACAGGTTTTGGAAGAACGACAGCAGGAAGAAGATTGCGAAGGGCACGTTCATGGCAATGTACAAAAAGATGATCAGGCCCCGGGTGTTGGTAAGGCTCAGCTGGGTAATCACCGAGAACAGCGGCATAACGATCATGATGACCGGAATGCCCAGCGCCGTGGCAAACATATTCTGCAGCAGCATGTTGCCCTTGAAGCGGAAGCGGGACAGCGCGTAGGCCGCAGGGGCCGACACCAGCACAATAAGGGTGCAGGAGATCGCGGTGTAAATGAGGGAGTTCACAAAGAACCCGCTCACCTTCTGCGATTTCCAGGCGTTGGTGTAGTTCTCCCAATGGAAGCCGGAAGCAAACTTAAACAGCTCGCCGCCCAATATCTCGCGGCTGGTCGAAAGCGAGGCCAGCATCACCCAGCCCACCAGCAGCACAGTGAACACCAGCCAGATGATGCACAGCAGATACCCAGGCAGCAGGGGCAGCTCCTTTTTCAGCTTAAAAGGCTCGCGGATCTTCTTTTCTTTTGTTTTGGCCATTGTCTGCTCCCCCCTTTACAGTTCCACATCGTCGTTCTTGACGATGAAGTTGGTCAAAGCGAATACCAGCACCACCACAATGGCCATCATCACGCCGATGGCCGCGCCAATGCCGGAATTGCGCACCGCCTGCGAGGCGTTGGACGAACCGAACACAAGCTCATACATGTAGTTCAGCGGCATGACCGTCTGTGTGGAAAGGTTCACCGGGTCGAACACCTGGCCCCAGATAAAGAACCCCACGCTGGACACAGTCCACATCACAAGGTTTGTGCGGATGGCGCCCCGCAGCAGCGGCAGGGTGATAAAGCGGAACTTCTGGAACACGTTGGCGCCCTCAATGGTGGCGGCCTCGTAGTAATCGTTTCCGATCCGCTCAATGCCGCTCATAAAGATCAGCATATGATAGCCCACCATGCCAAAGCAATAAGCCAGCAGCATGCTCCAGAATTTATGGGTGGGGTCGGTCCACAGCACATTGTCCACGCCGAACCAGCCCAGAATGGTGTTCAAAAGGCCGTAGTCCTCCTTGCTGAGGGCGTAATACAGCCACATGGTACCCATGGCCACCGCCGACACAAGGTTCGGTAAGTAGATCACGCTGCGGAAAAAGCTCTTGCCCCGCAGGCCGCTGGTCAGCACCACCGCGTACACCAGCGCCAGCAGCATCACCGCCACACCGCCGATCAGCCACAGCTTGCCCAGGTTGAGCATGGCCGATTTGAACAGGGTGTCGTTAAAAGAATCGATGTAGTTGGTCACACCGTTGAAGCTCCATGTGGAGACCGGGTCCGTCACGCCTTCCACCTTGAAAAAGCTCATCACGATGGTGCGGATCGACGGGTACAGGAACACGATCAGATACAGCAGCACTGCGGGGGTGAGAAACATTACCAGCATTGGTTTGTTCCGGTTGCGCAGCGGGCTGCCAGACTTTTTCTCTTTTTGCTTTGCCATAGCACACGGCCTCCATTCGTTTTTTCCAACAGAACCACCGCCGTTCACGCGCGGCGGCCGCTCATATAAAAGCAGGGCGGCGGCATTGCCGCCGCCCTGCTGTGTGCCGGGTTGGGAAATTACTCAGGCGCTCTTCTGGGTCTTGCCGAACGCATCGGCAAAGCCCTTGGCGTCCAGCTTGCCGCTGATCATCATGGCCATGTTGGTCTTGATGGCAGCGTTTACGTTGGCGTCGTTCTCCATATCCACAGCCCAGGAAAGGCGCTGGGTGGTGTTGTCGATGCAGGCCTTGGCGTCAGCCAGGGCAGCGGGCCAGGTGGCGTCGTTGGCCATGGGCACGCCCATGCTGTCGTCGGCCAGCTTCTGGTCCCATTCACCGCTGGTCAGCCACTGGATCAGGGCAAACGCGGCGTTGGGGTATTTGGTGTCCTTGTTGATGGCGAAGCACTGGGCGCCAAAGTTGTTGCTCTCAGCGCCGTCGCCGCCCTCGGCGATGTTGGGCAGCGCGAACGCGCCCCACTGGAAGCCTTCCGGGGTCTGGTTCTTAACTTCGTTGGGCAGCCAGGTGCCGTTCAGGTACATGGCAACACTGCCGTCGGCGATGTTGCTCTGGCCGGCGGGGTACACGTTGCCGGCAGCGCGGGGGTCGATGTAGCCCTTGCTGATCAGGGTTTCCAGCACTTCAGCAGTCTTCAGCACGGCTTCGTTGGTGAAGTCGCCGCCGGCCACAGCCTTGGTGGTTTCAAACCCAGCCACACGGTCCATCAGGTATCCGAACAGAGCGGCCATGTAGGCGTCGTCCACAGTCATGGGGATCACGCCGGCGCCCTTCAGGGCTTCACAGTCGGCCAGGAACTCGTCCCAGGTGGTGGGCACGGCGGTGATGCCGGCCTTGGTAAAGGCTTCCTTGTTGTACATCACAACAAAGGTGGAGGGCTGGTAGGGCACGCTCTTCAGGCTGCCGCCGCCCAGCTCTTTGGCCAGGTTGATCAGGGTGGCGTTCTGGGCGCCGTTCAGGGCGGAAGCGTCGTACATCGCCTGGATGTCCAGCAGGTAGCTGCCCCAGGTGTTGTTCACGCGCTCAATGTCCTCGTCGAACACGTCAATGGTTTCGCCGGCGTCCAGCGCGGGCTGCAGGGTCTTGCGGGTGTCGCGGGAACCGGCGAAGTTCACTTCAACTTCCACGCCGGTCTCATCGGTAAAGGCCTCAATGGCAGCGGCAATCGCCATGCCCTGGGGCTCGGTCTCCGCCCACATGGGCCAGTAGACCAGTTTGGCGCCATCTTCGATGGCGCCGGCCGTCGCCGGTGCACTGGCGGGCGTGCTGTCACCGCCGGTGGAAGCCGGCGTGCTGGCGGGAGTGGAAGTGCCGCCGCCGCAGCCCACCATAAAGGTGAGGGCCATGGCCAGCGCCAAAACGATGCAAAGTACCTTTTTCATAGTTACCTCCTATGTTCGTCGTGCAGCGGGAGAATCCGCCGCAAGCTCTGTTTCCAGTATACCTTTTTGCAGAAAGTTAACAATAAAATTCTTGCGATTGTTTTTAGAAATATTGTCTTTTTGACATTTGGAATAATATTTTGTTTTTCTTTTGTTATTTTTAGTGCACAATCTCCACAAAAGCTTTTTTGTTCTCTTTGGCAGAATGCCGAAACCCCTTTTTTGTTCAAGTTTGAGCAATATTTTCAAAGAATTTTTTGATCTTAATTCCAAAATCACATATCTTTTGTTTTTTTCTGGAAATTTAAAAAGATTCCCAGAAATGCGGTTTTCCGGTCATGTTTCGGTGGGTTTATAATTCTTGCCGCCGAAACCCCAGCAATATACATACATCTGTTTTCACCAGAAGGACAACTCTTTTCCGGAAAAGCAGCCTTCAGGAACCCCGCGGGCGTGGTTCCTAAAGGCTGCCGCAGCAAATTCAAAAAACGCCGGGGGGCCGCTCAGATCTCGTACCAGCGGATCTCGTTGGCTTCCATCGCCAGCTCAAAGCAGCTGCCGTCGCCCTTGTATACGGTGGTGACCTGGGGCTCGTAGGTGTTGTTCACCACGCAGTATTTGCCGTTCTTCACATAGGCGTGCACTTCCACATTAAAGTTCGAGCTAAACCACCTGTGCAGCTCTTCTTCCGCGCGGGCCGCCCACAAAATGCTGCGGTACAGCACCCGGCTGTTTTCAAAGCTGTAGGGCAGGCCGCTGATATACACCGTGCGCCCGGCGCCGAACTCGTTCACCGCCATCTGCACTTCCTTTTCACGCTGTACCAGCACCTGGGCTCCTTCCAGGGCGTAAATGCTCTTTTTGCCCTCGCCGAAATCCATTTCCTTTGTGCAGTCCGCCAGAATAAAGTGGCCGGGGTGCTCTTCCCAGTTGTACTTGTCGTAATTCAGGGTAAAACCGGTTTCTTTTTCCACTCCCATCGCCGTGGCGAGCTGCAGGTAACGGCCCTGATATTGGTGGCCGGCAGGCTCGCCCACGCCGATAAAGCCGCCGCCGCGGTGGATAAAGCCCTTGATCGCCGCCGCAACGGCCGGCTTTTCCCACCAAACGCCGCCGGTGTGGGCGGTGTCGCCGTCGCCCACATTGATGATCACATCTACGGCGTCCAGCAGGGCCGGGTCCGCTTCAATGTCCTCAAAGCTGATGAATTTCACGTCGAACGGCGCGCCCGAGAGCGCCTCGATCACCCCGGCATAGCTGTAATTCTGCTTTTGATACAGCGCGTGGTGCACCATATGGCAGCCCCAGCTGCGGGCTTTGCCCCAGGCGTTCAGCACCGCCACGGTCTTCACACAGTAGGGCGTGGTGCCCTTGATGTTGTCGTACAGGGTGCGGAACTCGTCGCACACGCTCTCAATGTAATCCACAAATTCCGGGAAATCCAGCGCCAGCTTCAGGTAACCGCCGTAGCCGATGCGGTCAATCGGGCTGCGCAGAATGGCACGGCGGGCGGTAACCCAGTTCTCCTTTGCCTCCCGCACCGGGTCGCCCCCCTCGTAGAAGGTGTCGGGGAAGAAATAGGGCAAAAAGCGCCCCTCGGTATACTTCACGCCCGGGATGTCGCTGATCAGGCGCAGGGTGCTGCCGTTGCCCACGCTGCCCACCACCGAATCAATGCCAATGGTGGCAAACTCCGGCATAAAGGGCTCGGTGCCGATCCAGTGATCACCCAAAAACATCATGGCCTCACACCCCAGCTCGTGGGTGATGTCCACCATTTCCTTGGCGAGCCTCGCCACCTCGCGGCGCTGAAACGCCATAAAATCCCGGAACTCTTTGCCCGGCACGCGGTACTGGTTGTTGTAATACCCCTGGTCAATGATGTATTCCGGGCGGAACGGGTAACCCGCCTCCTGTTCGAACTGCTCCAGGATATAGGGGCTCACACTGGCGGAATAGCCGTACCAGTCCACATATTTTTCCCGCTTCAGTTCGTCGAACACCAGGGTAAACTGGTGGAAGAAGGTGGTGTAGCGGATCACGTTCACATACGGGTGCTCCTGGATGAACCGGCGCAGCCGCTCCATGGTGAACTTGTGGGTCTTGGGCTGGCGCACGTCAAAGGTGATCTGATGCTCAAAATCCTTCCAGTCGTTGACCACGGCGTTGTACATATGTACAGGGTCCCAGATCAGGTACGCCAAAAAGCTGACCGTGTAATCGTGGTAGGCCTCGGGCGCGGGGATCACGACCCGGCCGTTCTCATAGTGCCACGCCTGGGCGGGCAGCGGCTTGCCCGCAGTCCGGTCCATGACCTCCCACCAGCGCGCCGGGTCATCCCTCTCGTTCACCTGCATCAATTCCGGGCTCACCCCCTGCATCAGGGGGATGGAAAGCGCTTCCCCTGTGGCGGTGTGAAACCCAGTCATGATATAGCACTGCTGCACCTCGTCCGGGTTTTGCTTTGCCCAGGCGTTGTCCTTGCGGGTGGTGTAATAGGTCGAGTAAATCTTGGCCCCCACCTTGGTCAGCTCGGTGGGAAATTCCGTGCCGTCGCAATCCCGGATCGCGTCCGCGCCCCACCGTTTCAGAATATCAATCGTTTCAGGCACCACGTCCAGGTTTGTGGGGATCGTGACCCTGCCCCTGCTTTTTTCACTCATAATTCAGGCCCTCCATCTGCTTTTTGCGGCGGCGGCCCCGCCGCTTCACTGCCGGCGCTCCCGCCCGTTCCTGCCGGGGAGCCGCCGTATGTCCCATTTCAGTATACTTTTTCCGTACAAGTTAACAACAAGATTGTTGCGCTTTTTTTTATTCATATTGCCCTTTTGTGAGTTGCTCCATTAAGTAATATAAGAAGTCCTCTTTTTTTGTACACATTCTCCACAACGCATCCCCTGCTTTGTAATGCAGATTGCCCAATTCACATTTTTTTACCTCCTTTTGAAGATTTTGACCTCTTGCCGAATTTTAATTGCATCCATCACCCGATTGCGTTATAATCAAAACGGCAAAGCTTTGCCGAAAGTTCGCTTTATATTGCTTACTTTTAAAGCAACATCTCAAAATTTTCAGGAAGCGGGATTCACCATGAGCAATAAACGCTACGACCTGGTAAGCCCGGGGGGCTCCCTCGCAAGCCACAAGGCCGCCAAGCTTTTATATGTAAGCACCGCAAAGTATGGGGGCGATTGGCACAGCCTGCCCCATACACACGGCTGCACCGAGCTGTTCTATGTGGTGGGGGGCCTGGGCCAGTTCCGCATTATGGATACCATGCTCTCGGTGGTGCAGGACGATATGGTCATCGTGAACCCGCAGGTGGAGCACACCGAAGTAAGCCTGAACGCCCACCCCATGGAATACATCGTACTGGGTGTGGAGGGGCTGGAATTTGCCGCCGCAGGCAGCGGCGACGGCCGCTACAGCCTGTTCAATTTCCGGCGCGGCCGGGAAGAGCTGCTGGCGCTGCTGCGCAGCATCCTGCGCGAGATCGAGCAAAAGACCGAGGGGTACGAGCTGGTGTGCCAGAACCTGCTGGAGATCCTTGTGGTGCTTTTAATGCGCCACACCGATTTTTCGCTCATTGTAGCGCCCGCCCGCCGCTCCAGCAAGGAATGCGCGGCGGTAAAGCGCTACATCGACGCCAATTTTAAAGAGAGCATCACCCTGGACCAGCTTGCTGAAATGGCCCATGTGAACAAGTATTACTTAGTGCACTCCTTCAGCAAGGAATACGAGATTTCGCCCATCAACTACCTCATTGAGCGGCGCGTGCAGGAAAGCTGTTATCTGTTGTGCGATACCGACCACTCGCTCTCGCAGATTTCCCATATGATGGGTTTTTCCTCCCCCAGTTATTTTTCCCAAAGCTTTCGCAAGACCATGGGCATGAGCCCCATGGAATACCGCAAAAAAAAGCGGGCCGAACGGGCCTCTTTCAGCAAAAATGAAGCCGACTGACTCTTTTGGACAAAACGCAAAGCATTTTGTGCGCATCGAAACCCGATTGTGCAAATATTGTGCAGACAAAGCCATTCCCGAAACCGGACGTATTGATTACAATGGTAGCAGATCGTCCCGCTCTGGCGCGGACCTATGCGATAAAACACCCAAAAACGCATGAAAAAGGAGAAAACAGCTATGAAAAAACCAATCCTTGTGGTAATGGCGGCCGGTATGGGCAGCCGCTACGGCGGGCTCAAGCAGATCGACCCGGTGGGGCGGCACGGCGAGGTCATCATCGACTACTCCATCTTCGACGCCAAGCGCGCCGGGTTCGAAACCGTCGTGTTCATCATCAAGCACGAGATCGAGGCCGAATTCCGCGAGGCCATCGGCAACCGGATGGAAAAGCACATGGAGGTCCGCTATGCCTTCCAGCAGCTTGAAAACCTGCCCGAGGGGTACGCTGTTCCCGAAGGCCGCACCAAGCCCTGGGGCACCAGCCATGCCATCCTCAGCGCCGCCGATGTGATCGACGCGCCCTTTGCCGTGATCAACGCCGACGACTACTACGGCCCCGAGGCCTTCCAGGTGATGTTCGACTACCTGAGCGCCCACGCCGACGACGAGGTTTACGAATACAGCATGGTGGGCTATCTGCTGGAAAACACGGTCACCGAAAACGGCCATGTGGCCCGCGGCGTCTGCGTGACCGACGCCAGCGGCTATCTGGACAGCGTGACCGAGCGCACCCGCATCGAAACCTTCCCCAGCGGCATCCACTTTACCGAGGACGACGGCAAAACCTGGACCGAGCTGCCCGGCAGCACGGTGGTTTCCATGAACCTGTGGGGCTTTACCCCCAGCTTTGTGGGCGAGGCCAAGCTGCGCTTTGCCAAATTCCTGGATAAGGCCCTGGTGGAGAACCCCATCAAGGGCGAGTATTTCCTGCCCAGCGTGGTGAGCGAGCTGGTGGCCGAGGGCAAGGCCCGGGTCAAGGTGCTGCACAGTCCCGATAAGTGGTACGGTGTGACCTACAAGGAAGACAAACCCGTGGTGGTGGCCGCCATCAACGAAAAAATCGACGCGGGCGTGTACCCCGACAAGCTGTGGGAGGACTGAAAGCATTATGAAGTATACTGCGGAACAGATCCTGCCCGAGGCGCTTGCCGCCTGGAACTGGAACGGCCAGGTGGCCGGGGCCCTGCGCTACGGCGCGGGCCACATCAACGATACGTTCTGTGTGTATGTGCAGGATGAAGCCGGCGACTGTGTGCGCTATATCCTGCAGCGCATCAACACCAACACCTTCACCGACCCCAAGGGCCTGATGGAGAACATCTGCGGCGTGACCGGCTACCTGCGCGGCATGATCGAGCAGCAGGGCGGCGATGCCATGCGCGAGACCATGAACGTGGTGCCCACAAAGCAGGGCGAAAACTACTACTCCGATTCCGACGGCGGCGCCTGGCGGGTATATACCTTTGTCGAGGGCACCCTGTGCCTGCAAAAGGCCGAAACCCCCCAGGATTTTTACGAGAGCGCCGTGGCCTTCGGCAACTTTCAGCGCCAGCTGGCCGGCTATCCCGCCGCCACCCTGCACGAGACCATCCGCAAATTCCACGACACCGTGAACCGCTATGCAAACTTTGAAAAAGCCCTGGCTGCCGACGTGTGCGGCCGCGCCAAAGGCATTCAGTCCGAGATCGATTTTGTGACGGCCCGCAAGGCGGACTGCGGTTACATGGTGGGGCTTCTGGCCGAGGGGAAACTCCCCCTTCGCGTGACCCACAACGACACCAAGCTCAACAATATCCTCATGGATAAGGCCACCCGCAAGGGCATCTGCGTGATCGATCTGGACACCGTGATGCCGGGCCTTGCCGCCAACGATTACGGCGACTCCATCCGCTTCGGCGCCAACAACTGCGCCGAGGACGAGCCGGACCTCGCCAAGGTAAACTTCAGCCTGCCCCTGTTCGAGAGCTACACCAAAGGCTTTTTGCAGGCCGCGGGCAGCGCCCTGACCGATCTGGAAAAAGAAACCCTGCCCTGGGGCGCCAAGCTCATGACCCTGGAATGCGGCATCCGCTTCTTGACCGATTATCTGGAGGGTGACCACTACTTCCGCACCCACCGGGAGGGCCAGAACCTGGACCGCTGCCGCACCCAGTTCAAGCTGGTGCGCGACATGGAAGAGCACTGGGCCGAAATGGCCGAGATCGTAAAAAAATATTCCTGACCCCGGTCTTCACCCGCACCCCGGTCCCCTGCGCCCCGCCGGCCCCTGGCCCGGCGGGGTTTCTTTTTGCGGCGCGGCCCCCTCCCCTTCTGTTTAGGCGGGCGCACAAAAGCGGCCCCCCTCCCTTTCTCCAAAATTCTGTGCACAAAAATAGCGCCCCGCGCGATGAGATCCATCGCGCGGGGCGCTCTGTGCGTTCAAATTCTTGTTCAGCGGAAAATATTGATCAGGATACCGGCCGCCACCGCACTGCCGATCACGCCGGCCACATTGGGGCCCATGGCGTGCATCAGCAGGAAGTTCTGCGGGTTCTCGGCCTGGCCCACCTTTTGCGACACGCGGGCCGCCATGGGCACCGCCGACACGCCGGCCGAACCGATCAGGGGGTTCACCTTGCCATGGGTGGCCCAGCACATCAATTTGCCGAACAGCACGCCGCCGGCCGTACCAAAGCAGAACGCCAGCAGGCCCAAAATCACGATCAGCACCGTGCGCGGGGTAAGGAAGGTGCCCGCGCTGGTGGTGCAGCCCACCGACAGCCCCAGGAAAATGGTGATGATGTTCATCAGCTCATTGCCTGCGGTGCGGTTGATGCGCTCCACCACGCCGGATTCCTTCATCAGGTTGCCCAGCATCAGCATACCGATCAAAATCGCCGAGTCGGGCAGGATCAGGCTGATGATGATGGTGCACAGGATCGGGAAAATGATCTTCTCCGTGCGGGACACCGGGCGCAGCTGGGTCATCACAATGCTGCGCTCCTTCTTGGTGGTGAGCGCTTTCATGATGGGCGGCTGGATCACCGGCACAAGCGCCATGTAGCTGTAAGCCGCCACCGCAATGGAGCCAAGCAGCCCGGAAGCCAGGATCGAGGTCACATAAATGGCCGTGGGCCCGTCGGCGCCGCCAATGATCGCAATCGAAGCCGCCTCCGGCCCGGTAAAGGGCGCCAGCGCCTGGATGTTCCAGCCAAAGGTGCCGTTCAGGAAGCCGACCACCGCGTTGTAGGGGATGTCAATGTATTTGGCCATAAAGAAGGTGCTGAAAATACCTATCTGCGCGGCCGCCCCCAGCAGCAGGCTTTTGGGGTTCGAGATCAGGGGGCCGAAGTCGGTCATGGTGCCGATGCCCAAAAAGATCAGCGGCGGGTAGATGCCCAGCTTTACGCCCATGTACAGCATATCGGCCAGGCCGCCGCTGTTCAGAATGTCCGTCCACAGGGGGTGCCCGGTGGCGGTATCAATAAAGAACTGCATGTGGATGATGCCGCTGCCCGGCAGGTTTGCAAGCAGCATGCCAAAGGCGATGGGCAGCAGCAGCAGGGGCTCAAACTCTTTCACAATGGCTAAGTACAGCAGCGCGCAGGCCACCACGATCATGACCAGGTAGCGCGGGTCGGCCGCAATGCCGTTGAAGCCGGAATTTCGCCAGATGCTGGCAATGGTATCAAAAAATGCGCTCATCTGCAACGCCCCCCTTTAAAACGGCTCGGTGCCGCTCACGGCACCGGCTGCGCCCCAGCTGCCCCTGCCCGAAGCGGCCCGGGTGAGCGAACGCAAGGTATACTTTCCGCCGGAGGAAGCCGCCACCGCGGCCGCGATCGCCGCCACCACTTCCTCAGGAATGCCCTCCTCCACAAAGGGCGGGCATTTAACCGGCGCAGCGGGCGCCGGCGCTTGCTCTGCGGCCTGTGCAGGCGCAGCCTTCGCTTTTTTGCGCTGTTCAATCACGCCAAAGATCTTCCCCTGCAGGGTAATGATCAGGGTGAGCAGGACCAGGATCAGGAACACCAGCGAGATGCCCGTGCCCGCGACCACCGCCACCGACGGCTCAGCGGACGTGACCGCTGCTGCGGCAAGGAACGCTTTCATGGTACGGCCTCCTCCAACAAAAACTTTCAAACGATATCTTGTAACATTATAACGGATCGCCCCTTTTCTTTCAAGCTCGAATCCCTTTTCACGTTAAAAAAATAGCATTTGTGCAAATTAAAAAAGCAAAAGGGAACGCTCTCCGTTTTCCCTTTTGCCTTTGCTTTTATGGGGCGGGCCGCGCCCGGATCAGCGGCGGCCCAGGCGCGGCGTGGCGTCCTGAAAGCCGCTTTCCAGCTCCTCGCCAATGACCAGGCACCGGGCTGTGCCCAGGGCAACGCAGTTGATGGGGTCGGGCGCAACCCTCACCCTCACCTTGATCTGCTGGGCCAGGTATTCGTCCAGCCCTTTCAGCATGGCGCCGCCGCCAGTCAGCATCACGCCGTCGGTATAAATATCGCCCGCCAGCTCCGGCGGGGTCTTTTCCAGCACCTGGTGGGCCGCCGCTGCGATCTGCTCCGCCAGCGGCATCACCGCCTCGTACAGGTCCTCTGTGGTCACCGTCAGGCGCTGGGGCAGGCCGGTCAGCAGGCTGCGGCCCTTTACTTCCATCGCATCGGCAAATGTGCCCGGCCGGCAGCAGGCGATTTCCTTTTTCAGTTCCTCGGCGGTGCGCAGGCCAATGGCCACGCTGAACTTCAGGCGCAGCAGCTTTACAATCTCGTCGTCAAAGGTGTTGCCCGCCACATTCACGCTGGTGGCGCGCACCTTTCCGCCCATGCTGATCACGGCGATGTCGGTGGTCCCGCCGCCGATGTCCACCACCATGTGGCCCGAGGGCTCGCGCACATCAATGCCCGAGCCAATGGCGGCCGCAATCGGCTCGTCGATCAAAAACACCTGCCGGGCGCCGGCGGCGACCACGGCCTCCACCACGGCGTCGCTCTCAATACCGGTAATGGCCGCGGGCACGCACACGGCCACCCGGGGCTTAATCAGGTGCGAATCGTAAACTTTATTCACAAAGCGGCAGATCAGCTCTTTGGTGAGCATGTGGTTTGAGATAACGCCATCCTTCAGGGGCCTAACAGCCGCGATATAGTTGGGGGTGCGCCCCACCATGGCCAGCGCCTCGTCGCCCACGGCAAGCACCTGGTCCTTGCGGTGGTCCACCGCCACCACGCTGGGCTGGTTCAGCACCACGCCCTTTCCCTCCAGCGCCACAATGATGCTGGTGGTGCCCAAATCGATTCCAATATCGTTTTGTGCCATAGTTTGCCCTCTCCTTTATTGATCCGCACACCAAAATGTTCCGTTTCAACTGCTCAAGGGGGTTTCAGCCACACTCACGGCAAATACTTCCAGCGCGCCGGCCCGCAGCAGCGCCTCGGCACAGGCGGCCGCAGTGGCCCCCGTTGTGATCACGTCGTCCACCAGAAGCACCCGCCGCCCTTCCGCCAGGGCAGGCTGCGCGGTAAACGCCCCCCGCACATTTTCCAGCCGTTCGCGGGCGTTTTTGCCCTCCTGCTTTTCCGTGCGGCGGCTTTTCTGCAGCGCGCGGGGCTCGCAGGGCGTTTGCAGATACGCCGCCAGCGGCTTTGCCAGCCGGTCCGGCGGGTTGTATCCCCGCGCGCCGCCCCGTGCCGTCGGCACGGGCGTCACCAGGTCAAAGCGGGCCAGCGGCGGCGGGGTCTTAAGAGTTATTATACCACGTTTTTGCGCCAATGTGCAACCAAAAACTGCCTGCGCCAGCTCCGCCGCAAAGTACCCGGCATAGCAGGCACGGCCGCCGTTCTTCATGCGCAGCACGGCGGTGCGCACGCAGCCCTTGTAACGGTACAGCGCCGCCGCGCCGGCCAGCCGCCCAAAATGGTGGTCGCCCGCCGCCAGCCTCGGCACCGGCAGCCGCAGGGCCGCCGCCTCTTTTTCACACGCCTCGCAGCGGGTGCACAGGCCCAGCACCCCGTCGCAGAACGGGCACCGCCGGGGGTACAGCAGCGCCAGGGCAGGGCGCAGGATCCCCGGCCCGCTCACTGTTCGCCCCCGTGCTGTAAAAGGCCGGCCAGGCAGCTGTAGCGCAGGTTCTGTCGCACGTTTTCCACCATGCGCTGCACGGTGGCCCCCTGCCCCGCCAGAATGCACAGGCGCTTTGCCCGGGTCACGCCTGTGTACAGCAGGTTGCGGTAACAAAGCTTGGGGGGCGTGTCGCTCACCGGCACCACCACCGCGGCAAACTCGCTGCCCTGGCTCTTGTGCACGGTAACAGCGTATGCGATCTCCAGCTCGGGAATGTTTTCCGGGGTGTAAAGCAGCTTTCGGTCGTCCATCTGCACCAGCAGCGTGCGCTCGGCCGCATCCACCTTCAAAATCACGCCCATATCGCCGTTGAAGGCCCCCACGCCCGCCTCGCCGCCGTCCCGTTCATAGGGGATCAGGTAATCGTTGCGCACCTGCATTACCTTGTCGCCCAGGCGGAAGGTCTGGCCGTTCATCTGCAATTCAGGCTTGTCCGGCAGGGGCGGGTTCAGCAGCTCCTGCAGGCGCTGGTTCAGCGCGGCGGTGCCCACCGGCCCCAGCTTTGTGGGGCAGAGCACCTGGATGTCCCGCACCGGGTCCAGCCCGTAGCTTTTGGGCAGCCGGGCGCTCACCAGGTCGCACACCAGCTGCTGGCAGGCAAGGCCGGCCGCCTGCAAAAAGAAAAAGTCGCTGTTTTTATCGCCCCGCTGGGGCATGAGCCCCTGCACAATGCGGTGGGCGTTCTCCACAATCAGGCTGCTGGCGCTTTGCCGGAAGATGCGGGTCAGGCAGACCGTGGGCACCGCCCCGCTGCGCACCACCTCGCCCAAAATGTTGCCGGGCCCCACGCTGGGCAGCTGATCCGCGTCGCCCACCATCACAATGCGGCACCCGTGTTTCAGGGCCGCCAAAAGGCTCTGGAACAGCTTCACGTCCACCATGCTCATCTCGTCCAGCACCACCACGTCGTACTTGAGCAGGTTCTTCTCGTTGTGGATAAACCGCAGAAGGCGGCTTTGAGGGTCGTAGTCCACCTCCAGCAGCCGGTGGATGGTCTGCGCCTTCTGGCCGGTCAATTCGGCAAGCCGCTTGGCCGCCCGGCCTGTGGGGGCGCACAGCGCCACCCGGTCCGCCTGGTGCTGGAACAGGCTCAAAATGGCGTTCACCGTGGTGGTCTTGCCTGTTCCGGGGCCGCCCGTCAGCACCATTACATTGCTGCACAGCGCCATCTCAATGGCCTTTCGCTGCTCCGGCGCATAGGCAAACCCCTGGGCCTGCTCCAGCACCTGGATGTTCCGCTCCAGCCCCTTTGGCTGGGGCGCCGGGTAGCGGGTCAGGTCCCACAGGCGGGCCGCAATATCCCGCTCGGCCTGCAAAAGGTCCGGCAGGTACACATAGTCCCGCCCGCCGCAGGCGTAAACGGCAGCCTCGCCCTCGGCCAGGGCCGTGTCCAGCTCACGCTCCACCGCCGCCTCGCTCACTCCCAGAAAGCGGGCCGCCGTGGCCAGCAGCTGTTCCTTCGGCAGGCAGGTGTGGCCGTTGCCGCTGTTGTGCCGCAGGGTATACGAAAGGCCGGCCCACACCCGCAGCGAGCCGTCCTGTGCCAACTGCAGCTCGGCCGCCATGGCGTCCACCTGCTTAAATTTCAAAAACAGCGGCTCTGCACACAAAAGGTAGGGGTTTTGGCTCACCGCCTCCACCGTGGCGGGCCCCAGGTGGCGGTACACCTCCACCGCCCGGGCGGGCGATATCCCAAACCGGCCCAGATAAGCCACCGCCTCCCGCACGCCGAACATCCGCTTGAACTCATTCGAAATCGCGGCCGCCTTGTCCGGCGTGATCCCCCGCAGCTCGGTGAGGCGCAGCGGTTCGTTTGCAATGACTTCCAGGCTGTCGGCCCCAAACTTTTCCACCAGCTTTTTCGCCGTGGCCGGGCCGACGTAGGGCAGCGCCCCGCTGGAAAGATAGGCCAGGGTGGCGGCCAGGTCCTGGGGCATGCTGGCCTCGCAGGTGGCCGCCCGGAACTGGGGGCCGTGGGCGGGGTGGGTCTCAAATTTGCCGTACAGGGTCACGCTCTCGCCGGGGTTCACCTCGCCCACCACGCCGGTCACCACATGCACCTCGCCCCCGGCGTTCACCTCGAACACGGCATAGCCGCTGTCCTGGTTTTCATAAATGACGTGCTCGATCACGCCCTCCATGCGCAGCAGCTCCTCCTGCCCCTCGCTCATCCCGCTCACCTGCCCTTCGCCGCACTTTTTTGCATTGCTAAACATTATAACCCACCCCGCCCCTTTTTGTAAACCAAAAGCCCGCCGGTTCAGCTGAACCGGCGGGCTTTTCACAGGTTTACCAAAACAGGGCGATAAGCGCCAGCGCAAACAGGATCTGGCAGCCGCCCACCGAAAGGCCGTACAGCAGGGCCTTGGGCCCCTCGGCCGCCAGATCCCGGAACTTCACCCGCATGCCAATGGCGGCCAGTGCAATGATCTCGAACTGCTGGCTCACCGCCTTGGCCGCCGCCCCCACCGGGGCGGGCACCAGGTGCAGCGTGTTGGCGGCCGCGAAAATGAAAAAGCCCACGATGAACCAGGGCACCCCGGCTTTTACCTTGCCCGCAGCCGCGCCCGCGCCCCGCTCAAACAGGGGGCCGTCGTTTTTTTCCACGCTCATGCGCGAGAACGCCAGCGCCACCAGCACAATGAACACGATGCGGATGATCTTAAAGATCGTGGCCGTCTGCACCACCTCGCCGCCCACCAGCTGGGCCGCCGCGATCACCTGCCCGATCGACTGGGTGATCCCGCCGATCATGGCCGAGCTGCGCAGGGTTTCGTGCCCGTACACAAGCCCGGTGATCAGCGGCAGCGCCAGGATCATAAAGGTGCCCGTCACGTTCACCACCGTGATCGAGATCCCCTTGTCTTTGCTCTCCGCCTTGATGACCGGCGACACCGTGGCAATGGCGGACGAGCCGCACACCGCGTTGCCCGCGCCCATCAGCAGGCTGAACTTTTTGCCAAAGCCCAGCTTGCGGCCGATCCAATAGGCGGCCAGAATGGTAAGCCCCATCTGGCAGGCAATAAAGCCCAGCCCCGGCAGGCCCAGTGCCAGGATATCCCCCAGCAGCAGGGTAGCGCCGGTCAGCACAATGGAATATTCCAGCAGGTTCCGCTCAGAAAATTTGGTGCCCGCGTCAAAGCAGGGCTTATTTAAAAACGTGTTGCCGCACACGATCCCCAGCCCGATGGCGAACAGCGCAGCCCCCACCGCAGGGGCCAGCCGCGCAATGCCCTGGGCAATGGCTGCAATCACCAGGCACACCAAAAAGCCCGGCCCGTTTTTTACAATAAAGTTTTTCATATCCGATTCCTCTTTCCCCATCAAACGGAACATTTTTCCTGTTTCCTCTTGATTATAGAGGCGGATATATATAAAATCAAATTAGGATTTCGCGTTTAATTATAAGTAATTTTTATAAATCGAGGCAGCTATGCTGGAAACAAAACTTTACACCTTCCTTAAATTGGCCGAATGCGGCAGCACGACCCGCTGTGCAGAGCAGCTGCACATCACCCAGCCCGCCGTGAGCCAGCATTTAAAAGCGCTGGAAGCGGAATACGGGCTTTGCCTGTTTGCGCGCGAGGGCCGCCGCCTGGTGCTCACGCCCGAGGGCAAGCGTTTTTACCACCTCGCGCGCCGTCTGGCCACCATGGACCGGCAGCTGCGCGAACTGGCGGTCCATGCGCAGCCCCCGGCCCTGCGCTTCGGCGCCACCCTTTCCATCAGCGAGGGGGTAATGCCAAGCCTGCTGCCCGCACTTGCCGGGCGCTTTCCCTCCCTGCCCATCCGGCTGGTCACGGCCAATACCGCGGCGCTGCTCGAACAGCTGGAAAACGGCGCCTTGGATTTTGCGCTGATCGAGGGCAATTTCGACCGGCAGCGCTACGCCTGGCGCCCCTTTATGCAGGCCCGCTTTCTGGGGCTATGCCGGGCCGGCGGGCCGTACAGCCATTTTACCCGGCTGGAAGAATGCCTTACCGCGCCGCTGCTGCTGCGCGAAAAGGGCAGCGGCAGCCGGGATATCTTCGAGAGCGAGTGCCTCGCCCACAACCTGCATCCCGGCGACTTTGCGTGCCTGCACGAGATCGACAGTATCCCGGTCATTCTGCAAATGGCCGCGCAGGATAGGGGCGTCACCTTTGCCTACGAGTGCGCCGCCCGCCCCCTGCTGCGCGCAGGGCTGCTGCAGGCCATTCCCCTTACCGACTTTGGTCTCGTGCGTCCTTTCTGCTTTGTCACGCTGCCCAACAGCCTCGCCGCCGAGCGCAGCGCCGAGCTGGCCGCAATCCTGGAACAGCTCGCGCGTGGGCTGTCCAGCGCCGCCCCGGGCTGAGCCGCCGCTGGCATTTGAAAAACGGGGCCCCGGCTGTGAACAGCCCCAGTAAAAACGGACAATAGACAAACGGCCCCCTGATGTAGGAAAA
>ERZ857882.324-NODE-324-length-60394-cov-24.900429_pt1 | contig 60394 bp, 46 predicted proteins | sample MGYA00519697_ERZ857882 | MGnify/ENA primary metagenome ERZ857882 (study PRJEB31778, sample SAMEA3449373) | human gut metagenome | biome: human gut; feature: human-associated habitat; material: faeces | place: United Kingdom | collected 2010/2012 ...
CGCCGCCCACGCCGGTGCCAAGGGTGATGAGCATCATGTTCCGGCAGCCCACGGCCCCGCCGGCCACCGTCTCCGCCAGCGCGGCGCAGTTGGCGTCGTTGCTCAGATGACAGGGGAGCCCCAGCTGCGCCGTCACCATGCTGCATACCGGCACATTGAACCAGCCCAGGTTATAGGCCCGCACCACCACGCCGTTGGCGCTGTCGCAGGTCCCCGGCGAGCCGATGCCGACGGACGCGCAGTGCGCCGCCGTGATGCCGGCCTTCTCCATGGCCTTCTCCGCCGCGCGGCAGATGTCCGCGACAACGGCCTCCGCCGGGCGTTCCGCACCGGTGGGCAGACTGACCTCCGCCACGATGTGCTGGCCCTCGTCCACCACGCCGGCGGCAATGTTGGTGCCGCCCAGATCAATGCCAATACGATACATATGCTGCCTCCTTGCGCTTCCTGTCCCCGCGTTCCGGGGAAATGAACGGGGCGGGCGTATCGCCCGCCCCAAGTGCGTCTCTGTCTCAGATATGGGTCACAAAATCGGTGTTCACCGCCACCGGCCGCGCGATGTCGGAGGACCGGATGCTGCCGAAGATGGTCCGCATGGTGGTCAGAGCCTCCTTGCCGGACACCTCCGGCTCCCGGTCGTGGACCAGCGCGTCCACAAACTCGTCGATAACGCCGGAGTTGTGGGACGTTGTCTCGAAGGCGAAGCTGGTGCGGTTGCCCTCCAGGTCATTGATGATGATGGGGGCCGACGGCTCGCTGTAGATCATCATCAGGCCCTTGGTGCCGTACAGCACCGTGGACTGGCACTCGTGGCCATACACCGTCCAACTGGCCGCCATGGTGCCCAGTGCGCCGCCGGACATTTTCAGGATGCACAGGGCGTTGTCATCCACGCTGATGAGCTTGCCGTTGTCGTCACGCTTATTCAGGGTGACTACCTTGGCGGTGGTCTCGATGACCTTCTGCCCCAGCAGGTACTGGATCAGGTCCACCTTGTGGATGCCCATGTCGGACAGGGCGCCCATAGCCGCCTTGTTCTTGTCAAAGAACCACGTGCCCTCCAAGGACCAGCCCTCGGGGCCGGAGTTACCCAGAATGGTGCGGAAGGTGATCACATCGCCGATGATGCCGCTGTCCAGCATTTGCTTGGCCTTGCGGTGCACCGGGTCAAAACGCATGTTGTGGCCCACCATCAGGTGTCTGCCATTGCGCTCAGCGGCGGCCACCATGGACTCGCACTCCGCCAGCGTTACCGCCATGGGCTTCTCCACCAGCACGTGCTTGCCGGCGTACAGCGCAGCCGTGCAGATCTCCGCATGGCTGCGGTTTTCCACGCATATGGACACGGCGTCCACGTTGGGATCATCCACCAGCTCATAGAAGCTGTTGTACACCTTGCCGCCGTACTGCGCCGCCATCTCCTGCGCGCGCTCCATGTTCTTGTCGTAGAATGCGACGATCTCCGCATTGGGGTTGGCTGCATACTCAGGCAGATGGCGCACCTGTGCGATCTTGCCGCAGCCGATAATGCCGACTCGGATCATAAAAAGCGAACCTCCTCTGTCCGTCCTCAAACCGCCGGGCGCCCTGCGCTCCGACGTATGTTTCTGCCCCTATTGTACCAAAAGAAAACGGGAAAGAAAAGCCTTTTTTGCCAACTTTGCAAAATTTTTCACAAAATCTGCGCCGCGATGGTGAGGGCGCAGCCCTTTTGTGCCGTATAGTCCAGCGTTACGCCTGCCGGCAGGCTGAAGCGGCTCAGCGCCAGCAGCGGACCCTTGCCCGTCAGCTTGAACAGTGCCTCCTTGGCCGTCCATATCTCCCAGAACCGCTGGCAGTCGCCGTCGTCCCCGGACCGTATGTACGCCATCTCCTGCTCGCTGCATACCCGGCGCATGAACTTCTCCTGGGCCGAGCGTACCACCTCCACGTCCACGCCTACCGGCGCGTCCGCCGTTACGCATACCGCCCACGGGCCGGAGTGGCTCACGGACACATACACGCCATCCTTTTCCACGCTGGGCTTGCCCAGCTCGTCCCACTGAAGCGGCACGTCCTTCTCCGCGCAGCCCATCGTCTGCGCGAGCATCCGCCGCGCCAGCAGCTCTCCGGCGATGGTGCGCTTCCGGTCGTCCTCACCGGCGATGTCGGCCACACGCCGCCGCCGCGTCTCATCCATCATGCCTATCACGGTCTGGGCCGCGTCCTCCGTCAGCTCCCGGATGTCAAACCACAGCAATTCCATATCCCGCGCCTCCCGCGTCATATTTTTCGCACCCATTGTATCACATCCTGCCGCGCCGCGCTACTGCTTTTTTGCCGCCGCAGGCTTTTCTCTGTACTTTCCGGTACTTCCACCCCTTGCCCAGGGGACGCGGCGGTGGTATACTATCCCCGTATCTGTAGTTTTCCATGAAAGGAGATGACGCCATGACCCGTGATGAGCTCCGCGCCAAGGCCAACGACCTGCCCCTGCTGCCCGGCGTCTATCTGATGATGGACAAGACCGGCCAGGTCATCTATGTGGGCAAGGCCAAAAAACTGAAAAACCGCGTCAGCCAATACTTTCAGGACACCGCCAGCCATAACGAGAAAACGAAGATGATGGTGGCCCATGTGGACCGGTTCGACACCATTATCGTCCGGTCGGAGTTCGAGGCCCTGGTGCTGGAGAATTCCCTCATCAAGCGCCATCAGCCCCGCTACAACATCCTGCTGAAGGATGACAAGGGCTATCCCTTCGTGCGGTTGGACAGCGGCGACTACCCCCGCTTTACCCTGGTGAACCGCACCGCCGACGACGGCGCGAAATATTACGGTCCCTTCGGCGGCCGGCACGAAACGCGCCTGGCGCTGGACGCGGTGTGCGCCGCCCTGCGCCTGCCCACCTGTTCCCGAAGGTTTCCCCGCGACATCGGCAAGGAGCGCCCCTGCCTGAACTTCCACATGGGCCGGTGTGACGGCTTCTGCCGCCCGGACGGCCCGGATGAGGCGGAATACCGCCGCCGCATGGCCCAGGCTACCGCCCTGCTGGAGGGAAAGCTGCGCGCCGTCACGACCCAGCTGACGGAACAGATGAACGCGGCGGCGGAGGACCTGGACTTCGAGACGGCTGCCGCCCTCCGCGACCGTGTACGGGCCTTGTCCGTGCTGACCAAGGACCAGCAGGTCATCGCCGGTATCTGCGCCGACACCGATGTCTGGGGCGCGTATACCAGCCCCGCCCGGTCCGGCTGCGCCATTCTCCACATTGAAGACGGCGATCTCCTGGCCCGGCAGACCGAGGTTTTCCCCGACGCTGCCGACAGCGAGAGCACCCTGCTTTCCGCTGTGGTGCCCCAGTACTATCTGGCCCGCCAGTCTCTGCCCCGTGAGATATTGCTTCCCGCCGCCATCGAGGACGCTGACGCGCTCTCGGCCCTGCTGACGGAGCGCAGCGGCCACGCCGTGGCCCTCCGGGTCCCCCAGCGAGGTCAGCGCCGCGCGCTGCTGGACATCGCCCACCGCAACGCCCGGGAGGAGGTGGAGCGCGTTACCGACGCCGTACAGCGCATTAACGGCACCCTGCGCCTTTTGCAGGAAACGGCTCAGCTGCCGGTCCTGCCCCGGCGCATGGAGAGCTATGATATCTCCCACACCGGCGGCGCGGACCAGGTGGGCGGCATGGTGGTCTTTCAGGACGGCAAGCCGCTGAAGTCCGCCTACCGCCGCTTCCGCATCGAGTCCTGCGCCGGCGCCGACGACTACGGCGCCATGCGCGAGGTGCTTACCCGCCGGTTCCGGCGCTATCTGGACGGCGATGAAAAGTTTGCCCCCCTGCCGGACCTGCTGCTGATCGACGGCGGTCAGGAGCACGCCCGCGTGGCCGAGCAGGTGCTGGCAGGCTGCGGATTGGATGTGCCTGTGCTGGGCATGGTCAAGGACGACCGACACCGCACCCGGGCCCTCATCACCGCCCGGGGCCATGAGCTGGGCATACAGCAGACACCCGCCCTGTTCGCCCTTATCGGCACGGTGCAGGAGGAGGTACACCGCTTCGCCATCGCCTACCATCACCAGAAGCACACCCGTTCCGCAAAGCGCTCGCAGCTGGACGGCATCCCCGGCGTGGGCGAGGCGCGGAAGAAGCGGCTCCTGCAGCACTTCGGCACCGTCACCGCGGTAAAAAACGCCGCGCTCGAGCAGCTCTCCGCCGTGGTGCCGGAGGCGGCTGCCCGGGCGGTATATGAGAAGTTCCACGGATAAAAAAGTGCCCCCGGCAGAGCCGGGGGTACGTCGTACGCAAAAGAAAAGAGAGACGGCGAAGCCGTCTCTCTTTCGTTGTGTTTACTCGTCCAGGTTCTCGATCAGCTCAGCCAACGCATCCACAGCTTCCTTCTCATCGCTGCCGTCCGCGATCAGTGTCACTGTGGTGTCCTTCATAATGCCCAGGCTCAGCACGCCCAGCAGGCTCTTTGCGTTGACGCGGCGTTCTTCTTTTTCTACCCAGATGCCGCTTTTGAACTCGTTGGCTTTCTGAATGAAATAGGTCGCGGGTCTGGCGTGCAGACCGACCTCATTTTTCACCGTGATCTCCCGTGTATACATGAACCAGCACTCCTTACGCACATTTTTACTCTCGCGCCAGAGGGTGCAGCGCGCAGAAACTAACCCTCACCATTTCCTATTATACTGGATTACGGCAGGATTGCAATGGGCATTGATACGAAAATCCCGCGATTTGCTCTATAATTCCCACTGCAATTTGTGAAAAATGATGTATCTTGCAGACAAATTCCGGTATTTGTCCAATCGAAAGCTCACATCCTGGCCTCTGCCCAGTCGCTGAGCTGCTCCAAAATGGGCAGCAGTGCCCGGCAGCTGTCCGTGGGGCCGTATTCCACCCGCACCGGCACCTCCAGATACTCCCGTCGTGTCACCAGCCCGTCGTGCTCCAGCTCCCGCAGGGCCGAGGCCAGCACCGTGTTGGAGATGCCGTCCAGCTTGCTCCGCAGGGCGTTGTAGCGGATGGCCCCGGCGTTGGCCACGGCGCACAGGATCTGCACCTTCCACTTGCCGCCGATCAGCTGCATGGCGTGGTGCAGCGGACATTTCTCCATACAGGGACAGTCGTAGTGGCTTTGCGGCATGGCCTGTGACATGGTAAGCCCCTCCTTACTTGCCCATAAAAATCTGCGCTCTTGCATTTCTCCAAAGCTATGGTATCATTATAGCAGGTAAGAAAACCGGAGTAAATAGCATGAGGAGAAAATCACAGCCATGAATATCTATCTTCAGGGGCTGACCATGGGTCTGGCCTACGTGGCGCCCATCGGCCTGCAAAACCTGTTCGTTATCAACAGTGCCCTGACGCAGAAGCGCAGCCGCGTCTACATCACCGCGCTCATCGTCATTTTCTGGGACATCTCTTTGGGTGTGGCCTGCTTCCTGGGCGCCGGCGCACTGATGCAGGCGCTGCCCTGGCTGCAAAAGGTCATCCTGGGGCTGGGCAGTCTGATCGTCATCTATATCGGCATCGGCCTGCTGCGGTCCAAGGCCAGTCTGGAGGGCGGCCGGGACGTGAACGTGCCCATATGGAAGCTGGCAGGTTCCGCTTTCGTGGTCACCTGGCTGAACCCCCAGGCCATCATCGACGGCACCATGATGCTGGGCGCCTTCCGGGCCACCCTGACCAACGGCGGTGATCTGTTCTTCATCTGCGGCTTCGGCTCTGCCTCGGTGATCTGGTTCCTGACGCTGTCCACGGTCGTCTCCCTGCTGGGCAGTAAGTTCAACGAGAAGGTGCTGAACATCATCAACAAGGTCTGCGGCGCCGTCATCATCTTCTACGGCCTGAAGCTGCTGTACAGCTTCGTCCAGATGATGGGTTGGCTGTAAAACACTTCACAAATCACGTCCTTTCTGTTACAATAAGGCAGAAAGGGCGTGATCTTTTTATGGAACAGAACTACCGGCTCACCATCGCCTATGACGGCTCCCGCTTCTTCGGCTGGGAGCGCCAGCCGGACAAGGATACCATCCAGGGGAAACTGGAGGCCGTGCTGGGCACGCTGCAGGGCCATCCGGTGAACGTCATCGGCGCGGGCCGCACCGACGCCGGTGTCCACGCCCGGGCCATGACCGTCAGCGTGGTGCTGGACGTGACGGAGACGCCCGACGCCATCCGTGACTATCTGAACCGCTATCTCCCCGACGCCATCGCCGTCCGGGAGGTGAAGGAGGCCGCGCCCCGTTTCCACGCCCGCTATAACGCCCTGGGCAAGACCTACCGCTACACCTGCCACACCGGGCCGGTGAAGCCGGTGTTTGACCGGAAGTACGTCACCCTGCTGGACTACGACCCGGATGTGGAGAAAATGCGGCAGGCGGCGGCCTATCTGCTGGGTGAAAACGACTTCGCCAGCTTCTGCGGCAATCCGCGCATGAAGAAGTCCACCGTCCGTCTGGTGGACCACATCGCTATCGAGCGCCGGAAGGACCGGGTGGTATTCACCTTCCACGGCACCGGCTTTTTGCAGAACATGGTCCGCATCATGGTGGGAACCCTGTTGGAGGTGGGCCGCGGCTACTGGACGCCGGAGCAGGTGCGGGATATCCTGAGCGCCAAAGACCGCAAGCAGGCGGGCCCCACCGCGCCGCCGGAGGGCCTGTGCCTGATGAAGGTGGATTATTGAGCAAAAAGCATCCGGGCGCTATCCCGGATGCTTTTGCTGCGTAAAAATGACCTAAGCCAAGGCTTAGGTCATTTTTGTTACATATTGTGGATATCGTCCAGCAGATCGTCCAGCGACATGGTCCGCACCTCGTCCTCGTCGGCCTGGGTGGGCTCGTCCTGGGCGGAGCGCTCTGCGGCCGCCGGCTCCTCCGCCGGCGCGGCGGGTGTCATAGGCGCCGCCGGGGTCTTGTCGGGGATGGCGGCAGGCTCGCTGTCACTGCTCTCCTCGCGGGGCACCAGACGGGGCACCCGTGCCGTGTGCCGTTCCTCGGGGATCAGGGGCTTCGCCGGGGTCCGCGGCGGTTCATCGTCGTATTCCTCGTCATCGCCGCCGCCCGTGTGGCCGCGGCCGATCAGGAAGCCCAGCAGGAACAGCACCGCCACCAGCAGCACCGCCGCCGCGATGGCCACATATACGGTCTTGACCTCGCCGATCAGCGGCATCGCAATGGTCCCGGGGATCTCCAGCGGCGGTACCTCGGGGATGGTGGCCGGGTCGATGACCTCCACCGTGGGGACAATACCGGTATAGGCCGGCATCCGCAGCACATGGATGGTATAGTTCTGCTTGGTCTTGCCGTCCTCGGCGGTTCCGGTAACCGTGAGCACCGTCTCCGCCTCGGTGGCGGACAGCCGCACCTCGCCGGTGCCGGTGATGCCCTGAGCCTTTTCATCCTTTGCCGTGGCGGCGATGGTCACCTGCTTTGTCTCATAGGGGACGTAGGCGATGTAATCCGTCACCGTGGGCGTGAACGCCGGAGACAGCGTGGCCCCCTCCAGCGTCAGGGCGGCGATGGACGCGTCGGTGGAGGGCTTGTAGTTGGGGTCCTGCTGGCGCGTGGCATCGATGGTATAGCTCTTGGTGGCGCCGTTGGCCGCCGTGACCTTGATGGTCACGGTGTTGACGCCCACCGCCAGCTCATTGCCGCTGACAGACACCGTAGCGCTGTTGTCGGCCTTTTTGTAGTTCAGGTCCAGTTTTTCCACTGCGAAGGGCACCGTGCAGGTGTAGTACGTGGTGCTGCTGGAGAAGGACGGGCTCAGCGTGGCATTGGAGCAGCTCAGCGAACTGAGGTTGCAGTTGCCGCTGGGTGCCGCGCCCACCTTGCCGGACCAGCTGGCGCTGTCCAGACTGGTGTCGCTGTTGCCGTCGGACACCACAATGTTGGAGAACGTGGCGGTCAGGGCATCGCCCTCCTTGGCGCTGCCGGATACCTTCATCTTGATGGTGACCAGTCCGCCGCTGGAGCTGGACGTGCCGTAAACGCTGAACTTGTTGTTGTTGACCACGATGCTCCATCCGCTGACAGAGCAGTTGTAGTTGGTAAAGGACAAATTGCCGCTGTAGCTCAGGTCGGCGGTCAGACCGTAGACCTTGTTGGGCACAGACAGTGTCAGCGTGACGGTGTCGCCCGCCTGTGGGGCGGCGGTGCCGGTCAGTGTCGCTCCGGCGGCATGGGCCTGCACGGGCAGCAGCGTGACCACCAGCAGCAGCGTCAGCAGCGCGGAGGCCGCGGCGCGGAACAGTTTGTTTTTCATAGGATGTTTCCTCCTCAGCCGATGGTGCGCTGGCCCACGGTGACCTGGGCGGCCTGCACCACGTCGGTGATGGTGACCTTGCCGTCACCGTTGATATCGGCCGCCTTGGCGTAGGCGCCGGACAGGCTGCCGGAGCCCACCACGGACTTCTGCAGCTTGACCACGTCGGTGATGGTGATCTTGCCGTCGCCGCTGACGTCGCCGGTGACCACGATGGTCACGGTGGCGGAACTGCTGACAGCGGTCATGCCGGTACCCACGAGGCCGGATGTCACCTTGGCGCTGCCGCTATAGATGGTGTAGCCCGCGCTGTTCATTGCGGAGACAGACGTGCTGGGCGATACGCCGGTCAGATAGTTGCCGGAGGGCTTGGGCGTCTCGCCGCCGGTACTCCCGCCGGTGCTCCCGCCGGTGTTCCCGCCGGTGCCGCCGCTGTTGGCCGTCTTGGTAAACACGGCGGTGTAGGTGACGTCGGCGTCGGGCATGACGGTGCCGCTGGTATAGCGCTTGCCGCTGGCATCCGCCCAATAATCGAAGCTGTACACGTACTTACTGTCAGCCTGCATGACCGGATTCGTTGCAGGCAGCGTAATAATGTCGTTCTGGGCCAGCTTGTAGGAATCCCACACAGCGCCCTGGGACATGAACTTCACGGTGTGCAGCGTACCGAACTTGGCCGTAACGGTGTGGTTCTTGGGTGCCACAGGCGTGCTCTGGGATATCTCACGGTCATTGTAGAACCAGCCCTGGAAGCCCTTTTCGTCCACTTCAGGCAGCGCACCGTAGGGCTGCGCCTCTTTATAGGTGCGCGTTCCCACGGTTTTGCCGTTGACCACGAAGGTCACCGTGTAGGTGTTGTTGGGGGCCTCGGGCGTGGTGGTCGTGGCCGCGCCCACGGTGAAGGTGGTATCCAGCAGTGTCACAGTGCTGCCGCTATCGGTGGTGCCGGTAATGGTGAGATTATACTTCCCGGCGGCGAGCGCACTGAACTTCAGGTTCTCATCCAGTTCCCACAGGTCGAACCACTTGGCATTGATGCCGCTGCGGCTGGCGTAGGTAGGCGCTGTCCCGGTAGCCGTGTTGGTGACCACCGCTTTTACTGTGCTGATGTTTTGGGTGCAGGTGACGATACCGCGCAGGGGGAAGGAGGAGTTACCCTGGGTCAGGTTGTGGACGATGCTCTTGCCGGTTTCGTCCTTCTCCGCCTTCTGTGGATAGAATAGACCGATGGTGTTCCAGGCGTCCTGTCCGGCCGCGGGCTTCATGGTCACAACAGCGGCGGTCTTGCTCTCCTTGCTCAAACCGACCTTATAGGCGGTGACAGTGGTGTTTGCAGCCTTAGCCTTCAGGTCTTCTCTTACCATGTCGGCCACGACTTCTTCCTCAATGGTATTCAGTGTTTTTCCCGCGAAAAGTTCAATAAGTTCAATAAGCGCCAATGCTTCAGGTTCGGTGAACGCTGGGACCTGGGTTTCCGTTGCGTTTTCATCGATAGCTTCGATCTTGGCCAGCGCCGACTCAAGGGCGGCCTTCTTATTCGCGTCCGCCTCCAGCCCCATCTTTGCGATGTTTTCCTCTATGAGGGCTTCAATGGCATTGTTATCTTTTCCCTCAAAGTTGGCCTTGATGATCGACATCAGCCGAGAGGACAGAAGTTCTGCGAACTTTTTGGCCGTCGCGCCAACGGGAGTAGTGCCGTCTTCTTCGTAGCCCTTTTCTTTGATTTCAGCCGTGATCTCCGCCCGCTTTGCCGTGATCTCTTCTTCTGTAGGTTCCGTGCGGGCGTTGGGATCAGCGACCTGTGTCTGGCTGACCGTGATGGTCAGGTAATTGCCGGTGCCCACGTTGCACAGTATGTAGCCGTTGTTGCTGCCGGTCAGTGTCCAGAACTGTCTGCTGTCGGCGGCAGCGTTTTGCAGCATCAGTGCGCCGTCAACGACCGCCAGACGCTTGCCATCCGTGGTGGCCAGGGTGTATTTGTCGGAATTGTAGTAGGTCAGGATCAGCTGAGAGGCCTTCTCCTCGGCCACCAGGTCGGTGCTGCCTACGCTGTAGCTGAAGGTCCTGCCGTCGGAGTTATAGCACAGGGTGTATTTGCCCTCCAGGTGGGAGGTGGTGTTCTGATAGCGCATGACCAGCGCATCGGCAGGCTCGTTGATATGCAGGCGGCTGTACACCGAGGACTGCACATCGCCGTCCGCTGCGCTGTAATAGGCCATGGAACGGTTCTTCACGCCATAGCGGTCAGACAGCTGGGTCTGCATATCCCGGTACTTGGGAATATCCTCCGCCAGCTTGCTGCATTCAGTGTAGATGGCCTCGATCAACTCCGCTTCGCTCTGCATCTTGAAGCCGCCCAGCCGGTTGTCGATGGCGCGGGTGACCACGTTATAGGCGCCGTCCACACCATGCTGGACGCTGCGGCTCCACAGAACGTTCTTCAGGGCGATGGAGTAGTCGTTCAAGTCTAGGGCAGGGTATTTGCTTTGCAGGCGGCTGATCAAGGTCGAGTAACGCTCGGTGCCCCAGTACTCTGTCTGGGCGTTGGCAAACTCACCCTTGTTGACGTCGTGACCCAGCTCCCTCCAGGCGTTCTCAAAGTTGGGGCCGTAGCCTGCTGCGGCTGCGCCGCTGGTGTTCTCGCCGTAGGCCTTATCCAGCTTGGCTGCGAAACCATTGTAGATAGTATTGCCCTTGTAGTTTCGCAGCCAGGTGCGGAACGCGTCCAGCGTTCCCGCCTTGCTGGAGAACATATACAGGCCGAAGGACGTGCCGCCGGGGTCGCCGGGTACGGTGGAAACAGCGCCCGGGTCAGCGTCCGCGCCCGTCTCATAATATTGGCTCAGTGCGCCCAGGTCCTTCAGGCTGCTCCAGTTCTTACTGGCAGCCAGCAGTATGGTGGTCGCGCAGCTCACCGCCATCACCGCCGCCAGGATCAATGCCATTCCCCGTTTCGTCCTTTTCATGTCGATACACCCTGCCTTATCTCTAAGTTGTATGGGAAGCGCCGGCGGCGGGAAGGCCCTCCGCCGATTTACATAACAATAGTCATGTGTAGTATACCATCGGTCTGCGTCGTTGTCTACCAAAAAAACGAGAAAAACACAAAAAATATGAAAATTTTGTCACCGGCGCCACAAGATTTGGGTGGATTTATGGCGCGAAATGGCGTATAATGGCCGCAGGCTGACAAAAATACGCAAGGAGAAATCAATTTATGTCAACGAATACGAAAAAGAAACACGGCACCGGCGCGGCGGTGGTACTCATCGTGCTGTGCCTGCTGGCGCTGGGCACGCTGGGATATATCATCTGGCGGCAGTTTAATCCCGTGGTGCCGGAGACGGCGGCGGGCTATGTGGCCGCCGCCGGGACCACCGCCCCTGTGTATGACGAAAACGGGGCCCAGCTGGGTTCCCTGGTCCGCGGCGCGGAGGTACAGTACGTTGCTGAGGACGCCGAGGGCGGCGCGGACCGCGTCCGCGTGGTCAACGGCGAGGGCTATGCCTATTTGGACGCGGCCAACCTGACCGCGGACTACAGCAGCGCGGTGCTGACGGAGACGGTGTACGCCCTGCGGGGCATGAGCCTGACGGACGAAACGGGCGCGGTCCCCGGCTGCGCGGTGGAAAAGGGCATGGCGCTGACCGTCACCGGCTTTGACGGCCTGGACGAGAACGGCGAGGTCCTGCGCTGGGCCGTCGGCTGTGACCGGGGCGAGGGGTACATCGACGGAGAGAACGTCCGCATGACGGAGGAGGAAGCGCTGGCGCAGTATGACGACGCGCTCTACCAGCGCCACGCCGCGCGGGGCGACGCCTGGGGCGGCGGCGACGCGGCCGACCTGGACTACTACCCCACGGAGAAGCCGGCCTTCACGGACAATGTGATGCCCGACGAGGTGCGGGCGCTGTACCTGAATGGCAGCGCCATTCAGTACGCGGACAGCTATATCCGGCTGGCCCAGGGGACGGGCATCAATGCCTTTGTGGTGGACATCGTGGACGGCACGGCGGTATCCTACGCCTCCCCGGTCATGCAGCAGTACAGCCCGTCCGCCTACGCCGCGGCTCAGGACACTATGGAGGGCTTCAAGGCCAACGTGCAGAAGCTCCGCGACGCCGGCTACTACGTCATCGGCCGCATCACGGTGTTCAATGACGCCCACCTGGCCGCCGACCACCCGGAGTATGTCATCTCCGACCTGAACGGCACGCCCCTGAAGATCAGCTCCATGTACTGGCCCAGCGCCTACAACCGCACCGTGTGGCAGTACAAGGTGGAGCTGGCGTTGGAGGCCGCGGCGCTGGGCTTCAACGAGATCCAGTTTGACTACATCCGCTTCCCCGACGGCGCGTATAAGTACGAGCAGGCCGGTACCATCGACTACAAGAACACCTACGGTGAGAGTAAGGCACAGGCGGTCCAGCGGTTCCTGATCTACGCCGCCGAGCGGCTCCACGATGCCGGATACTACATCTCCGGCGATGTGTTCGGCGAGTGCGCCAACGCCTATGTCACCGCCTGCGGCCAGTACTGGCCGGCCATCAGCTCCGTGGTGGACGCCATCTCCGGTATGCCCTACCCCGACCATTACAGCGCCCAGGGGGACTATAAGCCCTGGGAGCACCCCTATACCACGGTCCACAACTTCGGCGAGAGCGCCATGGCCCGCCAGAGCGAGACGGCCTCCCCCGGCGCGGTACGCACATGGATACAGTGCTACAACGCCATCCGCGAGCCGTATAACCACTACGGCGCAGCGGAGCTGGCCGACGAGGTCCGGGCCCTCCGCGACGCTGGGTGCACCGGCGGCTTTATGACCTGGAACGGCGCGTCCGACATCGACAAATACGCCGAGGTCATCTCCGCCCTGAGCTGATATGAACGCAAAAAGAAAGCCCGCATGGGCTTTCTTTTTTGCTTATTGCGCTTCCATGGCCTTCTGGGCAAAGCTGTTGTCCACCAGCTTGTCGAAGTCCACCCACTGGTCCTTCTCCAGCTCGCCGGCCTCGGTCATCACCGTCTCCAGCCGTTCCAGCGCCGACCGCGCCATCATCGGCCCCGCGTTCCAGGCATCGATCTGCCGGTGCCGCGCGGTAACGGCCTCCAGGGTATCCAGGTCCGTATCCGGGAACTGGTCGATGATGGCCTCCGCCACCTCCCGGTCTGTGTGGTCCACGATCCACTGCTGCGCCCGGGCAATGGCGTTGGCAAAGCCCTGAATGACCTCCGGATGCGCCGTCATATAGCTCTGGCTGGCGAAATAGGCGGTGTAGGGGATCTCTCCGGACTCCTCGCCGATGGAGCAGAGGATATACCCGTGTCCGGCGCGCTCTACCTCCGTGGCGGTGGGCTCAAACAGCGTCACATAGTCCCCCTGTCCGCCGGTGAAGGCCCCGGCCATCATGTTGAACTGCACCGAGGTGTCCACCACCGCGTCCCGCTGGGGCTCGATGCCCCGCTGCCGCAGCACATATTCCAGGGTCATCTCCGGCACGCCGCCGGCCCGGCCCCCGATGATGGTCCGGCCCCGGACGTCCTCCCAGGAGAAGGGCCCCGGCTCCCGGCCCACCAGGAAGGAGCCGTCCCGCTTGGTCAGCTGGGCAAAGATCACGGGATGGTCCTCCTTGCCCTGGTTCATCACATAGATGGCGGCCTCCGGCCCGGCCAGGCCCATGTCCGCCTGGCCGGACACCACGGCGGTCATGACCTTGTCGGCGCCGCCGCCGTTGGTCAGCTCCACCTCCAGCCCCTCCTGGCGGAAGAAGCCCTGGCTCATGGCCACATACTGCGGCGCGTAGAACACCGAGTGGGTGACCTCGCTCAGGCGCACCCGGGTCAGCTGTTTTTCCCCGGCGCAGCCCGGCAGGACCAGCAGCGCCGCCAGACAAAGACACAGTACGATACAGATTTTTTTCATGTTTTGACCCCCCAATAATGCTGCAGCAGCTTCTCGGCCCACAGCACCAGCCGGTACATCACCACCGCCGCGGCCGCCAGGATCACCACGCTGGCCATGACCAGGTCCATGTTGAACACCTGGGACCCGTAGACGATGAGATAGCCCAGGCCCGCCCGGGACACGAGAAATTCCCCCATGATCACCCCCACCCACGACAGGCCCACGTTGACCTTCAGGGTGTTGAACAGGGTGGGGAAGCTGGCGGGAAACACCAGCATCCACAGAATCTGACCTCTTGTGGCCCCCAGGGACCGCATCAGCCGCAGCTTTTCGCTGTCGGTCCCCAGGAAGCCCTGATACATACTGAGGATGGTGACGATCAGGGAGATGGCCAGGGTCATCACGATGATGGACCCCATCCCCGCCCCCATCCAGACGATAAAGATCGGCCCCAGGGCCGTTTTCGGCAGGGCGTTCAGCACCACCAGATAGGGGCTGAGCACCCGGGCCACCCCCTCCCGCCACCACATACAGATGGCGATGGCGGTGCCCAGCAGGGTCCCGGCCAGGAAGCCCACCACGGTCTCCAGGCATGACACCCCCACGTGCCGCAGCAGCTCTCCGCCCCGGCACAGGCCCACCAGCGTCCCCCACATGCGGCTGGGGCTGCTGATGAGAAAGCCGTCGCTGAGCCCCACCGCCGTGGTCAGCTGCCACAGGCCCAGCAGGGCCGCCAGCAGTCCCGCCTGCCACAGCCGCACCCGGCGGCGGCTTCTCTGCCGCTGCCGCAGCCACTCCTGCCGCCGGGGGGATGGTTTATCCGTCATGCAGCTCCAGCTCCTTCCAGATGGCATTGAAAAACGTGTGAAATTCCGGGGTGTCCCGCCGCTCCATAGGCGGCAGGCCCCGCAGCGGTCCCATGTCGTGAACGGCCTTTATCCCGGCGGGCCGCCGGGTCAGCACCGCCACCCGGTCCGACATGCTGATGGCCTCGCTGATGTCGTGGGTCACCAGCAGGGCGGTTTTCCCCTCCTGCCGGATGATGCGGTAAATATCCGCCGAAACCGACAGCCGGGTCTGATAGTCCAGGGCGGAGAACGGCTCATCCAGCAGCAGGATCCGGGGATCCGCCGCCAGGGTGCGGATCAGGGCGCAGCGCTGGCGCATACCGCCGGACAGCTGCCCCGGCCGCTTATCCCGGAAGGCCCACAGGCCGTAGCGCTCCAGCAGGCTCCGGACCCGGGCCTGGTTTTCCGGCGTATTCTCCCCCCGGACGGCCAGAGCCAGGGTCACATTGTCCCAGATGCTCCGCCAGGGGAACAGCTGGTCCTGCTGGGGCATGAAGCCCACCTTGGGCGAGGGGCCCCGCAGGGCCTCGCCGTCCACGGTGACCTCCCCGCCGGTCAGAGTCTCCAGCCCCGCCAGGACGGACAGCAGCGTGGATTTGCCGCAGCCGGAGGGGCCCACGATGCTGCAGAACTCCCCCTCCTCCACGTCCAGGGACACGTCCCGCAGGGCCTCCACCTCCCCGTCCGGTGCCTGGTACACAAAGGCGGCGTGCAGGAGATGTATCATCATTTCCGTGTGTTCCTCCTCTGATACTGATTCCTGATTCGAAAATGGAATCAGGAGTCCCGTGCGCTGGGCGCACACTGTGACGTCTCATACTGATTCTTGATTAAAAAATTTAATCAAGAATCCCGTGCGCTGTGCGCACGCACAGCGTGTGAAAACACGCTGTGACGTCTCATACAAAACCTGACGCACCTTCGGTGCTATAAAAAGCTTTTCAAGCTTTTTAACAGGTTTTGGTATCATACTTCGGCGCTGATAAAAACTTTTTAACAGGTTCCGGTATGATACGAAGCGGAGAGCGGAAAACTCCCTCTCCGCCATCATCCTATGCACTCCCCCGCCCCGTGGTTCCCGGCAGACGCAGCGGGGTAGGGCGCGTAATACGGTATTTTTTCATGGGCGGTTGTCCGCAGGCGGGCAACGGACGGCGGTTTTTCCGGGGGAATGCAGGAGGTGGTTCATTATGGCCAAGAAAAAACACATTCCCCTGTTCGATGACCAGCTGGAAATGCTGGAGCTGCTGACGGACCAGGAGGTGGGCCAGGCAGTGCTGGCCGCCATGCGCTTTATGCGCAGCGGCACGGAAACCGATCTTACCGGCGGCGCCGGGGTGGTCTATCAGGTGCTGCGAGCCCAGTTCATCCGGAACCAGAACGACGCCGCCGTCGGGAAAAAGGGCGGGCGTCCCCGGAAAAGCCCCGCCGAAACCCCGGTTTCGGAAGCCGAAACCACTGAACGGAACGAAACGGAACCGGACGGAACCGGACAGGACGGAACAGAACCGGACGAGACGGAATCGGACCGGACGGGAGGTGGAGACGGCAGCGCCGGAGGGCGCTTTGTCCCACCCACCCTGGATGAAGTGCGGGCTTATGTTTTGCAGAGACGCTCGCCGGTGGAGCCCCAGGCCTTCATCGACTTTTACCAGGCCCGGGGCTGGATGGTGGGAAAGGCCCCCATGCGGGACTGGAAGGCCGCCTGCCGCAGCGCGGAGTCCTGGGAGCGCTGGAGCAGGCCCCCGGCCCAGACCCAGGTCACCAACCCCGACCGCATAGCCAAATACGTGGATTGGTGATGGGCAGGCCGCAAGAACGGGGTGTTTTCCCGGCAACCGTCCGTAGGGCCCGGGAATCGCCCCATTTCCGCCACCGTTGCCCCGATTCCGGCAACCGGATGGGCACCACTCCCCTTTTGTCCCGGTACAGGTGAAAGGAGGAGATCAACATGCGATTTCCCAGAATTTATGAGGAGGACGGCTGCTGCACCGCAGCCGTCTGCGACCTGTGCGGCGGCGAGATTTATCAGGGCCAGGCCTACTACCGCATCAACGGCCGCACCGTCTGCCGGGACTGCCTGGCGGACTACGCCGAGAGCTACTTCGCCGACTGCCTGTGCGGAGAGGAGGCGGCTCCATGGTGAGACGGGAGGACATCCCCTGGGAGGACCTGCAGAGGCTCAACGCCCAGGGCTGGAGCTATCGCCGCCTGGCGGAAAAATACGGCGTCTCCTCCTCGGCCATCGGCCGCCGGGCGGTGCTGGAGGGCTGGCACGGCACCAACGACCAGCGGGCCAACGCCCGTCTGCGGAATCTGGCGGCCCGGCTGCGCCGCCAGGCGGAGCGGCGGCTGGCGGAGGACCTGGACACCCGGGAGATCAAGGAGCTCACCGCCGTTCTGCGGGAGCTGATGAACCTTCAGCAGACCCTGGAGGGGCAGCAGCCCGGCGGCGTGGTCCGGGTGGAGCTGGCGGAGGAAACGGAGGACTGGAGCCTGTGACGGAAAAAATTCTCACCATGGACCGGCCCAACCCCCGGCAGCAGGAGTTTCTGCGGTGCCGGAAGAAGTATGTGGCCTTCGGCGGGGCCCGGGGCGGCGGCAAAAGCTGGGCCGTGCGCGCCAAGGCCAAACTGCTGGCCCTGCGCTATCCGGGGATCCGTCTGCTGCTGGTGCGCCGGACCTATCAGGAGCTGGAGGCCAACCACATCCGCTTTCTGCGGCAGGAGCTGGCCGGTCTCGCGGAATACCGGGCCACCGCCCGGCAGTTCGTTTTCCCCAACGGCAGCGTCCTGGACTTCGGTTACTGCGCCGCCGACGGCGATATGGACCGCTATCAGGGGGCGGAATACGACGTGATCTTCCTGGACGAGGCCACCCAGCTGAAGGAGGAATGGCTGCGGCAGTTTGCCGCCTGCCTGCGGGGCGTCAACGAATTTCCCAAGCGGCTGTACTACACCTGCAACCCCGGCGGGCCGGGGCACAGCTATATCAAGCGCCTGTTCATCGACCGGCGGTTCCAGGCGGGGGAAAACCCCGATGACTATGTGTTCATCCCCGCCAAGGTCACCGACAACCGGGCCCTGCTGAAAAAGCAGCCGGACTATCTGCGCCAGCTGGAGGCCCTGCCCCGGCGGCTGCGGGACGCCTGGCTGGAGGGCAAGTGGGACGTGTTCCAGGGGCAGGTGTTCCAGGAATTTACCAACGACCCCGCCCACTATCAGGACCGGCGGTTCACCCATGTCATCGCCCCCTTCGACATCCCCCGGGAGTGGCCCGTCTACCGCAGCTATGACTTCGGCTATGCCAAGCCCTTCTCCTGCGGCTGGTGGGCAGTGGATTATGACGGGGTGATCTATCGGATTTTAGAGCTGTACGGCTGCACCGGGGAGCCGGATGTGGGCGTCCGGTGGACGCCTGAGAAGCAGTTTGCGGAGATCCGCCGGATCGAGGACACCCACCCCTGGCTGAAGGGCCGGGAGATTCAGGGGGTGGCGGACCCGGCCATCTGGGACACCAGCCGGGGCGAGAGCATCTATGAGACGGCCCTGCGCCACCGGGTCTATTTCACCCGGGGGGATAACCGCCGGATCCCCGGGTGGATGCAGCTGCACTACCGCATGAGCTTCGATGAGCAGGGGTATCCCATGCTGTATGTGTTCTCCGGGTGCCGGGCGTTTATCCGGACAATTCCGGAGCTTCTGTTCGACCAGACGGACGCGGAGGACGTGGACACCCGGCAGGAGGACCATGTGGCCGACGAGAGCCGGTATTTCTGCATGTCCCGGCCGATCCCGCCCCAGAAGCGGGACACCGGGCTTCCTCTGCGGGATGACCCGCTGAACATGCGGACGGGGACATGAGAAGGCCCGTGGACGGCAGCCAAAGCTGCCGCCCACGGGCTATTTTTGTGCAGTATCCAGTCCGGCAAGCGCTTCGCACAGTTTGCCGCCCGCAGGTGGCAAGCCTTTTTGTGAATAATAGCCAGCCCCCGGCGGAATCCGCCGGGGGCTGGCTCTATAGGGGGTGGGGCATCTCAGCTCGTGGGATGGGGATCATCCCAGGCTGTTTTTCCGTTTAGCGGGAGTGCTTCTTGCGGGGCAGAACCACAACAGCGGCAGCCAGCATAGCAGCGGAAGCCATCACCAGGACCCACAGGGCGGTGTTGCTCTCGTCGCCAGTCTTGACAGAGGGCTTGTAGTTGGGATCAGCGGCGCCGCAGACGGTGCACTTGCCATCCTTGTACTGATGGCCGGTGGCCTTGATGACCTCGCCCTTCTTCACAATCTCGCCGCAGATGGTGCAGACTTCGTCGCCGGTGTAGCCATCCTCGGTGCAGGTGGGCTCCTTAGCACCCACCAGCTTGATCTTGTGACCCATAGCGGGGATGACCTCGCCCTTCTTCACAATCTCGCCGCAGACGGTGCAGACTTCGTCGCCGGTGTAGCCATCCTCGGTGCAGGTGGCAGCCTTAGCACCCACCAGCTCGATCTTGTGACCCAGAGCGGGGATGACCTCGCCCTTGGTGATGACCTTGCCGCAGGCCTTGCAGACCACGTCGCCGGTGTAGCCATCCTCGGTGCAGGTGGCGGCCTTGGCGTTCACGGTCTCGGTCTCGGTGTGCAGGTCAGCAGCCAGAGTCTCGGCGTTGTTCACGGTCTGATCGTTGCGCTCGGTCTCGGTAACGGTGACGTTGATCTTGTCCAGAGCGGTGGGATCATTGACGGTGAAGGTCAGGGTGGCCACGGTGGAACCGGCGGTCACGCCGTTGAGGTCCACATAGCCCAGGGTGACCTTGCCGGAAGCATCCTTGTAGGAGCTGTACTGGGTGTTGAAGGCCACGTTGGTCAGGGTCAGGTTGGCGGCATCGTAATCCACGGTGAACAGGCCGTTGGTGGCAGCATGCTTGGCCAGGACGTTGACGGTGACGGTCTTCTCATCGGCGGACACGGTGACGTTGGAGGCGGTGGCGTTCTCAGCAGCGTCGCCCATGGGCAGGTTCACCACGGCAGCCACGGGGGCAGCGGTGTTCAGGGAGCCCTTGGCAGCCTGGGTCTCGGCGCCGTTGTAGCGCTGGATCTGAGCGGGGGTCATCTCCACAGCCTGAGCGGTGTGGACGGTGGTCTTGCTCATGGCAGCGTTCACGGCCTTGGCGGCGTCCTCATTGGCGTGGTACATGGTGCCCACCAGGGTGGCAGGCCACACGCCGTCGCCGAAGTTGCCGATGTCGGCAGCTTCCCACTTACCAGTGTCCTCATTCAGGAGGATGCGGTAGACATGGCTGGCGTCGCCGGTGAAGTTGGCCAGGTACAGAACCAGTTCCTGGCCCTCGACGGTGGCGTACAGGGAGTCATACAGGTCGCCGTCATCGGTGGGGTTGGCAGCGTAGCCAACGTTAGCCAGGTTGGACTCCAGGATACCGAAGGAGGCGCCCCAGGTGTCCTTGCCGGTCTCCTTATCCACCGAGGGATAAACATTCATGGTCCAGATGTTGCCGGCGTCATCCAGCGCCAGGAACAGCTCGGTGTCGGTATCCTTCACGCCGTCTTTGTCGGTGTCGATCTTGTTGGCACCCAGAGAGGTAACGGCGGTGAAGTAGGAAGCGTCGGCAAAGAGCCACAGATACAGTCCGAGGTCGAAGGCGGACAGATCCAGGTTATCCACCGGCTTGGGAGACAGGAAGTAGGTGTAGTACACGCTGGCCAGCATGGGCTTGGCCTCGGTGGAGTAAACCAGGCTGTACTCCATATCCCACATGGGGATTTCGCCCTCGAAGCCGGGATAGGTAGCCAGGGTCTTACCGGTATCCAGGTCCATCTTGTTGATGTTGAAGCTGCCATCCTGCAGATAGACGTCGCCGGTGCGGGCGTCGAAGGTGGAGGCAGACACGCTCTTGGTGGTTTCGAAGTTCACCAGCTTCTTCCAGGTGGTGTCGTGCTCCATATCCCAGGTGTAGAACTGGGCATCGCCGTTGGTATCCATCAGTGCGCCCACCAGGGTGGTGTCCACGGTCTGGACGGTGACCACGCAGGAGGCGGTGGCGGTGGGATCCTTGATGGAGGCCGCCGTGATGGTGGCAGTACCCTTGTTGACGCCGGTGATGATGCCGCGCTCGTTGACGGTGGCGACAGTCTCATCGGAGGACTTCCAGGTCACGCCATCGGGCTTCACGCCGAAGGGGCTGACCTCAGCGTTCAGAGCAGCAGTGCCGCCCTTGTACATCTTGATGGACTGCTTATCCAGAGTCACGGACACGGGGCCGCTGAGCTCTTCCTTGTTGAGGTTGATCTTGTAGGTGGCGGTGTTGTCGGCGTAGTCGGCGACCTGAACCAGCAGGTGGTCAACGCCCTCGGCCTTGCTCAGATCCAGGGAGATATCCGTGGCAGCGCCCTCGGCAGCACCCTCGGGGGAGCCGGCGGTGCGGTCCAGAATGGACATCTTGTCATAGTCGATCAGGAAGGCGGCCGCCACATAGCGGTTGTCCTGAGCGGTCAGGACCAGGCTGCGGGTGCCGGTCTCAACGTCTTCCTTGAAGTACACGTTGGACAGGACAGGCTCGGTCCGGTCGATGAAAGCGGTGTAGGTCCGGCTGGCGCCATCGCCCAGGGCATCCCAGTTGGTGGTGGCATTGCCCTCGGCATCGTAGGTCACGTAGTACTCGGGAGCCTCGGTGACCTTGACGGTGATCTTCTCACCCTCAGCAGCCTTGGTGGGGGCATTGTTGATACCGATGTAGCCCTGAGCATTGCGCCAGCTGCCGCCGTTGCTGTAGTAGTAAGCGCCAGCGGTGGGAGAACCGGACGCCTTATCATAGTAGACAGTGCCGTTCTCGCCGGTGATGGTCGCCCGGGAATCCGCAGCGTTGCGGATCAGGGAGAAGGTAGCACGGGCAAAGACGGTGGTGTCGGGGTTGATGGCGGCGCGGTTGGGATCATAGGTCTCATCCACGTAAGGATTGCCGCCGAAGTAGTACATGCCGGAATCGCCAGCGTACTGGACGGTCAGGGCCTGATACTTGGTGGCGTTCTTGTTGTAGGCGTACATGTAAGGCACACGGGACTCGGTCTTGGCCTCATGATACTCCAGATAGCTGCCGATATCGAACATGGAGGGATCGGTCCAGCTGCCGTAGTAGCCCAGGACGGGGATGGAGTGGCTGTCGCCCTTGACACCCTCGGCGGAGGCAACCTCGTCGGCGTACACATAACCCTCGACATAGGTGCCGGTGTTGTCGCTGGCCTTGTCATACTCGTCCAGGCCCAGGACCTTGGCATTGACTTCCACATGGATGCTGCCGTTTGCGGGGATCTCCACGGTGCTCTTGTTCAGCTGCTGGAAGAACAGGTAAGCATCGTAGGTGTCGATGCTGCCGTCGTTGTCGAAGTCGGCGTTGTCCTTATTGGAGATGGAATCCAGGACGCCGGTGACATAGTCCAGCAGAGCCTGGCCGTCAGCCTTGGTGACCTTGCCGTCGCCATTGAAGTCGCAGTTGGCAAGACCCGCAGGAGCGGTCATCTACACCATCTGGCCGTCCACGGTCCAGGTGACGTTGGAGGACAGCAAAGCGGTGTAGGTATCCTCGAAGTTCACCACGGAGCCGTCCTCGAACTGATTGGCGAAGACATTCTGGGTGAAGAAGTCGGCGCTGAGGTTGAAGGAGGTCGCAGCATCCTTCAGGTTGTAGATGGTGAAGCCGAAGCTGTAGTCACCGGTGCGGGCGGGATCGTCGCCCAGCTCCACCTTGACCTTACCGTCGGCAGCGCCGGCGTTGGCGTTCTTATCCATCTTGATGTAGGTGCCGGCGGAAACGGCAGCGCCCACATTGGCAAGGCCGGCACCCTGCTGCATAACGGAATAGTAGCCATACTTGCCCTCGCCGTAATCCTGATACATGGGGACAGCGGTGGACATCAGCAGGGACTGAGCCAGAGCGCGGGCGGTGAGGCCGGTCTTCTCCGTCAGCTTGTTGGCGCGGATGTACTGGGCCACCACAGCGGCCATACCGGCAACCTGGGGAGAGGCCATGGAGGTACCGGACATATTCTGGTAGCCGCCGCCATTCTGCAGGGAGTAGATATTGCCGCCAGGAGCGGTGATCTCGGGCTTCAGCTCCAGGGAGCCGGGAACGCCCCAGGAGGAGAAGTCGCTCATGGTGTAATAGTCGGCGGTCTGAACGTTCACGCCGGGCTTGGCGCCCACGGTGAGCTTGCCCACATAGTAGGTCACGCCGTTGGCTTCCTTCTTCTCGGCATTGGCCTTGATGATCTGGCCGTCAGCCAGAGTCAGGGAGACGTAAGGAGCAGTGCCGGTGTAGCCGTCGGTGGACATATTGATGGTGCCCGCCGCGTTGTTGACCACGACGGTGCCGATGGCACCGGCGGCAACGGCGTTGTTGCCCTTGGCGGTGAAGTTGATTTCACCGCGGTTGCACATGGCAATGGCGCCCTTGAGCTCATCGCCCGCAGCGGCGAAGTCCTCGGGATTGCCGACGGCATCCACATAGACGAAGCGCTGCTCACCGGCCAGAACGGTCATGGGCTGGATGGGAGCCTCGGAGGTGTCGTTGTAGAACATCTTGGTGCCGGCGAACTCAATATAGTTGCCGGTGGAGCCCACGTTATCCACGGAGGCGATGCCCAGAGAGTTGGTGTAGGAGCCGGGGCTGCCGTTGGTGGCCCAGCTGACGCTCTCGGCGTAGGGATAGGCATAGGGGGTGTTCTCGAACCAGTGGCCGGAGTTACCGGCGGACATGGCAACCACCATACCGCTGTTGACAACGGCCTCCAGGATGGCCTGGTACTTGGCGTCGGACTGACGGGAATAGCCGGGGTTGCCGCTGCCCAGAGACAGGTTGGCGGAATCGCAGCCCAGGATCATGGCATCCTCGATGGCGGCCATGTAGTCGGAGTCGTAAGCGCCGCCGCCCTTACCGAAGACCTTCATGGTGTACACCTGGGCATCAGGGGCAACACCCTGGGTCAGGGCGGTATCCAGAGCGGGAGCGAAGGACCCGTCGGCCTGCTCAATGTAGCGGTTGCCGGCGGCAATACCGGTGACGTGGGAGCCGTGGTCACCCTGCTTGTCGTTGTCGTGGGTGACATCCAGATCGGCGTCAATGTAGTTGAAGCCGAAGGGGATCTTGGCGCTGACATACAGATCGGAGGCCTTCAGGTCGCCGTTCTTCTTGAGGGCATTCAGCTTCTCCAGCTTGTCAGCGTAATCCGCAGCGGTGACGGGGGTGATGCCCAGGCCCTTGACAGCGTAGCTGTAGGCAGCGCCGTTGAGGGAGGGGTGATCGGTGTCAGCGCCGGTATCGATGATGGCCACCTTGGAGCCTGCGCCGGTGTAACCGTCAGCCCAGGCAACGCTGGAGCCGATCATGGAGGAGGAGGTAGCCATGTTGGGGTCGGTGGTCTCCGACTCCTTGACCACGCAAGGCTCATACTGCGTCTCGATCAGGACGGAATCAACACCCTTGATCTTCTCGATCTTCTCGATCTGGCCATACTGAACGTTGGCGGAGATGATGTTGGTGGCCAGGGTCAGATTCCAAACCACATCCAGAGACTGGCCGTCCAGGGCCTTCTTGGAGATGGTCTTGGCCATCTTATCCTGCTTGGATTCCAGCTTGTCGCGATACTTCATCGCCTTTTTGCTGCCAGAGGCGATGTCGGACGCGGAAAAGCCCTTGTCCAAGGTGGAGGGGTCGCTCAGCACGATGGAGACGCGGACCACGTCCGTGTCGGCATACTGCTGCTGGGCTTCTTCCTCAACAGCCGCGTTTTCCTTGATGGGCAACTTGATGTTGTCCACCTTTTCCCAGGTGATACCGTTGTTCTCGCCCTTGGTCGCAACGGAGCTGCTGCTCATGGCCCAGGTGGGGGTCACGAGACTCAGCGTCAGTACGAGGGCAAGCATCACGGCCATCGCCCGTTTGAGGGTATGCGCGTGTTTCATATGCGTACTCTCTCTTTCTCCGGTTTGTACCGGTAAAGTTGGATGCTTGTATAGTTCCGGTCGCCGTGATGCCCTATCAGCCGGCCCGTCCCATACAGCTTACGGTTACTATACCATTTCTCTGAGGATTTTGCTCAGGATTTATGTATAAACCAAGTTGGTCATTTTAACACATCAGTGTATTAAGCGTTACCGTACTAAATCGTTAAAAACATCGCAGTTCATCGTTCATGTTGCTTTTGCGTCACCATTCATCGTTCAATTCGGCATAGTGTCTATTACTGTTGGCAGAATTTTGCGCAGTGATAATTTATTTGCATGTTTTGGCGAGTCCGGATTGTGAACAATTTTTGTACAAAACGCCGGAGACCCGGAGGCCGTTTCCGGTCTCCGGGTCTCGCGGGTCACTCTGTCTCCGGATCAGAGACAGGCGTCATATTCAGCGGGTGTGCTTCTTGCGGGGCAGGACCACCACAGCGGCAGCCAGCAGAGCGGAGACGGTCAGCAGCATGACCCACAGGGTGGTGTTGCTGTCGTCGCCGGTCTTGACGGCGGGCTTGTAGTTGGGGTCGGTCTCGCCGCAGTCGGTGCACTTGCCATCCTTATAATGGTGGCCGGTGGCGGGGACGGTCTCGCCCTTCTTCACGGTCTCGCCGCAGACGGTGCACACCTCGTCGCCGGTGCAGCCGTCCTCGGTGCAGGTGGCAGCCTTAGCGCCCACCAGCTGGGTCTTGTGGCCCAGAGCGGGGATAACCTCGCCCTTCTTCACGGTCTCGCCGCAGACGGTGCAGACTTCATCGCCAGTGTAGCCGTCCTCGGTGCAGGTGGCAGCCTTCGCGCCCACCAGCTGGGTCTTGTGGCCGGTGGCGGGGATAACCTCACCCTTCTTCACGGTCTCGCCGCACACGGTGCAGACCTCATCGCCGGTGTAGCCGTCCTCGGTGCAGGTGGCAGCCTTAGCGCCCACCAGTTCGGTCTTGTGGCCGGTGGCGGGGATAACCTCGCCCTTCTTCACGACCTCTTGGCACACGGTGCACACCTCGTCGCCGGTGTAGCCATCTTCCGTGCAGGTGGCGGCCTTAGCGCCTACCAGCTGGGTCTTGTGGCCCAGAGCGGGGATAACCTCACCCTTCTTCACGGTCTCCTGGCACACGGTGCAGACCTCGTCGCCGGTGTAGCCATCTTCCGTGCAGGTGGCGGCCTTAGCGTTCACCAGCTGGGTCTTGTGACCGGTGGCGGGGATGACCTGGCCCTTGGTGATGACTTCGCCGCAGACCTTGCAGACCTCATCGCCAGTGTAGCCGTCCTCGGTGCAGGTGGCGGGCTTGGCGTTCTTCAGCTCGGGGTTGTGGCCGGCCTTCTCCAGAGCGGCCAGCAGGGTGGCGTAGTTATACACCAGCTCCTTCTGGGCGTCGGTAAGGGCGTTGTACTCGGCCAGCAGCTGGCGCAGGTAAGCCTCGTCCTCCTTGGTCAGATTCTCGATGGGCTTAAGGGCCTCGATCTTCTTGATGAGCTCCAGCACCGCCATTTCATCGGCGTTGTTGGGGTCGGCATCAATATACAGATAACCGATGGCTGCGGGGCCGGTCTCGCCGGTGAGGCTGTAAGCCGTGACCCGGTAAGCATAGCTGCGGCCGAAGGGCAGCGTGGTGGTATCGGTATAGGTGCAGGCGGTAAGATTCTCCGCCAGGGTCTCGAAGCCCTCGAAGGTCCAGGTATCCTGGGTATCATCCTGGAAGTGGGCAGCCACGCTGCGCTCCACCTTATAGACGATATCCTCGGCGTTGGACTGCTTGGCGGCGGTCCAGGTCAGCAGGGCGTTGCGGACGCCGGTCTCCGTGACGGTCAGGTCCGTGGGCGTGAAGTAGCTCTCGTCCATGATGTTGACGCTGCCCTTTTCGGTGTTGAAGTACTTGTCCCAGACATAGGCGGTGTAGCCCTCAGCGCCCTGGGGATAGTACAGGTTCAGGCCCCAGTCGTTGTACACGAAGCCGCCGGTGCCGGTGGTGCCCCACAGGCCCACGAAGTTGGCGTACAGGGCGACGTTTGCATAGGCTCCGGTCAGGGAAACGGTGGTCTCCAGCAGAGGAGCGGTCATGCCGTTGAAGTAGTAATCCTTCAGGTTCTCGCAGCCGAAGAAGGCCTTGGTGCCGATGCGCTCCAGGGTGGTGGGATAGCTGACGCTCTTGAGGAACAGGTTGCCGGCAAAGGCGTTGCCGCCCACGCGGATGGTGCCCTCGGGGATGCGGTAGCTCTCGGCGGTGCGGCCCTCGGGATAGTAGCGCAGGTTCGCGCCGTTCTTATCGAACAGGACGCCGTCCACGCTCTTGAAGTACAGGGAGCCGTCGGCCACATAAATGTTCTGCAGGCTGGTGCAGTCGTTGAAGGCCACGGAGGTGTCAGTGACGCCGCAATCCTGGATGGAGGCGGGCAGAGTCAGCTCCGTCAGAGCTTCGCAGCCCACAAAGCCCCGGCTGGGGACGGCGGTCATGCTCTTGGACAGGGTGACATTCTTCAGATTGTCGTTGTAAGCCAGTGCGCTGCCGCCCATCTCGGTGACGGTGTCGGGAATGACAATGGTCTCCAGGCCGGTCTTGGAAATGGCGTTGGCGCCGATGCTGGTCAGGCCGTAGGGCAGACGCAGGCTGGTCAGATTGGGACAATTGTAGAAGGCGAAGGTGCCGACGGTCAGCCCGTTGGCGGAATCCTCGAAGTAGATCTCCTCGATCTTGGAGCTGGAGAAGGCGTAGCTGCCCACCTTGGTGACGCTGGCGGGAACGATGACCTTCTTCAGGCTGGTGTTGTTCTGGAACATCTTATCGGGGATCTCCGTCATGGTGGCGGGCAGGGTGAACTCGGTGGTCTCGTTGCCCTGGGGCCAGATGTAGATATCGCCGGTATCCTTCAGCATGACAACGCCGTTGGAGGACGCATACACGGGGTTGTTGGCGTCCACCACGATGTTCTTCAGGCCGCTGGCCAGATAGAAGGCATCCTTGGCCAGGCTGGTGACGGAGGCGGGGATATTGACCTCGGTGACATAGGCGGTCTTGTTGTAGTTCAGATAAGCAAACGCCTTGCTATCAATGGATCGCAGGGTGCCGGGGAAGGCCAGCGTCCGGGCCTCATAGGGCTGATAGAAGGCGCTGTTGCCGATGGACTCCAGCTGGGTGCCGGAGAAGTCCAGATTCTGGAGCTTCCGGGCATAGTAGAAGGCCTGCCTGCCGATGGTCTTCAGCTGAGAGGGCCAGTTGATGGTCTCCAGCAGGGAGCAGGAGTAAAAGGCGCGCTCACCGATGGAGGTGACGTTGTCGCTGAGCTTCACGGTCTTGACGGCCTTGGCGTTGTAGAACGCGCGGTCGGGGATGACAGTGAGGCTGCCGCAGTCGATGGAAGCGGCGGCGTTGCAGTCATAGAACGCGGAGCCGCCCAGGGAGGTGACGGACTGGGGAATGGTGATGGCCTTCAGAGCCTTCCAGCCGTAGAAGGCGTTGGCGCCGATGGAGGTCAGACCCTCCTTCAGGGACAGGGCGGTGGCCTTGGCGCAGCCGCGGAAGGCGTAATCGCCCACGGTCTCCACGGTGGCGGGCAGGTCCACAGCCGTCAGGGCGGAGCAGTTGCTGAAGGCGTAGGCGGGAACAGCGGTCAGGCTCTGGCCGAAGGTTACGGTTTTCAGGCCGGAGCAGCCGTCGAAGGCGTGCTCACCCAGGGTGGTGAAGCCATCGGGCAGGGCGATGGACGTCAGCTTGGTGCAGCCCTGGAAGGCGGCGGTGCCGATCTTCTTGAGGCTGGCGGGCAGAGTGACGGACGTGATGGTGGTGTTCTTATAGAACAGGTAGTCGCTGATGGTCTCCACGCCGTCAGGCACGGTGTAGGAGGTGCCCTTGAAGTCCCGGGGCAGGCTCACCAGAACCTTGCCGCCGCCGGCCAGCAGGGTGCCGTCCTCGGTCCGGACGATGCTGGCGCCGTCCTCGATGACATAGCCCTCAAAGGCGGGGCAGCTGACAAACGGGGTCAGACCGAAGGACAGGGTCTCGGCCTTGTAGGAGGCAGGGAAGGTCAGGGTCTTGAGGTTGGTGCAGCCCTGGAAGGCCCTCTCGCCGATGAGAGTGACGTTGTCGGGAACGATGAAGTTCACCAGCGCGGTGCAGCCCTGGAACATCTGCTTGCCGATGGTGGTCAGCTTGGGGGCCACGAAGGTGGTCAGGTTCAGGCTGTTGTAGAACGCGGAGTCAAGGCCGGTGGGATCGCCCAGCACGGTGATCTCGGTGAGGCTGCTGCGGGCAAAGGCGTTGGCGCCGATGAAGGTCAGGCTCTCGGGGATCACCATCTCCTCCAGGGCGGCGCAGCCGGCGAAGCAGCTGGTGCCAACGGAGGTGACGTTGGACAGGTCGGGCAGGTGCTTCAGGCTCTTGCAGGTGGGGAACGCCCTCTTGGGCAGCTCGGTCAGGTTCTTGGACAGAGTCACGGAGGTTACAGCCGTGCAGTTGGCGAACTGGTCGCCGTTTGCGTCCATAGAGGTGACGGTGTCGGGAATGGTGATGCTGGTCAGGGCGTAGGCATTATAGAACAGGCCGGCGCTGAGGCTGGTGACGCCCTCGGGGATCACCAGGTCGCCCTCCAGGGCCTCGCAGAAGTAGAACGCCTTGACGCCCATGGAGGTCAGGCCCTTGGGCAGGACGCCGTCGTCGGTGTGGCCCAGCGTCTTTAGGTTCTTGCAGTAGTAGAACGCGCCCTCGTTGATGACCTTCATGGTCTCAGGCAGGCTGACGCTCTGCAGGTTGTCGCAGTCGTAGAAGGCCCGATAGCCGATCTCCTCCAGGGAGTCGGGGCAGATGACGTTGAGAACGTAGTCGTTGTTCTTGAAGGCGTTCTCCCCGATGACCCGGACGCCGTCGGGAATGGTGACGGTGCTCTCGGTGCCGCTGTAGCTGACCAGGGTGTCGCCCACGATGTTGAAGCTGCCGGAGCCGGTGGCCTCGGTGACGGTGACGGCCAGGTCATAGGAGGCGGTGCCGTTCTTGGCCTTGGCGGTAACGGTGGCCGTGCCGGGCTTCAGAGCGGTGAGCTTGGCATACTGGGTCAGCTGGTCGCCCTCGCCGTTGGGCTCAACGGTGACCACGGACTCGTCGGAGGAGGTCCACTCCAGGTTCAGGTCGGTGGCATAGAAGGGCGCGTAGCCATACAGCCGGACATTGGTATAGGTGGTGCCGGCCAGCATGGTCACGGAGGAGGTGTTCAGCAGGAACTCGCTCATAGGCACGTCCGCGCCCACCTCGTCGGTGACGGTGACCTGGCACTGGGCCTTCACGTCGGGCCAGACGGAGGACTTGACGGTGATGGTGGCGGTGCCGGGAGCCTTGGCGGCCACGATGCCGTTCTTCACCTCGGCCACGCTGGAATCGGAGGAGCTCCAAACCAGGTTCTGGTCGGTGGCATCGTCGGGAGTCACAGTGGCGTTCAGCTGGACATAGCCCTTCTGGGGCAGGGTCACAGCGGTCTGATCCAGAGTGATCCTGGTGACGGCGTTTTCAGGCAGGGTCACGCGATAGGCACACTGGTTCATGGCGTAGTCGTAGGCCACCACATAGAAGGTGCCCTGCAGGAGCTTCTGATAGAAGTCCGTAACGTCGAAGGTGTAGGTATACTCCTCGTAAGCCCGGGGAGAGGTGCCGTCGGCCTTCAGGGCGGGGATGATGCCGTCATAGTAGTTGGAGCCGATGCTCATTTCCTTCTTGCCGTTGTTGACGTTGGTCTTCCACTGGGTGGAGTACAGGGTGGCGCCGGCCAGGCAGAAGTTATCGGCCAGGGTCACATCCAGGTACTTCCGGCCGTCCTCGCCGGTGCGGAACTGCAGGTTCTCGCGGTCGACGATATAGGGCATTTCACCGTCGGAGGTGAAGTTGAAGGAATAGGTGTTCTTCAGGTTGTCCTGCACGTCGAAGCCGTCCACATAGGCGGCGGCGGTGTAGGTCATGCGGGTGTTGTTGGGGATCAGGTGGATGCCGGTCAGCGGGGGGAAGATCTCGCCCACATAGCCGGGCCGCACAGCGGCGGAGCTGGAGTTGTACATGGCCTTGCGGACATTGAGGCCGTCGCTGTTGAGGTACACCTCGCCGGTGTCGCTGTCGGTGATGGTGACGTTGGTGGTCTTGGCTGCCCGCAGCAGACCGGCCTGCAGGTAATACAGGTTGCTGACGCCGTTGCCGCCGCCCAGGTCCACGCAGATCTTATCGGCGGAGGTGGAGGGGGTGTCGTAGCCCTCGGGGACCACGAAGGGATACATGCCCAGCTTCACCACGTACATCATGGCGTAAACACCGGCCACGTTGGTGGCGTACATCTTCTCGTCCAGGCCGTTGTAGATATCGGCGTCCTCGAAGATGGGGGCCTTGGTCCAGTCGCCGTAGAAGCCCAGGAAGGGCACGGACAGCGCAGGATCGTCGTTGTTGGTCAGCTCCACGAAGCCCTCCACATAGATGCCGTTGGGGAACTTGGCCAGATACGCCCGGTCCGCGTCGGACAGGCGGACGGTGACGGTGACGGTGGCCTCGCCGTTAGCGGGCACGGTGACGGTGGAGCCGCTGAGGGCGCCGCCGGAGACCTTGATGGCGCTGGTGTCGGCGGAGAGGACATAGCCCTTCTGGGCGATGTACAGCCCGTCGGTGGTGGTGCTCTCGGTCTGGACGGTGGTGCTGACGTCATAGGACAGGGCGGAGCCGGTGAGGTTCTTCACCACGAAGCTCAGCTTGTACACGCCCAGCTGGTCGGCGTCGTCGCCCAGCTCGATCTTGGTCTTGTCCTGGCCCCGGACATACAGGTAGGCGGGGGTGGTGACGGCCTCGGCCAGGTTCACCATACCGGAGCCCTGCTTGCGGGGAGAGTAAGCCACGCCGTTTTCATCATACAGGATGTCGGCGGTGCTCATCAGCAGGCGGTTCACCAGCAGCTGCTTGTCGGTATCGGAGGCGCCGGGCATCAGGGTGTTGACATACTGCAAAGCGGCGGCGGCCACACCCGCCAGATACGGAGACGCCATGGAGGTACCGCTCATGTAGCCGTACTGGGCGAAGGGCAGAGAGGAATAGATGCTGCCGCCGGGGGCGGTGATCTCCGGCTTCAGGGACAGAGACGGCAGGGGGCCCCAGGAGGAGAAGTCGCTCATGGCCACGGAGCCCTTTTCGGTCTTGGAGACGGTGAGGGTCTTTTCCTGGGCGGCTTCCATCATCTGGCCGTTGGCCAGGCTGATGCACACGGTGGGGATCTTGTAGTTATCCACGGACATGTTCAGCAGATAGCCGTCGCGGTTGTTATAGATGATGCAGCCCGCAGCACCGGCAGAGGCGGCATTGAGCTGCTTCTGCTCGAAGGACAGGCCGCCGCGCATGACCACGGCGATCTTGCCGGTGACGTCCAGGCCCTGGTAATCGGCGGTGTCGCCGGTGTTGGGCACCATGACGTATTCATAGGTCCTGGAGCTGTCATTGCCCAGCAGCAGGGCGGTGAAGTCGTGGCCGGACACGTCCTGATAGGGGACGCGGCCCTGGGCGGTGACAAAGGCCGCCGTCTCGTTGGCGTTGACGGAGGCAACGGACAGCGCCGCGTCATAGGAGGACGAGGAGCTGATGATGCCGGTGTCGGGGTCGGACACGGAGGTGAAGTCACCCTTTGCGCCGCCCTGGGAGGAGGAATAGGAGTTACCGGCGGAGCAGTTCAGCAGGATACCGGCGGACTTGACCAGGTCGTAATACTTGGTGGTCAGGTCGCCCTCGGCCTCCCGGCCGAAGCCGCCGTTGGAGCCGAGAGACATGTTGATCACGTCCACGTCCAGCAGCAGGGCATCGTTCAGGGCCGCCAGGATGGTATCCGTGGAGGCGCCGTTGGTGGAGTCGGAGAATACCTTGAAGATGGCCAGCTGGGCCTCGGGAGACTGACCGGCGAAGGTGACGCTGCCGTCGGCGTCCACGGTCTTGCCGGCGGTGATACCGGCCACGTGGGTGCCGTGGTCATTGCCGTACTTCTCCACGGCGTCGGCGGAGGGGATCACGTCCGCGTCGGCGTCGGCATAGTCGAAGGCGAAGGGCACCTTGCCGCTCTTATACAGGTCGTCCTCGGTCAGCAGCACCAGGGAGCTGGAGCTGTGCTTCTGGGCATACCAGAGGGCGGCATAGCTGTAGGCGGTGACGTTGGTCTTGCCGTCCTCCCCTTCGCTGAGGGTATACAGCAGCTTGCTGAGGCTGGACTTCTGCAGCTTCTGCACGGCAGGAGCGTTGGCAAAGGCCTCGTGGTTCACATCCAGACCGGTGTCCAGGATGCCGATGAGCATCCCCTCGCCCTGATACTGGGTGTTGTTGGAGTAGGCCGCCACTTCCGCGGCGGTCAGGGCCTGGCCCAGAGTGGCGGAGCCCATGGAATCGGTGTAGTAGGTCTGGCACAGCACCACGTCCTCTACGCCGCTGATGTTCTTGATGTCATGGATCTTGCCGTAAGGCACCTGGGCGGCAAAGCCGCTGACCACGGAGGTGTAGCTGAAGGTGAAGGAGCTGGGAATGCCCTTGCTTTCCATGGTGTTCATCACGGAGAGCTGCAGGTTGGCGATGTCCTTCAGCTGGGCCTTGGCTGCGTCCGTCTGCTGGAAGTCCAGCATGGACATACTGGCATTGGTGCGGTTGCGGACATCCAGCAGGCTGTCTGCATCCAGCTGCACAATGACACGGACCATTTCGTCGTCCGCCGGGATCTCGGACCTGGACACCTTATCGGAGTCCATGTTCTCCTCGAAGATCGCCAGACGGTCGCTGTCTGTGAGCTCATTGGTCACATCGGTGGCCGTCAGCCCGGTCTCGGGGTCAGACGGCGTCAGTTCCGCCGCCATGGCGCTGACCGGCAGGACGCTGATGAGCATCATCAGCACCAGGACCAGGGACAGCAGCCGCTGCGGCATTCTCGTCTTTTTCATCGATCGACTTCCTTTCTGAATTTTTTCGTTCCACTCCCCTGCTGTGTTGAGGAATTTCCTGATTGCATAATTATACTTCCTTTCTCCTGCAAAAGCAAGGAATTTCTTCCAAAAACAAGGATTTTTTCAGGAAACGTTTCCGGTGTTTCCGCCGGGTGGACGGCCGGTTGGCGCTTTTTTCCGATGCTTCGGTATCACATCACCGTGATAAACGACCCATTGTTTTTTGTACTTATCTCACGAACAGTTTCCTGGCTCTGCGTCCGTGTTGGACAAATCCGTCAAAATGTCAGCCTCCCCTTTTCCGCCCCGCTGATTCCGTCCACAATACACGCACATTTGTGTTTGTTCGTGCCGGGTGGACGGCAGCGGAAGTTATTGGAAATATCTTCCATGAATATTCTGTATATTTTTCAGCATTCTTCCAATATTTCCACTTTACAGGGCCGTTTTGATCAAATGCTTCGGCGCGGCGTATCCACAAAAGGGCGCAAAAAGCCGCCGCTCCCGCGGGAGCGGCGGCAGAGTCTGTCAAAAAAGCCTCGCAGAGTTTGCCGCCCGCAGGCGGCAAATAAAGTGCAATCCGTTTTTTGCGGCGGCGTGTACGTCGCAAAAAACACTTCTCGGTCTGCAAGTGTGGAATTTGTTCGCTTTCAGCGAACAAATTATGCGCGCGGCAGACTGCAAGCCTTTTGTCAAAAAAGGGCCACGCCCTTTTTTGACAAGCTGAGCCGCCGCTCCGATGCGGGAGCGGCGGCAGATATTCACTTCACCTGGCGGCCATGGGACCAGACGGCGGTGATGTTGTGGCGGTGGAGCATATAGAGGGACCGCTCAAAGCGCTCCCGGACCGTCAGGGGCCGCACCGGCTCCGGGAAGTCCCCGTCGTCCACCACGATGGCGTGGAGGGGCTGGCCCACGGCGAAGCCCTCTCCCCCGCCGAAATACCGGTGCCCGGCGGTGGTGCCCAGATAGTACCCCTCCGGCACGGTCAGGAAGTCCTCGGACCAGTCGGTTTCCATGCGCTTGATCTTGGAGGCCCGGATGCTCATGGTGATGACCTTGTACATGGGGAGCTGTGCCCCGCCGGCGATGTCGGACCCCAGGGTCACCCAGATGCCCTGCTGCAGCATCTCCCGCACCGGGGACACGCCGCTGCACAGGTTGATGTTGGACCCGGCGCAGTGGGCCACCACCACCCCGGCCCGGCGGATGGCGGCGCACTCCCGTGCGTCGGAGTGGACGCAGTGGGCCATCACCGTGTGGTCCTTCCAAAGGCCGTATTTGTCATAGGTCTCCCAATACTGGGCGCAGTCCGGGTGCAGCTCCTTCACCCAGGCGATCTCCCCCCTGTTTTCCGACAGATGGGACTGGACATACAGCCCCCGGTCCCGGGCGATCTCCCCCAGGGCGGCCATCAGCTCGTCGGAACAGCTGGGGGTGAAGCGGGGGGTGATAATGGGCCTGACGTGCTCAAAATGGCAGCCGTCCAGCCAGCGCAGGGTCTCGGAGACGGACTCCTCCGTGGTTTCCTGGAGAATGCCGGGCAGGGCGTTGCGGTCCATATTCACCTTGCCCACATAGCCCGTGACCCCAGCCCGTTCCAGCTCCTCCATGAGGATCCAGGTGGCCTCGGTGTGCAGGGAGGAGAACATGCACACCCGGGTGGTGCCGTTGGTGATCAGGTCGGAGGCCAGGCGGCGATAGGTCCGGCGGGCAAAGTCCGGGTCTGCGAACCGGGCCTCGGTGCGGAAGGTGTAGGTATTCAGCCAGTCCAGCAGGGGCAGGTCCATGCCCATGCCCAGCATGGGATACTGGGGGGCGTGGAGGTGCATATCCACAAAGGACTGCATGATGAGCCGGTCGCCGTAGTCCGTTATGGAGGCGGAGGCCAGGGCCTGGGGCAGCGCGTCATAGACCCCCTGCACCACGCCGTCCTCCAGCACCAGATAGCCGTGCTCCCGGATGTCCAGCTCCCCCAGCCGGGGGGCTTGGATGATGTTGCCGCGTAAAACCTGTGTCATACCGCATCGCTCCTTCAGGAAAAAATAGATGGGCGCCCCGCCGGTCCACCGGCAGAGCACCCATAGCAGGGCCGTGGGCGGCCCCGTAGAAACGCCTTGCACCATATCCGCAAGGCTATATGAGCTTCCGTATGCTATGCCCTGAGTATAGCACACTCAGGGGCGATTGGCAAGGCTTTCATTCCCGATGATGTCCACCACCTCGCCGATGTACATCCGGTGGACCGGCTCGTCCCGATAGAAAATGTCCTGAACGTCCTGGGGGATCTGGTCCAGGGCGAAGTCCTGGCAATAGAGCTTGCGGCAGACCAGGGTGGTCTCCGCCTGGCGGAAGGTGATGCCCTGGGGCAGGAACTCCGGCGTCAGGCCCGCCGCCGCCACCTTGTCGCCGTCCCGGCCGGAGGTGCTGCCCAGCAGGGACAGGGCCCGGCGCTGCGCCTCAGGGTAAAAGCTGACGGTGAAATAGTCGCTTTGCTCCATGAATTCAAAGGTATAGCGGTTCTTTTTCACATACACGGTGGCCACCGGCCGTCTCCACAGGGTGCCCAGACCGCCCCAGCTGATGGTCATGGTGTTGTAATGCTCCGGAGTCCCCGCCGTGACCAGGGCCCACTGCTTGTCGAATTTCCGGAATACGTCCGCTTCCAGGTGCATCATACCGGCACGCTCCTTATTATAAAGTAAGGCCATTGTACCACACCCCGCCCCCCGGGGCAAGATGGAGATTTTTTCAGCAAGACGATGAGAGCATCACCAGTAGAGCACCTGTAGGGGCCGGGTTCTACCCGGCCCAAAAGCAGCGGAATGGCGGGCGATGCCAAAAGACGCCGGAGGAGACCTCCGGCGTCTTTTTTGCGCAAACGGCACAATATATTATTCAATTGAGATAATATAGTAATACACAGGCTGGCCGCCGGGGAGCAGGGACACCTCCGCCTCCGGGCAGGCATCCGCAAAGCGCTGCTCGGCCCGCTGGGCGTCCTCCTGGGTGACGCCGTCGCCATAGAACACGGTGATGAACTCCGCGCCCTTGTCCGCCGCCAGAGCCGCCAGCTGATCCAGCAGAGTCTCCAGCTTCTGATCCGTGCCGAACAGCTTCCCGTCCGTCAGGGCCAGATAGTCCCCGGCGCTGATGGCGAAGCCGTCGAAATCGGAGTTCCGGGCGGCATAGGTCACCTGGGCGGTGACCACGTTCTCCGCCGCCTCCGTCATGGCCGCCAGGATCACCTGGGGATCGGCCTCCTCCGGGTCCACCGCCATCATGGCGGAGATCCCCTGGGGCACGGTGTTGGTGGGCACCACGATGACCTCTTTTTCCGTCAGGCCCACGCACTGCTGGGCGGCCATGATGATGTTCTTGTTGTTGGGCAGCACAAACACCACCTGGCTGGGGGTGCGGTTCACCTCCTGCAGAATGGCCTGGGTGGAGGGGTTCATGGTCTGGCCGCCGGACACGATGCGGTCCACGCCCAGATCCCGGAAGGTGGCGGCCAGGCCGTCACCGGCGCACACCGCCAGGAAGCCGTAGCGCTTCTCCGGGGCGGCCACGCCGCCCTCCATGGCCTCCAGCTCCTCCTCCACGGCGTCCAGATCGTCGGTGCTCTGGGCCTGCTTGCCGGCCGCCAGCTCCTCCGCCTGGGTGCGCATATTTTCGATCTTGGCCAGCTCCAGGGTGCCGTATTTGGCGGCCTCCGTCAGGGCCTGGCCGGGGATATCCGTGTGCACATGGACCTTGAAGGCCTCGTCGTCCTCGCCGATGACCAGGCTGTCGCCGATGCCGTCCAGATACGCCCGGAAGGGCTCGATGGACACGCCCTCCTTCTTGCGCACGATGAACACCGTGTCATAGGTAAAGGTGATGTCCTCCAGGCTCAGGGCACCGAAATCCGCCTTATCCTGGGCCTTTTCGTCCTCCTCCACCTGGGGCAGCTCCTCGCCCCGCAGGGCCCGCAGCATACCGTCCAGAATGATGAGGTAGCCCTTGCCTCCGGCGTCCACCACCCCGGCCTTTTTCAGCACCGGGTTCATGTCGATGGTCTGGGCCAGGGTCTCCTGCCCGGCCAGAATGGCCTGCTCCAGCACGTATTCGGCGCTGGGATTCTCCTGGGCGGCCTGGGCGGCCCGGGCGGCGGCCAGCCGGGACACGGTCAGCACCGTTCCCTCGGCGGGCTTCATCACCGCGCCATAGGCGGTGGCCACGCCCTCGCCCATGGCGGCGGCCAAGGCCGGGCCGTCCATCTCCACCAGGCCCTTGGCGGACTTGGAAATGCCCCGGAACAGCAGGGACAAAATCACACCGGAGTTCCCCCGGGCCCCGCGCAGCAGAGCCCCTGCGGTGATCTTTGCCGCCTCGCCGACGGTGGCGGGCTCGGACTTTTTCAGCTCGTTGACGGCGGTCTGGATGGTCAGGCTCATGTTGGTGCCGGTGTCGCCGTCGGGCACCGGGAACACGTTCAGATCGTTGATGGCCTGCTTCTGCTGGGCGACACAGGCAGCGCCGAAGGCGATCATCTGCTTGAAGGCGCTGCCGCTGATTCTATCTGTCATCTCTTTGTTACTCCTTTGGCCGGGTGCTTACACGGTAACGGAGTCCACGCACACGTTGATCTCGCGGACCTCCACCCCGGTATTCTTGGTGACCACATACTTGACCTCGCTCATGATGGAGCGGCAGACCGTGGCAATGTTGACGCCGTTTTCCACAACGATGTGCAGCTCGATGGAAACGGTGCCGTCCTCGTTATAAGTGACCTTCACGCCCTTGCTCATGGCTTCCCGCCGCAGCAGGTGCACCAGGCCGTCGGTCATGCTGCGGTAGGCCATGCCCTTGACGCCGAAGCAGTTGGTGGCTGCCGCGCCGGTGATGGTGGTGAATACCGCGCTGCTGATGGTGATCTCGCCCTGACCGGTTTGAACCTTAATCATAGCTAACTTCCTTTCTATAGACTGCCGCAGGTATGCGGCATAAGCACAATAATATAGGGTATTATATACTATTTGTCCGGCAATAACAAGAAGAATATTTTAAACAAATCTGCCGATTTCCGTAACATTTTCTTAACATTTGACCAAACAAAGACCATTCCGCCCTGAAAATACGCCCTCTGTGCTATTTCCCGACACTTTTTCGTCCGCCGCCCGGCTACAATAGGGGGCAAAGGAGGGCTTGTCCATGAAACTTCTGCCACTGCCCCGGGAGAAACGGCGGCTGCTTGAACCCCTGGGCCGGGCGGCCCTGACCTGCCTGCTGACGGCCGGCTCCTTCGGGGGCCTGTGCGCCCCGCTGCCCCTGGCCATCACGGCGGCGGCCGGGCCGGGACTGCCGGGCCTGTGCTGCGTGCTGGGCTGCGGACTGGGGGCGTTTCTGTTTCTGCCGTTTCAGGCGGGCCTGCGGCAGCTGGCGGCGGCCATTCTGATCTTTTCCGGCAGCATCGCCTTTTTCGACACGAAATTTTTCCCCCGGCGGTTTTTCCGGCCGGGTCTTGCGGCGGCGCTGCTGCTTCTGGTGCAGTCGGCGTATCTCATCGCCCGGCCCATCCGGCTGTGGGCCCTGTGCGTGTTCTGCATGGGCCTCACCGCCGCGGTCACGGACCTGCTGCTGCGCCGCCGGGACCGGCTGCCCCTGCTGCTGGCGGCGGGGCTGTGCCTTTCGGCGGGGGCTTTCCGGATCGTCGGAATATCGGTCGGAATGTGTCTGACGTGCGCTTTTCTGATGCGCAGCGTCCGGCAGATGGAACCGGCCCGGGGGGCTGCCTGGGGGGCGGCCATGGGGCTGTGCCTGGGTCTGCTGGGGGATGAGCCGGACCTGGCGCCCATGGCGGTGCTGGGGCTTTCCTGCGCCGCTTTGTCCCGGGTGCGTTCCGCCCCTGCCCCGGTGTGTATCGGGACATTCTGGGCCATTGGCGGGGGCTGTACTCTGCTGTTCGGGACGGAAGAGCCGCTTTATCGGATGATCGAGCTGTTTTCGGGCGGAATTCTGTCCCTGCTGCCGCTGCCCCGGCTGAGTCTGCCGCCGGAGAAAAAACGGGTCCAGCCGGAAAAACCGCCCCGGCCGGACCGCCTGGCCAAGCCCGCCGCCGCCCTGCGGGACCTGTACGACAGCTTCTTCCGGGGCACCGCTCCGGAGAAGCCGGAGAATCCATCGGTGGTATTTGACCGGGCGGCGGAGCAGGTGTGCCGCCGGTGCATCCTGCGGGATACCTGCTGGCGGCAGAATTACAGCGCCACCTACAACGCCTTCAACGACGCCTGCCCCCGGCTTTTGCAGCGGGGAGAGGCCCAGGCCGGGGATTTTCCCCTGTATTTCACCTCCCGGTGCGTCCATTTGTCGGATTTTGTGGGGGCGGTGAATGTGGAGCTGCGGTCCTATCTGCTGCGGCAGCAGTATCACCGGCGGCTGTCGGAGGTCCGGGACCAGGCCCGGGAGCAATATGCTCAGCTGGGGGATATGCTGGCCTCCGCCGGTCCGGCGGTGCCCGCCGGAGCCCAGGCCATGGGCTATGGGGTGGCCTCGTCCCTGCGGCCCCGGCAGGGCCAGAGCGTCTGCGGCGACCAGCTGGATACCTTCGAGGTGGGAGACACCGTGTATCTGCTGCTGTCCGACGGCATGGGCAGCGGCGAGGCCGCCCACCGGGAGGCGGCCATGACCGTCCGGCTGCTGCGGCAGTTCCTGGAGGCGGGCATCGAGCCGGGCCCGGCTCTGAAAACCCTGAACACCGCCCTGTCCCTGCGGGGAGAGAGCGGCGGAGGCTTCACCACCATTGACCTGCTGGCCCTGCAGCGGGCCAGCGGACAGGCCGCCCTCTATAAGTACGGGGCCGCTCCGTCCTATCTCAAGCGCAGCGGCAGCGTCAGCCGCTATACCGGCCAGTCCCTGCCCGCCGGGCTGCAGGCCGTCCGGGAGGCCCCGGAGTGCACCCGCTTGCAGCTGACTGCCGGAAGCTTCTTCGTGATGGTCTCCGACGGCATCGCCGACGCCGGAAACGACGAGTGGCTGCAAAATCTGCTGGCCGGATGGAGCGGCCGGGACGCCAACGCCCTGGTGTCGCTGATCCTGGCGGAGTCCCGGGGCCGCAAGGGGCTGGAGGACGACTGCGCCGTGCTGGTGCTGCACCTGTCCTCCGGCGAAAAAAAGCCGGTGTAAGGGGGTATATTCCCCTGTCCGGCGGGCATACTGAACCTGTCAAACGAAATCGCAACAGAGGAGGGCATAACTCTTGGTAAAAGGACTTTCCCGCCGGGTCATCGTGGTGGATTCCCCAGACCCGCATATTTTTGAACAGGCCATTTTCATTGTGCGCAACGACGCAGCCGTGGGCAGCGGAGGGGTCACCTCCCAGCAGGTGGTGGACCAGGCCATCCGCATTGCCAAGGATTATGCCCGGACCCACGGCGCACCGCCCCGGCGGCGGCTGCGTATGTCCCCGTGGCTGGCGGCCCTGTTGGGGGGCGCGGCCATCGGCGCGGTGTGGCTGCTGGCCATGCTGCTGTAATATTGCTTTTTTCTTACCATTTTTCTCCTCACTTGAGGGCGGACAGACCATCTGTCCGCCCTCCCTTTTTGCGCGGGTGGCTGGCGGCGGTGGGCAGACATGGGCCCCGCCCTACGAGTGTTCTATCGGTAGACATTTCGTAGGGCCCGCTGCCCTCAGCGGGCCGCGTCAACCCGGCAGGTTTGGGCGGACAGGGTCGTCCGCCCCTACAGGCCCTCTCAGTCGGCTGCGCCGACAGCTCTCCCAGAGGGAGAGCCAAGGCGCGGGGCATAAAAAGGCCGTCCGGCAGGTGCCGGACGGCCTTTTGACGTGTTCAATTATTCTCCGTAATGGACGTGCAGCAGCTCATGACAGCGGTCGGGACCGTAGTCCTCCAGCAGGCGGGTGACGATGGGGTTCTTCTCCGCCCGCTTGAACATGGCGGAGGAGTCCGCCTCGTACAGGCCCGCGCCCCGGCGCTTCTTGGCCGCCGTCAGGCCATAGGGCTGACCGGCGCCGCCTACGCAGCCGCCCTGGCAGGTCATGACCTCCACCAGGTGGTAAAAGCGCTTTCCGGCCTCCACGTCGGCGATCAGCTCCTTGGCGTGGGACAGGCCGTTGACGATGGCCAGGTGCAGCTCCTGCCCCTCCACGGTGAGGTTCACCTCCCGGATGGCCCCGTCGCCCCGCAGGTCCGTGACCCGGATGGCCTGGAGGGCGTTGTTGCTCTTATCCGGCAGACAGTAGCGCACCACGGCCTCGGCCACGCCGCCGGTGACGCCGTAGATCACGGCAGCGCCGGAGCCCAGGCCGAAGGGCAGGTCCGGGGCCTCCGGCTCCAGCTCCGTCAGCTGGATACCGGCCTCACGGATCATATCCACCAGCTCCCGGGTGGTGATGACCAGGTCCACGTCCGGGCGGCCCTCCTGGGTAAACTCGGGCCGGGCGGCCTCCATCTTCTTGGCGGTGCAGGGCATAATGGCCATGTGATACGTCCGCCGTCCGTCGGCGGCGTCCTTTGCCTGATACTTATCCCGCAGCACGGCGGCAAACATCTCCATGGGGGACTTGCAGGAGGAGATGTTGTGCAGATACTTGGGGTCGTTGAGCTCCAGATACTTCACCCAGGCCGGGCAGCAGCTGGTGAACATGGGGAAGGGACCGCCGTTTTTCAGCCGGCCCAGGAACTCCTGGGCCTCGCTGATGGTGGTCATATCGGCGGCGAAGTTGGTGTCGTACACCTCCTCCACGCCCATGAGCTTCAGGGCCTTCACCAGCTTATCCATAACGTTGGCGCCGGCGGGCAGGCCGAACTCCTCGCCCAGGGCCACCCGGACCGCCGGGGCGATCTGCACCACCACCCGGTTCTTGGGGTCGTGGAGGGCCTGCCAGGCCTGGCCGATCTGGTTTTTCACGGTGATGGCGCCGGTGGTGCACACGGCGGCGCACTGGCCGCAGCCCACGCACTTGGTCTGGTCCAGCTTCTTGTCAAAGGCGGGCATCACCTGCAGCTCGCTGCCGCGATGGGCATAGTTCAGGATGCCCTGGCCCTGGAGCTCCTCGCACACCCGGACGCAGTCGCCGCAGAGAATGCACTTGTTGGGGTCCCGGAAAATGGCCAGACTGGTGTTATCCTGCTCATAGCGCTCCCGGGTGTCCGGGAACCGGACCCGGCTGACGCCGAAGCGCTGGGCCAGGGCCTGCAGGCGGCAGTTGCCGCTTTTGGCGCAGGTGGTGCAGCTGCAGTCGTGGGAGGCCAGCATCAGCTCCAGGATCATCCGCCGGTGCCGCAGCAGCCGGGCGGTGTTGGTGCGGATCTCCAGCCCGTCCCGAGGCTCCATGGAGCAGGATGCGTCGATCTTGCCGGTTTTCACGTTTTCCACGATGCACATCCGGCAGGCGCCGTGGACCGAAAGCTCGGAATAGTAGCAGAAGGTGGGCATGTCGATGCCCGCCTTGCGGATCACGGAGAGGACGTTTTTCTCCCCGTCGAACGGCACCCGCTGGCCGTCTACGATCATGATTCCCTTGGCCATGGTCATACCTCCTCCTCAATGGCGTCGATAGCGCCGAAGGGGCAGGCTCCCCAGCAAGCGCCGCAGTGGATACACTTGGTGGTGTCGATGACGTGGGGCATGCGGATCTGGCCGGAAATGGCGTCCATGGGACAGTTCCGGGCGCACTTGCCGCAGCCCTTGCACAGCTCGGGGATGATCTCCAGATGGCGCTTGCGGCCATTGCAGATGGGACAGTGGTGGTCCACCACATGGGTCAGATACTCGTCCCGGAAATAGCGCAGGGTGCTCTGCACAGGCTTGCAGGCGCTCTGGCCCAGGCCGCACAGAGCCGTCTCGGTGATAGTATTGGACAGATTCTCCAGCAGCTCCAGGTCCTCCATGGTACCCTCGTTGCCGACGATGCGGTCCAGGATCTCCAGCATGCGCTTGGTGCCCTCCCGGCAGGGAACGCACTTGCCGCAGCTCTCGTTCTGGGTGAAGCTCATGAAGAAGCGGGCGGTCTCCACCATGCAGGTATCCTCGTCCATGACCACCAGGCCGCCGGAGCCGATCATGGCCCCGATCTTCTTCAGAGAGTCGAAGTCCAGGGGCAGGTCCAGATGCTCGCTGCTGGCGCAGCAGCAGCCGCCGGAGGGGCCGCCGATCTGCACGGCCTTGAATTTCTTCCCGTCGGGAATGCCGCCGCCGATGTCGAAGATGACCTCCCGGACGGTGGTGCCCATGGGCACCTCGATGAGGCCGGTGTTCACCACGTTGCCGGTCAGGGCGAAGGCCTTGGTGCCGGGGCTCTTCTCGGTGCCGATGTGCCGGTACCAGTCCACGCCGTTGCGGATGATCAGGGGAACGTTGGCGAAGGTTTCCACATTGTTGAGAACGGTGGGCTTGCCCCACAGGCCGTGCTCAATGGTGCGGGGAGGCTTCACCCGGGGCATGCCGCGCTTGCCCTCGATGGAGGAGGTCAGGGCGCTGCCCTCGCCGCAGACGAAGGCGCCTGCGCCCCGGTTCACATGGAGGTGGAAGTTAAAGCCGCTGCCCAGAATGTCGTCCCCCAGCAGGCCCAGCTCCTGGGCCTTGGCAATGGCGGCTTTCAGCCGGGACACGGCCAGGGGATACTCGGCCCGGACGTAGATATAGCCCTCGTCGCTGCCGGCGGCCAGGCCCGCGATCATCATGCCCTCCAGCACGGAATGGGGGTTGCCCTCCATAATGGAGCGGTCCATGAAGGCGCCGGGGTCGCCCTCGTCGCCGTTGCAGACGATGTACTTCTTGTCGGCCTGCTGCCGGCGGGCGCCGTCCCACTTGCTGCCGGCAGGGAAGCCGCCGCCGCCCCGGCCCCGGAGGCCGGAGTCGATGATGTCCTGACAGATCTGCTGGTCCGTCATCTCGAACAGGGCACGCTCGAAGCCGGAGTAGCCGCCCTTGGCGATGTACTCCTCGATGTCTTCGGCGTCGCTGGTGCCGCAGTTCTCCAGCACCACCCGGTGCTGCTTCTTATAGAAAGGAATGTCCTCCTGCCGGGGATAGGCCACGCCGTTCAGACGGTACACCAGGCGGTCGATGATCTCGCCGCCCAGAACGGTCTTTTCCAGGATCTCGTGGCAGTCCTCGGGCTTGACGTGGATGTACATAATGCCCATGGGCTCGATGTGGACCAGGGGGCCCATCTCGCAGAAGCCGTGGCAGCCGCTCATCTTGACGTGCAGGCTCTTTTCCTCGTCGGTGTCGTGCTTGAGGCCGATGTACACCGGCAGATTCCGGCTTTCGCACTCGGCCCGGAGGTTTTCATAGATCTTCATGGCGCCGCCGGCGATGCAGCCGGTACCGGCGCAGATCAGCACGGAGGGGGTCTCCTTGCTGCGGCGCAGGGCCCGCTGGGCCTCATTGCGCAGGTCGCAGAACGCGTCGCGGGTGAGCTTCATTGGGCGGCCTCCTCCTTCCGGATCTTCTCCAGCAGCTCCAGGGCGCTGGTGGGGGACATTTTGGCGTGGACCTCGCCGTCCACGGTCATCACCGGGGCCAGGCCGCAGGCGCCGAGACAGGCCACCGTCTCCAGGGTGAACATGCCGTCGTCGCTGGTCCTGCGCTTGCCGGACAGGCCCAGATACTCGTAAATGGCGTCGTAAATGGGGCCGGACTTGCGGACGTGGCAGGCGGTTCCGGCGCAGACCTTGATGATATGCTTGCCCTTGGCCTCCAGGGAGAAGTTTTCATAGAAGGTGGCCACGCTGTATACCTTGGACACGCTGATGCCCAGGCGGTCGGCCACCAACGTCAGGTTGGCCTCGCTGAGATAGTTGTATGCCGCCTGGATGTCCTGCAAAATGGCGATGAGGTTCTCCGTCTTGCAGCCATACTGCTCCACAATGGCGGCAGCACGATCAGTTTGGGGGTTCATTCCTTTCCTCCTCTATGTTTCGTTGGAGATTTCCGTTCCAAATCGTTTTTCATTAAACGATTCGTCTAATATTTTATCATATGGGGAAAATTTTCGCAACATGATTTTGTGAAATTTTTCATAATCATGGTAGTTCTTCACAAATAATGAACACAGTGTGCAAGTGTGCGTTTTATATCCCGGCCAGGCCGGCAGATCGACTGCGCTGCACCCGTTTCGGCCAGTTCCTCCGGCGCACTCGGCTGGATGAGCTGCCCCAGCTGTGGAACATCCTGCGGGGCGACATGAGCCTTGTGGGGCCCAGGCCGGAGCGTGCCTATTTCTATCGGGAGTTTGAGACGTATATCCCGGGCTTTTCCAACCGCATGATGGTGACCCCCGGCCTGACCGGATGGGCTCAGGTCAACGGCGGGTATGATCTGAGGCCGGAGGAGAAGATCGTATACGACATGGAGTATATCGAGCGTCAGTCCGTCCTGCTGGACGTGCAGTGCCTGCTGAAAACGGCTGCTCTCGTATTCACCCACAGGGGAGCCAGATAGATATCCAGCAGATGCTGGGCCTCAGCGTTCTGGCCAGCATCCCCTGCGCCGACGGGAAAAAGACGGGGAAATACGGCTGCTACCGGGCCTATGGCGCCAAGGAGCGCAGGCCCTATCAAGAGAAGAAGCGGGGGGCAAAGGCGAAGTGAACAAGACTGTTTTAACGCTGCTGGGCACGGTCCGGGAATCGTATGACTATGTGCTCATCGACCTTCCGCCGCTGGGCAGCGTCATCGACGCGGCGGTGGTGGCCGCCAAGTGCGACGGAGCGATTCTGGTGATCTCCGACCATCAGGTGCGCTGCCACCAGGCGGTGGAGGTCGTGGACCAGCTGAAAAAATGCGGCAGCCGGATCCTGGGTGTCGTGCGCAACAACATCCACGCAAACGGCAGCGGCTATTATAAGAAGCACTATAAGGACCGCTATCAATAACGTTGGCTTATAGAGCCGCAAAAGCCCTCCCTCTGCCGAACGGCAGAGGGAGGGCTTTCGTGCTTCCCTTCCGCTTGTCTGCTGCAAAAGGACAAAATTCTGCAAAGCTGTACAGCAAACGGCAGGTTTATTCGGAGGAAAATGTGGAGTTTACAACTTGACAGACGGCCCTGAACGTGATAAAGTACACGATACTGGGGTACCAGGCCGCTGCTTGCAGCGAATGGGCCCAAAAGTTTACAAATCCTTCAAACTTTTTATGATATAATGTCCCGAGAGTAAGATTTTTCGGCCCCGCACCTGACAGGAAGGGATGCGCCGGGCCTGGATGATGAAAAAAGATTTTCCAAGTATCTAAAAAGGTAGTTTCTGCGGTAAAGGAGCGCAGTGTGCTATGTGGATGCCGTCTCTTGATCTGGCGACAGGCCTGTGGGCCCGGATGCGCCGGACTTTGTATACACTTTTTTCCCGGCTCAGCCGGGCTGCCCAGCGCTTTTGGATGAGCCGGGCCTATTTTCCCGTTCTGCTGACCGTGTCTGCGGCGTTCATGGCCGCCGGTGAGCCGGTCTATGGCGTGGCGGCCCTGGGGTGCATCGTCATCTGGCTGCTGGCCGCCTGCCCGGACCTGCTGGCCCCGGTTTGCCCGTTTTTCATGGCCTTTCTCATGTCCTCCCAGTGCTATGGGCAGCTGACGGATTTCCTGCCCTGCGCGGCGCTGGTGCCGCCGCTGCTGGTGGCCCTTCTGTGGCACTTCGCTGTCTGGCCGGTGACTCTGCGGATCGGCCGCAGCGGTCTGGGCCTGGCGCTGGTGTCCATCGCCACTCTGCTGGGGGGCTGCGACGTGATCTCCCGGAAGCAGGCCATGGAGCCTCTGTCCCTGTACTATACCCTGGGCCTGGGCGTGGGGATGCTGGTGCTGTATGTGCTGTTCCGCTCCCACCTGACGGAAAAGCGGTCCTATGACCTGCACCGCCGGTTTGCGGAGATTTTCTGCGCCCTGGGCCTGTGCATGGCCCTGGCGGTGCTGCTGGCCTATGGCAAGGCCTGGCTGGCTGAGGGACACATCGGCGGCGTGCTGTACCTGTCCTACCGCAACTTTGCCACCTCCGTGCTGCTGACGGCCCTGCCCATGCCCTTTTACCTGAGCCTGCGGCACCGGGGCCACCTGGCCACCGCCGCCGTGCTGGCCCTGGCCCTGGCCCTGACGGGCAGCCGCAGCGCCCTGCTGTTCGGCGGCATTCTCCTGACCCTGTGCTGCGTGTACCTGATGCGCAGCGGCGTCATCAGCCGGCGCTGCCTGGTGCTGCTGGCGGCGGCCGCCGGCATCGGCATCCTGGCCCTGGGCCCGGCCCTGCTGGAGTGCGTGCTCCACAGCCGCGTAGGCGAGGACATTCAGGACAGCAACTCCGACCGGCTGCAATTCCTGGCCCGGGCGGCGGACGATTTCCTGCGGCACCCGGTGTTCGGCATCGGCCTGTGCAGCACCCGCAACGCCGACGTATTCACCGGCGTGGAGGGCAGCATGGTGTTCTATCACAACAGCCTGGCCCAGGTCATGGGCAGTATGGGCCTGGTGGGCATCGTGGCCTATGGCCGCCTGCTTCACGACCGCATCGCCCTGCTGCGCCAGGGGAGCCGGGACCCCTTCGTCCGGATCCTGACCCTGTCCTATCTGGGCATGTTCCTGATCTCCCTGTGTAACCCCGGGGAGTTCTGCCCCTTCCCCAACGCCGCCCTGATGGTGATGGTGTTCGCCCAGGCGGAGGAGGCCGTGGGGGATGTGGCCGTTCCGGTGCGGCAGCTGCTGGCCCGCCATCTGGGGGCCCCGGCAGGCTTCCTGCAATTCTGAATCCGATAACCAAAAGGCCGTCCGGTTTTTGCCGGTATGCGGGGGCAATTGTCCCGGCAAGGCAGCTGACGGAGGCGGTCCAGAAAAAAAAGCGGTGCAGAACAGAGTTCTGCACCGCTTTAGCTTGTCAAAAAAGGACGGCTTGCTCCGTTATTTTTCAACTTCAGGCCGTCCTTGAAGGCCTCGCCCACGCGCTCCGTGACCCGGTAATAGCCGTGGGTATAGGGGTCAAAGGCAATGGCGTCCACCCGGGAGATATCCACCTTGCCGTCCGCCATGACCCGCTCGTCGGCGGTGACGTTCACCACCCGGCCGACGCAGAGGCGGACCGCTGCCGCCCCCTTACTCCCCTGCCAGATAAGCCGTGGCGTGGTTCTTGTCCATTCTGTAATCACATAACCAGAAAGCCGTGAGGCTTCGGAGGATGTCCGGAGTCTCACGGCTTTTGCTGCGGGGTCAGTCCCGGCAGAAAACGTGGATATCGAAGCTGATGGTCACGTCCAGCGCCGTCAGCGCCGCCAGACGCTCCGCCCCGGACCGGGGCGTTTTCCAATAGTACGGCGTCATCTGGAACAGGGCGTGGATGTCCTCCTGACAGGGCAGATGGATCACCGACTCCACATGGCGGATCTCCCGGTACGAAAACCCGGGATAGGGGGTCTGCTTCACCTGGTTGGGGTAGGGCCGGTCATACAGCACCTGCTTCAGCTCCCACAGGTGCTTCTCCGACGGCACCACATACACGAAAGCGCCCCCCGGCGACAGCACCCGGCGGAACTCCTCGATGGCCAGGGGGGAAAAGCAGTTCACCAGCAGGTCCACCGCCCCGTCCGCCACCGGCAGATGATACGATGACGCCACGGCGAACTCCACGTCCTTCTCCCGCTTGGCGGCCCGGCGGAGGATGGCCTTGGAGATGTCCGTTCCCGCCATGGTCACGGACCGCCCCGCCCGGACCAGGGCCCGGTACACCCCGCTGGTGTAGTACCCCTCGCCGCAGCCGGTGTCCAGCACCCGGGGAGCCGGGCCGGTGCGCTCCAGGGCGATGCTGCACAGGGCGTCCCGCAGGGGGGCGTAGTAATCCTTGCTCAAAAAGGCCGCCCGGGCGGCGGCCATGCCCTTGTCGTCGCCGGGCATTTTCGAGTGCATCCGGTTGGCGGGCAGCAGGTGGACATAGCCCTCCCGGGCCAAATCGAAGCTGTGCCCCGCCGGGCAGGAACAGGCGGAAAGCCCCCTGTCCAGGGGGCCGCCGCAGATGGGACAGCAGAATAAGCTCATGGTCGATTCTCCGTTAGGTAATATAGTCTGGTCAGTCGGACCAAAGCGGTTCCGGGTATTCCACAATGCTGCACGCGTGGCCAAACTGCTTGTACAGATCGCCCACCACCAGGTCCTGGTCGCTGTCTGCCTGGGGGAAGGTGGTAATGGTGTGGGGGATCACGAAGATGGAGCACTCCACCATCCAGTTTTCCGAAAGGTATTCCACGCGGATGCACTCATCCACCGGTACCTGGGTGGCGGCGTCGCCGTCGATCCGGCGGAACTGGCCCAGGTTCACAGCCCGGGACTCCGCCCGGTAAACCCGGAGGATCTCCGGGCGGTCCCTGAGCAGGGCCTGGGCAAAATCAAAGGCATCCGACCGCAGAGCGCCGATGCAGAACTCGGGATTCCCGGCCACATAGCCTCCATCCAGGGCATTGGCCCGCATGGAAAAGTAGCTGCGGATAGGCTCGGTGCAAAAGGCGTCGTCCCGGTGGTTGGTGGCGTAGCCGCTTTCCATGCGTCCGAAGTCGCTGGAAAATGCGTCCCAGGCGACGGTCCAGTTCTCACCGGCCCCGGACAGAGTCAGCCGGTGCTCCTCGGAAAAGTCGATGGACTCCAGATTGGCGTCGCTGGTAAAGGACGTCCGGGAGATGTCCCGGCAGGATTTCAGCGCCGTTTTCAGGCCCGCCGTCACCCGGACCGTTCCGTCCGGATATGTCTCCGGCCGGCTGAGGGTGACTTGTATACTGATCCGGGGATACAGGTTGGTGGAGGCCATCCAGCCATAGAGGGTCAGCTCCTGTAGGACCTCCTCCGAACAGCAGACGCTTTCATGGGAGGCCTCCGGGGCGGCGAGGATCGTCCCCATCAGGGTGAAATACTCTGCGGCCAGCGTCCGGATGGCTTCCTGGCCCTCCGCCTCCTCCGCCCACCGGACGGAAACGGTGATGTCCGGATGCTCCACGGCGGCCCGCGCCGTTTCAGGCGGGTCAAATCGCTCCGCCTTTGCCCCGTCGGGGGATTCCAAAGGGTTCTGCCGGGTGGACTGCGCCTTCGCCCCGCATCCGGCCAGCAGCAGGACGCACAGCAGGGCGGCAAAAACGCGGCATAGCATTGCTTTCATACAAACCTCCTTGTCGAATGCGTGGCGCGGTCAGTTGATGGAATCCAGGATGCTGCAGTTATGACCGCCGTACTCATAGGTATCGCCCACCACCATATACCGGCCGTCGGTGGTCCGGGTCAGGGTCAGGAGGTGATCCACAACGGCGAAGGAGGTACACATAAGGGGCTGGCGCTTGACGAACTGCAGCCCATCTATGCGCATGACCTCCGTTACAGGCAGGCGGACCTCGCTGGAGAGCAGCTCCTGGGGAGAGCCGAATTTACAGGCCCGGCCCTGGGCCCCATAGACCCGGGACCAGTCCACCTCGCTGGCAAACAGCTTGGCCTCTGTCAGCAGGGTGCCGGTGGTGCAGGCGGAATCGCCCATTTGTCCGGCCATTTCGTCGGCCCGCAGCCGGAAATAGGCCTCCACCGCCTGGCGCAGCTCCCGGGAGGGCTGCACCTCATCCCGGACGCCGCCCGGAATGAAGGCGGATATATCCGCACCGCCGTCCTCCGTGACGACCCATCGGTCATCGGCCCGGGTGAGCGTCAGCTCCTGGGCCATGGACCAGGAGTCCTCCTGGCGATAGCCTGCGTCGGTGATGGCTCCCGCCGCCTCCCGGGCATCAATGGACGCGCGAACGCTGGCGCAGTCTGATGCGGATGGGGTCAGGCTTTCCAGGGTTATATCGGCCTGCAGCCGGAAGCTCAGAATGCAGGAGTACATGAACGCGCTGAAGCGCGCTTTTTCCAGCATTTCATCGGTGCAGCAGGGATGCTCCTGCACGTCCATATCCGGGTTGGCCCGAAGGGAATACACCAAGGTCATATAGTCCCGCACAGCGTCCGAGATACCGTCCTGCCCCTGCTGTCCCTCCGCCCACCGGACCGAAACCGAAACATCCGGCGTCACGATGGTTCGCTGGGTCACCTCCGGGTCCACCGGGTCCACCCACGCAGTGCCGTCCCAGACCTTGTCCTCCCGCCTGGGAGGCGTTTCCAGGGGGCTGATTCCAATGCCGAATATGGTGGTCCGGTAAACCGGCTCATCGAAGCCGTCCTGGGCCGGAGGCCCCCACTGCTGCCCATCATCCGCCGCCTTGGCGGGATCCCCCGCCTTTGCCCCACATCCGGCCAGCAGCAGGACGCACAGCAGGGCGGTGATGATCTGCAAACAGCGCTTTGACATAACCTTCATTCCTTCCGTTTCGGATTTGGATCGGGAGTCTTATGAGCTTTTACAAATCAAGTATACCGCCGCGTGCGCCGAAATTCAATTACAAACCGGTTACAGATGCCGGGAATTTGGTTACAACTTGATGACAGAATTATATAAAAGTTACAGCTCCCCCTGGGGCAGGGTGACGTCGTGGATCCATTTCCCGGTGCGGATGCGCAGGGCGCACAGAGGCACCTTCAGCAGGCTCTCGGCCTGGATGGCCGCGGCCACCAGCCAGTAATTGCTCTTGAACACCAGGGCAAACAGCGCCGTCAGCGGCAGGGCCACCAGCCACTGGGGAGCGATGTCCAGGGCCGCCGACCAGGCCACGTCGCCTCCGGCCCGCAGAACGCCGGTGACGGCGGAGATGGAGTAGGCGTGCAGGGGGATCATCACAAACGACGTCACCGCCAGGGCGGCGGCAATGGCGGCGGACTGCCCCGCCAGCTTGAACAGCGGGAACACCACCGGCACAAACACCGTGGGCACCAGCGCCAGGGACACCGCCGCCAGCCCGGCCCCCACCAGCAGGGTGAACACCAGCAGTGTCCGGCTCAGGTTCATGACCTCCCGGTGGCTCTGGCCCTGGCCGATGGCCTTGCCGATCATCACCGCCGTGGCAGCGCCCAGGCCGAAGCACACCACCAGGAACAGCCGGTTCAGGTTGCCCATCACGGCGTTGGCCGCCAGCATCTCCACGGAGTTGTCGGTATAGCCCAGGATCACCGTCAGCAGGCTGTTGCCCAGGCCCCAGGCGGTCTCGTTGAGGATCACCGGGGTGGAGTATTTTACGAAGCGCCGCAGCATCTCCCACCCCGGCCGGAAGAAGGCGGCCAGGTCCAGGGGCAGAATGCGGCTGCGCAGGGCGCACACCAGGCAGATGAGAAACTCCGCCACCCGGGACAGCAGCGTGGCGATGGCCGCGCCCTGGATGCCCAGGGCCGGCAGGCCGCATTTGCCGAAGATCAGCAGATAGTTCATCCCGGTGTTCAGCAGGGTGGACACGCCGAACAGCTTCATGCCGAAGCCGGGATTCTCGGCGCTGCGCATGGCGCTGACATAGATGGACGAGAGCATATTGAACACATAGGAAAAGCCGATGAGCTTCAGATACGGCGCGCCCAGCACCGACAGCTCATGCTTGTTGGACAGCAGGTCCATGATCTGCACCGGCCACAGAAACAGCACCAGCGCCAGCACCAGGGTGATCCCCGTGCCCAGCATGGCCGCCACGCCGATGGCCCGGCTGATGCTCTCCATGTCCTTTTTGCCCCAGTATTGGCTCACCAGGATGCCCAGGCCGCTCTGGACGCCGAACACGATGGAGATCAGCAGAAACACCGGCACGTTGGCGGTGGTCACGGCGGCCATCTGGGTGTTGCCCAGCCAGCTGACCATCAGCGTGTCGATGAGGCCCAGAGAGAAGGTAATCAGATTTTGCAGGGCAATGGGCCCCGTCAGCCGCCACAGATACCCGTAGAAGCCCGGTCCTCGTTTCAGATATTTCAGCATATGTCACCTCACAGCATAGGAAAACGTTGATTTTTGTGGTCCAGCAAGGCCTGATACAGCCCGTCGATATCCGCCCGGGTGGTCTCCGGGCCGAAGCTGACCCGGATGACCCCGGCGGCAGTTTTCTTGTCCAGGTGCAGGGCCGACACCACATGGCTGGCCTTGCCCCGGTGGCAGGCGGACCCGGCGGAGATGCAGATGCCCTTGGCCCCCAGGTCCGTGACGATGTTGGCGCTGGGGTACCCCACCAGGGACACCGCCAGGATGTGGGGGGCCTCCCCCTGCCCCACCGGCACAACCCCGGGAATGGACAGAAGTTTCTCCCGGCAATAGGCCTTGATGTCCGCCATATGCCGCAGCTTCTCCGCCAGATTCTCCTGCCGCAGGGCCACGGCCCGGGCAAAGCCCGCGATCTGGGCGGTGGCCTCGGTGCCGGACCGCAGGCCCCCCTCCTGACCGCCGCCGGGCAGCAGGGGCCGCAGATTCCGCAGCTCCGGTGCGGTATACAGAGCGCCGGCGCCTTTTGGCCCGCCGATCTTGTGGGCGGACAGGCTCATCAGATCCACCCCCCAGCCCACCGGATCGCAGGGGACCTTCAGAAAGCCCTGCACCGCATCGCAGTGCAGCAGGGCGCGGCTGTTTTTCTCCCGCAGCAGGCGGGCCACCTCCTGCACCGGGAAGATGCAGCCCGTCTCATTGTTTACCAGCATCATGCTCACCAGCACCGTGTCCTCCCGCAGGGCTTGGGCCACCTGCTCCGCCGTCACATGGCCGGTTTTGTCCGGGGCCAGGTACGTCACCTCGTACCCCTGCTGCTGCAGCAGCTTACACGGCTCCAGCACGGCGCTGTGCTCCACGGCGGTGGTGATGATGTGCCGCCCGGTGTGGCGGCCCTGCCACACGGCGGCGGAAATGGCCCAGTTGTCCGACTCCGTGCCGCAGGAGGTGAAGTGCAGGTTCTCCGGCCGGCACCCCAGGGCCCCGGCGACAACGGCCCGGCCCTCCTCCACCAGAGCCTTGGCCTCCCGGCCCAGGGGATACTGGGAGGAGGGGTTGCCGAACTGCTCCGTCAGCACCTGATACATGGCGTCCGCCACGGGCCGGGGCACCGGCGTGGTGGCTGCGTGATCCAGATAAATCATATGCGTTTCCTCACAAATCCTCCGCCGCCGCTTGCCACCGGCGGCAGAATGCTATATAATAAGACACAAGTCTTTTTATTATACCGAATTTACCCGAAAAGTGCAAGGAGAATCCCCATGCGAGCTGCCATTTACACGTTGGGCTGCAAGGTGAACCAGTACGAGACCCAGGCCATGGAGCAGGAGCTGCGCCGCCGGGGCCACGAGCTGGTGGACTTTGAGGACAGCGCCGACGCTTACATCATCAATACCTGTTCCGTCACCGCCGTCAGCGACAAAAAATCCCGCCAGATGATCCGCCGGGCCAGGCGGCGCAGTCCCGGCGCCGTGGTGGCCGCCTGCGGCTGCTATGTCCAGACCCACACCGACGAGGCAAAGACCCTGGGCATCGACCTGATCGGCGGCACCGGGGACCGGATGGCCTTTCTGGACCTGCTGGAGCAGGAGGTCCGGGACCGCACCCCCCGGGTGGCGGTGGATGACTCCCTGCGGCGGCGGAGCTTCGAGGTGCTGCCTGCCGGGGGCCTGGCCGCCCGGACCCGGGCCATGCTGAAGGTGGAGGACGGATGCGTGAACTTCTGCACCTACTGCATCATCCCCTTTGCCCGGGGTCCGGTGCGCTCCCTGCCCCTGGACCAGGCCGTGGCCCAGACCCGCCAGCTTCAGGCGGAGGGCTATCGGGAGCTGGTGTTCACCGGCATCGAGATCTCCTCCTGGGGCCAGGATCTCCGCAACGGCACCGGCCTCATCGACCTGATGGAGGCCGTTTCGGCGGCCGCACCCCGGCTGCGGCTGCGGCTGGGCAGTCTGGAGCCCCGGACCATCACCGAGGACTTCTGCCGCCGAGCGGCGGCTCTGCCCAATCTGTGCCCCCATTTCCACCTGTCCCTGCAGTCCGGCTGCGACGCCACCCTGCATCGGATGAACCGTCGGTACGACACCGCCCGGTTCCGGCAGTCCGTGGATCTGCTGCGGCAGTACTTTGACCACCCCGCCATCACCACCGACGTGATCTGCGGCTTCCCCCAGGAGACGGAGGAGGAGTTCTCCGCCACCCTGGCGTTTCTGGAGGAGTGCCGCTTCGCGGCCATGCACGTGTTCCCCTACTCCATCCGCCCGGGCACCAAGGCGGCGGATATGCCCCAGGTGCCGGGGCCGGTGAAGGAGGAGCGTGCCGCCCGGGCCGGGGCCCTGGCCGCCCGGCTGCACCGGGCCTATCTGGAGGAATGCGTGGGCCGGACCTATCCCGTGCTCTTTGAGCAGCCAGTGGCGGGCCGCTACGGCGGCCATGCGCCCAACTATATGGAGGTGGCCGTGTCCGGCGGTGAGGACCTCCACAACCGGGTGCTGCCGGTGCGCATCACCGGCACCGATGGAGAAATTCTATGGGGGGAGCTGGAATAATGCACCACTTTTTCGCCTATATGGCTCGGATGCGGTTCATTGACCGCTGGGCCCTGATGCGCAACAGCTACACCGAGAACATCCAGGAGCACAGCCACCAGGTGGCCATTCTGGCCCACGCCCTGGCAGTGCTGCGCAATGCGTATTTCGGCGGCCAGGTGGACACCGGAGCCGTGGCCGTGGCGGCCCTGTACCACGATGCCAGCGAGATCCTCACCGGCGACCTGCCCACGCCCATCAAGTATTATAACCCCGACATCCGGGACGCCTATAAGCAGGTGGAGGCCATCGCCTGCCGGAAGCTCACAGGGATGCTGCCGGAGAAGCTCCGGGGCCTGTACGCGGACCTGCTGACCCCGGCGGACCCCCAGGTGGAGGAACTGGTAAAGGCGGCGGACAAGCTGTCGGCCCACATCAAGTGCCTGGAGGAGGAGAAGGCCGGCAACCACGAGTTCTGCGCCGCCGCCCGCCAGACCCGCCAGGCCCTGGAGGATATGCACCTGCCGGAGGTGGACCTGTTTTTGGAGGAATTTCTGCCCAGCTTCCGCCTGACCCTGGACGAGCTGGAGTGATGAGAGGAGGATGCTTATGACACCCCTTTTCTGCGTGGACATCACCGAAAACAGGAACAATGACCGGATCAATGGCTGCGATACGGAGCTGCTGGTCCAGAAGACCTCGGACCTGCTCAGCAGCAGCCACGACCGGCTGCTGGAGCGGGCGGAAACGGTGGAGGGCCACGCCCGGATGCCCGCCTTCCTGGTCCTCATCTGGTATCTGTGCGGCATACTGGCGCTGCTGATCGTGCTGGCCGTTGTCAAAAATCTGAGCACGCTCAGCCTTGCGCGGATGTTTCTCAATGCGCCCTGGATGTTCTTTGCCTGTCCCATATGCGCAGTGGTGTGGCTGGTGCTGACCCTGCTGGCCAGGCGCCGGGAAAAAACGGTTCTGGGCAGCGAGGAGGCCGCAAGAACCGCCTCCAGGCTGGAAAGCAGCCAGAAGGCCATTTTTGATGAGCTGGGTATTCCGGCGGATGCTGCGGCGGTGGATGTCCTGCTTTTCCGCTATGTCGTCCGGAACGGTCAGATCAGGCCCAAGGAGCTGGCGGTCTCCGCCTCATATGTGGTGGCGCAGATGCAGCTGTTTGCGGATGCCGAGCGGCTGTATCTGGCGGACGTCGGCGGCAAATGTGCCATTCCCCGCAGCAGCCTGCGGGCCATCCGCACGGTGAAAAAGCGCATCCGCTTCACCGGCTGGAACAAGGACGACCGGCCCGAAAGCAAGCGCTACAAGCCCTATAAGCTGGGAACGAACCAATACGGCTGTGTCATCTGCCGATGGTATCATATTCTGGAGCTGGAACTGGACGGCGAAATCTATGGCGTATATTTCCCGCCCTACGAGCGCCCCGCCTTTGAGGCGGCCACCGGCCTGAAGGCGGAATAACCGGCCTGGCTCGAGCCAACAAAAAAGCGCCCCACCGGGGCGCTTTTTTGCTATGCAAAAGCATAGCAAAAAATAGAATGTGCTATTCCCTCGCCCCTTCGGGGCAACCGGGAATGATGCACAAAACTTCATGCACAGAAGAGTTTGCCTGTTTTCGAGGTGCGCCGCACAGTGCATGAAGTTTTATTCCTCCAGTAGGCTGTCGGCGCTGACGCCGAAAAACGAGGCGAAGGTCCGCAGCTCGATATCCGTGACGAAGCGCTTGCCTGCTTCGATGCGCTGCACAGCGTTTTTGTCCAGATCCAGCCCCATCAGCTGCAGCTGATCGGCCAGCCCCCGCTGGGACAGCCTGGGCACCCGGGCCAGCCGCAGCGCCGCAATGCGCCGCCCGCACAGGTTGTTTCCGGTGCTGCTGCGATTTTTATACATCCATTTCTCCCCCGTTTTGAAAATTTGACATTTACTGATTGTCATTTCCTGCTTTTTATGGTATTGTATGGGATAGGCCCTGTAAAGATGACATTCAGAAGATGTTAATTGAATGGAGAGATAAAAATGGCCGATTATCGGAAAATGTATTACCGCATGGTGGACGCTTCCGAAAGAGCGCTGGAGCTGCTGGAGCAGCGGCGGGAGGATTTCCGGGAACAGTTCCTGTGGCAGCAGCTGACGGATCTGCTGCGCCAGGCGGAGCTGGACTGCGAAGATCTGTATATGCAGGATTGATATAGAGCCAAAAAATCCCCGGCTGCCAGGCAGCCGGGGATTTTTATGCGATTTGCGGGGTTAAGGCTTTACCGGGCGGCTTCCATGCCGGCGATCAAGGCCTTCTTGTTGCCCTCCAGGAAGCGGGCCTTGCGCTCACCCAGCTCAATGCGGATGGCCTCGGTCATCTGCTCCACGGTGGTGACGGGGACCTTCTCCAGGACAGCGCCCAGAATGGCCACGTTGGCGCCCTTGGGATTGCCGATGGACTCGGCAATGGCGTTGGCGTCGCAGTACACCACCTGGATGTCGTCGCGGACGGCCTTGCGGTCGATGATGCTGCTGTTGATGACCAGCACACCGCCGGGCTTGACGTGATCCTCGAACTTATCCAGGGAGGGACGGTTCATGGCCACGATGACGTCGGCCTTGTCCACCAGGGGGGAGGCCACGGGCTCGTCGGACACGATGACGGAGCAGTTGGCGGTACCGCCGCGCATCTCGGGGCCGTAGGAAGGCAGCCAGGAGACGTGCTTGCCGTCCAGCATGCAGGCCATCGCCATGAACTTACCGATCAGGAGCATGCCCTGACCGCCGAAACCGGCGAAAATAAAGGTCTTTTCCATGTTACTTGGCCTCCTTGTCTTTGTAAACACCCAGAGGATAGTAAGGAATCATGTTCTCCTCCAACCAGGTCATAGCCTCCACGGGAGACATACCCCAGTTGGTGGGGCAGGTGGACAGAACCTCCACCATGCAGAAGCCCTTGCCCTCCTTCTGATAACGGAAAGCCTTGGCAATGGCCTTCTTGGCCTTGACAATGTTGGCGGTGTTGTTGACAGCCACGCGCTCGATGTAGTAGGAGCTGGGCACGGCGGCCAGCATCTCGCTCATCTTGATGGGGGCGCCGCACCAGGCCTCGTCACGGCCATAGGGGGAGGTGGTGGTCTTCTGGCCGATCAGGGTGGTGGGGGCCATCTGGCCGCCGGTCATGCCGTAAATGGCGTTGTTGACGAAGATGGTGACGATCTTCTCGCCGCGGTGGGCGGCGTGGACGATCTCGGCGGTGCCGATGGAGGCCAGGTCGCCGTCGCCCTGATAGGTGAACACCATGGTGTCGGGCCCCACGGCGCGCTTGACGCCGGTGGCCACGGCGGGGGCACGGCCGTGTGCGGCTTCGTACATGTCGCAGTTGAAGTAATCATAGGCAAACACGGAGCAGCCCACGGGGGCCACGCCGATGACCTTGCCGTCCAGGTTCATCTCGTCGATGACCTCGGCCACCAGGCGGTGAATGATGCCGTGGTTGCAGCCGGGGCAGTAATGGAACTGCTTATCGGTGAGCAGCTTCGTCTTTTCAAATAATACGGCCATGTTACTTGCCCTCCTTCATGCTGAGAATCTTCTCGACGATCTCATCGGTGGTGGGCATCTGGCTGCCGCAGTGGCCGGTGAAATCAATGGGCTTGGCGCCGTTGATGGCCAGCTTGACATCCTCCAGCATCTGGCCCTCGTTCAGCTCCACGTCCAGAACCGCCTTGACGGAATCCTGGCAGGCAGCCTCGCGGACGGCGTCGTAGGGGAAGGGCCACACGGTGATGGGACGAACCAGACCCACGTTGATGCCCTTGGCCTTCAGCTCGGCAATGGCGCTCTTGGCGATGCGGGCCACGGTGCCGAAGGCGGTGATGATGTACTCGGCGCCCTCGCAGTTATAGGTCTCCACCATCTGCTCGTTGGCCACGACTTCCTTATACACGGCCTGCAGCTCGTCGTTGTGAACGGCCAGGCTCTCGGTGTCGATATAGATGGAGTTGATAACGCCGCGCTTGGCGGGATCGTCGCCGGGCTTCCAGCCGGTGCAGGCCCAGGGCTTCTCCTCGGGGTCGACCTTGTAGTCCACCATCTCGGGCAGCTCCACGGGCTCCATCATCTGGGCGA